>Ga0209517_10005552_pt1 | contig 16020 bp, 14 predicted proteins | sample PeaSoiMetSII2010_FD_187695 | JGI IMG/M metagenome (GOLD analysis project Ga0209517, IMG submission 187695) | Peat soil microbial communities from Weissenstadt, Germany - SII-2010 (SPAdes) (version 2) | ecosystem: Environmental > Terrestrial > Soil > Wetlands > Peat | place: Germany... | reverse complement strand
GGACGAGACGTCCCCGCCCCTGGCTGCCACGGCTGCGCGCGAGGCACACCCACCTTCTGAGGGACGCTTCAATCGTTCGAGGGTTCTGGTGGTAACTTTTCGAGTGCATCCCGCTCCGGTCGAATTTATATTGAGCATGAGCCATACATCAGGTATCTAAGATGCTCTAAAACGCGCCCGAATGGATACGCAATCGAACAATGGGATTTTGGAGGAGTTCCGCCTGGAATTCCTGGAATGCTGGCAGCGGCTGCCGAACAAGGGCTTCTTCCTGTTCCTACTGGCGGCTTGGCTGGGGCTCTTTCAATTCCTGGGCAACTCCACGCTGGGGTATGTCCACTCGTCCTCGCTGTTGCGCTGGATGCACGACGTTTATCAACCCAATTCGAACCCGGGAGGTTTTGACGATGCGCATGCCCGGTTTATTCCCTTGGTGGTGCTGGTCCTGTTCTGGTGGAAACGCAAGGAACTGATGGCGCTGCCCCTCAAGGCGTGGTCGCCCGGCCTGATGCTTGTCGGGCTGGGTCTAGCGCTGCACATTTTAGGGTTTGCGGTGCAGCAGCCACGGCTTTCCATCATCGCCCTCTTCACCGGCATTTACGGCTTGATGGGCCTGGCGTGGGGACCGGCCTGGCTGAAGGCGAGCTTCTTTCCCTTCTTCCTGTTCGCCTTTTGCGTCCCCTTGGGCACCCTGGCCCTGTCAATTACTTTTCCCTTGCGGCTGCTCGTTTGCCAGCTCGTCGAGCTCATCTGCAATACTTTCCTGGCGATCGATGTCACTCGCGAGGGCACCGCGTTGATCGACCCTTCGGGGCATTATCGCTACGAAGTGGCCGCCGCCTGCAGTGGCATGCGCAGCCTCATCGCGACGGTGGCCATGGGTTTGATTTACGGCATGCTTTCCTTCCGAACCTGGTGGAGGCGCGCCTTGATCATCGCCTCCGCCTTTCCGCTCGCGGTCCTGGGCAACGTCATTCGGATGCTGACCATCGTCATCGCGGCTGAGTTGGGTGGGCAGGAATGGGGCAACTGGGTCCATGAGGGAGGCCCGGGCGGGATTCTCAGCCTGTTGCCGTATGTGCCTGCTTTTGGGGGCATGCTCCTGCTCGGCCATTGGCTTCGCGAAAAGCCGCGGGCGCCGGCTCCACACTGGGAAGCGGCCGGCCCGCCTACGGGGACGAAGTAAAATCAGGGATCACAATCCAAGCTGGGGCATATACCCCATTTTATGCCCAAGGCCCAATGATATGATTCAGGGCGTCTGACATAGAGAGTGGCTCGTTTGGTGGCGAGTCACTGGAAGGAATGAAGGGTGGCCCTCTGCAAAGAAGGCCGCCCTTTTTGGTTGGCTGGGGTGCTCTCCCCCCTTCCTTTTTGGGCAGTTGCGCGCGAGGCTGGACGAGCCTATGCTGGGGCCATGAAAAAGCAAGCCAGACGGTTCATTCTGAAACAAACGAGAATAACGACGGCGGCTTGTGTGCTCGCGTTGAGCCTGTGCAGCTTCACGCCCGCTCGCGCCGTGGAAGGAGGAGGCGTCATCGTGGACGCAATACTCGTTCGGCCGGTTTGCCTGGCAGCCACTGCCATCGGTTCGGCGCTGTTTGTGATTAGCCTGCCCGTTGCTGCGGTTTCGAAAAGCGTTAAACCGGCCGCACACGCCTTGGTCCTCAGGCCTGCCCGCGCCACCTTTACCCGGCCCCTGGGCGACTTCGAAGATCTAGGGTACGAAGATTAGCCCGGATATTTCAAACTCCCTCCGCTAGGGCGAGGCTCCTGCCGAGCCACTTGTGCAAGCAAGCCTCGGCTCCGCAGGAGCGTCGCCCCACCCGCTGTCTGTCGCACCTTTGAGACGCTGGGAGAGATCCGGGTTAAGGGTTAGGACCTGGAGAGATTTTGCTTCGAGACGTTCCGGCCTTCTGCTACACCGGGCCGGGAATGAGCGACCTCGAAAGCATCCGCCGCAAGAGCGGCTTCATCATCGACATGGACGGCGTGGTGTACCACGGCAACCGGTTGCTGCCGGGCGCGGTGGAATTCCTGGGGTGGCTGCAAGCGAAGCAAAAGGCCTTTGTCTTCCTCACCAACAATAGTCAAAGCACCCCGCGCGAACTGTGTCAAAAGATGAAGCGCCTGGGGGTAACCGTGGCGGAAGACCATTTTTACACCAGTGCGCTGGCCACGGCGGCGTTTCTCGCCAACCAGCACCCTGGAGGCAGCGCTTTCGTGATTGGCGAAGCGGGGCTGACCAACGCGCTTTATGATGCCGGTTTTGCCCTCAACGATGTGAACCCAGATTACGTCGTGGTCGGCGAGAGCAGCGGGTATGATTATGCCAAGCTCACGCACGCCATCCGTTTGGTCTTGCAGGGCGCCAAATTAATCGCGGCTAACCCCGATGTCACCGGCCCGACGGACAAAGGCCTGGTGCCGGCCACCGGTGCGCTGGTTGCCCCAATCGAACTATGCACCGGCTCGAGGGCCTACGCGATTGGGAAGCCCAACCCACTCATTATGCGCCACGCTCTGAGAGTTCTCGGCTGCCGCCCGGAGGAATCGGTCATTATCGGAGATCGCATGGACACAGACATCATCGCCGGCATCGAATCGGAGATCGAAACCGTCTTGGTCTTGAGCGGAGTGACCGCTCAGGATGACCTGCGCAAATTTGCCTATCGGCCCGGCCATGTCCTGCCCGGCGTGGGGGCCATTGTGCCGGCGGGCGTGGATTAGAGCTTTTGCGGGGGTAAGGAGGCGCAACTCGGGCGTGAACTCGCCGCGAGAGTCCTCGAATCTCAAAACACGTTGCGGGCACGTCCAAACGTGCTGCGCCACACTCCGTGCGCGTCGTTCGTGCGTCCCCGAACAAGCGCCTTCCTGGCCTGCCTCGTCGGCGGGCAGCGGGCTATCCCGCCCTGGACGCAGGCTGCGCCTGGTTCGCCCCGTCCCGGTGAATCCCCGGGATATTTTTCAGGACTGCCCCGGATTGAGGCGGGCCGCCGGCCCGCCTATAGTAAAAGCGTAGTTTAACTTGCTTTCTGTTAGGCGCAGTCTCCGCTGGCTGCGCCGCTTTTTTGGGAGAATCTCTTGCCGCATCTTGCCAGCCTCGCCCTGCCTCAGTATGTTGTGCCCATGAAGGCAGGCCCGAGTAACTTCTGGCGCACTCAGCCATCGGAGAGCACGCCCGAGCTTCAGCGCGCCCATCCATCGGTCGAACGCATTCTCCCCCACCTTGAGGAGCGTTCTGCCGGTGCTGCCACCCGACCTTGAGCGCGTGGGGAGCTTTCTTTTAGCCGTCAACGGATGGGATGAGGCCCAGAGGGTTTGGCACCTCGTGTTTGCCACGCCGGCATTTCTCCTGGCCCTGACCGCCTCCGCCCACGCGGTTCTCTATAAGCGGGATTCGCGGGCTGCCATTGCCTGGGTTGGCTTCGTCTGGCTAGTGCCAGTGCTGGGCCCAATCCTCTATTTCGTGTTCGGGATCAACCGTCTGCGCCGACGGGCCACGTTGCTGCGCGGGGATCTCGAACATTACCGAGCCGAATTGGCCCAGGCGCCTTGTCCACCGGAGGGGCTGCAGCGTCACCTGCCGGGGCACACCGGGCATTTGGTCATGCTGGCCCGCTTGGTGGAAAGAGTGGTCGAGCGGCCCCTGCTGCCGGGCAATCGCATTGAACCTCTGGTTAACGGCGATGAGGCCTATCCAGCGATGCTCGAGAGCATCCGGCAGGCGCACCGGAGCGTTTCGCTCCTAACTTACATTTTTGACCGCGACGAGGCAGGCTTGGCCTTTGCGCAGGAGCTGGGCGCCGCCGTCCGCCGCGGAGTCGAGGTGCGCGTTCTCATCGATGCCACCGGCGCACGCTATTCCTGGCCGTCGATTTTTTCGACGCTGCGCGGCCAGGGAGTGAAGCACGCCCGGTTCCTCCCCTCCTTCGCGCTCTGGCACCTGATGACGGTGAACCTGCGCGCTCACCGCAAGATCCTGGTGGCGGACGGACGCATTGGCTTCACTGGGGGCATGAACATTCGGCTGGGACATTGCCTCAAGCAACATCCGCGCCGCCCGGTGCAAGATCTCCATTTCCGGGTAGAAGGCCCCGTAGTGACCCAGATGCAGGAAGTTTTCGCGGACGATTGGTTGTTTACGACCGGCGAAACCTTACGCGGGGAGGCGTGGTTTCCCACCCTTTCGTCGGCCGGTCAAGTTCTGGCGCGGAGCGTCGTTGACGGCCCGGATGAGGACTATGAGCGATTGCGCTGGACCTTTCTCGGCGCGCTCGCGGCAGCCCGCCATGCTGTCCAGATCGTGACGCCTTACTTCCTGCCGGACACGGCAGTAGTCTCGGCGCTCAACCTGGCGGCGATGCGCGGCGTGAGAGTTGATATCATCCTGCCTCAGCAAAGCAACCTGCCGTTTGTGCAATGGGCCTCCCGCGCTATGTGGTGGCAGGTGCTCAAGCATGGATGCCACCTATGGCTTAGCCCGCCTCCCTTCGACCATTCCAAACTGATGATCGTCGATGGCGCTTGGGTGTTAGTTGGCTCAGCAAACTGGGACGCGCGCAGCCTGCGTCTCAATTTCGAATACAACCTGGAATGCTATGATGCTCAGCTTGCGCACCGGCTCGAGGGGTTGGTAGAAGCCAAACGCAGCTCGGCCCACGCCGTAACCCTGGAAGAAATGGACGACCGGCCCTTGCCCGTGCGTCTGCGCGATGGGATCGCCCGCCTGGCAACGCCCTATTTGTGAAAGAACCCCACCCGCTTAATCGCCGACGTTCCCGTTGATCGTCACTGCCCCCTTGCTCCGATTGGTAATACGCGGCTTGCCGGTGATGACATTGTCCGTAATCACTGCTCGGCGCACGGCTGGGCCCAGATCGATCTGCGGCTTGTCTTCGTGGAACTCACATCCCCGCACCAGGACCGTGCCGGCATCGACTTGCAGCGCGCAGCGTCCTTCCTTTTTATGGTCCCACTGCACGAAAGTACAGTCGCTGAAGCCCACAGTTCCGCTTCCGGCGATCTTGGCGATTTGGTTGCACGGACCCCAAAAGGCGCAATTGACAAAACGTACGGCGCCCGAGTTAGCCGCCTCGACTCGCACCATGGTCGGGTCCGGGCCGTGGAAGGACACAAATTCGCCGTTCGAAATCAGCAGGGCCATCGGTGCCGCATTCTCCACTACCAGGGCAGTGAAACAATCATCGGCCCCGATGCCGAGGAAGTTCCCATTGCACACGCCCGCTTGAGTTTGAATGAACTTGTAGCCCACCTGGTAACCGAAGCAAAACGTGTTAAAAACATACTGCCAATCGCTACGGCCAAAGATGAAGGCCTCCCCATGCTCTTGCTGCCAATGGAATAACTGAGGCTTGTTGCTCCACCACGGATTGAAATGCACATTTTCAATCCGCCCGATATCGTAAATCGCATCCACCAACACGCCCCGTCGCAAAGGCTGCCCCTGGACGTCGCGGATGAGGTGGCGCTCGTTACGGCGGGCGTCGATGCCGTTGTACGGGTTGAGCAGCTCCACCGCCAGCACGGCGGGATTCTTCCCGCGAAGGGCGATCGCCCAGGGATAAGGCGCTGGTTCTTCCGCTTCGTTTTGCGCCGGGTAATAGAGGACCACGCCTTTCAGCGTGCTATCGCTGTTCAGGGTGATAAAGGCTGGGCCATCTTCCTGGCTGCGATTTTCGCTCACCAGGAACGTTGTGCCATCGTCGGTCGGCTTGGCGGACCCCGGGTTGCGCAGCCCCAAGTGAGACGGGACCGATTCCCAGATGCCTTTCAAGGTAACGGCGCCGGGAATATTGAGGTGGCCGGCGAAAAAGTAATTTCCCCTCGGCGCATAGACGACCCCGCCCCCGGCGTGCCCCGCGGTGTCAAGGGCTTTCTGAAACGCAGCCGTGTCGTCGGTCTTGCCGTCGCCCTTCGCGCCGAAATCAGCCACCGAATAGACGTCCGATGCTGGCGCGGCATGCAGCGCCGCCCCGAAACAGAGGAACGCAGCCAAAAATGTGATGACGTTCCTCGTGACGACTCGCCCGCAGCGGACTCGAAGGGCAGCAAATAGTCGAAATTCTCCGCACCCCATTCCGGGCGGCCGTCGCTGCCGGTGGGGACGCCCGCCTGCCGGCGTCGGTGGCGCACCGCCAAGTCGGCGGCGCATTCCTGCCTGAGCACTTGCGTTCACTTTTGAGCCGGGACCTGGGCAGTCGTTGAGGAGGAGGATCGCAGCCCAGCCCGGTTGGCGTCCGCCACTTTCTGCTCATCCATTTTGACTAACTCCCGGTCGTAGGTCATCAGACCGTTGACCTCGATCTCGACGTCGGTGGTTTGGGTATAGACCGCGGCGGACAGGCCGTGAGCGTCCACGAGGGGGAACAGCTTGGAAACCAAATCGAGGTAGGCGGCAGTCAGCGCCTCGGCATCGGTAAAGCTGCGATAACCCCAGTTCTTCTCCGCCTGCCAGGTATGGCCACGGACGGGCAGGCCCAGGCCGCCAAACTCTCCCAGCACTGCCGCGCGATTGGCCTCCGGCTCGGGCGCGCCCGGTCCCGGGTATTTGTGCATGTCGATCACATCGCCGACGCCACGCTCGGTCCAGCCGCTTGCGGCGTCCACCAACCGGGTGGGATCGAGCTGTTTGATCCGCTGGACGATGCGCCCCGTGTCCCATTGGCCCCAGCCCTCGTTGTAAGGCACCCACATCACGATGCAGGGATGATTGCCCCGCCCCGTGACGAGGGCCTCAAGCTCGGTCTCGTATTCCCGTGCTGAATCCGGGCTGCGCACAATGTCCGGATCTTTGGGACCGATATACTTGTCACCGCTGGGCATGTCTTGCCACACCAGCAGGCCCAGTTTGTCGCACCAATAGTACCAGCGATCCGGCTCGATTTTCACATGCTTGCGAGCGAGGTTGAAGCCCAACTTGCGCGTCATCTCGATATCAGAACGGAGTGCCTCATCAGTCGGCGCGGTGTAGATGCCGTCGGGCCAAAATCCCTGGTCGAGGGGGCCAAATTGGAAGTAAGGCGCGTTGTTCAAACACAACCGGGTGAACCCTTTGGCATCCTTGCCCAGGGAGATCTTGCGCATTCCAAAGTAACTCTCGACTTTGTCCAGCGTAAGTTTGCCCCTTTTGAGAACTACCCGCAGATCGTAAAGATGAGGATCGTCCGGGGACCAGGCATGGACGCTCCTGATTGGCATCTTGATTTGTCCGGGGGCGGTCGCGGAGGCTTCATAGACCTGCGTGCCTTCATCACGAATGGTCATTTCCACCTGGCAACCGGACTCCACACCGGTCACGGCCGCTGCCACATTAACCGCGCTCTCGTCCAGCTCGGGTGTTATCTTCAGGGCCGAGATATGGGCCTTCTCGACTGGCTCCAGCCAAACCGTTTGCCAGATGCCGCTGGTGGAAGTGTACCAAATGCTGTGGGGCCTGCGCACCTGCTTGCCACGCGGCTGTGTGCCGGCGTCCGTCGGGTCCCAAACCGAGACCAGCAGTTCGTTGGTCCCCGACCACTTCAACGCCTCCGTAATGTCCATGCTGAACCCATCGTACCCGCCGCGATGGTGGCCCACTTCCTTGCCGTTGACCCAAACGGTCGCTTCAAAATCCACGGCGCCGAAGTTCAGGAGCACGCGTCGGCGGTGCCAGTTGCGGGGCACGGTAAACCCACGCCGATACCAAAGCCGGTCGTTTTCCGAGACTGGCTTCATCACACCTGAGAGGGCCGACTCAACTGGAAACGGGACGAGGATTCTGACGGGGAACGCTTGCGGTTGGGTCGCCTCCTTTGCGGTGATGGCCAAGTCCCAGAGCCCGTTAAGGTTGGACCATTCCTCCCGCTTCATCTGCGGGCGTGGATATTCCGGGTGGGCATTGGTGGGGGAAACTTCCGCCGCCCAGCGTGTCCGCAACGGCCCGGCTGCGGCTTGCCAATCAGCCGCAAGGAGGTGATCGGAGAAGAGAAACGTGAACAGCGCAAGCTTGGAAAAAACTTTCATGCCAGATCCTTATGGCGAAGAAGCCGGTGGGACGCCAGCAGAAAGTTCTTCGTAACTAGCTTTGCCTGACTAATCGCGCCAGGGAGGCTACTCGTTTCTCGTCCACTGGCTTAGCCACGTTGCCACCCTGCTTGAGCGACGTGCCCACGATCAAACCATCTGCCAGCCGCAAATAGGTCCGCGCGTTTTCCACCGTCACTCCGCTGCCCAGCAGGAGCTTAGCCCCTTCACAGGCAGCGCGAACTCGCTCGACTTCGACAACATCCGCCGCCAGCCCTGTGCCTGGGCCGGAAACAATCAGCGCGTCGGCCAATCCCCGAGCAAGCGTGTCACGGGCAGCTTGGTCGATCCGCCAATCGCCCAGCGGAACAGCGTGTTTGACGTGAACATCCGCAAAGATCCGGACCGCCGGACAGAGCCGCTGGCGGTAGCGCAACGTCTCGTAAGCACGCCCCTCAATCAGCCCCTGATCGGTAAGCATCGCGCCGGTATGGACGTTGACACGGATGAAACTGCCGCCGCAGGCGGTACACAAGGCCAGCGCCGCACAGGCATCGTTGCGCAGTACATTGAAACCGAAAGGGATCTTCACCGCCGCGCCCACGGCGCAGCCCGCGGCCGCCATGCTTGCAATTGTTTCGGGCGCCACGCTCCCTTTGGTAAACGGAGCATCCCCGAAGTTTTCGATGAAAATCGCGTGCGCCCCTCCCTGCTCATAAGCACGCGCGTCCTTTACTGCGCTACGCAACACCGCGCTTAAATCACCCTCCCATCGAGGCGAGCCCGGTAGGGGTGGAAGGTGGACGACGCCGATGAGGACTTTGCCGCGGGAGCCAAACGGGTTGGTCATTCGCCATCCTCGGCGACGACGCCCTTGGGCTCGCTGGCCGCACGCGCCTTGGCCTCGCGCAGCTTGGTCAGGGCGGCGAGTGCCGCTTCACTTTCGGCGGCCTTTTTGCTTTTGCCCTGGCCGCGCGCCAGTTCGGCGCCGCCGTGATGGACCGTGCATTCGAACACGCGGTCGTGATCCGGGCCAGTGGCCGAAATCACGTGATAACGCGGGGCCGACGCGGAGACGGATTGCAGCAGCTCCTGCAGTTCCCCTTTGGGATTTTCCAGGATGGGAAGGACGGACAGGTTTCCGAACGCCACCTGGAACTGTGCGAGAATGAACGAGCGCGCGGCATCGAAGCCGCCATCCAAAAAGATGGCCCCCAGCAGCGCCTCAAAGGTGTCCGCCAGGGCCGAGTTCCGGTCTCTGCCACCATGCTGTTCCTCACCCTTGCTGAGAATCAAGTATCGGCCCAACCCAAGCTGGCGGGCGTGCTCACCCAGGGTCCGTCGATTAACCAACTTGGCACGCGCTTTGGTCAGTGGACCTTCGCCAAAGGCCTGGAAGCGCTCATAAAGCTCGCGCGTTAGCACTAATTGCAGCACGGCATCGCCGAGAAACTCCAGGCGCTGATTGGTCTGCAGCGGCGCGCCTTTCTCGTGCGCCACGGAAGGGTGGGTCAACGCCAGCACCAGCAAGGTAGGGTCGCGAAAGGTATAACCTAGGCGAGTTTGCAGTTCGTGATGTTCAGCCACAACCATCTTCCACTTCGACCCCCACTTGATCTTGCGTTTCGTTCCTCTCGGTCCCTTGCGTCGGCTCGACCGGCGTCGGCTCAACGCCCTGGGCACTCGGTGATGGCGACTCCTGCGCCACAGGTCCCGGATCACTGCCCACGAGCGGAGCCGCGGCAGGAGTCGGATTCAGGCCGTGCTCAAGCAGGCTGGCCACGTCGTGTTGCACGGACTCCAGTTGGTTGAGCTGCAAACCAGGGTCCACAATCGTGAACAAGTCCCCGGTCCTGGGCTGTTCATAAACAAAGACTCGGTGGGCCTCCCGCACGCTCTGCTCCTTAACTTTGAGCAGCCGCTTACGTTCGAGCATGACGGCCAGGATATAAGCAACAGGGATATAGTTGGGGTCATTGATCTCGATCAGCTTGCGGAGAAGCGACTCAGCGGTTTCCTTTTGAATAGCCTCGGTTGTAGGAGGGGGGGATTGATAAACCCCATGCCAGTAGGAAACGAAGCCTTTGCGCTCGCGCGCGCCGTCGCTGTACTGTTTCTGCCAACAGGGTTGGCACACATCCGAGCGACGGAAGTCCGCCTTCTCGTCAAACAATATGGTGTGGTACGTTTCCTGGTCGGCAAACGCTTTTCCACAAGCTTCGCACGCATGGGCGCGTGATTGAATCTTCCATTCCGTCATGCAAGAACCCAGCCAGCAAAGGGCCGGCTGTTAACTAACATTACGGCCAAAGCCCTTTCAAGTGCAATATCAAAGATCCTCGAAACTTGTGGGCTGGTTGGGGTTTGTTAAATTGGGCGATGATGTCCGTAGAAGACGATCCCGATGCCGCCCTCATGCTCCGTGTCAAGCAGGGCGACGTGATTGCTTTTACCGCATTGGTGGACAAATACAAGCAGCCGGTGATGAACGTGGTGTATCGAATGGTGCGCGATGCCACGGAGGCCGAGGATCTGGCCCAGAATGTTTTCCTGCAAGTTTATCGCTCCGCCTCCCGGTATGAGGTCTCGTCGAAGTTTTCCACCTGGCTCTTCACCATTGTCCGCAACCTTTGCCTCAACGAGATCCGCCGCCGCTCCCGCCATCGAACGGATTCCATGGATGCCCCGCGCCCAGACCAGGAGGACGAGCCTTGGCAGCAATTCGAGGACAAGAAGGTTTTTTTGCCGCCCGAGAACTTATTGCACGGGGAACTGGAGCAGAAAATCCAGGAGGCCATTATTGAGCTGCCCGAAAACCAACGGGTCGCGGTGTTGCTTTGCCGCCAGGATGACCTCAGCTATGAACAAATCGCCAAGGTCCTTGGCTGCTCCCTCTCCGCCACCAAATCGCTCATTCACCGGGCACGAGAGGCCCTCAAGCAACGGCTTAAGCCCTACCTGCGCACCGGTCTGTGGAAGGATCAACCATGAACGCAACTTTGCGCCAAGACCGGTTTTCTACTTAGAGACAGTTATGACTAACGACCCACTGTACCAGCACCTCTTGGAACTGAGCTGGCGACGCCAGCTCACCTCTGCGCAGGAAACCCAATTGCGCGCCTGGCTAGCCGGGCATCCCGAGACCCACGCAGACTGGGAAGCCGAGACGGCCCTCAACGAGGCGCTGGCCCGCCTCCCCGACGCCCCCGTACCCTCGAATTTCACCTCGCTGGTCTTGCAGTCCCTCGAACGCGAAACGGCCCAGTCTAGCTGCTCGGCCCTGCCTGCGGGCGCGTGGTTATGGACCTCCCGCTGGCTGGCCAGAGGCGCCTTCGCGGCTGTGGTACTGGCGGCCGGTCTGTTCTCGTACCGCCAGGTTCGCATCGACCACCGCCACGCGCTGGTCAAAAGCGTGGAGGCCGTTTCCGAGGTATCCTCGCTGCCGAGCCCGAAGATCTTGGAAGATTTTGACGCCATTCGAGCGCTCGATACGGCCCCAGCCGCGGACGAGCAATTAATTTCCGGCCCTCTCGAACTCGCCCTCCTGAAATGAAGCATCCCGGCGGAAGCGGTGTTTGGATAACGATGGCGCTGGGCCTCTGCCTGTGCGGGTTGGTCTTGGCACAGCCGCCCGTTAAGCAGCCTGCACCGGCGAGCAACACCTCCGCCCTCTCGCGCTCCGCGCCAGCCTCCCCGCCGTTCCGGCCGGATTCCTTAGCCCTGCTCTCCACCAAATCGCCCGTCAGCCTCTTCCGCGAGTTGCTGGCGATGAATTTCATCGAACGCCAAAGGTTCCTGACTAACCGTTCCCCGGAGAGCCGCCGGCTCATCCTGGCGAAAATTCGCGAATACGAATCCATGAAACCCGACGTGCGCGAGCTGCGCCTGCGTGCAACTGAATTGCGGTGGTATCTTTGGCCGCTGATGAACACGGCTCCGACCAATCGCGTGGGGATCCTCGAGCGAATCCCGGCAGGTGATCGGCAACTGGTAACGGAGCGGCTACAGGAGTGGGATAAGTTGGCCCTCGATGTGCAGTCCAACCTGCTGGCCAACGAGGCTACTATCCGCTATTTTACGGAAGTTGAGGACGGGACGGCCCAGCGAGCTTCGATTTCGGCGGCGCGTACCGCGAAACTTGAGGCGGGCATTCGCCAGTGGCAGAGCTTGCCGGAGGAACAGCGCCAAAGAATGGTGGCCCACTTCAAACAATTCTTTGTCCTCACGCCCCAGGAAAAAGAAAAGTCCCTCGAGACATTGTCCGAGCCGGAGCGCCGCCAGATCGAGAAAACTCTCCATAGCTTCGGTAACTTAACCTCGTTGCAACGCGCTCAATGCATCACCTCTTTCGAGAAATTCGCCAGCCTGAGTCTTGAGGAACGGCAGCAGTTCCTAAAAAACGCCGACCGCTGGAAACTTATGACCCCCGCCCAACGCCAGGCCTGGCGCGACTTGGTCGCCCAAATGTCCAGTTCCGCTCCCCCCAGGCTTCATATTCGCCTCCGCCATCCCGCGCCCCCGTTGGCCACCAACGGAGGATAGCCTGAGATAACATTCCTTGTCTCGCGAGGCGAGGAGATGCTTGCGCCCCGCGCTCCAGGCGGCGCTGGTGGACCGCTTATTACGCATTTCGGCCTCACTCCATTCCCAAACGCGTCATGGTGTTTTTTGGGCTGGCGTTTTGGACGATTACGGTTAATCTAGCCCGAACGTTTCCTTGCAAGGATAAACAAACAGTGTAGGGGTAGCGTTGTCCAGCGCTGGCGCGGGGGTGGAGGAAAGCCAGCGCAACGGCCAACCCGCCTGAACTCAGACTAATAGAAAGAAGAGAAACCGTATGAATCTGATCAATCTGAAGCCAACCTTTGCCTGGCTCTGCGTAGCCTTTGTCTTGGTGCTCGGCCGGGCGGCAGCCACGGCTGCCGAACCCGGCACCGAGGTTCCTAAGCTTAAGGCTCCGAGCCTCGAGGAGCGTGTAGCGGACCTTGAGGCCTACATCAACAACGGCGCGCGCGTCAACGCAGCGAACACTAACCTGGATACCCGCGTGGGCGGGCCAGGCCCCGGCCACAACGCATTTCAGATGATCTGCGCGGCCTTGGTCCTGTTCATGACGCTCCCCGGTCTGGCGCTCTTTTACGGCGGGCTTGTCCGTAGCAAGAACGTCCTTTCCGTGCTGGCCCAATGTCTGGGCATCGCTGGGCTGGTGACCATCCTTTGGTGGGTGTGTGGGTATAGTTTGACTTTTTCCAAAGGGGGAGTGATCCCCGGCGTGCTGGGCAATCTCGATTGGAAATTCCTCTCCGGCGTAGATTCGATGCCGAACCCAGATTACAGCAATTGGGTGTCGCAGAACATCTACGCCATGTACCAGCTCATGTTCGCCATTATCACCCCCGCGCTGATCGTCGGGGCAATCGCCGAGCGCATGAAATTCTCCGCCATCCTCCTGTTCATGGCTCTTTGGATGTTTATCGTTTATTTTCCGCTAGCCCACATGGTTTGGGGGTCCGACGGTCTGATGAACGGAGCGGCCAATGCCGGGGCAAAAATTCGAGCCATTGATTTCGCCGGCGGCACGGTGGTCCATATGTCGTCAGGCTGGTCGGCGTTGGTCCTTTGCCTAATCCTGGGCAAGCGGCTGGGTTTCGGCAAGGAACCCATGCCGCCGCACAACATGGTCCTCTGCATGGTTGGCACGGGCATGCTCTGGGTTGGCTGGTATGGTTTTAATGCCGGCAGCGCCGTGGGCGCCGATATCATCGCCGCCAACGCTTTCACCACCACGACGCTGGCCACCGCCGTAGCTTCCTTCACCTGGGCTATGGCCGAGTACGTCACGCGCGGCAAACCCAGCATCCTCGGCTTCTGTTCCGGCGCTGTGGCAGGCTTGGTCGTGATCACTCCGGCCTGCGGGTTTGTGACCAGCACTGGGGCGGTCATCATTGGCGTTGCGGCGGGCCTGATTCCCTTTTTTGCCTGCTGGAAAATTAAAGCGATGTTCGGTTACGACGACGCCTTGGACACCTTTGGCGTCCATGCCGTCGGCGGAACCCTGGGGGCGTTCCTGACCGGCGTCCTGGCCAGCGCAAAGGCCAATCCCAATTTGGCGAACAACCTGGCCGATGTGGGCAACAAAATGGAGCTGGCCAACGCAGCCACGCAAAATGGATTGGCCAACCTGGTGGCCCATCACCAAGTCTGGATCGAGCAACTTAAAGCCATCGCCATCACGCTCTGTCTGGCCGTCGTCGGGACCACGATTATCGCTTTCATTGTGAAAGCCATCGTCGGACTGCGTGTGCCAGCCGAGATCGAAGTGGCGGGTCTGGATTTAGCGGAACACGGCGAGGAAGGCTATCATACGACGGGCCAGCTCTGAGATCAGATTCCGGCGCCATTTGGTTTTCATGCGGGGCTTGGGGTGGCGCGAGCGCCGCGCTGTCGGGCCGCACGTGCGGCCAGCCAACTGCCGGCGATAAACAGCGCGGCGCTGTAGGCGAAGGCGACGCTGGTTCCGCAGGCGGTCCACAGGGCGCCGACGACCAAGCTGGACATGAAATCGCCCACGCCATTGATGGTGGCCAGGGTACCGAACGCCACGCCGTGCTGTTCCTTGTTCGTCAAGTCTGCACCCAGAGAGTCCTCGAGGGTGTCACGAAACCCCACATAAATCCCGCCCACGCTAAACACAATGGTCAACGTCCAAACATTCAGCGGCAGCAACACGACAGTCAAAGCCATGAGGGCGGCTAACAGGTAGCCCGCTGCCAGCAAACGTCCTTTGTTGAGGCGATCGGCCAGCCAGCCGGCGACCATGCTGAAAACGGCGTAAAGGGCGTTATGCAACAGATACAGACCGGTGGCAAAGCTGGCGGCTTTGGCCTTGCCCCAGTGCGGCGTCAGAGCCTGGGCAGCCAGCAGGATCAGCAGCGTGTGGGCAAAATCGCCGAGGCCAAAGAGCCCGACCGCCACCAGGAACTGGCGGAAGGGAGGCGGCAGCGCCCGCAATCCTTCGCCGAAGCTAACGTGGGGGACCGGCTTGCGTTCCCGTTCCTTTACGGCGAAAGCCAACATCGCCGCCGCCAGCATCCCCGGGACGAGCGTCAGCACAAACAAGGGTTGATAGCGATGATGAAAGACCGGCAGCAGGAGAAACGCCGTGGCCGGACCAACAATTGCCCCCACCGTGTCAAGCATGCGCTCAAAGCCAAAAGCGCGTCCATAGGTCTCTTTGGTTACCGCGCCCGCCAGGAGGGCCTTGCGCACGGGCGTGCGAACGCCTCGCCCCAGCCAGGCCAAGGCTCTGCCCAACAGCACGTGCCAGGCGCTGGTCGCCAGCGCGAAGCTGGCGGTGCCCAAAGCTGTCACGACATAGCCCGCCACCGCGATGGGCTGACGGCGTCGCAGCCGGTCGGTGTAGTATCCAGACGCCATCTTGGCGAAACTCGACAATCCATCCGACACACCTTCGATGAGGCCAACCCAGAGGGCCCCGACTCCTAGCGAGGCGAGAAACGCCGGTAGCAGGGTGGTGGCCGTTTCGTGCGACCAGTCGCTGAACAGCGACGCCAGCCCAATGCCGAGGACGGTCCGGTTCAGCCAGCGCGCCCGGATGCCAGACCCACTATTCACTTCCCCTCGCCAGCACGTCATCAACGTCGTTCCCGATGTCCGTATCGAAGGCGATTTTCACGGGTGGGGACTTGGGGGTGGCGGACCTTCGAGCGCCCCCCTGCCCCGCCGCTGAGCGACGCCCAGACCGCCAGGCTGCAAACAAAACTGGAGTTTAGTCTCATGTCCGTCTTAATTACGGCACAACGCTCCCGCGGGCAAGCTGGCTTGAGCCCAGCGCCTTCGGCGGACTGCGGACGCCAAAGTCGGATTCAGGATGATGGGTCGCGACCGATCTGGGGCGAGCTTTCGGCGCCTGGGTTTCCGCCATCAGGCGGCGCGCTGGTGGGTGCTGAACCCTGATTTACTTTGATTAAGTTT
>Ga0209517_10005551_pt1 | contig 16022 bp, 22 predicted proteins | sample PeaSoiMetSII2010_FD_187695 | JGI IMG/M metagenome (GOLD analysis project Ga0209517, IMG submission 187695) | Peat soil microbial communities from Weissenstadt, Germany - SII-2010 (SPAdes) (version 2) | ecosystem: Environmental > Terrestrial > Soil > Wetlands > Peat | place: Germany... | reverse complement strand
AACTAGTTATTGGTCTCTGAAGTATTTTAATCTGATGATTTTAGGGCATTCCTTCAGGAGAATGTAGTGCATCGTTCTTCAATCTCAAAGCTCTGTAAATTATTGGAGCGTGATCTGCTTCTACATCTGTTGTAATGTAGAGTATGTGCTCTGAATCCAAAGGCATTGTGATTCGTTTTAATTTTTCATATTCTACTAGAGCATATTTTCCTTTTCCTATTTTATCTGAAACTTCATTTCTAGACTTCCATGCATTGATTGCAAGCTGTAATGATTTCTGACTCTCTTCTGACGAAAGCAAGTTCTCTACTCCTTCTCGGTGTGCACTAAACAAAACCTTTCCATTCATGTCAAATATTGTAGCAAATCGAATTTTGGGATCAATTCCCATCACTTTGTCAAATAATGCCTTGTAATTCGTACATAGTGTACTTTGTTGTAACGCATAAACTTTGCTGATCTGGATATGTGAATGGTTGGAAGGTATCTAAAATGATGTTTTGTAATGAAACTAAAGTTAATTTGTTAGAATGGATTCTCTATTATGATGTCTAATGATGAATCAAAGTCAAATTTTGATGTAATATGTAAGAAAGTTTTTGAATTGGATGAAAAGATAAGGTCTGCTAGAATAATTAACGGAAAAGGGAAACTTGTTGCAGGTGGAATGAGGCAGGGTCTGAAATCTCTTGAAGATGCCAAAAAAGATGAGATGCTGTTCATGGAACTCTCACTTAGAGTACGAATGCGTCATGAGTTTGATGAAGAATTTGGTAAGGTTGAATTCTCACTCTCATATAGAGGAAAAGTAATCCTGATGAGTTTTCCAATAGAAGAGAATGTACTTTTTGTATCCTCTGAGAGGCAACTTGATCTTGGAAAAATACCATTTAACATTTTAGAGATAATCAAAAAATACCATTGCTAACTATTGGCATTAATTCAAAACTATGACTCGATGCTGCTATTCATCATCGTCATCATCATCCATGAATTTGTAATCTGTAGTGTATAGTACAAATAACTTGCTAAACATATGAGGCTTTTTTTCATACAAGACAAACGTCATAATTACTCATACACGATCATATTTTTTGACACTGTAAATTATGTTCTATATCTGTTAAATCTATACCTTGATTTTCATTACTGATTATACTTTGTCTGAAATTGTATAAAAATATAGTTTGGGATGTAATAAAAGGCAAAACACTAAATTTTATCTAAAATTCAATATTGTCTTTTTCATTGAGCAAAAACTTTTTTGTTTTTCTCGCTCCTTTTACATCAAACCAGCTTATCTTCAAGGTCACTTTTTTACCCTTGATTTCGTCAACTGTTATCTTGTCAGCTATTTTTACAAGTTCCATTAGTGTTTGATTTGACATTTTTTTATTGATTTTATTTTTCAATTTGATTCTTGGGACTGAATTTTTTACACATAATGTTCAAAAAAATAAAGCTATTCCTGATCATATGGTGATCTAACTATCTGTCCGCTACGATGGTATCATGATACCCATCTATATTGATGAGCATATGTTATGTGCAAAAACCTTGTTGAAATCGATGCCTCTAGACACCACAAATGCGTCAAAATACAGAAACTACTTGTGCTAGTATCTCATATTTTATATCATGAAAGCAATGAGTTACAAGAAATTCCGAGAGTCGGAATCTCCATACTATGATACTCTAGAAGGAAAAATGCCAAGGGCCGAAGTCATAAAGAAATTGGAATCATTTCTAAAAGAGAAACTGGGTGAAGGTCAAGATTTTTTTGATCAGTATAAAGTAAAAGAAGCGTAGCCTATCTACCCATGCTAGCGGCTAGTTTGTCATGAATCTGCGCTAAAATCAGTTCTGCTTTTTCCTTGTTTTCAAACGTCTCTACCTTTTCATCCATTATGGCATCAATTTCATAACTCTTGTCAACCAATACGTCTGCTACATGATCATCCAATGTTCCGTTGCCCATCAAGTAATATGCAAAGACTGTATTTTTTTGACCTATTCTATGGAGTCTGTCTTCTGCCTGTCTATGAATTGCCGGACTCCAATCAAGTTCTGCAAATATTACGTATCTTGCTCTGCTTAAATTAATGCCAACATTTCCTGCACGAAGACCTGCTATGATGAGTTTAGTTTCACCATTTTGGAATCTATCTATGCCTTCTTGTCTTTCCTTGTCACTCTGCCCTCCGATTATGGAAGCCGGTGCATACTCTGCTAAGTTTCTATGAAGCAACGCATGTATTGCTTTGTGGTGACAAAATACCACAACACTCTCTTCAATCTCCATTATGTTTTTGACAAATTCAATTACATGGGGAACCTTGGCAACTCCTGCGGCTTGTCTCTCACTTTGTATTGCTCTCTTGTATGAAGAAAACTTGTCAAATGCACTTGTTGCAGTTTTCTGTTCTTTTTCTAATCTTTCCCAAATCTTGCTAAGCTCGGCCTGGTAGTAATTAATATCTGAATCAATTAGTTCCTTGTACCTTACCTTCTCTTTGAGTTCTTTTAGAACATCAGATTTTTTTCGTCTCAACATGACATGCTTGCGTAACTCTTCGCCCAAACTTGCCCGCTTGTTTTCAAGTACGATGGCCTTTCCTTTTTCATTGACATAGCAAAAATACTCGCAAAACTCATCAAATGTACCCAAGAGTCCAGGTCTTAGTATGTCTACAATTGGCCATATCTCTGATCCTCTATTGTAAATTGGTGTTCCAGATAGGCCGACTCTATATTTTACTGAATCAAGAGCGGCGAGTTTTTTTACAGCCATATATTTTTTAGTTGTCTTTGAACGTAGATGCTGTACTTCATCACAGACAATTGTTTTGATATTTAATTTTGAAAGATCGTCTATTCTCTTATGTAGCAGATCATAGTTTATGATATACACGTCATGTTTCTCAATCTCTTGGGATTTGCCGGTTCGAATTAAAACAGATGATGGATATCCATCTTCAATTATTTTTCCATTACGGCTACGTTTTTTTAGGAATTTTTGAGTCTCTCTTTGCCAGTTGTTTAATGTTACCAGTGGAGCTACAATCAAAACTGGAAATGTTTGTTTCTCTGTAGCAAGATATGCCAAGGTCTGCACCGTTTTGCCAAGGCCCATCTCGTCAGCCAAGAGCGCATTTCCATACGACTTGAGCAGAAAATCAAGCCCCTCTCTCTGAAAGTCCAGAAGAGTTCCTCGAAATTGTGGTCCCGGAGTTGCTTTTCGAAGCTTTTCAATTCTTGTCCACTTTTTTTGGGGGATTATAACTTTACGAACTTTTCTATGCCATATTGATTTTGATCTAATCTCAAGTGGGTATCTATCCATAATCCATTTTATCTTCTCTACATTTTGGATGGTATCTGGAACGATTGCTTCTTCTGGACCATTACCATACCATGCATGTGGTATGACGCGGGCTACCATGCTTACTGCTCTGGGTCCAGTTAATTTCCAAGTCCAATTTTTTGAGTATGTATCTAAAACATATTCCAGGGTACCAAAGTCTTTCATAGATCGTAATTCTTCGACATTTGGTGAACTCGATTTATGAATCTTTAACTCTAAACCGAAGATCGCAGTTTTACTGATTTATGACATCTTTAAATGACTTTAAACAGAAATATGCGGTTTTTACGTGGAATTGTGATTAAATTGGATAAATGCCTAAAAAATGATGTTCTCAAAAATTTATTTGACAGATTTTTTTCGGAATTTTTTGAATTTATCAAAACCTAACTTCTGTCCAAAGAACTTTCTTACATAAAAATAGGCAACTGCTGTTGCTAATGCTGCAGAACCAATTACTATGGCAGTTATTTGGTAAAATACTGCCTCATGGTTGGGATATAATCCAAAGACTGTTGCTATTGTGTTTGGTACAAGTTCAGCCGTTCCAGCTACTGTCCACCAAATGATGAGAATGGTGACCTTGTTTGTAACTTCGGTCTGGACTACATTGACTCCAGTAGCAACCATCTGCATGACGTTTTCAGACATTTGTATCTGTCTGTCCAGTCTCCCAAGGATTACCTCAAATTTTGCAAGAATTTTTTCATCGTCTGATACCATGTCGGCATCTCCGTGTTTCAAGTTGTGTACTGTGTCATAAGTAGCCCATATTGCATTCAGATAAGTCAAAAGTGATGTCTTCATGTTTGATAGCTCTAATGAAATATCTCTAGTAACTTGCCTTGAGCCTGCTATATCGATCTCAAATTGTTCAGCTCTTTCTACTATGAGTCGCAGTATTGAAAAATTAGCTTCACAAATCTCGTCTATGATTCTTGCTAAAAGTATTGTTTGTCTATCTGCCCAACTGTCTGCTTCTTTTGGAAGTTTTCGCAAAACAGTGGGAGCGTAATTGTACAAACGTGTTATCTTTCCACCATAATCATCATGAACTGTTACGATCAAGTCTTTTTTCATGAATATCAAAATAGGTGCAGTCAAAGTTTTGTTGTTTCCAGGTACGACAAAGGGTACCATGAGACCTAATGTGTCTATTCGATCTTCATAATTTGATACGTATCCTGATAATAATGCTGATGGATCCATGCTGATGCCTAATTTTTCTAGAATTGTTGGGGTATCATCTATGATGCTATCAACAACACACTCGACCCAAGTAAGATGTCCTGAAGAAGTAATTTCTGAAAGTTCTGAAAGTTCTACCGATGGTTTCTTAAATGGCATACCTTCTTGCAGTCCTGCAATGCTGATCGTCTTAATCATAGATTAGGGAAAAATTTGGACTTATATACATCTTATTCAAGAACTAAAACCTTGTTTTACAGTCTCTATGATTCATGTATCAAAAGATTTATTGAAGAATTTTTCATAAACTTATTTTTATAAAATCTACATCTTGAATTTATTATGTATCCTATGTTTATTCAACATCAAACACTAGAGCGTTTTTAGTGCAATCTTTACGCCTTTGAAATCTTCAAACAGTCTTTTTTGTTGATACTCTACACATTTATCGCATAAAATTCTGATCCATTTTTCATTTTGGGTCTTACCCTCCTGAAAAAAGAGAATAAAAAATACGCTAAATGCACTTTCGCCCTAACATAATAATAGAAGTTTCAATCAGATACAGATGATGAAGGTACTAGTTGATGAAATGTATGATGGAATAGATACAAAACTCAAAGAATTTGGCTATCAGGCATTTAGTGTTAAAAAACTAATCTCAGAAGGCAAAAAGCTATCCAGTGACTATTCTGTAATAAAATATGCTGAAGATAATGGAATGATTGTAGTTACTGAAGATGTGGAAATTGGCAATGCATGCAAGGAAAACGAAATTCCATGTGTATTGCTTGACAATGAAACAATTTTTAAGATAATTTTAGAAGAACTGAGCAAGTATAAAGAACGCTAGCTAGTTTCTGCCTTGCCGATTCTCTTCTTGATTATAATTATTATGATAATTATGATTCCTATTATGACTAGTCCATCGATGTAATCTGAATAATGTCTAATTTTGACCCATTCTTGCCCCAGTGTAATTCCAACATAAGTCAGCATTGTACTCCATATGATGGAACCTACAAAAGTGTATAATGCAAACTTTTTCAAATTCATTTTTGCAATGCCTGCTGGCAATGAAATGTATGTTCGAATAGCTGGTAGCAGTCTGCTTACAAATGTGGACCTGTCACCGTATTTCTTAAAGAATGACTCTGTCCAATCTAGGTGGGATTTTTTTAAAAGGATGTACTTTCCATATTTTAAGATGATTTCTCTGCCAAGTTTTATGCCAATGAGATATGCAACAAGCGAACCTACAAGATTTCCAACCGAACCCGCGATTATTACGAAAACCGGATTGAATTTTCCAGTTGATACCAAATATCCTGAAAATGGCATTATGATTTCACTTGGAATTGGAATCAACGCGCTCTCTGCTATCATAAGGGCAAAAATTCCTAGATATCCTGCATTTGATATAGTTTGGATTACAAAATTTGCTAAATTATTAATTATATCCAAAGCAACCATTTCATATTACCTTTTTAGTTGTAAACAAGACTTGTACCTTACCACATTCCGCCTGAGTTGGTTCCAGGCTCATCAAAGTTTTTCTGTGAGACGTGTTTATGGGCTTTTTTCATATGTCTATCTAGTCTTACTGGATCGTGCAACTCTAGACCACATTCCTTACACTTTGTTGAAATAGGTTCTTCCTTTTTCTTAAAAAGCCCCATGTTTTTCCATTACTGATTTGTGATAATAATTCTTACGGTTAAAACTTGTAATTGACTATTTATTTTTGAAAATTAAGAAGGCGCTGCGTAGAGAGTACCTACGCAGACAAGCATCCAGACGGAAATGGTATGCTATGAAAAGTTACAGATTTTAGAGATTGATAAGGTTTTACTTTGTACACTTTACTAGTGCATATTCAATAGTTTGATCTCTTGCAGCTTCTTTCATCTTTAGCATTGACTTGAATAATATCTTCTCTACGTAAAATGGATATATTTTTAGGATCTTGGATCTTAAAAATTCGTGATTTTTTATATAATAATCTGCCAAGGGTGAATATACTTTTGATCCAATCAACTGGATTTCTATGATGTTCAGGCCTGCATCATTAATTGTTTTTTTAACAGTCTCTAAATCATAATGCTCCGAAGACCACGTAAACTTGAGTATGCCGATTTTTAAAATATCCATTTTTGTTGATTTTAAAAGAACAGGAATTGCAAGTATTACAAACCCTCCTTTCTTGAGAACTCGCTTTGCCTCTGATATGAATTCATGAATTGGCTTGAAATGCTGTGCCGATTCCAATACTATTATCCTATCACAGGATTCATTGGCCATTGGAATCTTTGTCGCAGTTGAATTTAGCAGATTTATCTTACATCCTTTTTCATCCAATATCTTGCTTGCAGATTTTAATTGATTTGAATTTATGTTCAAGCATGTTATGTCTATATCTGGATAATTTTTCTTCCAAAGCAGAGCGGGCTCTGAAAAACCACTTCCAACATCTAGCATATTTTTTGCGTCTGTTAGTTGTGCCATATTTCCTACTATATCACAAAGATTTGACTGTGCATCAACTGGATTTTTTGTAGTCTCATTCCAATATCCAAAATTGAGGAAATTTCCCCCTGTTGAAATTTGCATCAATTCTGATAGATAATTGTAAAGATTTACGACATCGCCTTCACTACGTCTTAATGTCCATAGTATTACATCAAAGGGATTAGGATTATTCATTATGAAAAATATGTCTAGATTGGGGGCTATTAAGATATTAATTTCATATTAATATCGTATTGTAAATTAGTTGATCTTTTTATTTCACCTGTAAGCCATTGAATGTGTTGGATACATGTGATTCCAGAACTAGAGCGTACAAGAACGGCAAGACCTTTGATCAATGCAAAGAGATTGCAAAGATACTATCTCTAGAAATGCAAGAAAAAATTGAGAAAACTGGTCAAGTGGGTTGGGATGTAATTTTAGAGTCTGCCAAACATGACGAGCTAGTCTACAAACTTACTCTGAAATATCTCAGAGAATCTGGGTATGACATTGGGGATTGGAAAAGACCTCTAGTAAAAAAAACTATTACTTAGGTTCTACTGCGCAGCTTCCACTTTGCGACCTAATCCTTTTGGCCATCATGATTGGAGTTACAAGAAGAACTGGAATGGATATTGCAATAAACAGGGTCTGCACTTGTGCCTCAAAGCTTGTCAGAAACAATGTAAAAGTTGTAGCTCCCGTTCCAAACCCAAATAACATCGTAAAAGCTGTTCCAGCACATGTTGGACATCCAACAAAAAGTCCAGTTATCGCTCCAAACGCTCCTAGTTTCCCGCCGCTTTTTGCAACCGAAAAAACTGTAGATGATATTGCAAAATTTAGGCCAACCAAAAATGATACTGAAACTAGCAGCAACATATTCAGGGGAATGATTTGAAGCCCTACATGTTCAGTGAAAAATACAAAGATCATTGGCATATACCCGGGTAGGCCACAACACGGTGAGAGTTCTGCATGTGGAGGTTTTGGAAAACCATAATCTGTGGCATTAATGTCTGGCTTGTAAATTATTATTCCAGATGTAAACGCAAAGAATAATCCGTATCCTATTGCACTGATTATGAAAATTTGTTTTGCTCTCTTGTTGTTGATAGAATTTGCAATAACTGAAAGAATCGTTGTATCAACAGATGAGATCTTTGCTCGGTATGTTTTGTATAACCCCCATCCTATTGCAACAAACGATGTAAACAATACGATAAATGTTGCAATTGCCAATCTTTGTAATGCAGGCATGGCGGCAGGAGTGATTATTAGGCTGCTATTTTTTGCATATGCTAAAAAAGAAATGGCTATAGCTAAAAACCCGATTAGTATTAAGGCAACATTTGATCTTACTAATGACTTTTGTTTTTCCACTTGTCCAAAGTCTGTGTCCTGACATTAAATTCTATCTCTGAATTTCTCCAAAGTGTTTATCTTGGGTGATTAGGTTATACTAGTCGTCGTGAAGATCGACGAACCTCAAGATTCTGATTATGCTGAAACCAAGATAACACATGTTGGTTTTGTAGACCCGTATGGAGTTGAAGGACTTTTAATATTGAGGGCAACTGATGGAAAAGAATTTCACATGCGTGCCTTCTCAGGTGAAGTAGCAAGACACATTTCTAATTTTATAGAGGGAGAGCGTGGGGCAATACCTACAATATACAACATGGTAGAAGAGATAGCAGAGCTCAATGAACTTGTTCTTGTAAAGATCAAAGTGTACGAAAGTGGTAGTGTCTTACGGGCAAATGTCTATTTTACAGGAAAAACTGATCTTGTAATGCGTAACTACCGTGCATCTGACGCAATAGCTCTTGCTTCATTTTACAACATTCCTATATTAGTTAGAAAAAATCTCTTAAAAGAAAAGATGGAAGCCTAGGTTAATACTTGATCTAGTTTTCCTTCTTGCTGTGCCTTTCTTATCTCCATTGCAATTCTGCGTCCGACACCAAAAGTTTCTCCATACTTGTATTTGGTATATGGACTGGTTGTGGCAAGAATTGGATTTCCTGGCACTCTTAACGACACATCATAAACCACAATATCTAGGTCACGTGTTATCACGCTCTGCAAGGAGAATGGACCAATTATTCCCGGCGCGTATTCTTTTCTTACCGTATTTACAAACTTGTCCCCTATGTCGATGACTTTTTCAAGCAATGATTCTCTGATGCTTGCCGGTGTGTGACCAACCTCTATGTTTTGTAATTCGATATTCATCTCAAGCTGTTGTTTTGCAGGTAGTGAAACAAAGTCATGGAGATTAGTCTGCAATCTTCTTTCTATCCCAAGAAAATCTACTTCATCTGATATTGGGGTATGGAAATAATTGAAGTTGAAATAAGTACCAATGACGAATTCTTCGATGCTTGCAGTCTTGAGTGCATCTCTTGAAATCAAACCCTGTCTTATCTTAGTCTCTGTCTTGTCCTTGTATTCTGCATATGATGAAACATTAAAAAATGCTCTTTCCAGTTTACGTTTTTTTTCTTGAACTTTGACTATGACTGGTCTGTCGATATCCCTTGGATCTTTGAATAATCTTGGAAATCTGATCTTTGATTTTTGAAGTAAATAGTATTGGTTTTTCTTGTTTGCTCTCTCCTCTGCTTGAAATAAAGCGCGGTTTCCAAATAACGGCACCTTGAATTTGTTCTCAACTCCCTCATATCCTAAATACGCAGTAAGTGCCCTGTGTGGAACAACTATTGTGCTTGAATCTCTAAGCCTTGCCTGAATCTTTGGAGATAACATCTCTTGGAATTTATTTACTATGATAATCTCATCGGCTAATCTTGAAAATCTTCTATATGGAACCTCTCTTCCTCTCTGGCAAACTACTATGGTCTTGAAATTCTCATCTTTTGCACCATCCATTACCTCAAGTGCGGAATGACTTCCTAGTACACCAATTGTCGGTTCGGAATATTTGCTGACAATCTTTTGAATCTCTGCTTTTTTTATCACGCGGTATCTATTTTACTTGGGTAAAAAAGCGTTATCTAATTTACTTGAATATGTCTATGAGTTAAACGATATGTGGATGGTCTTAGAACTCTGGTTGATTATCTATTTTGAAGTACTATGTTTAGTGGCAAAGTAATCTGTTGTGTTTGATATCCATTTTTTGTTGCATTGATAATCATATTTGCGGTTTGCTGTGAAAATTGAGTGTTAGGTATTATGATTGCTGCTTGATATTGTCCATTACTGTCTGTTTTTCCAATGGATTGAGTTATGATCATGTTGTTTTGGCCTACTATTGTAGCTGTTATGTTGATATCTGGAATCCCCCCATAATATTGATCAAAGATTTTATCAGGATTTGATTGTGGGTCAAAAATTCTTACCACTAAATTGTATGGGGATCCCACATACACGCGATTATTATTGGATGTCAACATCAACATTGGAAGGCTAGGTACTTGTTGTGGTGCAGCTGTACTTTGGATATTTTGATTTGGTATTGTGATTGGAACTGATTGTCCAGCAGGATTGGTAAACAATGCAGTAAAAGTAACTGGTACCGAATTACCACCATTCATGATGACTCCATTAAAGTTGTATTCAATTCCCGTCGTAGGAATTCCAGTTGCTTGTAGAAAAACACTGGATGATCCTTGGATTTGACCAGTTAGCGTAATCTCATTTGCGTTTATGATGATTGTCAAATTAGGTGCATTGTACTGTTGTCCGTTAAGTGTAAGGGAACCACTAGCTGTATTGTTAACAATTTTTAGATTAATCCCAGAACCGATCAAAGATCTGGTGGGCAAGTTATTTGATGAGATTATGGAATTTAATGGAGTTGAAGAATTAGTTTGGTTTATTGTAGCCACTGGTGTTATCTGATTCTGCACATTTGTTTGATTTGATTGCACATTAACTATGATTATTCCAACATTTACTAGATACTCAATTGCTTTTGCAAAATCATCATCTGTTGCTTGACCATTGATCCATAATCCAGCGAGGCTTTTTACCCAAGGAGGAACACGTTGAATGGACTGAGAGTTTTGTTGTATTTCTGATATTTTGATTATTTTACTCTGCACGAGATATTGTATTCCTTTTTCAAAATCATTATCAGTTACATCTCCGTTTACCCACAATTTGGCTGTACTTTTTACCCAGTTTGGAATACTGGTTGATTCTTGAGCATATGCATTAAGAAATAATCCAATTACAGTTACACCGACAAGACATGATAATGTCAAAAGTAATTTTTTCATCTACTGGAATCATCGCGAATTCTCTTTTAAAGTGTTCATTAAATGGCATAAAATCATTTATGATTTTAAAATCAATGCTGATACTGTTCCATCTGTGGACTTGTAGTAAACAACTTGTTGATAGTGGAGTGGTAATTGAGTTGGCAGAACTACTTGAGGTCTTCTTTGTCTTTGAATTCTTTTAGTTCTTTTTCAGATTCGATCTTACCTTTCTCGAATTCACCTTTTGCCTTTCCAAATGTTCTTGCTAGCTCTGGGATCTTTTTTGCGCCGAAAATTAAAACCCCGATTATTACTACTGCAATTATTACATTCTCGTATGCCATTATTGGCTTAAATGCGGCAGATCAAGATTTAAGTGTTGCAATATTTTTTGCCTGTTTTTCTGATATTACCATTCCTATGAGATATAATCCGATCATGGGACCTGCGACAAACCACATGGTAACTCCACTTCCATCAGGAGTAATTGCAGCGCCTAGTATGACTATTCCAATTATTGCATATCTTATGTTGTTTCTCCAGACTTTTGGTTCAATTAATCCAGACGCTGTTAGTGCATACATTATCAAAGGTAACTGAAATGACAGGCCAAATGCAAGAATGAACTGGAGTACAAATGTGATGAAATCCATTATGTTCAAAAATGTGAGCAAGTCAGCTGACTGACCATACTTGTAAAGAAATTGAAGGATATACGGCGTGACAAAAAAGTATGAAAAGATTCCTCCTGCTGTAAAAAGCCCAATGGCTGGAATTGTTATGTTTCTAATTATACGAATCTCTTTTCTATGTAGTGCCGGAGCTAAAAATCCAACAAACTCTTTTACTATGATTGGCATTGCAAAGACCATCCCAAGTAATATTGCAATATAAAATTGGGAAAAAAATGCCTGCCCTGGAGCTGTCTGGATTAATTGGACTGTAGATGGTAACAGATGATGTTTCATGGATATTGTAAATTGGGCAGCCATATTGTTAAACGGACTAAATGTTGGGTAGTACAGTTTTGCTCCATTGTACATAAACGGTGTAAGATGGAAACTTAGGATAAAAAATGAGAATATCCCTACTGCAATAACTGATCTAAATACCCGCTTTCGTAAATCCTCTAAATGCTGGCTAATGGTCATTGGCTTATCCATTGCAGATTATGAAATAGGATTAACTGTATTAATAGTATATTTTCATGAAGGCATTGCTATAGAGCACTACTTTCCAGGAATTGGCAGTATCTTGCTTGATGGTAGGTTACTTTCTTGTTGTTCTGGTTCGGTAAAGTTTTCAAGCTCTATTGTAAGTTCAGTACTTACTTCAAAATTATCTCCTAATTGTACTGCCAAGTCTGCTATCTCGTTTGGTGCCCAGATTTCACGTGAACCCTTGAAAAATATTCTTGAACTCTTTTCTGCAGGTTCACCACCGAATTTATCCTTGATGAACTTGGTCAGTCTGTCTAATTCTTCTTTTTCTATCATGTTATGATAAAATACGATACCCTTGATTGATTCATAATCCCAAGGAGTTCCATTTCTATACGAGTATACTCCAAAGACTGCCCCCTGGTCATCTTTTGGGCATTTTATTTCCCAGATCAATACTTTTTTTGGGTCAAACTTGGCTTTTCTTACATCTTCCACTGTGAGTTTCCAATATCTTAAACGGCTCATCTGATAATCAATAAATGAATATTGACAGTTAATGAGCCTTACTAGACACAAAACACGGTGTAACGTAGGTTAATTCTGTTGTAAAATTTTTATTAAATAAGTACTCTAGTTTACCAAGTTTTTCAACAAAGAACATGCCAGTTCTTTTCTTAGGATGGATATCTGTGCCAAATCCTTGATGATGTTTCCAGACTCTCTTATCTCTGAATACAAAATAAAGATCTGTCTGTAATCGAGACTTGCCTTGTCTGGCATCTGTCCTAATGGTTTTAGAGTTTTAGCAATGTCTTTCCACATTGCTTCAAAATGTAATTCTTGGTGGTTTGTCATGTTTATCTTAAATTTTGACTAGATCTAAAATACCAATTTTTATGCTACCTTTTGATTTTTCTTGTATTTGGATAAGAGTGAATTCAAAAATGTGCTGTTATCAAGAGATGGATCGTCTCTTTTTGCATCCTTGATGGCTTTGATGAATTTCTGAAAAGATTCTGATTTTACTGTGATTGTTTTGTATTCTTTTCTTGGCATTAGATTTTCTTTGTCCGGTACCGGTGGATAAATTGTTGGTAGAATTTTTGTGGCATGAAATGGGCGTTTTATCCATTTTGAGAAATATCGAATCATGTTATTGCCTCAAATGGTAAATGTCCGGTACTGCCTCATTGTGAATCTAAAATATTCTGTTTTACTGGAACTGTTTTTTATCTATGAGATTTGTCCATACGACTAAATATTCGACAATAACATTGTGTACATGGAAGTTATTCCGGCAGACCGTCTTGAACTCTTATCCGCAATGGAGGAGAAATATGAGAAAAAAGACAAGGAATACTTTGTTCATTTGCTAAATAACAAAGATTTTGTGATAAGGTGTAGAACCGTTTGTATTCTTGTAGATATGGGGGGAGAAGATGTTGTTCCCCATGTTGCAAACATATTGAAAAATGATGTTAATGAATTGGTAAGACACGAAGCTGCATTTTCTTTAGGACAGATGTGTTTGAGAAGCGGCATAAAACCATTAGAGGATGCAACTAGAAACGATCCTAGTCTATTTGTCAGACATGAAGCTGCTGTTGCCCTTGGAGTGATTGGTTCCCAAGATGCAAAAGAAACACTACAAAAAGCACTTGAAGATTCAAGTGAACAAGTTCGAGATTCTGCAGTAGTTGCATTATCCAATCTAAAATTTATGGAACATCTCTGCAAGAATGAAAAATTTGCCAAGCTTACTGGCGGCTAGATTGGTGTAACCAGAGTTCCTTCTGGCGTTGATTTGAAATCATAAATTGCATCGATGTTAGAGTTTTCAAATATCTCTGAATCATGTGTTATTATAATAAACTGGGAAATTGCATCAATGTTTGATTCAAATGCCTGTGAGAGAACACTTACAAGAGATTTTCTTCGCTCTTGGTCCAAGTGAGTAGTTGGCTCGTCAAGAATTATGAAATTTAGATTAGATGAGCCCATTAGATGCGCCATCCCAAGACGTAGTGCCAGTGCAACACTTACCTTTTCTCCTCCGCTTAATGATTCTAAATCCAATTCAGAATTTCCAGCATAACAAGTAATTCCAATATCTCTTGCCTTGTCCTCAAGTGATATTCTCTGAATCTTGACGTTAAATGTTGAGAGATATTCTGATGCCTTTTGAGATATCATACTTAATGCCCATGAGCGAAGACTTGAGGCAACTGGACCATCTCTGTTGTAGATCTGGCTTCGAATTGTATCAAGACTTGACACATAATGTTTTACATCCTGTAACTCAATTAATATTTTAGAAATTTTCTCTGCCTCTTCTTTGTATAATGTTAGTTTTGTATTCACTGAGCCAATGTCTTGATCTAATGTGCTAAGGACTTTACGTTGTTGTTCTAGTTTTAATTTGAGATTTCTAAAATTATTTATATCAAAATCTTGCGTCTCTTGGACTAGCATTGTTATATTCTTGATGGCATCTGTCGAATATTCATCAATTGCAAATTGCATGAGACTTCCAGTACTTACTTCAAGTGGAATGTCCTTGATATTGCTCTGTAGTTTTGCTACTTGTTCTTTAAGTGTGGCTAAATCACTGTGGTTTTTTATGTTGTTCAAAGATAGGATGCCTTCTGCCTTTACAATTTGTTGTAATTTCAAATCAAGTTCTCTTTTCTTGCTTTGAAATGTAACATCATCTTTTGAACTCGATTCAGTTTTCATTTTTAATGTCTCAAGTTCTGCTCGAAGATGTTCTTCTTCAAACAATGGATTAAGCTTGTCCACCCTAGAGTCACAAACAGGACATTTGCCATCCACAAGATGTAGCCTGTTTGCAATATCTTGCTGGCCTCGTATCATTGCTATTTTTTCTCCTGCTTCTTTTGATTCGATACGAATTCTGTCAATCTCTGACTGGACATGTTTTATCTCAGATTCTACTTGTGACCTAAACGATAAAACTGACAAGCTGTTTGAGCACTCGACAAGTTTTCTCTCCTTTTCTGCAAGTTCTTGTTTTATTGATACAATGGAATTTCTTAGATATCTGAGAAGATCTTCTTTTTTGTTTTCAATCTCTTTAATCTTGAGCTCCTTTGGGGCTTCGAATTCTATCTTTTGTTGTAATATTACAAATTCCTGTTCCTGAGATACCTTTTCTGATTCCAGTCTCTTCTTTTGTGGCTCTAGAGATGTGAACTCTTTTGATAACGAATCCATCTTTGCCTGAAGAATATCGATACTTGTATCATCATAACTTAATTTCAATTTGATTGATCCTCTAAAACTGTCTATTGTTTTTTTCATAAATTCATAAGCAGTGTCGAGTTTGTCTATGCCGATTATTGCATTGACAAGTTCCTTGAATTTTTTAGGGTCTGCCTCAATTATTGTTTGTAGTTCGCCTTGCTGTACAATGGATGCAACTTTTAGTTTTTCAAAATCCAATCCAATTAAAGATTCAATTGTCTTTGTCATTGATTCTCCAAATTGTTTTCTTTCTCCTGCAGCAAGTGGAACAAGTTCGCTGTTTATTTTTTCGTATAATTG
>Ga0209517_10005548_pt1 | contig 16029 bp, 10 predicted proteins | sample PeaSoiMetSII2010_FD_187695 | JGI IMG/M metagenome (GOLD analysis project Ga0209517, IMG submission 187695) | Peat soil microbial communities from Weissenstadt, Germany - SII-2010 (SPAdes) (version 2) | ecosystem: Environmental > Terrestrial > Soil > Wetlands > Peat | place: Germany... | reverse complement strand
CGCGCCGCCTATCGCCGTGCCTGACAAAAGTGCCAGCGCCAGTAAAATACCAGCCAGGCGCGAGACTCTGCGCGCGATTTGCATAGCTTGAGAGCGCGTCGCCATCCAAAAGGTAATGGGCCAAGTCTGCCATCATTGGAAAGCCCGCGCCACAACTTGGGAGCGCCTGCGCCACGGCCCGGCGACGCCCAGGCAGCCGTCGGCGTGCGCCCTCACCCTGCACCCTCTCCCGGGGGGAGAGGGAAGGAAAGAAGAAATTGCCTCGCCCTCCGGGAGAGGCAGCGGGCACACGCGAGCGCCGGCGCCGTACGAACATCATCAGGCGCGTAACGGGCCGCTTCTCAGCCCGAGTCCGATGTGAAATATTCGCCGTGGGCCTAAACCTGAGGAGGTTGCTCCGATGCCGAGAATTGACGGCGGCGCGCTGGTCGCCAGAATCATGCGCGAAAACAAAGTGCGTTACTGCTTCACGATCAACGGCGGGCATCTGTTCCCGATTCTCGCCAACTTGAAGAGCAACGACATCAAGATGATCCACATGCGTCACGAGCAGGCGACCGCGTACGCCGCCGACGCTTACGCGCGGCTCACCGGCGAGCCGGGCGTGTGCATGGTGACCGCCGGATGCGGCTTGACCAACGCCGTCACCGGCTTATGCGTCGCCGGGCTGACCGGCAGCGCGGTGGTGTGCATCTCCGGCCAGCATCCCAACACCGAAGATCACCTCGGCTCCTTCCAGGAGGCCTACGGCTCCGAGGTAGTACGGAGCTTCTCGAAGTTCACCAAGCGGGTGACGGATTGGAGCTCGATCGAATTCGACGTGCGTTCCGCCTTCCGCGAAGCGATCTGTCCGCCGCAGGGCGTGTCGCTGGTCGAGATTCCGCAGAACATCCTCTACCACAGCGACGGCGAGGAGCGGCAGCGCAAGGGCGCGCGGCGCTTCACCGCCGATGATGTCCGCTCGGCCGGCGATCCGTCACATATCGATCGCGCGGTCGAAATGCTGCACGCGGCGCAGCGTCCGCTGATCGCCGGCGGCGACGGCCTGTTCTGGTCGCAGGCCGGCGCCGAGATGCGCGAGTTCGTCGAGCTGACCTCGATTCCGATCTACACGCGGCGCGCAGGGCAGGGCGCTGTCTCGGAGGAGCATCCGCTCGCGATTCGCGGCGCGTTCAAGAAGCCCTTCACCGGCCGCGCCGACGTGGTGCTCGCGATCGGTTTCCGCTACTGGAGCGGCGAGCATTTCGGCCAGCCGCCGACCTGGACCGATCAGGCCAAGTATATCCAGGTCGACCCTACGCCCACGCGAATCGGATGGCAGGTCGGAGTTGACGTGCCGATCGTCGGCGATCCGAAGCTGGTGCTGCGCCAGCTCATCAACCGGATCAAGGAGCTCAAGCTCGACTTCTCGAAGAACCGGAGCTCCGAATGGACCAAAGAGGTCACCCAGACCCGCACCCGATTCGACGCGCAGGTTCGCGAGCAGAACCAGAAAGCCTACCAGAACCGTCCGATCCATCCGGCGCGCATGTGCGACGATCTGATCTCGGTGCTCGACAAGAACTGCACGACGATTATCGACAGCTTCACGCTCTCGGGATGGATGAGCCGCGCGTTCACATGCCGCTTCATGGGCCAGGTGGTCGATGCGGGTCCGCTCGCGCCAGTGGGGCATGGGGTCGGGATGGCGATCGGCGCGCAGCTCGCGCGGCCTGGCCAGCAGATCGTTCTGATCAGCGGCGACGGCGGATTGGGAATCGGCGGCTTCGACATGGAGACCGCCGCGCGCTACAAGCTGCCGATCGTCACGGTGCTGTGGAATAACAGCTCGTGGGGCCCGAACTTCGATCAGATGCCGTTCCTCAAAGACAAGACCGATCCGTTCAACATGCTGCCCGACATCCGCTACGACAAGATCTTCGCCGAGATGGGATGCCACGGCGAGCAGGTCGAGACGCCGGAGCAGATAATTCCGGCGCTGGAACGTGCGTTCAAATCGGGCAAGCCCGCGATGGTCAACGTGATCGGCGACCCGTCGGTCGGAAACGCCACGCTAGGCGGGAATCTGCTGGGGTCCACCGGATCGAATTAAGTTAGGGTAGTGGCCGGTTTTGGGAATCGGATGGCCGGCAGGGACGCCGGCCACTACCCTGAATGAGATCGTTTGCGGTGTAGGGCCGGCCTCCGTGCCGGCCCTCTTCGCAGAACCGCCCACTACCGACGCGCGAGATTCAACTTACGCGAGCAGAACCGCGACGATCCCGGTCAGGAAAATCCCGTCGAATGTGCCGGCGCCGCCGATCGAAGCGACCGGAGCGCCAAGAGCGCGAATCCTGCGCAGATTCATCAGGTCAGCGCCGATCAGCGTTCCGAGCACGCCGCTCACATACGCAACCGCGTCGGCATGATTATGCACGCCAGCCAGGAATACGCCGACCATCGCGGCGACGATCGGCGGGATGAACATGGGCGTGGCGATCCCGACGCCGGGCACCGCCCGCGCAAAGCGATTGACCACGACCGCGACGATCGCGGTCCCGAGCAGCGCCGACAAAACGATCGATGGCTGTTGCAGAAGCACGTACGCGGAAATCAGGATCGGCACGATCGCGCCGCCCAGATTGATCGCGAGTTTAGTGGGCGCTCCGGCCAGGCGAAGCGGGATCCGGTAGGTCACGCCGAATCTGGTCGCGAAGTCCTCGAGATGGGGCGGGCCGCCTTCGATTTCTGAAATCGGGATGTTGACGTAACTCCCGATCAGGCTCACCAGCAGGGCCAGAAACGCGAGCTCGGGCGGCAGCCCGATCGTCACGAAAACGTAGCTGATCAGGTTGATCTCGATCAGCGTGAAGACGAACAGCAGCGCGGCGAACAGGATAACGACGTAGATAAACATGAAGGGCGGGAAAAGCATTTCCGGATGATACCATCGCGGACCCGCCGGGACAGCCTCGAAAGTCCAGACCGGCGCTGACCGCTCTTGTGCCGCATCGCACCATCGGCTTAGATCGCGCGCAGGCTGCCATGAACTCCGAACATCGCGCCGAGCTGCTCAAGATTCTCGCCGCCGAGTCCTACGTCGAACGCGATCTCACTCTCAGCTCCGGCCGCTCGTCGAATTTTTATGTCGATTGCAAGCGCACGCTCTATCTCCCGCGCGGCGCCTGGCTGGCTGGCGAGCTGATGCTGGAGCTGGTCAGCGCGAATCGAATCGAGCAGATCGGCGGGATGGCGGTCGGGGCGCTGCCGCTGACCGACGCGATTATCGCCGCGGCGTATCGCCACGGCGTCGATCTCACCGGGTTTTTCGTCCGCAAAGAGACCAAGGCGCACGGCCTTCAACAGAAGGTCGAAGGGGCGTTCCGGAAGGAGCGGCGCACGGCCGTGCTCGACGACGCGATCACCACCGGCGGCTCGACGCTCGACGCGCTTGCGGCGGTGCGCGCCGCCGGCGCCGCGGTGACCTCGGCGCTCGCGCTGGTCGACCGCAACGAAGGCGGCCGCGAGGCCTTCGCGCGCGAGGGGCTGAGCTACGCCTGGATATTCTCCGCCGACGAAATCCGCGCCGCGGCGCGCGCCGGATGAACCCTCCTTGCATTTGCGGAAATCGCGAGAGCGGGTGCCTGCGCCCCTCCCTGACCAGCTCGCTCCGGTCCCCTCTCCCTGACCAGGGAGAGGGTTAGGGCGAGGGTTCTGCGCATGCCTCTCACCGGGACGACGCTGATCACCGCAGTCTTCGGCGATCCGGTCGCGCATTCGCTCTCCCCCGCGATGCACAACGCGGCCTATCAGGCGCTCGCGATGGATTGCGCGTACCTGGCCTTTCACGTCAAGCCCGATAATCTGCGCGCCGCGATCCGGGCGATCCCCGCGATGGGACTGTTGGGCGTGAACCTCACGCTGCCGCACAAGGAGCGCGCGCTGCGGATGCTCGACGGGCTGAGCGGCGAGGCCCGATCGCTCGGCGCCGTCAACTGCGTGGTGAACCGGCGCGACGGCCTCTACGGCGACAACACCGACGCGCGCGGTTTGGAGACGGACCTGCGCGAGCGTGGGGTCGTCGTCGCACGCCGCGGCGTCGTGATCGTCGGGGCAGGCGGCGGAGCGGCGGCTGCCGTGCTGGCCGCGGTCCGGATGGGTGCGAGCCAGGTGCTGATCTGTAATCGGACCCGCTCGCGCGCGATGCGCCTGGCGCGGCGCTTCGCGGGCCGCGCCGGGCGAATCATCAGAGTAATGGGACTCGACGCGCTGACCGATCGAAGCGCGCTCTCCGCGGCGGCCTTGGTTATCAACGCGACCTCGATTGAGCTGACCAAAGCAGACGGGCAGGGTAGGGTGCGGTTTCCGGAACTCGACTACGAGGCTACACCGCAAGACTGCTTCTTCTACGATTTGTTCTACGGCGCAAAGCCGACGCAGTTTCTGGAGCGCGCGCATGGCGCCGGCCGGAGCAATTCAGACGGCGCCGGGATGCTGCTGAATCAGGCCGTGCTCGCGTTCAGGCTCTTCAACGGCGTCGCGCCGCCGGTCGACGTGATGCGCCGCGCACTGATGGAGCATCTGGGCCGCGCGATTTGAGGCCGCTCGAAGTGGAACGACCGACCCGGCAGTATTGATCAATTAGACTGTCCCCAACCTGGCAAGTCGGAATGGGAGCGAGAACGACTGTCCTTGCCGAACGGATCGAGCAGCGCATATTCCTTCTGCGCGGCCAGAAGGTAATGCTCAGTCCCGATCTGGCGCAGCTCTATGATGTCGAGCCGCGCGCGCTGGTACAGGCCGTCAAGCGAAACCTCGAACGCTTTCCCGTTGATTTCGTGTTCCAGCTCAACGGTCGGGAATTCCGCAGCTTGAAATCACAGATTGTGACTTCAAGTTGGGGCGGCCTCAGGCGCGCAACGCCATACGCTTTCACGGAGCAGGGGGTCGCGATGCTCTCGAGCGTTCTTCGCAGTGAGCGCGCCGTCCGGGTCAACATCGAGATCATGCGCGCCTTCGTCCGGATGCGGCAGATGCTCGCTTCCCACGCTGATCTTGCCCGGAAGGTTGCCGCACTCGAAAAGAAATATGACGCTCAATTCAAGGTTGTCTTCGACGCGATCCGCGAACTCATGACACCCCCGCAACCCAAACAGATCCGTATTGGCTTCCGCCACGACTGATCCCAGACAAACGCCCATGGAAACTCCCCCGCGCCTGCGGGCGTGGCCGCGTCGCGGCCACGCCCGCAGGCGCAAGCCGGGAGAGGTCGGCGAGCGCGCGAGCGCTCGCCGGGTGAGGGCATGTTGCCATGCCATTCACGAAGGAAAAAAGTGCGAGCCCCTGAGGCGGATACTATCGGAGTGAGAAGCGCGGCTGCGAAACAACCGACGGATGCGAAGCCCTACCCGAACATTTCCTTGAGCTTGTCCACGAAGCCCTTGGCCATCGGATGGTTCACGTCCTCGCCGGAGAGCTTCGCGAACTCCTCGAGCAATTCGCGCTGGCGCGCGGTGAGGCGGCGCGGAGTCTCGATCAGGATTTTCACCAACTGGTCGCCGCGTCCGTAGCCGTGCAGATCGACGATGCCCTTGCCCTTGAGCCGGAAGACCTTGCCCGACTGCGTCGCCGACGGAATCTTGAGCTTGACCTTGCCTTCCAGGGTCGGCACTTCGATCTCGGCGCCGAGCGCGGCCTGCGGGAAGCTGACCGGCACTTCGATAACGACGTCGTTGTCCTGCCGCGCGAACATCGAATGCTCGCGCACGTGGATCACGACGTAGAGATCGCCCTGAGGACCGCCGGCGAATCCCGCCTCGCCCTCGCCGCGCAGCTTGAGCCGCGAGCCGTTATCCACCCCGGCCGGAATCTTGACCGAGATCGACTGCGGTTTGCGGATCCGCCCCTGGCCCTGGCACTTCGGGCACGGGTCGGCGATGATCGAGCCTTCGCCGCGGCATTGCCCGCAGGTGGTCGCGATCGAAAAAAAGCCCTGTTGGGTTCTGACCTGGCCGGTGCCGCGGCAGTTGGGGCAGGTGCGGACGCCGCCTGCGCCGCCGCGGGCGCGGCTGCCGTCGCATGCGTCGCAGTTGGCCAGGCGCTGGAACTTGACGACTTTCTCCGCGCCGCGCGCGGCTTCCTCGAATTCGATCTCGAGATCGTAGCGGAGATCGTCGCCGCGCCGGGTGCGCGATCGCGAACGGCCGCGCCCGGTGCCGAAGAAATCGCCGAAGATGTCCGAGAAAACTTCCTCGAAGCCCTGCGTGAAGTCGAAGCCGCTGAAGCCTCCGCCCTGCGCGCCCTGAAAAGCGGCGTGCCCGTAGCGATCGTATTGCGCGCGGCGCTCCGGGTCGGACAGGATCTGGTAGGCCTCGTTCAGTTCCTTGAAGCTTTCCTCAGCGTGTTTGTCGCCGGGATTACGGTCGGGATGGAACTGTATCGCGAGGCGGCGATAGGCCTTCTTGAGATCGTCCTCGCCGGCGCCGCGTGGGACGCCGAGGACCTCGTAGTAGTCACGTTTGTTGCCCGGGGGCATTGAGCAGCTATCCTATTCTAGAGCGAGCGATGAAGTAAGCGCAGCGGGGGGCCTGCCGGGCCTATAGCGCGTGGCCATTTTGCCAAACATGCGTGGCCTCGCCAGGCCCCGGCTGAATTCGGCGCTCTTCGGCCTCTTGGTTGGGGAGCTCGAAGAGTACTTCGACGACGGGGAGCGCGTGGGTCAGACGCGGCAGCCCTCCGCTTCCATCCAGGCTGAGCAACTCGGCCGGGGTGGTGCCATCTGGATTGAGACTCTCCAGAATCACCAGCACCGGGTTCGCGCGTCTAACCCGCTTGAAGTAGGTGGTGCCGTTTTCGTCGACGACGACAGCGATCCGACCGTCGAGTCGTCCGACTGCCTGATCCGCGTTGAGGGCTTCGCCCGTGATTAGGAACTGTCCATCGAGGGCGATGGGCTCAGCGCTTCGCCCGTTCACTTTGAACAGCCGCGCCTTGTCGAGTTGCGACCAGTATGCGGCTGCGTCGTCGACGGCCACAATCTCATGACCCGTCGTGCCGGCAGGTATCGCTTGCATCTTTTGGGCGAACAACGTGCCCACGATCTTCCGGTACTTCAGGCCCTCCCTCTTGACGATGATCGGCTCGCGAAGCGCGTAGGGGTCAACCGTTTGACTCGTGAGAACGGCAACGTCCGGGTGAGCTTCCGTCTCGTTGAAGCGACGCGCAAGCAGGCGGTTGCCGACAGCCGCAACGACGAGGTTCTTCGGATTCACGCGCGCATAGTTGCTGACGAGTAGGAAGTCGCCAATCGCAGCGACGGGCTCTAGCGTGCCGGCCGCCAACTGGTAAATCTCGTGATTGGGAAGTCGGATCTCTCGCAGCCGGGCGGTGTCCCACTCCTCAAGGGTCAGTAGGCCGTCGCCAGCGCGGCCGTCGGTCTTTGCCGCGGCGGCGATTCCGGTTTCCAGCAGGGTAAGCCGCTTGAGCTCTTTGTTCTGGCGGGCAGGCAACTCCGCCACGGTCGGTTCAAAGGCGAAAACTCTGGGATCTCCGCGGAAGGCCTCGAAGTCAGCGCACACATGGAACGCATCGTGGATTTTCTTCCGAAGAGTCTCCTCCCAGAACTCGCGAACGTCCCGCGCCTCAGCGACGCCGATAGTCTCGTCATCATTATGCGGCGGGTTGTTGAGGAATCGAATTGGCTTCGCATCAGTGTGGAGACAATTCAAAAGGTCGCCAAATACCTTGCGGTTGAAGGGCGCCGCCTGCTGTCCGCGCAGCTTCTTTATCTCGCTTCTCAGCTTGTCCAGATTTGATTCCAAGATGTGAGGACCTTCGCTTCGGAGCATGAACTTCAGCAGCTTCTCGACGTATATGCGGACCTGCCTGATGTATTCGCGCGCGCGCTCGTCGTCGTTTCGAGATTCGGCCTCGTTCCACAATCGCTCCAGGCGATTCCCGTTGACTATGGTAGCGACACCGGACGATGCGTCGACCGGCGCGATGAGCCCTTGCTGACCGCTGAGCTTCTCGACCTCCGCGACACGCAGGAAAAACTCGCGTTCGTGCGTTGTGAGGAAGAGCTGCATTGCCATCGGGTCGGTCGCCGGGAGGTTGGCGATCCGAGCGATCTCCTCAGCCCACTTGCTCTTGTTTCGAGGGTCGAAGGTCGTCTGAGGATCGTCGAGGACCATCAGTGGGAAGGGGTTGCTGCCGAGACCCTTGAGGGTCTCCTCGCGCAACGCCAAGATGAAGGCCCAGAGAATGGCGCGCAACCACGAAGTGTTGGCCACCAAGCCGGCGTCGATCTTCATCCCGGCGGCAAGGCTGCCGTGCACGTGGACAGCCTTCTTTTTCAGAGCTGTATCGCGGTACTCGAGGCGCTCGCGGAGATGGATGCGATCTAGGATCTCTTCGATCCGCCCTGAGAGGTTTGCGATGGATCTGGCCGTTTCGGCCTCGACAAGTGCACGCAGGTCCTTGAGCGGCTCGAGCGCTCCCTTGATCGCTTCCCGCGTTTGCTGCTCGGCGTTAATCCGATGCCATATCTCGGCTGCGTCTGCGGCGGTGACAAGATGCTTAGCTGCATCGTCAAACGGCTCCGCCTTCGCAAGTGCCTGTTCCAAGCGGTTCAGCTGCCCGCGAATGCTGCGCTCGCCGATGGATTTGTCACCGCCGGGATTGCCAATCAACTCGGCCCAGGCGCTCCGAAAGGATTGCACGTGTTTTGCCCACCAGGCGGCCAAGTCGACAAGACGACCCAGCATCAGAATGAACTTTCGAAGTTCCGAGGCGACCGACGGCTCGCCGCCAGCGGGATTCGGAGCCGACGCAGAGGAGACGAAATCGGGTAGACGACCGCTTTGTTCACCGAGGATCTGGCGGACGGAACTTGCTAGCCCCACGAGGACGTCACTAAACGGTGGCTGATCAGCGAAGCGCGCGAGTACTGCTTCGGCATAGGCATTCTTCGGATCCATCTGCCCCAGCAGTTCGAGGCTAGCTTGCACGCTCGTGGGAAGATGAGCGCGCAAATCCTTTTCTAGGCCAGCGCAGACGTCCTCGATCTTCCTTGCTGCGGATTCGGCCTCCTGCTTCAATTCCTCCATTTCCTTCGCCAGCACGCGCTGCTGTTCGGACAACAGGGGAGAATCGCAGAGAGGGCAGTCGGCAGGTGCCGTCTGTCCTCCAGAGGCGGGCGTGAACCATTGACCCGCCAGAGCCTTGAGTCGGAGCTTCGAGTCCTCGGTCTGCCGCCGGTGCCACAGAAGCGCACGGTCAAGCTGGCTCGCCGAGGACGCCAGCACCGTGGGCAACTCACGAAATTGCAGGTCCTTCAGTGCGTTGGTGAGCGCCGCCCAGGCGGCGAAAACCGCGATTCCATCGGTCTTCTGCTCGAGCAGAACTCGCGCTGTCGCAACAGCTTTCCTGATCTGCTCGCGACCCTCGACTCTGTCCGTGTCGATCCCGGCGGCGATTTCGCTCTTTAAGGTCTCAAGATGGTGCCCCGCTTCCGAGGAGGCCTGCCCCGAAAGCGTTCGCAGCCTCGCAACCAGGTCAGACGCCTCAATCGATGTGGCACCTGAAAGATCGAGCCCTAAGTGGCCGGCCTTCTTAGTGGCTTCGTTGATGTTGTCATCAAATGTCTTTCTCTTCAGCTCAAGGCCTTGGTCCTTTGCGTACCGCAAAAATCTGCGACCGCCGTGAGCCAGCTGATTGGCGACACCATCTGCGATGTCGGCCAACTGGTCGAGGCCTGTCAGCATTGTGACGGAGTCGTAGAGCGATTGGCTCCTATCGGCGAAACCCATCTGAGCTAAGCGGCAAGGCATCAGCAGGCCGGTCTCGACGAGCTGAGGCGCGCGCAGAAGCCGTTGATCGACCCTCGCCTCCACGACAGGCTCGCCATGAAGGGGCACCGTCGTTGATCGGTAGGCTTCCGCGTGCTCTCCGGTCTGATTCACAAACGTCAGTCGGACCCAAACCCTGGCGACGGACCGTAAATCTGCCGACGAGGACGGATAAGCTGCTAGCGGCGGCCATTCACCGATCTGTTTACCGCTATCGTCGAGCACCGGGAAACGGTGACCATCGTCCTCGATCGGCCCCATGTGCTCTCTGATGCGCCGTCCAGTTAACGCCCACAAGATTGCGCTAGGTAGCGAGGTTTTGCCCGAACCATTCTGGCCCTCAAGACACCAACTCTCTCCGTTCACGTCCAACTCAAACGCTGGTCCACTGAACAGAGTCAGCCCTCCGAAACCCGCGCTCTCAATCTTCCGCAGGCGCCAGCAGCCGGGGGTGCAGGTGGATGCACCATCGGTTTTCGCGGTCGCCGGGTCGCGCGCTTCATCCTTCCAGGCTGCAATTAGGCCTGGGAATAGCTTGTCACTGCCTTCGGCCACGGAGCGGGCGTCCTGCTTCAGCAAGAACTCGAAGAGGCGCCGTTTGCCGGCCGTATCTAGAGTAACGGATCCGCCTTTGTGCTCGGCAACCTTCGTCCAGGCGATCTCCTTGCCTGCAAGGAGAGTGTTTACTGCTTCCGCGAGAGTAATGGCCACGAAACTAATTCCCCACTTCCCCGACCTCGTCAGCTGCGCGCCCTACGGAGCCGGCTCCCCTTCTCTCAATCCAATGTTGTCGTTCAATTCTTGACTTCCTTGAAGTCGGCGTCGACCACGTCCTCTTTCTTGCCCTCGGCGCCCGGGGCGTTGCCGTCGTGTCCCTGGCCGTCGCCCGGCGACGCCTGCGGACCCGCATTCCCGCCGTCCTGTCCCTGACGCGTCTTGCTGTACATCGCCTCAGCCAGCTTGTGCGAAGCGGTGGCCAGGGCCTCGGCCGCGCGATCGATCTCGCCCGGATCCTTGGATTCGAGCTTGCCCTTGGCGTCCGCCAGCGCGCTCTCGACCGACTTGCGCGAGGCCTCGTCGAGCTGCGCGCCGTAGTCCTTGAGCGTCTTCTCCGTGGTGTAGACCAGATTGTCGAGCTTGTTGCGCGCCTCGGCCAGCGCCCGGCGCTGCTTGTCGTCCTGGGCATGCTGTTCGGCCTCACGCACCATCCGCTTGATCTCCTCCTCGTTGAGTCCCGAGGAAGCCGTGATCCGGATCGATTGCTCCTTGCTGGTGCCGAGGTCTTTGGCGTGGACGTTGACGATTCCGTTGGCGTCGATATCGAAGCTGACCTCGACCTGCGGCAGGCCGCGCGGCGCGGGCGGGATTCCGACCAGGTCGAACTGGCCGAGCACCTTGTTGTCACCCGCCATCTCGCGCTCGCCCTGGAAGACGCGGATCGTCACCGCAGTCTGATTATCCTGCGCGGTCGAGAAGATCTGGCTCTTGCGGGTCGGGATAGTGGTGTTCTTCTCGATCAGCTTGGTGAACACGCCGCCCAAGGTCTCGATACCGAGCGAAAGCGGCGTCACGTCGAGCAGGAGCACATCCTTGACTTCGCCCTTGAGCACGCCAGCCTGGATTGCCGCGCCGATCGCGACCACCTCGTCCGGATTGACGCCCTTGTGTCCTTCGCGGCCGAAGAGCTTGCGCACGCGCTCCTGCGCCGCCGGCATCCGGGTCATTCCGCCGACCAGCACGACCTCGTTGATATCGCTCGCGCGCAGCCCCGCGTCCTTGAGCGCGGTGATACAGGGGCCGTCGAGCCGGTCGAGCAAGTCGGAACATAGCGCCTCTAGCTTGGCGCGGGTGAGCTTCATATTGAGATGCTTGGGGCCGGACTGATCGGCCGTGACGAACGGCAGGTTGAGATCGGTCTCGGTCACGGTCGACAGTTCGATCTTGGCTTTTTCAGCCGCTTCCTTCAGCCGCTGCAACGCCATTCGATCTTTGCGCAGATCGATCCCCTGATCCTTTTTGAACTCGTCGGCCAGGTAATCCATTATCCGCTGGTCGAAGTCCTCGCCGCCCAGGAAGGTATCGCCGTTGGTCGCCTTGACCTCGAAGACGCCGTCGCCCAGCTCGAGGATCGAAATGTCGAACGTGCCGCCGCCCAAATCGAAGACCGCGATCTTCTCGTCCTTCTTCTTGTCGAGCCCGTAGGCCAGCGACGCCGCGGTCGGCTCGTTGACGATTCGGAGCACGTTCAGCCCCGCGATACGGCCCGCGTCCTTGGTTGCCTGACGCTGGCTATCGCTGAAGTAGGCCGGGACCGTGATAACCGCCTCGGTGACTTTCTCGCCAAGGTAATCCTCGGCGGTCTGCTTCATCTTCTGCAGGATGAACGCGGAGATCTCGGGCGGGCTGTAGCGCTTGTCGCGGATTTCCACCGCCGCGGCGCCGTCTTCGCCCTTGACGACTTTGTAGGGCAGTACCTTGATCGCCTTTTGGACTTCGGCGTCCTCGAACCGGCGCCCCATCAGGCGCTTGATCGCGGACACCGTATTGGTCGGATTCGTGATTGCCTGGCGCCTGGCGATCTGACCGGTGAGCCGCTCGCCGGCGTCCGTGAACGCCACCACCGACGGAGTCGTGCGACTCCCCTCGGAATTGGCGATCACCACCGGGTCCCCACCTTCCATTATCGCCACGCAGCTATTGGTGGTGCCGAGGTCTATGCCGATAACCTTTGCCATTTCAATTCCCTCTTCTGCCGTGCGCTGCTCGCAACGCGGACGGCTCTAATTTGCTGTCGTGATTAGAAAATAAGCACGCTTCACTCGTTTTCAACGTCACCCGGTCCGGATTTGCCCGCGCCGCCGTCCTCGCGATGCCGATGCTGCCGCAGCGCGTCATCATGGGCTTTGCCTTGATGGGCTTTGGCTTGATGGTCTTTTGGATAATCTGAAGGTGCCTTGGCAACCGCGACCCGCGCCGGCCTCAGCACACGATCGCCGATCTGATAGCCGCGGTGATACTCGCGCACGATCGTGTTGGGCTTGTGCTCGGGGCTCTCGAGGTGGTCGACGGCCTCGTGGAATTGGGGGTTGAAGCTGCGGCCGACCGCCTCTTGAGGCGTGACGCCGTGGCTGCGGAGAAGGTCGTGCATCGACCGCAGGACCATCTCGATTCCCGCGATGATCGATTCGTGCGATTCGCCGTTTCCGCCCGCGCGTGCGGCTGCGACCGCAAGCTCCAGGTTATCGACGATCGGCAGAAGATCGCGCAGCAGGCTCTCGCGCTGGTGCCGGATGCTCTCCTCGGCCTGCTGCCGGATACGCTTGCGCGCGTTTTCCTGCTCGGCGAGCGCGCGGAGGTACTTGTCGTTGAGCTCGGCTATCTCGCGGTCTTTGGCCTCAACCTGGGCTTGGAGCGATTCGAGTGTTTCGGTCGATCTCGCGACGCTCTCCAAACCGGGATCTCCGGGAGCGCCCGAATCTGCAGGCGTGGAAGTTTCGTTCGCCTCGCCGTCCGCGGTGCGGTTCTCAGGTCCGTCGTTGAAGGGTTTGCTCATTTTGCGAAAGGCGCAGGCCTTACCTAACGGAAGTTAAGCACGATCAGGCGGTTTGCCAATGCCGAAACGGAACAAAAATGGCAGCGGAATAGCGGAGTTAACCGGGAAGCTGACGAAAGCTAATGCTCCAGAATTCGCGATAGCGCCTTGGCGGTGTAGTCTACCAGCGGGATCACCCGCCCGTAGTCCATCCGCACTGGGCCGACGACGGCGAGACTCCCCAGCGGCATCGCACCGCTCGCGTATGACGTGGCGATCACGCTGAAGGCGTTGAGGCGCGAATCCGGGTTCTCCGAGCCGATCGAAACGGTCAGATTCCCCGACTTGACGGTCTGTTCGAGCAGGTCGAGCAATGCGCTCTTGTCGTCGAGCACCCGCAGCAATTCGCGGAGCTTGCCGACGTCGCTGAACTCGGGCTGTTCGAGCGCCCTGGCACCGCCTTCGACGTAGACCTCCGCCGACGCCGGCGAGACCGCGATCGCGCCGCCGATCGTCAGCGCGGCGCGCACGAAGCGATCGTAGGCCGCGCGTTCTTCCTTGAGCTGCCGCTCGATCCATCGCCGCGCTTCTTCCAGCGTGCGGCCGTGGAGCGATTCGTTCAGATAACGCGCCATTCGGTCGAGCTCGTCCTGGCTGTAGTCCTGATCGGTCTCGACCAGCCGATTGTGTACGCCGCCGGCGACCGCGGCGAAAATCCCGAGCACCTGGCGCTCGCGCACGCGCACGAAGTTGACCTGCTCGAGCTTGGCCTCCTCCAGCCGGGGCGCCATCACCAGCGCCGCCTGCCCGGTCAGGAACGCCAGCAGGCGCGAGGTATCGCGGACGATCTCGTTGAGGTCGCGCGTGCCGCCCGAGTAGTGGAGCTCGATTTGCGCGCGATCCTCGAAGGCGATCTGATTGCTGCCCATCAGATGGTCCACGTAATGGCGGAACGCCTTGTCGGTGGGGATGCGCCCGGCCGAAGTGTGCGGCTGATGGAGATAGCCGGCTTCCTCGAGCTCGGCCATCATGTTGCGGACGGTCGCACCTTTGACTCCCAGCGAGTAGCGCGAAAGTATCTGCTGCGATCCGACCGGCGCCGCGGTGGCGATAAACTCCTGCACCGCGGCGAGCAGAAGCGCCTCGCGCCGGCGTGCCAGTTCGGTGGTAGTCTCGCTCACTTTGGCCCGATCCAGTTGCAACTCGGCAGGGATCGGTCGCGTGAACATGTCATCACCGAGTTTTTCAACGAGTTTTTTAGCCGTGAGCTATTCAACAACGTCCCACACTGCCTACGCTTCTCTTACCTGATTTTGGCTCGCGCCGGCCTCTTCATACAAGCGCCGAATAACTGCAAACAACGTTTCCCTTTGATAGATTAGCGCTCGGGATTGCGTATCTCTATGGCCATTCGAGCGAAAGTCCACAGAGCAAAGACCGTCAAGCCGAGGCGCGTATACGTGCCGGCCGTGCCTGCCGGCGCGGGATGGATCGAGAGCGACAGCTACGATCGCCGCGCGTGGACCGAGCTCGTGCAAGGCGCTGCTTCAATCGACGAGCTGATCGAGGCCGGCGAGCGGCTGGTGCCAAACTTCGCCGCGCTGCTGCAAGATCTTTTTCTCGCGCTGTTCAAGTACAACCTGGTCTGGCTGAAGCCCGATCAGGTGCGCCGGAGCGCGGCGCTCAATCGCACCATCCTGGCCCGCCTCATCCCGTCGCCTGCTTTCGAAGCGCTCAAGACCCGCACTCTGCTCGAAGAGGACAAGGCGGCGATCGCCGCGCTCGTGATGGGCGAGCAGGTGATCGAGATGGTCCGCTCGGAGCGGTTCGTAAATCGCAGCGAGATGCTGTCGCTGTGGGACTTGAAGCATCAGGAGGAAGACCTCGCGGCCAAGGCCGCGGCGCTCCAGAACGCGCTCGAAATGAAGCAGCAACAGCGCGAGGAATTCAATCCGGGCGAACCCCAGTCGCAGGACCGCGGTCTCGAGAACGATCCCGGTCAAGAGCCTGGGAATGATCTCGCGAAAAAGATCGAGCAGCTCACCGCCGCGGCCGAGCGCGCCGCGCAGGTCTCGGAAGCCCGGCTGAAGCAGAAGGCCGCGCAGGTCGAGAGTCAACTAACCCATGCCGACGCCACCGAACTCAAGCGGATGGAGTTGCGGAGCGCGCAGTTGGTCGACGAGATCGATCGCGTCGCGCAGGACGCTCACGACTTCAGCCTCGAATTCGGCCAGGGCGGCCGCAGGTCGGCCGGCGAGCGGCTCGAGCTGGGGAGGCGGCTCGCGCGCAACCGCAAGCTGGGCGAGCTGGCCCGGATGGTCGGGCGGTTCAAGCTCGACGCACGCGCGATTCGGCGCAAGACGCTCGATCGCGGCGCGTCCGAAGCCTACGACATCGAGCGTGGCGCCGATATCGGACGGCTGATCCCGGCCGAGCTGCTCGCGCTGCATCATCCCGGCCTTAAGCACGACTTTCGCCGCCGCCTGCTCGAAGGCCAGGTGCTTCAATATCGATTGCGCGATGACGAGCAGAAGGGCAAAGGCCCGATGGTGGTGTGCGTGGACGTGAGCTCCTCGATGGAGGGTGAGAAGGAGCTTTGGGCCAAGGCGGTCAGTCTCACGCTGGCGGATATCGCGCGCGGCCGGCGCCGTCTGGTGCGCGCGGTGCTCT
>Ga0209517_10005546_pt1 | contig 16033 bp, 17 predicted proteins | sample PeaSoiMetSII2010_FD_187695 | JGI IMG/M metagenome (GOLD analysis project Ga0209517, IMG submission 187695) | Peat soil microbial communities from Weissenstadt, Germany - SII-2010 (SPAdes) (version 2) | ecosystem: Environmental > Terrestrial > Soil > Wetlands > Peat | place: Germany... | reverse complement strand
GCTCGACCGCACGAATCCGAATCTCTTCCAGGGTTTTGTGATCCAACTTCCGGGCATCTTGCGTAGCCATGCCCGAAGTATAGCCGATAGCTTCATTTATGTCTACTTACTTCTGATTTGATTAGTAAATGGAGCAGCCTCCTTGAGAAGCATAAGAAGCCTAAGAAGCAGAAGCGTTCAGCGCCAACCAAGGCATGGAGATTCCAAAACCTCTTAGGGCGTGCTGGAAAGGGAGGGTACGACAATCTAATTCTGGAGGGCGAAGGTGATCGCGGTGAGTCATACTACTTCCTCATAACTGCTCAAGATCTATCCTGTTCGCCCATGGGGGGGAGAAATATTATCGATGTGACGTTTCCCATCCATGGACCGACCGCACAAGGTCGGCTACAAGGGATCAGTAGATTCATTTGGAAGCACCGGGTCAGCAAGGAGGAATTGAAGCCGATGGTGGACAGGTGTGTGGGACGGCAGAGGTCACCGGATTACTGGCACGAAGACACTCTGAGGCTTGACAATAAGCTTGGAGAACTCACAAAAAGGCGGAATCAAGTCGAGCAGGAACTCCGGCACGCTCGGGCTTTGGGCCATCTCGACATGCGGGGCCAAATCGCGGCGACCGAGAGCGAGCTGAAGCGCCTCGAAGAGGAGATCAGCTACCACGAAGGAGCACTGGATATCGTGAAGGCTGGATTTCCGTTTGTCGAAAGGTGCGGATTTGAGGCGTCAATTGATGCTGCTGGACAAGCGCGTGAGTGGGAAGTGCTCTCCGAAGTCCTACGGGACCCGTCGGGAATGACTATTCTTTCTCGCGATGACACGCGGATCCGGCTTCCAATTGAGGCTCAAGAACGATACGACAAAGCAGCATTGACCCATCTTTTTGACCAGTTCGAGCTGTGCACTTTACTTGAACCTCCCGACTATCCCGGCGAGCAGCCGGTTGTGGTCAAGCACTACCTTTTTGGGACAATACGACCGTCTGGTAGCGCTGGCGTTTTCTATATTGGGCAGTGGGATGCCGGGAAGGAAGCGGGCTAGTGCGGACCGAGTTCGAAGGTCCACGGTTCGTCTTGCTCGGCAGAAAGCCCGAGGGGAGCGGACATTACTTTGGATGTATGCGCCCCCTGGGCGACCCTGAGGCGACCAGGTCTGTACTATTGATCCGCGCGCAACCGCAAAGGAAATCCCATACCGAGCTCACTCGAAGGAGGCTTGCCCATGGCGCTGGAAATAGATCGAGCGGAAGCACTAATACTTTTCGTTCGGCGGAGTCCTGATAACCCCGCCCGCTACACGATCGGGATCAGAGCTTGCCTAACGGAGTTTGACAAGAACAAAGATTTACAGCTTGTTTCATTGCAGCGACCGATTATCGAGACTGGCAAGTAATTCGATAGCCTGCAGGAAGCTCTCAATGCCGGAGTTCGCGACCTACAGCACGTAGCATCTGGTTCGCTTCCGCTTTAGCAGGTAGCTGGGCCAGCAGATTTCCGCGGGTGGCGCAGACGTGCCGTTCCTTGCCGGAAAAGGTACCGGACAGTGCGCCGGGATAAACCGGCATGCAGTAGAGAATGAGAGAGTCTTACAGGAAAGGAGTAGCGAACCGCCTGGCCTCGAGTCTTGCGGAGGCAGTCGCGAGGCTGCCGTCGAAGCGTAGACAGAGGTATCAGTGGGCAGGGTATGGAGCTGCGAGAACCTTAAATCGGGATGCCGACCCTGTTGTCAGGGGGGGAAGGCCACACACGCGTCGACGGTAGCGCGAGCCGACGGGTGGTCCCGCGTAGTCGAAGACCCCAGGCACGCTGAGAAACTGCATGCACGAGAACCGGGAGACCTCAGGGGTGCCCTCCATTAGAGGGGGCCGGTCCGGGAAGGCCGAGAGCCGCACGCCGGACGTGTACGCCCCGGAGGAGTCGGATCGCGCCGTAATACCGATGAAGCCGCCGAACAAGGGGGCGCAAGCCTCGGCGGAGGTGGTGGAGGGAAGGTCGCGAGTCAAGGAGAACATCGGTCCGCCTCACACGCGCCCGACACAGTGCGGGATCCTGCGTGTTCCAAGGGCCGACAGGTGTGCGGCCGGCGGAATTGCGCCTGCCGTTACTATCCAAGACAAGAGCCGTATGCGGTAGTACCGCTCGTACGGATCCGCGCGGGGGGCGGCCAGCAACGACCGTCCCTACCGCGACCTTCTTCCCTGACACCCTTCTCCCCCTATTACTAAAAGGGTATTCAGCTTGTAGGTAAAAGGCCCACAGGTTGGGTCTCCAACACCTTGATATCGTCAGGCGTGTCCCAGTCAATAATTGACAACTTACCTCTTACTATTTTGTATTCTAGACTGAATGCCGTGAAACCGAATGATTCTAGAAACCTGACAAACGGCTCGATCTTGTGGCGTGCATTTTCCAGAATTCTCAAGCTCTCCGCGAACTCTTCAACGATCGTTTCCTGCTGCTGTTTGTTTGGATGTGGGCTGTGCACGTCCTCTAGCGAATACCTCCATCCCCATGTAGGCCGCGATGCACGAGCGTACCCCCATGCGGATCGTTCGTTGAATGACTCCAACATGCGCGGGCTACAACGCCAAACCTGCTCCAGCACTTGAGAGCGTGTTGGCTGCCCCAAAGCAAACAACCACCTGCCAGCCACACTGAAAACTGTGTCGTCGACCTGGGTGCGACAATACCAAATCTCGGAATACGGGTGATCTTTGTTGCGTGCCAGGAAGCTTGCTAGTCCGGCCACGCCACGAATTCCCTTCACCTGGAAGTTCGGCAACTGACCTTGAAGGCGCACAGGCACCAACTTGATAACATACAGATGTGCTCGTCCAAACGCTCGTTCACGCGAAATATCCCGGTGGAGGTGTGTTATAAGCCTTCTCGAATCCGATCGATCGTATCTGTGAACTTCATTAAGAAGCTCCGAATAGGTCAAGAATCCAAAATCCACCAGCGTAAGGTACTTTTGCCATTTAACGGGCTCGGAAGATTTCTTAAGCACCGGAACTACGAGACCTCCGGGTGGGAGCTCACATAGTCTAGAAAACATTTCACGACCGGAACCATGTTGGGGATGAGGTCTTGTGAGAGAATATCCGAATATGAAACCCATGCCATATCATCGAGATAATCATCCGAAACTCTCCCACCTGCGGACAGCTGGAATGTACTGGGTTTACAAATGCGCGCCACAGCCACGATCTGGATTTCCGTTGGAGTTCCATCTTTTCCCGTGCGTTCAAGCTGCCATTGCCAGATGTGAAATGGAGGCCCCGGAACTATGTCTAGCCCCACTTCCTCGGATACCTCCCGCCTAATGTGCTCATCGATTTGTTCACCATAGTCCATCCTCCCACCTGGAACTTCCCATTTGCCCGGCTGGTTTGGGTCCTCCAGAGACTTCCTTACTAGCAGGAGCTTCCCTTGGTGAGTTATGAAAGCCTTCTGTGCAAAAAATAGGTGTCTCATTTTGACCTGCTCCCCCGGTCTTGGTCCAAATCATAATATGAGTTCGCGGCAGTGAACCCCCACTCCCGCGTTCAACCGGAAGTGTCGCCTCAGAGGCCCTCCCTTTTCATCCAGTAGGGTCGCAACTACGTGAAATGGAACTTGCTGCGGAGCGAAGTTCATGGTAGGACTTAACGAACTGATCTAGCTGCTCACGAAAGGGACGATCCCTCCAATCCCAGTCTCCGGGCCGACCCATCTTCTCGCAGATAACTCTTCGAAGGAATTGCGAAGGCAAATATCTGTTCACGGAAAAGACGAATTTGACGCCTGTGGGTGATTCGTAAAAGAGGTAGGACTCCTTTTCCTGTTTGCACTTCGATAGATGCGTGAAATCTTGAATATTCGTCCATGCGAATTGCACTTTTAGTTCTTCGCTTATGTCCTGCGGCAACGGAAGTAAATGAAGGTGGGCATGTTCGATGCAGCAACCTGCGTGGTGAGACGGATTGACCTCCCCATGTTCAAACGCGATAACGGAAGTTCTATACATTGCCTTCAATGTCTTAATCCACACATCCTCGTATTCCTCGAGGTCTGAGAGGTCCCCGGCTGTCATTTCAGAAAAAGTGAGGTAGTGTATTTTGCTGATCAGCAAAGTATACCCCTCAACAAAATGACCCAAGGCAGGCTTAGCGTAAAAGCTAGAGCGAGTGTCCAGAATCTGATCCTCAGGATTCTTGCGTGCCCCCGGATCAATCGCGATTTCGCAAAATATACAGCTCATCTCTGCCCCGCCTTGTGGACAATTCCGCCGAGGTAGTCGTCCCTTTGCTGCACCCATGCGACTCGGGGCAGTGCTCCCTTCTTGCCTTTCTTGTCGACGATAAAGGTCAGGCCTATCGAACTGTCCGGCCAAACAGGCGGATTGATTCTGCTCAATACCACCTTGATCATTCCAAGGCGCAGCGTCTCATCCGATACAACGGGTTCCATGACTCCTCTTGATCTAAAGTTGAATTGAAAAACGGCTGGCAATGTCCACTAGAAGTGTCGCGACCGCGCCCACAAAGACGCCCGTCGCATAATCGAAAGGCGCCCACCGACTCTCCAATCGCCAACACCCAAACGTCGCCAAGCCAAACATCGCGAGAATCGCCAAATCTATAGGAAGAACACGACCATAAGTGAACCACCCTTTAATCTGCCCCCAAAGGGTTTCAGGAATCCAGTGTGTGTCGGACACGCGATCTTGCACTAGCCTCAGTATATCACCTACGAAAACAAACGTCCCTACAGAGGCCCGATGGCCTGATGTATCCTCCCTAAATTTGTTCCGTTCCAAAATACCAAAGACCTTCCTCAGGACCTTACTCCCCTGCCGAGTATGCACCAAGTGCAGAGACGAAGGGCCCGACAACAAAATTAGAGCCTCCAGCACAACAAGGTCGCTAGGCAATCGGAAAAATCGCGGTCCACGAAGGTCGGTAAAGTCCACGTTGACCGGATTTGCAAGGAAGAAGACGTCCTTATGGAGCTCACTGTATATTCCCTTCACGCATCTTCTGGTTTCTCTTTTGGAGAGATCTCGGAGACCTGAATACCCCTGCCCAAGGGCGCTGTTGATGCCGGGCACCCCCGAAAGGTGGAGGATTGTATTCAGCACAAACAGCGTTTGGATGGAATCAAGGTTGGCGTGCGCCCGCTCCAAGAAGGTCATACCCTTCCTTATCTCCTCTGAACACTCCCCTTGGTGGTCCTTGAGCGCCCGCAGCACCATGGCCGTGGCAATAGGAGAGCCTGGTCCTGGCATCTCTCGGACCAGAGGCCACGACCCGTCAGATTCGCTCTGGCACGACAACAAGTCGTTCTGGATCTTTAGCGCCTGGGCCATGGTTCCCCTATCCAAAGACAGAGCCTGATATGCGTACACCATCTTCGGGATCACAAAACGCAATTCATAGAACTTGGACTCCTTTTTGTCGCCCCCTTTTTCATTTGATTCCTTGCTCTTCAAGTCAGCCAAGTCCATCCTAGCCGCTTCATCAACTAGGCTCATTAGCGTTTCCTTGCATGACTCTAAGAGATTTTGAGCTTCGATGGCTCTCTGTGAAACCATGAAAGGAGATTCCAACAAGACCCAATCACTTACTCCGTACACCCCCCAGTGGCTATCAGACAGTCCCGCCTCATCAAGGAACTCGCCCACATTATTATTTTTTCGACAGCGAGCGTAGTCGTCCAAAGCCATCCGGAAACCTTTCAAAGCCTTTGTCAGTTCTTCGCCGATTTTTGTTATCATATTCTCCTCGATGTGTCGTCAGTACGGGATCAAACTGCAATCAAGCAAACCGTACCCCTATCAAATACGGCGCTTTGCGCACCGAAGTTCTATCTCAAGGCGCAAAACCCATTTCGGGGTTTAGCGGTCATATAATCTCCTACACTCAGTAAAATCCAATCGGCGCAACATGATACCATAGGTTCCTTCTGAGGCTCTTAGGGGGAGGCGATTACGCAGGAGCACACCCGGGAATCCGGTTCCTGCTGGGAGAAAGGGTCAGGTACCCTTTCTTCTGGAATCGAGCAAGCTGGGCTCGACGCTTCGCATCAATGCTGGCAGAAAAAGGGTCGGGCCTGCGCTGACCGAGGCGAATGATTGCGCGTACGACAAGTTCATAGTAATGTTGCTTAGGGAAGGTGACCATGACGCAGATAACCGAAGCCGTCTTCACTCAGGGCGTTCTGAAGCCTGCGGTCGATCTGAACCTCCGCGAGCAGCAGCGAGTCCGGGTTATCGTTGAGCCAATCGACGACGGTCTCGGGGATCGGGAGACGGCGGTGGCACGACTGAAAGCCGGAATCGCGAGCATGAAGTTCTTCTCGAAGGGGTTGCTGCCCAGGCGAGAGGACATCCATGATCGCACTTGATAACCCTTTACTCAGAGGACGTCCCTGGCCTCTCCACGCTGGGCGCACTCCAGGTCGTGAATCCGTTCAAATAAGTCGTGTTTTCGAAGGCGAATCACCAAAGGTGATAATAGCGGGTAGGGCGGAGCGGCTCTTCTCCAAGATGCTGCGGTCCGCGCCAGCCCTCCAAAGACGCCGTTGGGGCACGCAAATACCCCACTGCAGGGAAATTCCTTGGCAAACGACGCCTGAACTTATAGGCTAGAATCGGGCGTGCGCCCGCCGTAATGGACCCGCGGTCAAATTGTGCCGCCCGGCCTGACCTGTCCCTTCGGGACATCGCAGACTCCAGACCTCGGGGTCTGCGCCATCCGGGAATGGCGTGGCCGGGAGGTGAAAGCTAATTGTTGAGAGATGTATTTCGGGGAACAAAGCGAGAATGTCTATGAAAACAAAGGACGAGACCAAGAAAGTTGAGAAGCTAAGGAGTTGAAGAGTTGAGCGGGAGAAGGCAAGAGCCGACACAAAGGCCCAGTCACAGGTCGAGAAACGGCCGTTGGCTTCTCAACTCCTCAACTTCTGGACTCTTGGACTACAGAATTGAGGGAACAAAGCGAGAATGTCTATGAAAACAAAGGACGAGGCCGAGAAAGACGAGAAGTCAAGGAGTCGAGGAGTCGAAGAGTTGAACGGCATGAGACAAGAAACGACACAAAGTCCAAGTCGCAGATCGGGACACGGCTCTTGGCTTCTCAACTCCTCGACTTCTCGACTCCTGAACTTTTCAGGTGTGCGCTGTTTGTTTGACAGCACTTGCCGATGTTCATGTCATAGTGTACGCTTTAGTCAATGAGCGAAGGGCAGACGGAAAAAAAGGGGTTGGCCCTGCTGAAGGGGTTGCTGCAACACTACCCGTTTGTCCTGAAGAACTTCAAACACTATTTCCAGAACCTTTACCGGCGCGAGGTTCGGCGGACGAACGTGGTGGCGCCCTACGCGGCGATTCTTTACGTCACGCACAAGTGCAATCTGGCCTGCACTTACTGCACGCAGAAGGAGCCGGACGTCTTCAGCCAGGAACTGCCCACGGCGGAGACCATCAAGTTGCTCCGGATTGCCCGCAAGGAAACCGATTCAATCCTTTTCACGGGCGGTGAGCCGACTCTGCGCAACGACATTGAGGAACTGGCGCGCGCCGCGCGGCACGACTTGAAATTCCGCTCGGTGCTGCTCATTACCAACGGCACGCTGCTGCACAAGCGGCAGGGTTTGTTCGACTCCCTGCACAGCCTGGTGGTCAGCCTGGACTCCCTCGAAGCGGACTCCACCAAGCCTATGTCCAAGCCGGCAGTCCTCGCCAGGGTGCTGGAGAATCTGCAACTGGCCAAGTCGCGCTTTCCGAAGGCCTCGGACATCACTATCAGCACAGTCATCGAAGAATGGAACATCTCTGATATCGAGCGCATCATGGACTTTTGCGGAGAGCAGGGGTTCGTCTTCGCCACGCAGACGGCGCTGAACGAGAAACTGCCCAACCTGCGTTTGCGGCAGAACCCGCGCTACCAGGCCCTGGTGGATAAGATTGTGCAGCGCCGGCGAGAGCGAGCTCAGCCCATCAACGGCACGCCCAAGCTGATTCGCACCCTGCTCGAGTTCGGCGATTTCCAGTGTTTCCCGACTATGTTTCCGCGCATCTACCCCAACGGCGATGTCTTCTACCCCTGCGAGCCGCTGAAGAAAATTGGCGGCAACCTGCTGCGCGAAGGATCGTTCAAAAAGGTCTTTGCTCGCGGCCGAAAACTCTACGGCGACATCCCGGATTGCCACGGCATCTGCCACCTGTTCGGAAACGTGCTTTCTTCCTACTACGCGAAGGATTTCTGGGGATTGGCGGGGGACACGATACGGTAGGGGCTAGGGACTGGGGGCTAGGGGCTAGGGACTCGGGAACAGGCGCCTTAGCTAGGAACGGAGGTCAGCGAGCAGGCGGTCATTCTTATGCCCCATTCCCCCGTTCCTCGACGCTTTCCCTAGCCCCCAACCCCTAGCCCCCAGCCCCCCAGCCCCCAGCCCCCCAGCCCCCAGCTCCTAGCCCCTTAGCACGGGCAGGTCCTTGCGCAACAGGTTTCGCAACGTGTTTTCGGCGACGCGTGCCAGGTGCTCGGCAAAGACGCCGTCGTAGCGGAAGCGGGCGGTGCGCATCTCGTTTGACTCCCAGGTAATGGCAAGGTCCCAGGTTTGCGATTCCTCTTCGGGCTCGCCCGGGGCAGTAACCGGGCATGCCTCGAGTTGGCGCACCCGGACCACCGGAATCTCCTCGAGAGTCTGCTCGCGCTCGTCGACCACAAAGAGCCGATCGGGGTTCACGAAGATGCTGACGAGTCGAGTAGGGCGATCAGCGGCGTGCGGGATGAACGCCCCGCCATTCAGGACCACGAGGGCATCGAGTTCGCGCGCCTGCGCGTCGACTGATTTCGCTTGTGGCTTGGCGCGAACCAGCAGGCCGAAAGCCATCAGCAAGATGCCAAAAACCAAATCGACGAGTCCGCCATGGGCGTGCTTATACCGCCAGCCGAGCAAGCACCCCAGCCCGGCCACCACCAGCCGCACGGCCGACCATTCCCAGATCTTTCGGCGCAAAGCCCGGATTTTGGGGATTATAAGGATTGCAGTGAAGAGCACGGATAGCGCTGCTCTCTTAAGCGCCAGCCGGAGCCGCGCGCCGGTGGGAATGACGGCCTGAGAATCTTGTTCATCAGCCATGAGTCTTCGCAGCTCCGGACAGCCGGCAGAGAATAGCCCCGGCAATGAGAATTGACCGAGAAGCCAGTTTCACGCAAAGGCGCAAAGCACGCAAAGATCGCAAAGGGAAAAGGCCTTTGCCCCACTCGGGCGGCCATAAAGGCTGACCCTACTGCGTGGTCTTCTTCAAGTACTCGACCACTTGCTGCGGGCTTGTCACCAGCGTCACGATTTCCATCGCCGGCGATGTCCAGTGCGGGCAGTTGGAGTTGAGCTGGCCTTCTTTTTCAAGACAAGCAATCACCGGCTGCCAGTAAGGTGACATTACCAACAGGGGTTTAATCCCACCCACGGTCTTCGAGAGGCTGGCTTTGTTCATCATCTCCCAGGCCAGCGCCAGTTCCGCCAACGTGCCTGTCCCGCCGGGGAGGACAACATAAGCATCGCCGCGCTCGATGAGCGTCATGATGCGCTCGGAAAACGACTTGGTGCGCAGCTCTTCTATGATCCAGGGATTCGCCTTGCTGGTCCAAATCTCGCAGGTGACGCCGATGGTGTGCCCGCCCGCCTCGCGAGCCCCTCGCGCCGAGGCTTCCATTAACCCCTTGTACCCACCATTGCAGACGGCAAACCCGGCTTCCGCCAATAGCTTCCCGAGCAGGCGAGCTTCTTCGTAAGCCGGACTCGCTTCTCCAGGCAGGGAACTTCCGAAAATAGTAACGATGTTCATCTTCCGGCTCGCCGTGAGTCCTTGACCAACTTCTTCCCCCGAGAAAACCAATCATAAACTGTCGTCGCGATTTGGTCGAGGGTGGCTTCGGCGGGCGCTTCCTCGAGAGGGTGGCTATTTCCGATAATGGAGAAGGCAAGCCGCTTGCCGGAGGGCAAATCCATATAGCCGGACAGGGCGTTCACTCCCTCGAGAGTCCCGGTTTTAGCGTGGATGCGTCCCATGAGGCGTTTCGCTTTGAAGCGATCCGCTAAGGTCCCGTCCACGCCTGCCACCGGCAGGCTGTCCAGGAACGCGTCGAACGACGGTGCGCTTGTCATGTGGACGAGCAGCGTGACGACGGTTTCGGGCGTCACCAGATCATCTCGCGAGAGGCCGGAGCCGTCGGCGAAGACCGTCTCACCCGCTTTGGCGCCGACTTGCTGCACAAATTCATTGAGCGCATCGAGGCCGTCGTCGAGGCCCGCACCGTGCTTCACTTGGCGCCCGAGCGTGCGCAAAAGCATCTCGGCGTAAAGGTTCCGGCTCTCCTTGTTAGTCAGCTTCACAATCTCCCGCAGCGCTTGGGAATCATGCTCCGCCAAGAGCAGGCGTGGCGAAGCTTGGGTAGGAGCGCGGAGGGCTAAAGCCGCCTCAAGGCGCGTGACCTGCCGAACTTGGACTCCGCCTTTGACCACCGTGCCGGCATCTTCGAGAGTCTTGCGGAAGAGTTCGCCCACCAACTGCGCGGGATGAGCAATAGCCACGTGCTCATCAGCCTCGCCCGAGCCCAGCGGGATTTGGCCCCAAACGTCCAGGCGCGTGGAATCGATTAGGCGTTCGACTAGCAGGCGAGTCTCGCTTCCGGACGCGGAAGTTACGAGAGCGTTATTGATTTGATAATAGTCCGGCAGGGGGTCGAGCGAAACCTGGGCAGGATCACCGACTTTCAAGCCTGGTTTTATTCTGAGCAGCAGCGCATTGGAATTGAATGCCAGAGCCGAGACCGTCGCCCCGTAGCCCCACTCGAGATCCTCGGCCGTCCAGCCGTGGATATAGAGCTCGAAATCAAAATAGCTTTCGTCGGCCACCAACGGGCCGGTGACTTCGATCACCCCATGCGCCCTTACCTGCGCCGCCATATCCTCGAGAGCCGTGCAGGTACGATTTCCAGTTTGGGCCGGTTTGGCAGGCGGCGCCAAAACGTCGGCGCAAAACGTAGGATCTCCTCTTCCGACCAGGTAAAGGCTCGGCACGATTCCCGCGGCCGGAGGTCCGGAGTCGCTTTCCACCGTAGTGCGGAAGACGAAACTCGGTCCAAGCTTTTCGAGCGCCGCCGCCGTGGTAAACAACTTCATATTCGAGGCAGGGTGGAACAGGTGTTGCGCGTCGCGGTTGAACAGCACCTTGCCGGTCGGAAGTTCTGCCACCTCGATGCCCCAAAAGCCGCGAGAAGCGGCACTCGAGCGAAGGATTTGATCGAGGCGGGCGTTCAGCGAAGGAGTGGGGCGCTGCTTGGCGCGCTGGTCCGCGGTAACTCCGGGCGCGGCCACGCAGATCAGCGACAACGCCAGGAAAGGGAGAAACCGAGTTCGACGCTTCAATGCAAGGTCGAGAGTTGAAAGTCGAAAGTCAAAAGCCGGGCACGCGCTCAGCAGGTCCATGGATGCCATCTTACAGAGTCGACAGTCGAGAGTCGAGCGTTGAGCGGCAGTTTGCCAGCCCGGGCGATTTTCAGTACGATGGCCTAACTGAAACGAAACTGAGGTCTGCAATTATGGCGCGCATTCTCAAGCGGTCGATCATTGGGATTTTGATTCTTCTTCTGCTCATGGTGGTGGGAGGAGGCGGATGGCTCTACTGGCGCACCCAGGCGTGCCTTCCCCAACTTGACGGAACGGTTCAAGTGGCGGGGCTTTCCGCGCCGGTCGAAGTGCTGCGCGACGCGCGGGGCGTTCCTCACCTTCGCGCTTCGTCGCTCGAGGACCTGTTCTTCGCCCAAGGTTACGTGACGGCGCAAGACCGCCTGTGGCAGATGGACCTGAGCAGGCGGCTGGCAGAAGGAGAACTCTCCGAGGTTTTTGGCGAGAGAACGCAGCGAATGGACATTGAGAACCGCACCTTGGGTTTCCGCCAAGTCTCGGAGCGCGCCCTGGCAGAGCTCAGCCCTGAGGCTCGGGCTCCACTAACGGCTTACGCTAACGGCGTTAACGCGTTCATCGACAGCCACGAGGGTCGGCTGCCCATTGAGTTCCTCCTGCTTCATTACCAGCCTCGGCCGTGGAGAGAGGTCGATTCCCTGGGCGTGGCGCTGAATATGGCCAAAACCCTGAATACAACTTGGGGAATGGACTTGATGCGCGAACGTATCCGGGCGAAACTTGGGCCGGAGCTTTCGGCGGATCTCTTCCCGGACCACTCGCCGCTGGATGAACCGGTGGCGGAACTGTCCCCGGGGAGCAACCTGCCGCCCCAATGGAAAGACGTGTACCCGCCGCCGACCTGTCTTGATCCCGGCGCAGGGCACGGGCCCCTGACGAGCCACGTCCAACTACCCCTTCACCCCCTTCTCGACCAAGGCAGGGGAGTGGTTGAACTTGACCCTACGCTTGCGGCGCTGCTAGTCGAGGGCGACGAGAATGCAACCGCGCTCGGAAGCAACAACTGGGTTGTCAGCGGCGCGCACACCGAGTCCGGCAAGCCGCTGCTCGCCAATGATCCGCACCTCAGCCACAGCGTTCCCAGCGTTTGGTACATGATTCACTTGAAGGGCCCGAGCCTCGACGCGAGCGGAGTCAGTTTGCCGGGTATGCCGGCGGTCATCATCGGCCACAACGAGCGAATTGCCTGGGGCATGACCAACACCGGTCCGGATGTGCAAGACTTGTACGGGGAGACTTTCAATCCCTCCGCACCCAATAAATATCTCCACAATGGCGCCTGGGTGGATGCCGAGGTGCGAGACGAGATTATCAAGGTCCGTGGGAAGCCGGATTACAGGCTCACTGTCAAGGTAACGCGCCACGGCCCGATTGTTTCAGAAAATTGTGGCCGTCAACTCGCGTTGCGATGGACGGCACTCGAGCCCCAAGCACTTTCGTCGTTGTTTAACGGCGCGTCCAAAATGGACATGGCGCAGAATTGGCAGCAGTTTACCACCGCCTTGCGCGACTATACGGGCCCGATGCAGAACTTCGTGTACGCCGACGTGGACGGAAACATCGGTTATTACGCCGCGGCGTGGGTGCCCATTCGGAAGCAGGGAACCGGCGCCGTGCCGGCGCCCGGCAGCACCGACGATTTCGACTGGACGGGTTACATTCCGTTTGAAGCCCTGCCGCATTCTTATAACCCCGCCAGCGGCCTCATCGCCACGGCGAATGGCCGCGTGGTGCCCGACGGCTACCCCTATTTCATCACCAGCGAGTGGGATCCCCCCTATCGCACGGCGCGCATCTTCCAATTGCTCCGCGCAGGCAAGGCGTTCACGATGGGCGATATGCTGCGGATCCAGACTGACATTCTCAGCTTGCAGGACAAGTGGCTGGCCGGACAACTTCTGAACGCGTCCGCGCACGTTCAACCACGAAACGCTGACGCGCAGTACGCGCTCGGCGTGCTTCGCGGTTGGGATGGCGAGGCCAGGATGGATTCCGCCGCTACCCTGGTTTGCGAAGCGACCCGCGCAGCCCTGCGCGAGCGAATCCTCAAGCCCAAGCTCGGTGATCTCTTGCCGGTCTACCGCTGGGGAATGAGCTCCACGTTCTTTGAGAATGTCCTGACGAATCATTGGGCGCGTTGGCTCCCGCCCGGTGACGCGTCATTTGACGACACGCTGATGAAGAGCCTGGAGGACGCGGCAAAGCAGATTTCAAGCCGCGTGGGCAGCAGTCACGATGCCTGGAAGTGGGGGGACACGATTCGATTGACTTTTTACCATCCGCTGGGCCAAGGCATCCCCCTTTTGGGACGACTGCTCGACGTCGGCCCGTTCCCCCAAGCCGGAACGAATACGACCGTGAAAGCTACAACTGCCAACCATGGTCCCTCGATGCGCATGATCGTCGATCTTGCGGACCTTGAACGTTCTGTTCAAAACCTGACGCTTGGTGAATCGGGCCAAGTGTTCAGCCCTTACTACAAGGACCAGTTCGAGGCCTGGTATACCGGGCGGAGTTTTCCCATGGCCTTCGGCAATGCGGCGGTTGAGCAGGCCTGCGTTCACAAATTGGTCCTGAGGCCCGACAGGAAATGGGGAGGGTACGGCGCGGGAGGCGAGCGCTCAGAGCGGTGACGGCAAGGCGCATTTTTTGATTGCTTTCAGACCAATTCGATGATATCAAATCGCCACTACTCCTGGCGCGTCGGAGGCGAAAGGGGCCCCGAACCAGGAGATCTAGCCCAGGAGAAAAACCATGCCTTTTGTCCCCCAGTCCGGTCTGGCGAGAACTCGCTTAAGGGTTGCGATTCTCTGGTTGTTTGCCCTTGCCCTGCTGCTTCCGCCCTCGACGGCGTTTGGCCAGCAGACTTATGTCTCCCGCTTTAATACCTATATTGGCTATACGTTTCTCGATAGCCCCCACGTGAGCCTTTTCGAAAACGGCCTGCATTTTCAAACCGGAGTGAACCCTACCACCTGGCTCGCTTTGGGTTTCGACTACAGCTTTTCGGAAGGTAACTTGACGCTCACGCCCGACCTGCTGACCACCGCCTTGCAGCAGGACCTGGCTGTAGAGTTGGGAGAGTTGGCAGAGCTGGGGTATTCCATACCGTCGCCCCTGACAGTATCGACTCATTCTGCGACCCAGACTTTTGCCGGCGGGCCGCAATTGGAGTTTCGTCATTTCTCTAAAGTAACGCTTTTCGTTCGCCCCTCAATTGGGGTTATCTACGAGCGCGCCACGCCGCATCCCGTGGGCGTAATTCCAGTCATTGTCGCGGGTGGTTTGCTGAATGGAAAAACTTTCACTACCGATTCGACCCCCTTCTACGGGTTCGGAGGGGGCGCTGACTGGAATTTCTCGAAGCACGTGGCTCTGCGCGTGCAAGCCGACCTCGTCCACGACCACTTGTTCAGCAATCTGCTGAAAGATGGCCGGCTGACCACCCGCTTCTCCATTGGACCGTGCTTCAATTTTGGAAGTAATATCAGGAAAGCGGGGTCTTTGTAGCCGACTCTTTCAGGGGCGGCTGGAAACGGTCCCGCGCTTCTCGATTTCTGCGGGAGTGCGAACGGGTAACCCCCTGAACCTGTGACTGTATTAACGGACAAACAAATCTGTCATCCCGAGCGAAGCGAAGGATCCCCGCAGTTGGCGGTCGAGTCGGACGCACTGCGAACGACTGGAGGGATCTTTCGGTTCGCTCCGTCGAAAGCCCCCGCGTGTGGTGCGGGCGTCCCGCCCGCTGTCGCGCGGGCATTCCTTCGCAGCGCTCAGGACAGGCTCTGCCCGCGGGTGGGAGCGGGACGCTCCCACGACAGCGGGCGGGACGCCCGCACCACAACGCCGGGCCGACGCCTTCTCCTTCCATTTCTAAGGGCTTCAGTTCCGATCTTACTCATCGCCTTCCTGCTGGCCGGTTTGGCAGGACCGATGCGAGCGGCGCAAGAGCCTGCACCCTCGGCACTGCAACTGGAGTATCGCCTGATCCTGACGCATCCCAACTTGCACCTTGTCGGCGTCGAGATCTCCGCCGGTAAGGTATCCGGCGAGTTCATTGACTTTGTCATGCCGGCTTGGGCGCCTGGCCGTTACGCCATTTACGACTTTGCGAAGAATGTGCAGGAATTCGAGGCGGAGGGCGCGTCGGGGCAGCCGCTGCCATGGAGCAGTCTCGACAAGCAGACCTGGCGAGTCGACGTGCGGCAAGCCGCGGGCAGCGCAAAGGTGCGCTATCGCTTATTCGCCAACGACCTCAGCGGCTCCTTTTCCCAGTTTGACAGCACTCACGCCAATTTGAATGGCCCCTCGATCTTCATGTACGTCGCAGGACACAAGCCTGACCCGCTCACGCTGAGTGTGGACGCTCCGAAAGACTGGCAGTTCATAAGCGGCTTTTCTGACGATACAAGTGTGCGGACGTTCCATGCGCCGAATTACGACCGCTTGGTTGACACTCCCATCGAGGCCGGCGCCGAAACCAAGCTGGCCCAATTCCAAGAACGAGGGAAGACTTTTCGCGTCGCGGTGCACTCGTACGGCGAGGAGGACGTTGATCT
>Ga0209517_10005545_pt1 | contig 16034 bp, 9 predicted proteins | sample PeaSoiMetSII2010_FD_187695 | JGI IMG/M metagenome (GOLD analysis project Ga0209517, IMG submission 187695) | Peat soil microbial communities from Weissenstadt, Germany - SII-2010 (SPAdes) (version 2) | ecosystem: Environmental > Terrestrial > Soil > Wetlands > Peat | place: Germany: Weissenstadt... | reverse complement strand
CCGGTTGGACCGAAGTTTCCGGCGCTCTTGATCAGAATGCTGGTGCCATCATGGCAGCGCTGGCCCATGTTGGTAACGAACTCTCTGCGACAGGCCACTAGCCGACTCCCAAGGAACCTCAACTGTTCTCTGAGGGGATGACCTGAAATCCAAGTTGAGCAGCTTGCCTGCGCAGCCGAGATTCCGCACGTCGGATGGTGTCAGCTTCACACTTGTGAGAGACGCTCTCGTTGTAGGCCTCCTTTGTAGCCAACAGGTGGTAAACGATTCGGGCCAGTTTGTGGGCCGTGGCTGTGATCGCCTGAGGCCTGCCCAGCTTCCGTGTGATTCGGCGGAAGAATTCGCCGAGATAGTCCTTAGCGTGATGCAGTGATTGAGCACCCACGCGCAGGGCGGTCGCTACCCGACTTCGCACGCGTCGGCTTTTGGTGAAGAGCACTTTGCCGCCGCTAACTTTCTTCTCGGGACAGAGCCCGAGCCAGGATGCGAAAGCGGAGGCATTTCGGAACCGAGACACGTCCGTTCCGATCTCGCACAGGATCGTTTGAGCGGTGATTGCGCTGATACCGGGCACGTTCGTCAGGTCCACTCCGAAGATCCAGTACAGTTCTCCGCGAAGGTCAAAAGTCTTTGGCTCATATCGGCGCCGTTGATATGCAGAAACAGCGGCGCTGAACCCCCGTCAGTCTCCCCTTCCCTGATCCACCAATAAAACCAATCCTAAGCAGCGGCCACGTGTGCCACGCGTGTGCCGCATTTCTTGTCTGAGGAGGGAGTATTGCCCGAAAGATTGACCAGATCATTCGTCAACGCGGTTAGCGGAATCTGTGAGATATTGAAAGCACACGCGAACACTGAAACAGGCGGGATTGACCTTGGGTTTTGGCTCCGGAGCCGGAAACCTTGGTCGAAGGCCGCGACGTGGTCACGGGATTCAGGAAAGCAGTGCTGCGGTGAAAGTCCTTCAGGAAATTCTCACTTGGTCAGCAGACCGCCCGATGTGGCAGCGCGACGCATTGCGCCGTTTGGTCGCGACCGGTGAACTCACCGACGACGACATTCATGCCCTGGCTGCAATCTGTAAGGGCGACCATGGTTTGGTTGAAAAGCTGGAAGCCAAACCGCTTGCCACCGAGCATGTCCCCACCGGAGAGGGAACCGCGGCGGCAGTGTCTCTCGTTTCAATATTTCATCATGAGGGCGTGAACGCCCTTGCGGCGGACCAGACGCTTAAGTTTGCGACTGCGCCTGGCCTCACTATTGTCTATGGCGACAATGGTGCGGGGAAGACTGGCTATATCCGAATCCTCAAGCAAGCGTGCCGCGCGCGTGGGCAGGAGGTGATTCTTGGGAACGTCGTATCCGGCGTGGCGCCGCCCACGCCGGCCGCGAAAATCAAATATAAAGTTGGCGACGAGACGACGCCCCGCGAATGGGCGGGCGGCAACGCGGACGAATTTATCTCCCGCGTCAGCGTTTTTGATGCGCAATGTGCCGCCGTCTACCTCAACGAAAGGACGGATGTCGCGTTTCTTCCTTTCGGGTTGGACCTTTTCGACAAACTCGTACAAGCATGTCGCTCTGTTCGCGCGCGGCTGGAGTCAGAACAGCGCGCATTGAACACCAACGCGCTTGCGCCTATGGTCACGCAGATGCCTGCAGGGACAGCGGCGGCGAAACTCGCGGGAAGCATCACTTCGCTGACCAAATCAGAAGCGGTCCTGGCCGTCACCCGGTTATCCGCGGAGGAAGAAGCCAGGCTTGCTCTCCTGGAAAAGTTCCTGCAAGATTTACAGGCGAATGATCCCAATAAACTGATTGCCCAACTCACCATCCGCGCCAGCCGTGTTCGTGCGCTTGGCGAGCATCTCAAAGCATTAGAGAATGCTTTGTCGGAAGCCGAGGTTGCGGCCGTGTTCAACGTTAGAACGGACGGCCGCCGCAAGAGCGAGGAGGCGAAGCGACTGCGCGAGGCCACGTTTCCCCAGAGCCTACTCTCTGGCACCGGTAGCGAACAGTGGAAGGAAATGTGGGAAGCGTCACGGCACTTCTCCCAAGAACATGCGTATCCAGGAAAAGCGTTTCCGGTTACTGAGGACCAATCGAAATGCGTTCTCTGCCAGCAGGACCTCGACCACGAAGCCGGGCTAAGGCTCCGCCAGCTTGAGGGATTCATAACATCGACAACGGAACGGGAACTACGCCAGATTAGGGAGAACTTCGCGCGCAGGCGCAATGCCTTTACTTCCCTCACGACGGCCAATGAGGCAGTGAACGAGGCCATCAAAGAACTCCAGTTGGAGCATGACTCAAAAGCGGAAATCGTCAGCACGGCCATCGCGCAGAACGAGAAACGCCGTATCACGGTTGTTGCCGCACTGATGGAAGACAAGGACTTGCCCCAGGACTCTCCTGCGCTCGCACCGGCGTCGGGGGAGGTGCAGTCGATAGCGACAGAGATTGACGCGCGCATCAAATCCCTGCGTGAAAGCGCAAGCACGGAAGCACGCAAGAAGCTAGCCGACGAAGCGCAGGAGCTGCGCGCGCGTGTAACCCTTGGGAAGCACGAAAAGACCATCCTCGAAGAGATTGAGAACAAGAAGAAGATCGCCGCATACGGCCAGTGCATTGAGGAAACGAAGCCCACGGCGATCACGACGAAGAGTTCGCAGGTCACGAAGGCCGTCGTTTCGGAGAAATTGAAGGCGAGCTTTAAGACCGAATTAGTGAATCTCGAATTCAATCACGTCGAGATCGAACTGAAAGAGGCTGGCGGTGCAGAGGGCGTTTTCTATCACAAACTCATTCTCACGCGAAATCCCGGAATTGAAGTTGCAAAGATCGTGAGCGAGGGAGAACAGCGGTGCATTTCGATTGCAGCTTTTTTCGCCGAACTGAGTACAGCAGATGATCCGTCGGCTATCGTGTTCGACGATCCAGTATCCTCCCTCGACTTTGAATGGCGCAGCAATGTTGCGAAGCGCCTGGTCCAGGAATCGAAAAAGCGGCAGGTCATTGTCTTCACGCACGATGTCGTCTTTCTGCTGGCACTCAAGAAGTTTGCGGAAGACAGCAACATCCAATCGCTTGATCAGCACGTCCGTCGTCAGGCACTGACCGCAGGCGTGTGCGCTGAGGAATTGCCGTGGTTTGCGATGCCTGTGAACGGACGGATCGGATACCTCAAGAACCGCTGGCAGGCGTTGGACAAGCTCCACCGTGATGGGAATCTGGACGTTTACGACGAACAGGCGAAGGCACTTTACGGCAGATTGCGCGAGGCATGGGAACGTGCCCTGGAGGAAGTGCTGTTGAATGGAGTCGTCCAGCGGTACAGGCCGAGCATTGAAACGCAGAGGCTCGCCAAGATTTTTGACATTACGGAAGCTGACTACAAGGCGGTTGAGGCCGGGATGACAAAGTCTTCAGCATGGTTGATAGGTCACGATCAGGCGGCGGCGGCGCGCGCGCCGGTGCCTGGCCCTGCAGAACTCAAGAAAGATATTGAGGCGCTGGAGGCGTGGGTTAAAGGCATCCGAGACCGCCGAAAGTAGTTTAGCCTCACATACCGCAACTCTCCGTTTCAGCTTTAGCGTCGTGTCAGACGGGCTCGGTCCCAACCGTGGTGGACTCAATAGACTGAGTCTCGGCAACCTGCTCACCGATTCAGGGTTGGTACCGCGAAGTCAGCTCGTCGTCAGAATCAGGCTGACTGGCCATCAACAGTGTATGCGCAGGACGCTGCGAAGTCTGCTGCCTAGAGCAAGACGCAGTGTGTCACCGGTGTGCCGGATCAACGACATGCGCAAGCGCGATTACGCTCGGCCTGCTTACTCTTTCGGTCGAGTCGCATCCACCATCGTCAGACCTGTCACGTAATCCAGTTCTCGCGGAAGATAACCATCGTTTTCCAGCTGACGCGTCATCCCCGCGTTCTTCCAGGTCTCGGGGAAATTCGGCCGCCACTCTCGCTTTCCCCAGTAATAGCCGCGAAATGGGTCGCGCGATGTGTTCATCCAATTCAGCAGGCGGTCATGCAGATCATTTCGTATCGATGCATACTCGACCGAATGAATCAGGTTATTCATTTCTTCGGGATCTGTTTGGAGATCGTATAGCTCGTCAGTGACCATAAGATTGATCGCCAGCTTGTATCTTCCATCGCATATGCAGCGAATAGGCTGCCATCCTCCCAGCCCGTCGTGATCCACCTCATACCGCCCCCATTCTATAAATGCTTCCTTGCGGGTCGATATTGAAGGATTCCTGAGGGTGGCAAGCAAGCTGCCGCCATGGAGTGTTCGAGGAACCTCAAACCCAAAGAACTCCATCAGCGTACCAGAAAGATCGATTTGCGAAACGAGACTTTTTGATGTTGTGTTCGCTGGCACATTCCCAGGCCATTTTGCCAGGAAGGGAATGTGGGTAATTTCCTCGTACATTGCGGGGCCCTTGTCTGCAAGTCGGTGCGACTCTAAAAAGACTCCATGATCCACTGTATAGACCACCAGCGCGTTTGGCGCACTCGTCTCGATCTGGTCGAGCACGCGGCCAATTTCATGATCGATGAATGTGTGCGAACCGAAGTATTGCTTTAACCGGATCGGGGACGGCGCCTGGTTAAGTCGCTCGCCTGCCCAAATCCGCTGCTCAACCGGCTTGTTCGTCATGGGATCTCTTACATTCGTACTACTCGGGAAGACGAAATCCTCGTACATCCTAGAATATTCAATCGGGCACAGCCGAGGATGATGCGGTTCATCGTACGCAACCACCAGGAGAAAGTCCCGGTCCTTGTGTTTCGCAAGAAAATCGACCGCTCGATTCGTAACGCGATGGCCGTAGCACATCTCGGCTGTCCACGATCCGTCTAACCCTGTCTCGGGCTTGCGCGAGCGCATCCGCTCTTCCGGAGAAAGTTCGCTCAGGTAGTTCCGCATATCATACCAGTAGGCGGAGTCCCACCCGGGCGCAGGAATTCCTGTATCGAAATAATCTGTTCCCGATAAATGCCACTTCCCCATGAAGGCGCACGAAATGCCGTGATCGTCCAGGCGCTGGCCTATCGTGTGCACCGTGTCTCCAAGCGGCATGCTATTGCCCCATACGCCATTAGTATGTGGGAATTGTCCTGTCCATAGAGCGGAGCGGGCCGGTGAGCATACAGGTTGGCAGTTATATGCGCGCTCAAAGCGCGTACCTTGCTGGGCGAGGCGATCCAGGTTGGGCGTCTTCAAGCCGGTGTTTCGGTTGCAGTTCAACATGTCATAGCGAACCGATTCTCCCAGGATGACGATCGCCTGTCTCGGTCGCCCGGTTGCCGGCGCCTTGAGTTGCCAAAGCGCGTCACTCGAATTGTCAGAGTCTCCAGGTTGCTGTCCACTGCCGGAGGTTGCGCGGGCCATGGCAGTTCCCGTGCCGACGGCCGACATCGCGCCGGCCGAACTCGCCTTCTTGATGAAATCTCTACGGTTCATCCAGTCCTCCGCGTTCAGCTTTCTTCCATCTTGCCCGTGACACAACATGATCGATTATCGATTAGCATTCAATTGACCCTGATGTTCGATCCAAAGGTGAACCCATTGCTGGCAAACGGACGGAAAGCTTAAGATACTCAAGAATCGGAACCGTAATCGCGGTCGTCACCAGCGCCATCACAACAAGCATTGTGAATAGCGCGGGTGAGAAGACGTGCGTTTTGTAAGCGATATTGAGCACGATCAGTTCAACAAGACCTCGTGTGTTCAGCAGTGCACCAAGAGCGAGAGAGAACTTCCAGTCCTGCCCCGTCAGGCGTGCTCCAAGAATTGCACCGCCCATTTTTCCGAACATGGCGAGCAAGAGAATAAAACCGGTCCACAGCCAACTCGATTTATCACTGAGAAGATCAAGGCGCGTATTCAGACCAGTAAGCGCGAAGAAGAGCGGCAAAAAGATTATCGACAGGATAGCTTCTAGGCGGCTGCGTAGAGTCTGTTGCCACACCTGCACTCGCGGAAAACACAAACCGGCCAAAAGGGCGCCAAACAATGGATGAATCCCAATTACATCCGTGACCGCAGATGACGCAAGAGCGACAGCTATCATGCACACCAGCGCTACGTGTGACAATGGCTCCATCGCTCTCCGTGCGGCGAACCAGCGGCCGAGCGGCCTGACGATGAAGAACATGACCAAGAGGTAGGTTCCTAACCATAGAAAGCGAACAACCAACTCAGAGTTGCTGGTATTCGATGAGATTAGCGTCATTGCAACTGCCAAAACTATCCAGGCGGCTACATCATCTACGGCCGCACACAGTAGTGAAACCGCGCCAAGAGGGCTCGTTTGCAGATTTCGTTCTTCGAGGATGCGGGCAAGTACCGGGAATGCGGTAATGCTCATCGAAACGCCGAGAAATAGCGAAAACGGGATGCTGCCGATGCCATTTGGAGAGAGACGCGCGTGAAGAAGAGGCGCTGATGAAAGCGCTAAGCCGAATGGCAGCAGAATGCTAGTCAAACAGGAAAAGAACGCCGTTTTCCTCTGTTGTCGCAGATGATCGTAATTCAGTTCACTTCCTACCAGAAAGAGAAACAAGATCAGTCCGAAATTACTGAGTGCCTCAAGCGAACTGAGAGATGCCGGCGGAAAGAGACAATCGAATAGATTCGGTGCAAGCCGACCGAATACCGAAGGCCCGATGAGAATTCCCGCAAAGATTTCCCCGACTACTCGAGCTTGGCCGAGCATACGCGCAAATCTCCCGCCGGCTAAGCTTATGAGTAATACGAAGGACATCTGGAAAATCAGAAGGCTCAAGGCATTTTCCTGAGGCGCAACGGAATGTGCTCCTTGGAAGGGGATCCTTCCCAAGGCGAGTACTTACTCGCGAAGAGAATTGGTGCAAATCGCGCCAATCTCCACTTCTGCTATTAACAGCGCACCAAGCCGTGAAAACGGCTTCAGCTTAAGTGATGTTCTGCCGCCTCGCGCAATTGCGAGTCAAGCGTCTCAACAGAGCCAATTCTGTTTGACCAATAGGAGTCGAGCGCCATCATCACGGTCCGACTGGCAGCCAGGCCTTCCGCCAGTGAGGCGTTGACTCTTCCGCTCTCGACGATTGCGTCGATAAAGTTTTCAGCATGCGCGCGTTCCAGATCCTGTGCCGATGTGAAATCGACCGGCGCGCCATCATTGGGAGTGAATGTGTATCCCTCGCGGGTAATATCGAGAGATCCTTCCGTGCCTTCAAAAAAGACCGAAGGATGATTGTTCCGAATCGAAAGCACAGAAGATTCAAAGTTCAGGTTCCAATCTTTGTAGCGAACCACTGCACCAACCGTGTCTGGATTGGTGAGATCGCCACGCAGTTGGAAGTCTCCGCCGAGTGCCACCGCGCTCACGGGCTCTGCGTCGCTGAGCATCCACTGGGCAACATCAGCCCAGTGCGTAAGAATATCGGCAAGCAACCCGTTCCCGTAGTCGTGGTACGAGCGCCATGAACTATACCGCGACATCTCAAAAGGGACTTTAGGTGCCGAGCCAAGAAAAAGGTCCCACCGCAAATTTGCCGGTTTGGGTTCTTTGGGAATAACGCGTCGCTGCCAGGGAAAGTTATGCCACACGGCGCGGGCGAAGATGACTTTCCCGAGTTTGCCGCGATCGAAGAACTCTTCCTTCGCGTGGATGTAGTGAGCGCCGCTGCGCTGCTGCGTGCCGCACTGCAGCACATTCTTGCTGCCTTCCGCCGCTTTTACAAGTGTTTCCCGTTCGCTCCAGCGGTGCAACGTAGGCTTTTCAAGATAGATGTGCTTATGTGCCGCCAGCGCGTCCTTTGCAATCTGTATGTGCAGATGATCTGGTGCGGCAATCATCACCGCATCCACGTCTTTTCGGTCAAGCATTCTCTGGTACTCAACCGAGACTTCGGCCTGCGCAACGTGATCCTTAAAGCGCCCTTTGAAATCAGCGATCTGCTTGTCGTAGACATCTGCCAGAGCGCGGAATTCCACCCTGGGATCCTTCGTGAACCCGCCACCGCAGACAACCGTGGCGCGGCGGCCGGTCCCAATTATCCCCAGACCCACCCGGTCGTTGGCGCCGAGGACTGCCGTGTAAGCGCGGGCGTTCAAACTGCGAGATGTCAATGCAGCAGCGGCTGCTCCGGTGTAGAGAAAATTGCGACGATTCATGACGAAAAAGCCTCCTTCAGCGCCGTGTACGCTGGGACAATCATTTTGCCGACTGTTTGAGAATGATGTTTATGTTCCTCTTCGCTCTTCACCCAAAGATGTTGACCATCATGCATACAGAAGTAGCAAATCCTTGATGTTGAAGTTCCGATCGACGACGGCGCAACGAGTGGGAAACACTCAGATCCGAAGTTTGTGACCCGAGCATGGAACCTATCACGCGCGGTCGAGTTTAGATCAGTTGCTTACTCTCCTTTCGGTCACTCTTGTTTTTCCATCGCGCCCGCGTCAGGTTGATCGAGCGTCCGATACTTACGACCCACTGAGAACAGTGCCAGAGTTCCAATCATGGGCATAACTGCTACCAGCATGAAGGCCGGGACATAGGAAATGCGGTCGATGAGAACTCCGGTCAGAAGAGGAAAAAGCATGCCGCTCAGGCCACCAGCAATTCCCGTGAGCCCCGTAGCGCGCCCCGCCTGGGCATCGGGAAACAGATCCGTGACCGCCGCGAACATATGTGCCGACAGAGATTTGTCTGCCGCAATGGCAAGACTGACAAGTGCCATCGCGGGTCCGAGACCGCCAACGTAAGGAACCGCCAGACTCGCAACGCATAACAGGGCGCTTCCGTACATCGATATGCGTCGCGTGTTACGCACAGAAATGCCCCGGCTCAGCAAGACGCCGCCAAACCACCCTCCGACGATTCCGCCCACATTACCCACGAGGTAAGGAATCCAGGCTAGTATTCCGATTTGCGCCATTGACAGATGACGGGCGGCATAGAGATAGCTCGGAATCCAGTACCAGTAGAACTGCATTACTGGCCCGATAAAGAACCGGCACAGCATGACCGCCCACGCCGAAGACTGGCCCAGCATCTGCCGCAACAAAACGCCAGACTGCCCTGCTTCCGGTGCCTTCGGCTCGTGCCCATAGACAAACCACCACCATGGGATCCACAAGAATCCGGCCAACGTTGGCATCAGGAACGCAGTGCGAAATCCGTAGTGCTGTAGCAGAAACACGATGAGCGGCGGGGCAAGCGTAGCGCCAATCATGGTGCCGCTGTCGAAGATTCCGATGGCGAGCGTGCGGTCCTTCTTCTTGAACAAGCGCTTAACGGTTTTCACTCCGCCGGAAAACGCGCCACACTCGCCAGTGCCTCTCCAGAATTGCGAAATGCCCAGGTGGATTCCTGAACCGGCAAGCATCAATGAACCTGTCGCGGTAGACCACCATGCGACGACCACCGATAGACCCAGACGTCCTCCTAGTCGGTCCATCAAGTAGCCGACGGGAAATTCACCTATCATCATCCCGAAGCCAAGCGCTGATACGATCCGCCCGTAGCCTGCATTCGAAAGATGATAGACATCCCGCAGCAGCGGCGCCATCACCGAAAGTGACTGGCGAGCAACGAAGTTGATCACGGTGAGGAGAAAAAGCAGGCAGAGAACGGCCCAGGAGCGCCGGCTCGAAACGATATCGGACGCAGTCAAGCTCGCATCGCGGGAAACCTCGTCAACTTGCTGCAACCGTCCCCTCCACCAATAGTGTTCGCGGACATCGGTCCGACAAGGGAAACCTGCGTGTGCATGCTATACGCTTCAGGGCGCGCAGACTCAAACACCTTAGCTTTGCGCACGAGATAATCATTCCTTATTTGCGCAAGCGATTGCGCGCCAACCAATGTAGACCGAGGTTATATCAAGTGTCAAGAATAATGTTTGTCTAAGGGAAATTTACCGTGCCGCAGCCGCATGGAAATGTAAACAACCTTGATTCAGGGAGTGGCTCAGCACGGGCATATAGCGAAAACATGGGCAAGCACAAATCACGCCCCGCGCCCCGACTGTGCAGTTGGGCCAGTTGATTGGCGCACGACTAATCGGCAATAGACCCGATATTCAGTGCCAGCGTAGGAAGCATCAATGCTGATCGAATTCAGAGCTTCCGCGGCTAGTCGTCCAAGATCATTGCGAAGAATCGCGATAGTCGTTAACGCAGGTTGGGTAACTGAAGCAAAGAAGATATCGTCAAACCCAATAAGAGATACTTGCTCCGGAATGCGTTTCTTTAGCGTGGTCAGACAACGCAAGACCCCGAAAGCAATGATGTCGCTTGCGGTCATGACAGCGGTTACTGGCTTTGGCCCCTTCAGTAACGTAACAGTTGCCAACTCACCAGCCTTATCCGAAATCTCTCCGCTAATGACTTTGAATTGCATCCCAAGTCTCTTAGCGTTTTCTTCAAAGGCAGTGCGGCGCCTAAGATGTGATTTAAGTTGATCACTCCCGCAAATGAACCCAATAGATCGATGGCCCATTGCCGCAAGATGCTCTGTTGCCTGACGTATCCCGTCTTCATAATCGATAGAGATATTCGATACATATTGGTCCACTTTACCGATATCGAGGGCGACGACAGGAATCGCCTGGCTCCGAAGGCGATCTATCTGACCGCGCTGGAACTCCGAAGTCATGATCGCCACGCCGTTAACGCGCTGGGCGATCATGCGGTCGACGCAATGCGTCATCCGTTTCGGATCATAGTTTGTGTTCATTAAGAAAAAGTCCCAGCCGCGATCTAAGGCCGCATTTTCAAACCCCTTTACAACGTCCGGGAAAAATGGATTGGTGATGTCGGAAATAACCAAGCCCACAAGGTTGGTTGATCCGTGCGCGAGAGCACGTGCTACCCGACTGGGAGAATATCCCAAAGCCGCGATAGAACGCTCCACTCGATCAACCGTCTCTGCAGCGACAAATCGCGTGCGGTTGATCACATGAGAGACTGTGCTGTTTGAAACTCCTGCTTGTTTCGCAACTTCCCTTATGCTTGCCATCGAGCTTATGTTACACAAAAAACCGATTGCAGGACTGGGAATTCATTTTCGGCTGACTGAAAGCTAATGTCCGAAACTCATCGCAGTTTCCGCGAATGAAGCGACTCTTGAACTCTTTGCCGTTTCGAACACGGCGCGCGGGTAGTGTCCCAGGGACTGCGTTGCTGATGATAGAGTGACGCCAATCACATCTGGACAGGCAATTCTGGACTACATTCTCGGATTATCAATTTCCTGCTTGACAAGCACAAACGTGCGGGTTATATATGTGCGCAAGCGTTTGCGTAACAACTGGACAGCTGAAGTCAATGACCAGTGTTCGCATGGGCGGTATCCGCAGGGGCGAAGGTCTTGATGAGCAGCGTCTACGCTGGACATAACAAACGTGCGTGCGCCAGAACATCGCTGGTGCTGTAAAGAAAGGGCTTGGAGGAATTATGAGGCTACAACACAGACGAATTCGCGCGACGACTGTAATTCTGGCATTGGCGGCGCTTGCTTGGGTCTGGCTTCCGGGACAAGCCAGCGCACAGTTAACCACAGGATCGATCTACGGCGCCGTTACCGATCAAACCGGCGGCGTCATCCCGAACGCGGACGTCACGGTGACCAATACGCAGACGGGGGAAACTCACAAGGCCCGCAGCAACGATTCCGGCAACTATGTTTTTCCGGCGCTGGTTCCGAGTGACTACACCGCTTCGGCACAGGTGGCCGGGTTCAGCGCGGAGGCTCAGAACGGCATCCATCTCAGTGCAAACCAGAACGTTCTCGTCAGCTTTCTGCTGCGTCCCGGCTCTACCACCGAAACGGTCACGGTAACGGCGTCGACCACGTTGGTGGACACGCTCGAATCGCAGATCGGCATTACCGTGGACGAGAAACGGATTGATGACCTGCCGCTGAACGGGCGGAATGCCTACGATTTGATCTCACTCGTGCCCGGGGTCAACAGCGTCACGACGGACTCCCCCATCGGAGACCAATACGGCACCACCTTCAACGTCAATGGAAATCGCCCTGACCAGGATTCATATTATCTGGATGGAGCGTTTGACATCGGCATCTACAACACCTCCGGGAACTTGATTCCGAATCCGGATGCTTTGCAGGAGTTCCGCCTGCTGACCAGCGATTTCGACGCGGAGTACGGGCGCTCTCCTGGTGGCGTCGTCAACGTCATCACAAAGTCAGGTACCAACGCTTATCACGGTCTGTTCTACGACTACCTCCGGAACAACGTCCTGAATGCCAAGTCCTATTTCAATACGAGCGTGACGCCGCTCAAGCAGAACCAGTTCGGGACAAACTTCGGGGGTCCGATTGTCCACAGCCGGGCGTTCTTCTTCGCCTCTTATCAAGGATGGCGTTTAGCGACGCCGGTTATTGTCGCCTCCAGTGCTCTGACCACGCTCACTGCGGCCGAGGCCAAAGGCGACTTCTCCGCTGCCAAACAGACACTCTGGCCCAAGCAGGCGAATGGCGCTTATTATTCCTGTAACGGGGTTCAAGGGGTGATCTGCCCCAATCTGCTCGATCCGGTAGCGCAGAACCTGCTTAAGTACATACCCTTGGAGAACCCGACGCCCCTCCTGCCTCCGCAGCAATCGGGCTCGGGAAACCTCACGGCGGACCAGGGCCTCGGACGGGTCGATTATCAACTGAACAGCAGCCATAAGCTCTCGGCGATGTTCTTCACTTCGCGCGGAACGTCGGGAAATCCTACCCAGGGCTCCAACGCGATCATGGACTACAGCGGGCAGATCGCCGTTGAGAATCAGACCAACGCGGTTATCGGTGACAGTTGGGTCGTTTCCCCGAGCAAGCTGAACGACCTGCGCCTCTTTTATACGCTGAATCATTTCAACGGCGAGGATATGTTCAACGGGAAACCCTCCTGGGCGGATCTGGGCAGCCAGGTGGCAGTTGGGTCGGCGTATGCAAACATTACCCAACCCAGGATCATCATCAACGGCTACTTCACCATGGGCGTGGGAGGGGCGGCAATCGATAACAATTACCAACAGACGATCGGCGCCTCGGATACCTTCAACTGGACGCGAGGAAATCACACCATCAAATTGGGCGGGGCCTTTATATTTAATCCTTACAAGGAGACGGGCAACTATTTTGAAGCAGGGTTAGCCACCTTCTCTGGATATCTGACCAAAAATGCAATGGCCGATTTTCTATTGGGCTCGGCGGTTTCTTTCCGCCAGAACGACGGCTTCTACCAACGGTTGCATTCGACAAGACCCTCGCTCTTTGCTCAAGACGACTGGCGGATCACGCGCCGACTCTCGCTCAATCTAGGCCTGCGCTGGGAATTGTTCTCCCCCTTTGTGGGCCTGCAGAACTTTGGAACCTTCCGTCCCAATGTGCAGTCGACGCGGTTCCCGACCGCGCCGCTCGGGCTGCTCGCAGTGGGCGACGCAGGCATTCCAGACGGCATCATGCCCACCCAATGGGCGAAATTCGCGCCCCGTGTGGGCTTTGCCTATGATGTCTTCGGCAATGGCACCACGTCGCTGCGCGGCGGCTTCGGCGTATTTTACGCAACCCGCAGCGTCACCGTGATCGATAACATGCAGCAGCAACCCTTTGTGCGCGACCTTACCGTGTCTAACACTCCCAACCTGATCAATCCCTATGGTTCAGGTCCAAATCCATTTCCATTCAAGTTTGACCCGAAGAATCCGGTCTTTCTTTCAGGCGCTACCATCCAGAGTATTCCTCCGGGAGCCAGCTGGCCTTACGTGTACGAGTACAACCTGACGCTCGAGCGGCAGCTCAGCGTCAACTGGGGGGCGCACATTTCTTATGTGGGCAGCGTCGGGCACAAGTTTTATCTGGCGCGCGATCAAAATGCCCCGGTGTATAGTCCCGGTGCCAGCACCTCGACCGCCGGTTTGAACGCCCGCAGGCCCTATCAGCCGACGCCCTCAACCTATACCTTCGCACAAATCTGCGAGAATGACCCGGCGGGTAACTCCTCCTACAATTCGCTCCAGGCAACCCTGACGCGAAGGTTTGCCCACAGCTTTTCCCTCTCGTCCAGCTATGTCTGGTCGAAATCTCTAGACATCCAATCCGCGGATGCGGCGAATAGCACGCTGGTGCTGTCCAATCAGAACGATCCCAGAATGGACCGCGGGCCATCCGACTACAACATCCCCCAGCGTTTCATCGCCTCCTACATTTGGGCTGCGCCTAGCGTCCGGTCCCTGGGCGTTTTTGGGCGGCAGGTTCTGAGCGGTTGGCAGATCAATGGCGTTACCACACTCAGCAAGGGCAAACCGTTTAACGTAACCTCGGGAGTGGACAGCAATCTCGACGGCACCTCGACCGACAGACCCAACGTGATCGGCAATCCGGTTATCTCCGGGATCGGCCGGGCGGCGAAGATTAAGGAGTTCTTCAATACCGCAGCCTTCGCGCAAGTGCCCGCCGGGGTTCCCTTTGGCAATGTGACGCGCAATAGCCTCGTCGGCCCTGGCACGGTCAACACGGATGCCTCCGCCTTCAAGGATTTCCCCGTATTCGACAAGGGAACACTGCAGTTCCGGGCCGAGCTCTTCAATATCTTCAACAACGTCAACCTGAGTAATCCAACTGCGTCCCTCACCAGCCCAAAGTTCGGCCAAATCGGCGGATCGGGGTCGCCGCGCATCGTACAATTTGCGCTGCGCTACAGTTTCTGATCGAATGCTCGATTGCGCGGCGATCGTGCGCGATCGCCGCGTCAAGTTGTTTCGACTGAGGGCTCCTTCCATGTCGACGCGTCGCAACTTTTTACGTTCCTCCGCAGCATTAGCTTCATTCACGATCTCGGGCCTAGCGCGGATGGCCGTCGCAGACCGACGTGAGCGCCCGATCGGAGTACAGCTATATTCCGTGCGTGACCAGGTACAGACAGATCTCAATGACACTCTGGCAGAGATCCGGAAGATCGGCTACAAGCAAGTCGAAACTTTCCCTCCCCAGTACGTTGCCCCGGCCGCCGATCTTCGCCGCGCTATTCTCGACCACGGTCTCACCGTTCCCAGCGGGCACTTCGGCTACGACAGGATCGCTTCGCAATGGGATTACGCGCAAGAGTTAGGGGTGAAGGATGTCGTCTGCGCGGGTTTGCCCAATGCCATGCGGGGGAGCCTCGAGGGTATTCAGAAGGCCGCCGATCAGTTCAACCAATGGGGGGCCCACGCGCGACAACTTGGCCTGCGGTTCGCTTTCCACAATCACAACTTCGAATTCCAGCAATTCAGTGCGACGACCGGTCTTGAAACGCTTCTGCAGAGAACCGATCCCAGCCTTGTCTTCTGGCAGATGGACTGCTATTGGGTGGCACAGGCGGGACATGATCCGGTGGAATTGATGAAGAGACATGCGGGACGCATTTCCTCCCTCTACTTGGAGGACCTCAAACCCGGCTTCCCACCAACGTTCGTTCAGGGACCTGACTCGGCTCATTTCACCGAGGTTGGGAGCGGCACGGTGCACTGGAAAAGCATTTTCGATCTGGCGACGCAGCAAAAGATCGCCTATATGTTCGTTGAGCGCGACTCCGGTGATTTGCCCGTAATGGAAAGTTTGCGCATCAGCTACCACAATATCGCAAAGCTGCTTGACTGACCGTGACTTGAATCATCGGTCGGTTGTTATGAGGAGAGAGGGAATAAACATGTTGCCAACTTTACGCAATCGTTTGCGCAATCAAACGGGAAAGGAGCCCCCAGTGGATATGTGCACAACCATCCAGTCGCTTCATGCAGAAATTGAACTTCACCTTGAGCGTGGCGTCATCCCATTTTGGCTGGCTCGGGCAGTCGATCATGAGCATGGTGGGTTCCGAACAAATTTCGATCCCAGCGGCAATCCGCTGCCGTGTCCGGAGAAATATGTAAATACTCAGTGTCGCTTCATCTGGTGGTTCTCCACTTTGTGCCGCCGTTACCCGGAGCGGGCCGAATATCGGCAAATCGCCCGTGGCGGCGGCGATTTTCTCATTA
>Ga0209517_10005544_pt1 | contig 16036 bp, 11 predicted proteins | sample PeaSoiMetSII2010_FD_187695 | JGI IMG/M metagenome (GOLD analysis project Ga0209517, IMG submission 187695) | Peat soil microbial communities from Weissenstadt, Germany - SII-2010 (SPAdes) (version 2) | ecosystem: Environmental > Terrestrial > Soil > Wetlands > Peat | place: Germany... | reverse complement strand
CCATCTGGTCATGGCGTTCAAAAGCGGATTCACCAACGAATACGACACCGTCCGCTGGGCCATGGCTCCAGGACCGCTTCGCAAAGCGGCTGGGTTCCGCTACCAGGAATTTTCAAATCTTGCCAAGCCGCTGGCGCTGAAGGACGATCCCTTCAAGACCGGAGCCGACAACAAGGTCTCCGATTGGGCGGAGATGCTGATCCTCGAAGGCGCGCAACCATTGGCGTATTACGACCATCCATTCTTCGGCAAGTACGCGGCCATCACGCGCAACCGTTTCGGCAACGGCACTCTGACTTATGAGGGCACCGTGCTTTCAGACGCGCTACAGACCAAGGTGCTGCTGGACGTGCTTCAGATGGCCGGACTCACCGGCCCGGACCAGGAACTGTCCGCCGCCGTGCGCGTGAAGCACGGCACCAACCGCAACGGCAAGACAATTCATTACTACATGAACTATTCGAGTGATCCACAGACCTTCAAGTATCCGTACAAGCAAGGCGAGGATTTGTTGACGAAAACGGCAGTGGCGCCTTCACAAACGGTCACGCTCAAAGCGTGGGATCTCACGATCTTCGAGGAGAAATGAAGAGAAATAGGGAAGAAGAATCACCAGAATTGCCGGCTATGAAAGTCATTTCCATTGGTAGCTTTGGGCTGGCATGAAGCGACCGTCCCATGCCGTGCTCTGGGGTTTCGCGTTCCCGCTATTGTGCTGGGGGTGGTCAGCGCTCGGTTGGGCAGATCCCGCGCTTCCAAATCTGATTAGCGATCACATGGTTTTGCAGCAGGGCCGTGAGATCCGCATCTGGGGCAAGGCGGATCCCGCCGAGAAGATCTCGGTCAGCCTGGCCGGCAAAACGCGCAACGTTGAGACGGGTTCCGGCGGACGTTGGGCCGTGCACTTCGAACCTATGCCAGCGGGTGGGCCGTTCACCCTAAGAGTGGCGGGCAAGAAGACGATCGTTATTAAAGACGTGATGATCGGCGAGGTCTGGATTGCTTCCGGCCAATCCAACATGACCTTTGCCCTGAGCGCGTCCGTCGGCGCGGCCGAGGAGATCCCGAAAGCCGATTACCCAAACCTCCGACTGTTCACCGTTCCCAAGCGAGACGCGCTCGATCCGCAACCTGATACTCTCCCCGCAAAATGGCAGCCCTGCACTCCTGACACGGTAAAAGAATTCTCCGCGGTGGCCTACTATTTCGCGCGCGATCTTCATCGTAAGTTGAAGGTGGCAGTTGGCATCATCGAGAGCGCATGGCCCGGAACAGTCATTGAGGAGTGGATTGCTCCCGAGGCGGTTCAGCGCGATCCACAAATCAAGCCGATTCTCGACGAGTGGAACCGGTCCGAAGGCAACGCGTTTGCCGCCGGTCGAACCCCCTTCGATCTCGAATTCGACGACTTCGAGTTGCTCCCTGACCCATCGGGTCCTGGCAAACCGCTCGCACTTGCTAACTTCGATGACGGCCGCGCGAGCACTGCTCTCGGCGGCGATTGGTTGTACGACTGGAAAGCCGCTCCCGAAACCACATTCGATCTCATTTCTCCGGGACGTGGTGGAGAGGGCTTCGCCGCTCATGTGGCGGGTAGGATCGATGCCTCCGATGATTCGCGTGTAACTGCCAAGTTCCATCTGGACGGATCGCCCGCGGACTTGAGCACTTATGCCGGCATCCGCTTCTGGGTGCGTGGCAACGGCTCGTTTCGCTTTCACTCACTGCAGCCGACGATTACCGATTGGGATGACTATTCCACTGAGTTACTGCACGCATCGGCCGGCTGGGCGCCGGTCACTATTTGGTTTCGCGACCTTAGACAAGAGGGATGGGGAGTAACCGGCGATTTCACTCCGTCAGCCCTAACCGGCTTCTCCATTGAAGCCGCCTCGACTTCAGGTTACCCGCGTCGCCCGGCTTCCGGCTTATATCGCGGGATGATCGCGCCGCTCGTTCCGTACCCATTCCGGGGCGCTCTCTGGTACCAGGGGGAGAGCAACGCCTTGAAGGCGCAGCAATATCGTCTGCTGCTGACGGACCTCATTCAAAGCTGGCGTGCCGCCTCCCATCGGAAAGACATGCAGTTCCTGATCGTGCAATTGCCGAATCACGGCGCGATGCCCAGCCAGCCTACTGAATCCGCGTGGGCAGAGCTGCGGGAAGCCCAGTTACTCACGGTGAAACAAATCCCCGGCACCGGACTGGCGGTGACGATTGATGTCGGCGATCCGAACGATGTCCATCCGCATCGCAAAGCGGAGGTCGGTGAGCGCCTGGCACTTTGGGCTCTCGGCAAGACCTATGAGAAACCGATCGTCTTCTCCGGACCGCTGTACGACTCCACGGCAATCGAAGGAAATAAGGTCAGGGTTCGATTCCTGCATGCCGGCAGCGGCCTGGAGGCGAAGGGCGGCCCTCTGCAAGGATTTTCAATCGCGGGATCAGATCGCCAATTCCATTGGGCTTCGGCCGTCATTGAAGGCGATTCGATCCTCGTTTCCAGCCCCGAGGTCGTGGCTCCAGTCGCCGTCCGCTATGCCTGGGCTGACAGCCCGGAGTGCAATCTCTTCAATGCCGAGGGACTGCCCGCGTCGCCCTTCCGCACCGATGATTGGCCCGGCATCACAAAATAGCAAGCACCGGTTTCATAAATGCCTTTCAACCCGGAAGGCACATCCCTCAGGGGCTGAAGCCCGCGTGTTTATTGGCTCTTGATGGCACGGCTGAAGCCGTGCCCTTCCCAAAAACCATTTATGAAATCAGCTCAAAATATAAGGGCTGGAACCCCGGAAATCTGCATGTCACTGTCATTTGTGATCTTCCGCACGCCCAGAACGTGATCCGGAACACAGCGGTCTGCCCACCGTCTCCTGTATTCAATTGTGGGTGGCATTCAGCTGGAGGGCTGCGGGTGAGTCTCCGGCGTAAACGAGCGAGTTCGGGCACCACCATGCAAGCTTTCAAAGATTCCGGACACCTTTTCCGATTGGCGGCAGTTTTTGCCTTGGGCACGCTGCTGTTCCTGGTCATGCGCAGCGTCCTGGTCCCAAAAAGCTTTGGACAATATGGGCACTACCGCGGGAACGCCATGGCCGAAATCGCCGCGCGGCCCGTCAGCTTTGCAGGCCATCAGACTTGCGAGACCTGCCATGCCGACGTGCTCGACAAGAAAAAAGACGGCAAGCATGCCCACGTCAATTGCGAGGCCTGCCACGGACCCCAGGCTAGACATGCCGACGACCCTTCCTCGGTGCAGCCTCCGAAGCTCGACACGGCGGTGCTCTGCGTGCGCTGTCACGAGGCGAACGCGGCCAAGCCGAAAACTTTCCCGCAGGTTGCTTCCGCCGACCATTCTTCCGGTCTTCCCTGCGATACGTGCCACCAGCCGCACAGTCCGGCCATCGAGAGTCCGGCAAGCGTGAGCTCGGCCGTCAGCAGTCCGGCCGTCCGTAGTCCCGTCCATAGTCCGGCCGGCGGAGGCGCGAAATGAGCATTTCCCGGCGCCATCTCCTGCTGCTGTTGCCCGCGGCTGCGGTCGCGTGGAAGCACGTTCTGGCTGGAACCCCGGAGTCGTCCCCCAGCTACACCATGAGCCAGCATTGGTGGAGCATGCTGATCGACCTGCCCAAATGCATTGGCTGCGGAAATTGTGTGCGGGCCTGCCAGGTCGAGAACGACGTGCCAGACGGATACTTCCGCACCTGGGTCGAGCGCTACCACGTGTCGGATTACGACATTGAGAATCCCCACGTAGATTCTCCCGACGGCGGCAAGAAGGGATTTCCCCCAACGAAAGACGAGGGCGGAAAGAACTTCTTCGTGCCCAAGCTCTGCAACCACTGCGCCGACTCACCTTGCACGCAAGTCTGTCCCGTGGGCGCAACCTTTATAAGCCCGGATGGCGTGGTTCTAATCGACAAGAAATACTGCCTCGGTTGCCGGTATTGCATCCAGGCCTGCCCCTACGGTTGCCGCTTCCTCAACCCGCAGAGTAATACCGCCGAGAAATGCACGTTGTGTTATCACCGGATCACGAAAGGCTTGACCACCGCATGCTGCGAGGCCTGTCCGACGGGCGCCCGGCAACTCGCGGACCTGAAGAATCCCAACGACCCGATTCACGAGTTTCTGAAAACCCATAGCGTGCAAGTCCTGAAACCTTACATGGCGACCCACTCCAAGGTGTTTTACAACGGTCTGGATGGTTCCGTGCGATGACCAGCGCGATAAATGGTGCGATGAATGCTTCGATCCCGCAAGGAGACTGGTAACGGATATGTCTGGCGTTGAAGGCTTCATGTATCCGAACGAAATCGAGCTGCAGTGGAGCGTCCTGATCGTGCTCTATCCGTTCCTGACAGGACTGGTGGCGGGCGCGTTCATTTTGGCGTCGCTGGAGCGCGTTTTCCGGGTGAAGGCGGTACAGCCCACCTACCGACTGGCGTTGCTGACGGCCCTGTCCTTCCTGCTGGTAGCGCCGTTGCCACTGCAACTGCACCTCGGACACCCGGAACGTTCCTACGAGATGTACCTTACGCCGCACAAGACTTCCGCGATGGCCATGTTCGGGTTTGTTTACCTGTGGTATCTGATGGCGGTTCTGGTGTTGGAAATCTGGCTGGACTACCGGCGCGACATCGTGGTGCTGTCCGAATCCACCCGCGGATGGAAACGCTGGCTCTACCGGCTGATGACCCTGGGCTCAAGCAACATCAGCGAGCGCGCGCTCGCGGTGGACGAACGAGTGGGCTGGACGGTTACCCTCATCGGCATTCCTTCGGCGTTCCTGCTGCACGGCTACGTCGGGTTTATTTTTGGCTCGATCAAGGCGAACCCGTGGTGGTCGTCGCCGCTGATGCCGGTGGTGTTTATTTTCTCGGCCATGGTGTCGGGGATCGCTGCCGTGATGCTGCTCTACATGCTGATGATGTGGTCTCGCGGAGAGACGGTCGATATGCGCTGCGTCGACACGATCGCGACCTACCTGTTCTATATCTTTATTATCGATTTCAGTTTGGAGATGCTTGACCTGATCCACCGCATCTACGAGGCCGATGAAAGCTTCCGCAGCCTGGATTTCATGGTCCATACCAAACTGTACATGTCGCATATCGTGGTGCAGATCGTGCTGGGCACGGTTACTCCCATTGCGCTTCTCGCTTTGACCCAAGTGCTGAAGCTCGGCGAAATGACCCGCAAACGCACTTACGCGCTGGCCGGATGCCTGACCCTGATCGGCATTTTTGCCATGCGGTGGAATGTCGTGATTGGAGGCCAGCTGTTCTCCAAGAGCTTCCTGGGGTACACAACGTACAAGATGAGCCTGGTCACGCGCGAAGGGCTGCTGGTGGCCATTGTGCTGACCGTTTTGCCACTCGTCATCTTGTGGGTACTGGTGAAGCTCCTGCCTCCCTGGCCGGAAGGAACTTCGGGGTCGCTCCCGGAAGCCACACCCGCGGACTAAATTTCGGGCACTGGGTTTCGCGCACTGGGTTTTGCGTACGACGTTCGACCGTATCCGTTTGCCAGCCTCAAAGCGGTGGAGACTATGGACGATCTTCTCGAGGCTTTAGCGCGGCTTTCCGAACGACTGGAGCACCTGGAGAGCCGAGTCTCTGCCCTGGAACGGTCCTCCAAAGCCGCCAACTCCCGCCCCTCCCCGGCAACAGCGCCGTCGAGCGGAACGCCTGCCGCGGACGAGATCGCTCTTCCGCAAGTTGGGGGCGTGTTTCCGGTTGTAGGCAAAGCCATGCTCGGGATTGCAGGAGCCTACCTGCTGCGAGCCGTGGCGGAATCGGGGTCATTGCCGCAGTGGGTGGTGGTAGCGCTTGCCCTTGCCTATGCGGGAATGTGGTTGCTATGGGCGGCTCGGGTTCCGACAAACACCCCCTTTGCCAGTGTCGCGTACGCCGTGACCTCGGCCTTGATTCTCGCCCCCATGCTCTGGGAGCTCACGCTGCGTTTCAAGATATTGCCTGCCTCGGCGACCGCCGGAGTGCTGATCGCGTTTGTGGCCGGGGCATCGGCCCTGGCATGGAAACGCAATCTGGCACCGGTTGTCTGGATCGCCAACATCGCCGCGGCATTCACGGCTCTCGCGTTAATGATTGCCGCACACGATCTGGCGCCGTTCATTTCGGCGCTGCTCATCATGGCTCTGGCCAGCGAATTCGCGGCGGATCGTAATCGCTGGCTGCGCCTCCGTTTTCTGGTGGCGCCTGCGGCGGACCTTGCCGTTTGGATTCTGATCTACATCGATTCGCTGCCGGAAAACGTCCGCTTGGACTACGCGCCCGTGCAGATTGCGGCGCTGCTCACACTCCCATCGGTACTGTTTTTGATTTACGGGGCCAGCGTTACCTTTCGAACTACTTGGTTGCGCCAGCGGATCACCATCTTCGAAATCGCTCAGACCGTCATCGCGTTCCTGCTGGCGGCCTTCAGTTGGTTCTGGTTCGAGCCTGCCGATCGCGTGGGTTTGGGGATTTTCTGCTTGTTATTCTCGGCCGCTTGTTACCTGGTAGCGTTTGTCCGCTTCGACCGCTGGCGGGAGCGACGTAACTACTGGGTGTATTCCATCTGGAGCGCGTTGTTGCTCCTGGCGGGCAGCTTTCTTTGTCTGCCGCCGGCGCTGTTGGCGTTCTGGTTGAGTGCGGCGGCAATTCTTGTCACTGTGGTGGGCGTCCGAACCGCCCGCTTGACGCTGGAGTTCCATGGCTTGGTGTACCTGGGTGCGGCCGCCTTTGCATCCGGCCTGTTAAAGTATGCCGCCCGTGCCCTCGCCGGAACGTTTCCCAACGCCCCGGGCTGGATGGTCTGGCTGGTCGCTGCTTCCGTGCTTCTCTGCTACGCCGTTGGAGGGCGATTCCCGGGAGAACGGTGGAACCAGCGGCTAATGCGGCTGCTCTCGGCAATACTGGCCGTCAGCGCCGCCGCCACCCTGTTGGTCTCGGCCCTGGTTTGGCTGGCGTCGGTAGGTATGACTCCCGGGGCATCCCATATCGCCGTGATCCGTACGCTGATTACGTGCGCTCTGGCGCTCACCCTCGCCTTCGGAGGCTCGCGCTGGCAGCACATCGAACTGGTGTGGACCGCGTACGGCACACTGGCCTTGGTCACGGCCAAGCTTCTGTTCGAAGACTTGCCCCACGGGCACTCGGGATCCATCGCCATCTCGATCTTTCTCTACGCGATCGCTCTGATTAGCGTTCCTCGCATGGCGCGCCTGGGATCGCAACGTAAGAGAGTCGAAAGCGCGTCGAAGGACTGATGTTCCAGGGGTTCGCGGGATTAGTTGGTGCTGTGGACGACCAGGATCATACCGGGGCGCAGGGCTGCGACATTCTGGTTGTCATGCTTCAGGGCGGAAACCGTCGTGTTGTAGGAGGTTGCGATCGAAGACAGGGTCTCGCCGCGCTTGACCTTGTGATGCCTCACGGTGGGTTGGGCGCTTGCCGATGCGGTCTGGGTTGCGGCGTGACGTTTTGAGCGACTGGGGCGTTTACTGATACTCGTGCTCGCGACCTGCGTTTCGCCCGCGCTCCGAGTGACGGGCAGGTGCAGATACAAAACCCTTCTTCCCGCGAGGCTGCTTCCTTTGAGGTGGTTCCAGCCGCGAAGCATTTTCGCGGAAACGCCAAAATTCTCGGCCACCGACTCCACTGTGTCGCCTTTGCGCACCTTGTAGTGGGTGATGGCATGGGCGTAGCTGCTGGTATCGCTCTGTTTGCCGGGGGCGATGGGGATGATCAGTCGGGCCTCGGGCGGGAGCGAATCGCCATTCAGGTCTTTGTTATTCAGATCATTGGCTTCGGCGATGGCTTTCGAAGTGGTGTGGAAAGTTCGGGCAATCGAGGCGAGCGTTTCTTCACTCTGCACTTTGTGGTAACGCCACCAGACGCGCTTGTCGGCTGGAATCGAGGCGACCGCGGTCTGAAATTTGTCGGCCGTCCCGGCGGGCAGGTGCAGTTCGAATGCACGATCCTTGGGCGTGGTCAGCCGGAGCAGGCTGGGATTCAGATCAAGCAAGTCGGAGGTTGTGACATCGACGCACTCGGCCGCAAGCCGGAGGTCGATGGGATAGTCGATCTTGACCGTGTCGTAAGGAACCGGCTTTTCCTTCACCACCGAATCCAGCCCGTACTGCGAGGGATTCTTGGCCATGATGGTAACGGCCACGATGATGGGAACGTAGTTGCGGGTTTCTTTCGGCAGCACGTTGCGGCGGTAGAGTTCCCAGAAATCGGCGTAGCCGGTGCGTTTAACGGCGCTTTGGACGGTACCGGGACCGGAGTTGTACGCGGCCATGGCCAGGTACCAGTCTCCGAACTGGGTGTAGAGATCTTTCAGATGGTGGGCGGCGGCGCGGGTCGCCTTTTCTGGATCCTGCCGGTCATCGACCCACCAACTGCGCTCGAGCCCGTAGCCTTTGGCGCGAGTCCCCATGAACTGCCACATGCCGCGAGCGCCGGCTCGGGAAACGGCCAGGGGATGGAATCCGGATTCAGCCTGGGCAAGATAGATCAGTTCCTGGGGAACGCCTTCTTCCCGCAGGGTGCGGCGGATCATGTCTTCGTAGCGCCCGGAACGGGCCAGAGCGTGTTCCAGGGTGCCGCGTCCGCGGTTGGAGAAATAGTTGATGTAACCGGCGACCGGGTCGGTCATGACCAGCGGCAAATCGGAATGCGTGGATTTGAGTTCGGCTTCGGCCTTGGCCTTGATGGTTGGGTCGACGGCGGGGGTGGCTTCGTTAGCTTCGTCAATCGGCGCGGGTTCCGACTTTTGCTCGGCAAAGCCGTCGCCCTGCTGCAAGGCGGCAAGTTCGAGGCCGTTGATGCCGTCGAGGATGCGGTCGAGTTCGCGCGCCAGGCGGTCGTCGGAACGGAGATCGAATCCGCTGCCCAGAAGTTGGTTGAAGGCGGCGTCGAAATTCTGCTTGGCGGCTTCGAGGTGCCCGGCGCGATAGTTATCCTGCCCTGTCTGGTAATCTTTTTCGACGCGCGCGATCAGGCCGGCTGCGGGATCGACTTGGAGCGCCGGCGGAACCTGCGGCTTCGCTTGCGGTTCGGCGGCGGTGGTTTGCTGCTTTTGCGGATCGGGCGGGCTGCTGGCCGCGACCAGGGCTGGGGCCTGAGCTTGAGCTGGAGGCTTGAAGGACGATTTCTGGGCGCTTTGGCAAGCGAGGGTCGCCGCCAAAGTTACCGACAATGCAGCCGCGATCAGAATCGCCAGGTGCGAGTGAGAAGAAAGCCTCATATTTTCAAAAACTTACCACAACCGTTTCCGGGCCAGAGCGAACGTTTTCTAGTATGAGATGGTACTATCGCAAAATTCGTTGGGTCAACGCCACAGAAGACACGTAAGCGCCATTACTTTGGGAACCGGTAGCTAGGTTACGGCAGGCTGGCGGAGGATAGCAAGCGGGGCCGTGGCGCCCGGGGGGGCTATCGGTGACAGTCGGGCGGGCGGTGCACCAGCCTACGCTTCATGATTGTCATCCTGAGCGCAGCGAAGGACCTGCTGTCCCGTGCGCCGAGAAGAAAGCAGGTCCTTCGCTCAGATGACAAAGTTCGACTAGACGACAAAGTCCGACTAATTAAGAGTCCAGATTTCAGGTAGATTGCTAAAGAGAATCGGTTTGTTGCCGACGAATCTTACATCGTTCTGGATACATCGAAGCCAAATATGAAAGCCATACAGGTAAAGCGAACGGGTGGGCCGGAAGTCATGGAACTGGTGGACTTGCCGGTTCCGCAGCCGAAATCGAACGAAGCCGTGGTGAAGATTGAAGCGGTGGGCGTGAACTTTATCGACGTCTATAACCGCGAAGGCCGCTACCCGGCGGCGCTGCCGTTTGTGCCGGGACAGGAAGCGGCGGGCGTGGTTTCGGCGGTCGGCAGCGAGGCACACGAGGTCGCCGTTGGGGATCGTGTAGCTTACACCCTGGCGCTAGGAAGCTATGCCGAGTACGCCGCGGTGCCGGCTGACCGTCTGGTGAAGATTCCGGCGGGGGTTGGAGCGCGCGACGCTGCGGCCGCCATCTTACAGGGGATGACAGCGCACTACCTTTCTCATGACACGTATAGGCTGAAGAAAGGCGAGACAGCGCTGGTCCATGCCGCAGCCGGCGGAGTTGGGTTGCTGCTGGTGCAGATGGCGCACAACATTGGGGCGCGCGTGATTGCGACGGTTTCGACCGAGGAAAAAGCCAAGTTGGCGCGAGCGGCGGGAGCCGACGAAGTTATTCTTTATACCCAGGTTGATTTTGAGGCGGAGACAAAACGGCTGACCGGTGGCAAGGGCGTGGATGTGGTGTATGACTCGGTAGGCAAGACGACGTTCGAAAAGGGTCTGAACCTGCTGCGTCCGCGCGGCATGATGGTGCTCTACGGAGCTTCCAGCGGACCGGTTGCGCCGCTTGATCCGCTGGCGCTTACGCAGAAGGGGTCGATGTTCCTGACGCGGCCTTCGCTGGGGCATTACATTATCACCGCCGAGGAGTTGCAAGAGCGCGCCGCAGCGGTCTTCGGCATGATTCGGGACGGCAAACTCAAGTTGCGAATCGAACACCTGTATCCGCTGGCCGAAGCGCAGCAGGCGCACCGCGATCTGGAAGGGCGGAAGACCACGGGGAAGTTGCTGCTGCTGCCTTAAGTGGTGACGCTGAGTTGTGACGCGGCTTGCCGCATTGCCGGACTTCGCCGGGCTGGACAGCCGAGGGCGGCTGTCGGCTGTTCCTGCGTGAGTGCCCAATTGCGCTGAGATCAGATGCCGTTTGTGGAATTGAAAAACTCGCCTCATGCGGCCGGAGTTCGACCGGTTCAGATTCATTATCGGGATGTGGGCAGCGGTCGGCCGCTGGTTTTCTTGCATGGGGGGTGGGGTTATGGGGTGTATCCCATCGAGCGGCAGATCGCGGCCTTCAAGGGCCATGTGCGCTTTGTGATTCCGGATCGATCTGGACATGGGCGCTCCTCTCCATTGCTTACGCAACTGCCTGCCGATTTTCATCAGCGCGCAGCGGAGGAGACGCTGCTGGTGCTCGATGCGCTGGGGATCGAGCGCGCGGTTCTTTGGGGACACAGCGACGGGGCGGTGATTGCCGCGATGATTGGACTGTCCGCTCCGCGGCGGTGCGAGCGTTTGATTCTGGAAGCATTTCATTTTTATCGGGACAAGCCTGGCTCGCGCAGTTTCTTCTCGGGCTTTGCCAATCATCCGGAAAACGTCAATGAAAAGATACAAAGTTTGCTGGCGGCGGATCATGGTGCGGAACGCTGGAGCGAAGTAGTTCAGCGGAATTGCCGGGTCTGGTTGAAGCTGGCGGCCGGGAGCACGCGACCGGGCGAGGCCGCGGGCGAGGACCTCTATGACGGCCGCCTGCGCGAGATGAAAGTGCCAGTGACATTTGTGCATGGGAGGCACGATCCGCGAACCGAGCCGGGGGAGATAGAGCGAGCACACGAAGCGCTCGCCGGCGCGGAGGCGCGATTTATCTTTATCGAGGATGGGCGGCACAGCCCGCACAGCGAAAAGGAATCTTGGCGGGAATGCAATGGGATTCTTCGTGAATTAATGGCCATTAAGTAGAGCGTGTTTCACAAATCGTTTTGGGAAGGGCACGGCTTCAGCCGTGCCGTTTAGGGCCAGGAAAAATGCGGGCTTTAGCCCCTGAGGGCCGCACCTTCCGACCCGAAAAGGATTTATGAAACTTTTTGCCGGGTGGCCGGTGCCGGTCCGCCCTACGCGGTCTGCGACTTTTTCTGCCGTGAGTAGTTGTTCAGATACGCGGGCAGCTCTCGCTTGCAGCGCTCATCGGGAATGGCGGCGCCGGCCGTAATCTCCAGCGGAATTACTCCCGCCCAGGTCGGGAACGAGTAATCCTCAGCGATGTCCACGGGCGGGCCAACGCGAACTTTTGCGGAAAATTCATGGATCGGAAGGCGCAGGACGGACGTTACCTTCAGCTCTTTTTCATAGGGCTGGCGCGAATCGTCCCAGCGATGCGGCAGGATGTGTTCGCTGATCGCGCGCAAGGCCGCGATTTTTTCTGCCGGATCAGCGACCAGCGTTGCCGTGCCCAGAATTACCACCGAGCGGTAATTCATCGAGTGATTGAAGACGGAACGGGCGAGCACTAACCCATCGACCAGAGTGACCGTGATGCAGACCGGGACGCCCTGCTCGAGATTGCGCAGCATGCGGCTGGCGGTCGAGCCGTGGATGTAGAGCACATCTCCGTCGCGTCCGTAAGACATGGGGATGACGAAGGGCTGTCCGTCGGCGACGAAGCCGACGTGGCACAGAAGAGCTTCGTCGAGAATCTGGTTGACGGCGTCGCGGTCGTAAACCGCCCGCTGCGGTTCGCGCCCTACGCGGGTGCGTGGAGTTGGATTCGCGGAGTTCAAACTGGTGGACATGAGACTGACTTCCTAGGCAGGCGCCAAGAGTGGTGAAAAGCGATTTTAGCAGGCGAGCAGAGCAGCCTGTCTAGGTTTTCGACCCGGGCTGTCGACCCTCAAAGGCTGGTATGCACGTCAGTGAAGGCTTTGCCTCGGCGGCGGTTGATCCGGCAAACGTTCACGTGTCGATACCACCCCTGCGGTGGTTATCGACGGCGGAACCGTTAAGCTTTAGGGCTCAGAGCAGGCCGCCGGTCTGGATTGCCAGAATGTTGAGCGCCATCTCGAGTTTGGTGATGGCTTCGCCGAGTTCGGGATGGTGTCCGACCTTCTGCTGGAGTTCCTTCAGAAGCTGGTGAGCGCTGGCGACATGCTCGGCAGCCTGGACTGGGTTTTGGTCGGGCTTGGGTTCGCTTGGCGTTGGCATGGTCTCGCTCCCCGTACAGCTTAATTCTATACAGGATCGCTTTTGCGCGGGAGCTCCTACGGCGAAACCGACGTAGCGCCGCACCGCTTCGCTAAAAAAGGTGGAACGTCACCTCGGTATTAATCAGGACTGGCACGGGCTGGCCGTCTTTTTGCGCGGGAGCAAATTTCCACGTGCTGACTGCCGCTACAGCTTTTTCATCCAAGCCCAGTCCGACTGGCCTTTGGATTTGCAGGTCTCTTGTGGTTCCAGAGACATCGACGACCGCGCTTATGACAATCGTGCCCTCGTACTTCAATTCTCGCGCCTCTTCCGAGTATTCTGGGTCTGGATTGTAAGTGGGATGCGGTGCCGAGACTCCGCCTCGCGAATTGACGCGATAAACGGGATCCTTCGACTCCGGCGCCGGTTTGCCTTCCTGCTTGGCGAAGTACGCGCTCCAATAACTGGGCACGATATCCATCATGGATTCCGAGCCGGTCAGAAAGACGGCATCAATCGCCGACGAGACTTCTTTCGGATCGGGCTTGTCGCTGGGCAGTCCGATTTCGACCTCAACCTTGAGGCGGCGAAGTATTTTCTCCAGGTCTTTGTCTTTGAGCGGCTTGCTTTGGCTGTTCTTGATGGCCATTAACTGGTCTTGCGGTTTGCGTTGCGAGTCAAAACCCAGATGTATCCGTCTGCCTTCGATGGACAGTATGCCGCCGCGCAGTTGGACTTTCTCGACTGCAATTTGCCCGTCGAGCGTCCACGGGCCGACCGGGGCATCGCCTTGCACGGTGCCGTCTGAGTGAAACTTCAGATGTTCGCCGCTATAGAAATGACGCAGTGTCAGTACTTTGCCTACGTAGTCGGACTTGAGCTGTTGCTCGATGCCGACGTCCGCCCGCGCGAAGCGCAAGGGCAACAGCAACACCGCGATCAGCAAGGCCGTGACAATCCATTTTGAGGGGAGAAAATGGCGACGACACTCCGAGATGCTCTTGTGTGTGTTCACTTGCACCTTCCAAATCTCCGATTGATCTTACGATAGCTCTTGTTCTGGTGGCTAGTTGTAAGGGGCATTGCCAACTTCACCTGCGGCGGCTTTTTCCTGGCGGCTTGGGCTGCTCTTCGAACACCGCGAACTGGATCTTCTTCTCTACAGGATCGATGCGGTCGACCAGTACGCGCACGCGATCGCCCAGGCTGTAGGTTTTGCGCGAGCGCTGGCCGATGATTTGGCGGGTGGCTTCGTGGTAGGTGTAGCGGTCGTCGGTTAGCGTGTTTAGCGGGACGAGGCCTTCGACGAAGAGGTCGGTGAGTTCCACGAAGAATCCGAACTTGGTTACGCTGATGATGAGGCCGTCGAAGTCGTCTCCGATGCGGCGCTCCATGAATTTCACTTTCTTCCATTCCATCAGGCCGCGTTCGGCTTCGTCGGCGCGGCGTTCGGACTGGCTGGACTCGTCGGCGATGTTGTGGAGTTCGTCGAGCGCGATGGGACCGCCGAGAGGCGCGATCGCCTGCTGATGGGCGTCGCGGTCGCGGCGTTTGGACCACGGCGAGGGCGGCGGGCCCGCAGGGGCTAAAGCCCCACCTCTTTTTCCGTGGCCATCGGCGCGACTGAAGTCGTGCCCTTCCCGGTCGTCTTGGTGCCGGCGAAAAGCAGGTCCTTCGCTTCGCTCAGGATGACAAATGTCTGGGGGATGAGAAATGTGTGAGGATTGCGACGTCCCCACCGGTACTTCTCCATCCATCTTTTCGGCCGACTTTCGCAGCACTTCTTTCAGAATGCGGTGCACGATCAGGTCGGGATAGCGGCGGATGGGCGAGGTGAAATGGGTGTAGGTGGTGGCGGCTAAGGCGAAGTGTCCGCGATTTTCTTCGGAGTAGCGGGCTTGCTTCAGCGACCGCAACATCAGGAAACTCAAGATTCTTTCTTCCGGCTTGCCTGCGATCTTCTCCGTAAGTTTCTGATACATGCGCGGGGTGATGTGGATTTCCTTGGGCACTTCGATTTCGCGGACGCGCTTGCCGGTACCGCGGGCGTCGCGGCGGTCGGCTTTCAGTTGCATGCGCTGAATGGGGAGCGCGCCTACTCCTAGCGAGTATCCGAAAGTGGCGGCGATGACTTCGAAGTCGTATACGCGTTTGGCGTCGGGCTTTTCGTGGATGCGGTAGAGCGAAGCGATCCGCTTATTTTCGAGATAGTGGGCTACACACTCGTTCGCCGAGAGCATGAATTCTTCAATGAGACGGTGGGCGATATTGCGCTCCGAGCGGGTGATGCTCTTCATCATTCCGAATTCATCGAACTCAATCACCGCTTCGGGAAGATCGAAATCGATCGATCCGCGGCGCTTGCGCTTGCGATTGAGGATCATCGCCAGATCGCGCATGAGTTCGAAGTGCTCGACCTGATCTGCGTATTCGCTGCGCGCCGCGGCGTCCGCTTCGATGACGGCATTCACGGCGGTGTAGGTCATGCGGTTGGCGGAACGGATCACGCCTTCGTTGATTTCGTAGGCTACGATCTCGCCGTGGTGATCGATCTTCATGGTGCAGGAGAGTACCAGGCGGTCAACCTGCGGGCGCAGGCTGCAAATGTCGGTCGAGAGTTCCAGCGGCAGCATGGGGACAGCGCGGTCGGGGAAGTAGACGCTGGTGCCGCGCAGACGGGCTTCCCGATCGAGCGGCGAGTTGGGAGTTACGTACTCGGCTACGTCGGCGATGTGGACTTGCAGTTCGTAGTTGCCATTTTCCAGTTGGCGGACGTGGACGGCGTCGTCGAAATCGCGCGCGGTTTCGCCATCGATGGTGACGATGGGAAGCTGGCGGTAGTCGCGGCGGTGGCGCAATTCGCCGGCGGAAATTCCGGATTCGATGCCAGCTTCCAGGGCCTGCGCTTCTTCGACCACCTCGGGCGGGAAGCGGTGGGGCAGGTGAAACTTGCGGATCATGATTTCGACATCGACGCCAAAGTCGTTTTCTTCGCCGAGGATTTCGATTACGCGGCCGCGCGGGTTCTGCGTGGCGCTTGGCCAGTCGGTGATTTCCACGTCGACTACCACGCCTTCCAGATCCCGCCAATCGGTGCGGATGGCGGCTTCTTCGCCGATGACTCGGTGCCTGGCAGCCTTTGATTTTCCTGATTTATCTTTCTCCGCGTCCTTTGCGCTCTCCGCGGTTGAGGCCTTGGGGTTCTCCCTTCCCGGCGGGATGA
>Ga0209517_10005542_pt1 | contig 16038 bp, 14 predicted proteins | sample PeaSoiMetSII2010_FD_187695 | JGI IMG/M metagenome (GOLD analysis project Ga0209517, IMG submission 187695) | Peat soil microbial communities from Weissenstadt, Germany - SII-2010 (SPAdes) (version 2) | ecosystem: Environmental > Terrestrial > Soil > Wetlands > Peat | place: Germany... | reverse complement strand
CCGCCACAGCGCGGCAAGAACGGCGGGCGTGTCCGTCTCATTTCGTTCCGCGCCGATGCAGCCGAGTTTCTGCTGATCGACGAGAACGCGCGCACGGTGGGCTTGAGCCGTGGCAGCTACCTCCGCGCCTGTGCGCTCGGCAGCCCCGGCCCACGCGCGCGGCGGGCGCCGCACGTCAACGCCGAAGCCCTGGCGCACGCCACCGCCGCATTGAATAAGATCGGGAGCCTGCTCAATCAGATCGCGCGTCAGCTCAATTCGGGCGGGGCGAACATTACGGCCGGTGAATACCTGGCCGTCCTTGGGCAGGTCCGTGCCGCCCTCGACAACATTCTGGAGATTGTAGGGCGCAAGGAACGCAGATGATTGCCAAGGGGACGACCCATAACAACGGGGCGAAACTGGCCCGCTACATGACGACGGGCAAAGAGGGCGAACGCGCCGAACTGTGGCAGCTTTCCGGCTTCGCCGCTGGGGATATGCGGGACGCGTTCCGTTCCGTCCACGTCATGGCGGAAGCGACGCGCTGCGAGCAGCCGTTCTTTCATGTTCAGGTGCGAAATCCCGACGGAGAGGAGCTTTCACGGGACCAGTGGCGGCGTGTCGCCGACCGGATCGAATCCAAGCTCGGGCTGACCGATCAGCCGCGCGCGATCGCCTTCCACATCGATGCGGCGACCGGCCATGAACATATCCATATAGCCTGGTCAAGAATAGACACCGACACCATGCGCGCGGTGCCTTTGCCGTTCTTCAAAGATCGCTTAAAGTCAATCTCACGCGACCTCGAAATCGAACTCGGCCTTACTCGCGTAAAGAACGAACGCGACGGCCCGGTTCTGGCCCCGACCCGCGACGAATTCGAGCAGGCGCGTCGCCTTGGTACCGACATCCATGCCGTGCGTCAGACCATCCGGGATTGTTTCGAGCGCTCGGACAATGGCCGCAGCTTCGAAGCCGCACTTGCCGATCACGGTTTGCTGCTCGCCCAGGGTGACCGCCGAGACTTCGTGGTGATCGACCATGAGGGCGGCATCAACGCTCTTGGGAAGCGCATTCTGGGTGTCACCGCCGGCCAGACCCGCGATCGTTTCGCTGACCTCGACCGTGATGAATTGCCGACCGTCGAGCAAGCCCGCAGCTTTATCCGCGAGCAACAACTCGGCAGGGAAAAGACTGGGTCGGAGCCGCTACGCGACCCTTACCGCGACGAGATGGCATGGCAGGATCGCCTGGCGCAAGCCGCGATCGAGAAAGAGAAGATCGAGCGCCGATTTGTCGAGCCGAAGCCGGAAAAAGAAATCACGGGTGGCAGGCGGAAAGAGCGTGGTGTATTGGAGGAAACGGCCTCCAACACCACGGACAAATTCAAGGACGCCGCGCTTGAAACGGCGGGAAGCACGGAACAGCCTCTCAAGGGCATAGAGAAACAGCTTTGGAGTGCGTACAGGTCCGGTCCAGAGGCGCATGATTTCGCCGCCGCTCTCGACAGTCACGGGATTGCATTTGCCCGTGTCACTCCTGACGAAGCCTATAAAAGCTACCGTGAGGCGCAGTTTTCGAAAGCCATTGGGCGCATTGCGTCGGTTTATCAGGAAGGCGACATCGTCGTTGTTCGTTCGCCTGGCCCTGAGTATCTGCGGCAGGGTGAATGGACTGCGCTGACCGGCGTTCAAAAGCTGGACCAAACGCACGCCCAAGAATATCTGGCGGCCCTCTGTGTCGACAAATCGAAATTGAAGGGCATCGAGGCAACTAAAGCCATCCTAGAAACTTCCGCCCAGCATCGCGCCGCTTATTGGCAGGATATCCGGCTGGAGAGCGCCCAGCGCAGACGGGACGATGCCCCGACGCTCGGGAAAGGGATCACGATTTCGCCTCCGCTTCGGGCCGCCGAACGTACCGTGGACAAGGCGCTCAAGGCGTTCGATGCCGTGGGCAATGCCCTCGAATCGATGATGGCGCCCGTGCTCACACCGGAACAGAAACGGGCAGGGGCTCGGACGCAAGCCGAGCGCTCTGCAGATGCCGCGGAAACGATTGATCTGTCCCAATATCTTGCCGACCGCGAACAAACCCGTCAGCGGCAGGAACGGGAACAGCAGGCTACTCGACAGCGACAGCGAGAAACCGAGCGGGAGCGCTGACCGGCTGGGGGAATGGCGTAATCCCCTGGCACGGGCCGGCACGCACCATCCCGGAGAACAGACCGGCACGTTTCGGGGACGCGATCAGGCGACAATTCCGGCAGCTTATGGAGCAATTGACCCGCCCCGCTGCCCCGGAGCCGAAGCTCCGGAAACGGCGCAGTGAGCAGATAGGCGGAAGCTTCAAACGGGCGGCAGGGAGATTGATGCGCCGGGCCATCCGAGCGGCGCACATCCCGCCGGCCATATGGGATACGTTGACCTGGCTTCGCCAGTGGGAATTTGACGAGCCAGCGATGATCGACGAGCTCTGTCAGGATTCCGCGCGCCCTGACTGCGGACAGGAATCGTCCGATCTTTCGCCGCAGCCGTGAGGATGTTATAAGGGCTTCCCGCAGTAGGGGAGGCGACCATGGTCGAATCGAAGGCTCCGACGCATCGCGCATACGCCACGAAGCGCGAAGGTCAAAATGTCCGCTGGCTTGAGATCGGCGTCGCGACCATGCACAGCGACGGCAATGGGTGCGATATCTACCTCGACCGACTGCCGGTGGGCGGCTTTAACGGACACATCCTTGTGCGGGCTACTGACGAGAGACCACAACAACTCCCCTCGGAGCACCCGGCAGAGAGTCTCTAGCATTTGCGAGTTTTCCAGCGGGCGCGGTGTCCGAAGGCTCACTCCGCTCCTGTCTAGATCATTATTTAGCGGCGCAAGATTCCTGAGGTTGCCCCGTTGTGATGACATACACGGCGCCGCCTTCCAACGCTACGCTTGTTATTGTGCCGTCGGGGTCCTTCATCACTGCCCGCTCAATCTTAATCGGCTTATCTACGCGGCGTTTCACGCCCCGCGAGTAAAGTTCCATTCCAGGACATACGAATAGCTGCGCTGGCTTTGCCGGGACCGCCCGTTGCGCGACTGTGGGCGCCTGGTTAGATGGGCTGGGTAGAAGGGCGCCAGGGTTAGTCGGGCTTCCCGCGCAGGCGTCCTCGGCGTGCCCACGCTTAATGCCGTAAAGGCCTGTTTGGTCGCCCTTCAAGCCCAAACGATCCCGAACCACTTTATTCACTTCGTCAATCTGGGTGGGTGTAGCAATCAGCCGGTCGGGCCCGTCCGGGAAGGTAGTGAGAACCGCTCCTGGGCAGAAGAATTGACCCTTTCGGGGCAGGCCCGTAGAGTGCCGGTAATTCGCAAAGGGATTAGCCCCGGCTGCAGCCGCGCAAGTTATCTTGTCGTCGAGCGCCTCTGGATTAGTAAATACGCCCTTCCCCAATAGATCCATTGATTGAAACGTAGGATCTGCAGCCGTGAAGCGAACAGACCACTGGTTCTTTATCTTAGCCAGCACTAGAACCGGGTTCTTCTCAGGGTTGGCGTCAACCCAACCTGTCCATGATGGCTGATCAACTATGTTGTCAACGGACTCGACATAGCGGTAGGCGTCTAACCGCAGATAAGCTTTATAGCGCAATTGAACGCCGTTGAGAGCGTCCGCTTTGGAGATCGCATCCTCCCGAAGGGGAGCGAAATCTCCCCTATACTCAACCAGCCTCCACCGAATCGGTACGCCGAGCCGACGCGTCACGTTGTCGGCGGTCCACAATTCCCCAAGCTCCAAGGTAAGAAACAATGAGCGCGGACCAGTTGCAGGGCATTGTGTCAGAGCTGCTTGCCAACTCAAAGCGGCGACCTTCTCGGCCGGCGTTTGGCCTGTTACCTGGGCGAGCGTATTTTGGCCTCTCGCCAGGGGAGACCAACCGAAGACCAACATGTTGCACACAAGCACGATACCTGCTCGATGATGACGAAGTTCACGATTCGATGGCATTATGATTTCTCCCTGTGGGAATCCGCTTTGGGCATTTCCTGTGAGAGCATGAGCGTCGCCTAGCTCATGCCCACATCCTTTGCGCGATCTTTTGCTCTTCGGGGCCGATGGCGTCGGTGTAAATCGCCGTCGTGGCGAGGCGGGCGTGTCCGAGCCACTTCTGAGTCATGTTCAAAGGAACCTCAGAGGTAACGGCCTTGATGCCAAACCCGTGCCTGACGCCTTTCGGCGTTGCGCAGAGACCCCGGATAGCGGCGGCGTCCATAACCTCCCTTACGCGCCTCCATCCCGTCGTCCTCGACCAGTCCCAGAGACGCGCGTCGCCTAGAGCTCCGAGATCATGGACGGCTTCGAGCGTTTCGAGCAAATTAGGCGGCACCGGGACGGCGCGGTAGATTCCCTTGCGGCGCTTCTTGAGGCTTTCAAAGACGAGGACGCCGGCGCCCACGTCTACGCGAGCGGCCGTGAGCGCCAGCGCCTCGGAGAGGCGGCAACCAGTGTGGGCCAGTGTCGCGCAGAACGTCCGAACGGCGTGTGGGGCTTTCTCGGCAGCTCGGAGGAATTCCTGCCGCTCCGCGGGCGTGAGATATTTGCGCTGACCTGCACGATCGTAGAGTTGCATCAAAACCACCTCCGATCCGAGCTACACCACGCTGGGTGAAACCGAATGCGCCATAGTGTTTCAGGTTGGCGCCAGCCCTTGCGCCACCAGCACTCTATACCGATCCATGCATCGAATGGGTCCGGCCTCCGCCGGGGCCTGATTGGTATAAGATGTTGTTGTAACTTCATGACTTCCTCGCGCGAAACACTATGGCGCATAGTGTTTCAACGCGCACCATAAGGGCCACCGACAATCACCGCAAGACTCCAACGCCGCTCGGAGTCCAACAGGCCGATTGATGGCGGGAAGGGCTTCTCGCCAGCTATAGAGATCCGTTTATCCATCCCTTTCTCGAACGCCATATTCCCCAAAATGGACTGTGCTGGTACCATCGCATAGAGGACCACTCCAAATGAAGAGCCCATACACTACCAAGGAACTGGACGATTTGATTGGTGCTTGCGTCGAGTACACTGATCAGCACGAGCCGTACTTCTACACCGGTAACATTTGCGGTCGTACCGGGGTGAGCGTTGATACGGACGTTGTGAAGAGAATGATGGACTGGGCCGCAGAAACGGACAGGGGAGTATTAGAGTTCTCAGGATTCGGTAAAGACAACATCTCCTATTTCCGGTTGGGACGCGATGCTAGACAAGTAATGAAGGACGGAGGCTTCGAGAAGTATCTTCGCCGGAGAACAGCGATAGAACGTTTAGAGTTGGTGAAGAGTTGGTCACCGATGTGCATTGCTCTACTCGCACTCTTCGTTTCTGTTCTTGCATGGCAAGCTCCTAAAGGTAGTTCCAACAGAATCGACGATATCGCGGCTCAGCTGCATGAGCTGCAGATTCGTCAAGATCAGACCAAGAGCACCGTCGCGACGCTTCAGGCGGGTCTGGATACCGTGGTATCACAATTACGAAAAACAAGGACAGACCGCAGGTAACTAATAAGAGGATGGTCCAATGCCTGTCGGGCCCCTGGACCGGGGCGGTTGCTGTTGCGAAATCCCCTTCGCACCAGCAACCGCCCCGAGTTGTTATCTTCACGCCTAAATGGCCTAACTTCTTTACGCTTTTTGGCGTAGCCTCCTCTCGGCATCTTCCCAACAAATTTAGGGCTTTCCCTGCCACGAGGATGTGCCGCTTCGTTCCGGCGGCGCGTCAAAGCCGCGCGGTAAGCGCCCGCTAGACACGAGCCCGATTTCGCGGCATATTCAGGCGCTTTCTGTCCGGCAGCGTGATCGAAGCAAAGGATCGCTTGTCGAATACCTCTCTGGCGCGCCATAGATCGATGCAAAGACGTTATTCCGTTATCGCCACCCTGATCGTCATTTTCTTGTCGGCCCCGGCCTGTGCTGGCCTGCCGCCGGGTTTCAGCGGTTGGCGGGATGACGACGGTCGGGTTGACATTGGCCCTGCCTTGCAGCTTCCGCTCAACACGACACCGCCGGTAATCTGTTCGACCGACACGCAGGGCACGCTGGCTCTCAACGACAGGGCGCAGATGTGCCTCTGCGCAGGAGAGCGTTGGAAACTCGTTAACTCCGATGAGCCCTGCCCATGGCATCCCGCCGGCCAATGACTCGGTTCGCCTTCGTTCTCGCTGTCTTTCTTTTCGTTCTGTGTTTCGCCGCGTCCCCCGTCAGGGCGCAAACCTCGTTCGATTTTAGTGCAAGGACGGATGCGATGACTTTGCCTTCCGGCACCTCGGCCCAACGCCCAACCGGTGCTAACGGCATGATGCGTTACAACAGCACGGTGCCGCAGGTGGAGGCCTATTACAGCGGCGCATGGCAGGCGCTCGGTGGCGCAGGAATCACGCTTCCGCTCGGCACCTCGGCCTCGGCCACGAATCCGCAGCGCAGTGGCGATGCGACGACGGGGCTATTTTCACCTGCAACAGGAACGGTCGCGATCAGCAGCGGCAGCACTGAAATGATACGCGTGAATGCTACCGGTCTTCCGATACACGGAGCCCCGCGCCGTACATCGTGGCCAGAATCGCCCGGTGCCCGAGGTTCTTCGGCGCCTCCAGGAGCGCTTTGACTTCGGCCTTGCTCAGAATGACCGGCAGCTTTTTCTCATAACGGGGCAGCGGAATCCGGTCGATCTCGATCTTCCGGTTCAGTGTATTTTGGTAGAAAAACCGGAGAGCGCAGACCGCCTGAATGTAGGTGGAGAGCTTGACCCGCTTCTCTTTGAGCAGATACAACTGCCACAGCCGGATCTCCTCTGGACCGAGCTGGTCGGGCGGTTTGTTGAAGTGTTTGGCGAATGCGGCAACCGAGCGGATGTAGCATGCCACGGTCGTCGGCGCGTAGTTGCGGATGCGGAGATCTTCCAGCATCCGCTCTCTGAGTGCAGTCATCGGTGAAACCTCCGTCACGATGACAACACTAGAGCCCGACCTACCGGGAGCGGTCTACTTTGAGTTCGCTTTCAGCCACTGCGTGGCGGCATCCTTGATTGTGCGGCGGACTTCATCGGTTAAGCTCAGCGAGTCGATGTAGACGCCCGGCAAACGAAACAGCGGCTTCAACTCTTCAACCATGCCGCTGCTCTTCGAATAAATCCCGTACACCTGAAGGTACGTCAACAGAAGGTCGCAATCGCTGTCCGCGATTGCCCTCAGCAGGATCCGCGCTTCCTCGATAGCTGCCAGGTGACGCTGTTTAGATCGCCGCCTGCGAGGCTTCATCTCCTCATCCTATTGCTTCTCAAGCTGCCGCGTAGCGGCTTAGTTCAACAGATTTTATCGAGAGTAAGCTGCGCCGATGAATTCGGCTAGAACTCCTGTCCACACTACCAGCAAAACCCGGCTCTTGACCGCCGCCGAATTCCAGCGCCTGGCTAAAGTCCCGCCCGAGGTCGAGTGGTTTGCGAACATCCGCAACGCCAGCACCCGGCGGGCCTATGAAAATGCGATCAAGGATTTCATGCTATTCGCCGGCATCAAGCGGCCGGAGGAATTCCGGGCCGTGACCCGCGCGCACGTCATAGCATGGCGCGACGATCTGGGAGATCGGACTTTGGGTGGCACGACCATCAGGCACAGGCTGGCGGCGCTATCGTCGCTGTTTCAGTATCTCTGCGATAAGAACGCTGTGACCCACAACCCGGTCAAAGGCGTGAAGCGCCCGAAGAACGAGAGCGACGAAGGCAAGACCCCTGCCCTTGGTGATGCCCAGGCTCGCAAGCTGCTTGTGGCGCCGGACGAGGAATCCCTAAAAGGCATGCGGGACCGCGCCATTCTGGCAACCCTGCTCTATCACGCCCTTCGGCGCGAGGAGTTATGCAAATTGAGGGTGAAGGACTTTAAGCACGAACGGCGCGGCGTGGCGCACTTAAAGGTATCCGGCAAGGGCGAGAAGACAAGATACGTGCCGCTTCATCCGGCAGCCAGCGGTCTGATCCTCGAATACCTGGAGGCCGCAGGACACGGGGCCGACGATCCCGGAGCCCTCTTCCGCCCCCTCCGCAACAACCGCACCGGCCGCCTCCATAAAGCGATCACGCCGGATGGCATTTACAAGCTGGTGCGGAAGTACTCAGCCGCGCTCGGTTTCGAAATCGGGGCCCACGCGCTACGCGCCACGGCGGCCACCAATGCCCTCGATCATGAAGCGGATATCGCCAAGGTCCAGGAGTGGCTCGGTCATGCAAACATCTCGACAACGCGGATCTATGATCACCGCAAGACCCGGCCGGAGGATAGCCCAACGTTTAAAGTCAGTTACTAGGTAACGGTCATGCAGCGTCGGTCGCCTCAAGAAAGTGTTCCCATGAATGCGCCGGATTCTCTCAATATCAGAGTTGACGAACCAACCATCCACGGCGAGCCTTTCTACTTCGCCGACCATCTCTTCGCGTACACATCGATCGCCGTAGACAGCGAAGGTGGTGCGGAGCTTGAGGCGTACCACCTTGTTCCCCCGCAGCGTTTTGGCGGCGGAGAAGCGAACGAGAAAAATGGTTGGCTCCACGGTGAGCGCATTACCTACAAGGGCGAAACCATGTGCTTGCAGGGCCCCCCATCGGTATTCGTCGCTGATCCCGCGCCGAAGCGCCCTTTCAAACGCGTTGCGAAGATTTCAAAGATAAGATGCGACTGATAATGTCCTTCCTCATGCAACAACCATACACGCAAGCAGGGCCGCAGGGAAATGATTTAATGGCCGAGGGCCACTAGCGCCGCGGAGCTTCCAGAATCCGGCAAGCTTTCGTCCCCCAAGGCCAGTCATGGTATAGGTGGATGACCGCCGGGGATTCGATACACGGACCTGACGGATCAAAACGCCAATCGAAGGGGTGGCAATGGGTAAGAAGGGCAAAGCCGTCATCGCTATATCGGCCCAGGCGACACTGAAAAGACGCCTGCGACGCCACCTTAGATCTCTAGGGTTTCAGAAGGATGAAGACGGTACTCTTGCTCCTCCGGGTACCGGCAAGGATGCCATCCGAACGGTCCATAACGTTCAGCGTGACGACCGATTGGCGGCGAACCGAGAATTTATCTCCGCACGCTTTCCCGATCTCATAAGACACTTCGCGTCGGGAGAAGACGTAGATGCAACTCGCATCTCACCGGTTCTCCAGCAGATATCCAGCGGGACATGGGAGGGCGACCTTTTCCGCCTTGCTTCTTTGACATGGTCGGTTCCGGTGTCGAACGGCTTTGGCCGACGGCTCCGATATCTAGTTTGGGACAAACACATCGGAAAGTTGATGGGCATCATCGCAATAGGTGATCCAGTTTTCAACTTGTCGGTCCGCGACAAGCTGATCGATTGGGATGTGCAGGCCCGTGGCGAGCGATTGGTCAACGTCATGGACGCCTATGTCCTGGGTGCCTTACCACCCTACAATGCTCTCCTTGGAGGCAAGATGGTCGCTTGCCTTATCCGAAGCCGAGACATCTATGACAACTTTTCCAAAGCCTACGGCAGAACCACCGGAATTATTTCGCAAGAGGAGAAAAAGGCTCGTCTTTTGGCTGTAACGACATCGTCTTCGATGGGGCGTTCTTCCGTCTACAACAGGCTAAAGCTGGGAGGCACCGAATACTTCCGCTCCATCGGGTATACGGGGGGATGGGGGCATTTTCATATTCCGGACAACTTGTTTGCGGATCTTCGCAACTACCTTCGACTCATCGGCCACTCTTACGCTGACCAGCACCGCTTCGGTGAAGGCCCGAACTGGCGCCTTCGCACAACAAGGGCGGCCCTTGTCGCGCTTGGCTTCGATGAAGATATGCTCCGGCATGGTATCCAGCGCGAGGTCTTCATTTGCGAACTCGCGAATAACGCCGTGAAGTTACTTCACCGCGGGCGAGGCAGGCCCGATTTGTCATCATTACTCAGCGCCGAGGAGGTGGCGCATTTGGCTGTGGAGCGTTGGATGCTGCCACGGTCTCAACGGCGACCCGAGTTTAGGAGATGGAAACGCGAAAACATTTTGGCGCTTCTCGGCGACCAGCGTAGCAACCTTCTCCACAAACTGGCCAGTGCGGTTTGAGCGCATATATGTAGCCCTGGGACACGAATAGCCACGATCTGCGCAGGGACGAGAGCACCCAAGATGCCGATACCTCTACACGAATGGCAGCAACGCTTGGAGCGGCACTTCTCGCAACTCGCATCTGAACGATCCGCGTCAGGTTTGCCACTATTCGCGCTCGAACACGGTTTAACCGAAGACGAACTTGAGGAGATCGGTGGGTTACTACGGTCGCGACTGGCTGGTGATTTCCATTTGGGGTCGCAGTGGCTCGTCTGGGTCGTCTATGCGACCGAATTTGGCTACGACTACTACGGCGATGAATACTGGCCATCCTTTGAAGAGCGCACGCCAGGGTGGCGGGAAAGGGGCACGCGCGAGCAACTTCGTAACTGGTTCTCCAAGTTTCAGGCAACGTATCATGGCGTAAAGCCATCCGGTCAGTGGGCTGGCCATTTCAGTATCATTGCGTGGCCGATCACCCATGCCATCCTGCCCAGGTATCTCCAAGGGCAACTCGCCAAGACCCTCTACGATCTCCGCTACCGGCTTGCCCGACTAGAAAATCCGAGCGCCGAAGCCGTAGGGCAACTCTTAGCCACCAACGCGTGGGACGCATCATCACGATTCCGGGTGTTCCTCGAACAGGAGGAACTGGCCGGTAGAATCGTTTTGGCGCTTCTCACCGACAGAGAACTGGAAGGCCAAAGCCCTATTTATCCCCCGACGCTTCGAAGACTGGTCTCTGACCTTGAGGAAGTACAAAACGCGCGCGAGTGGCTGAAAGAGACACGTCGTTTTGTGGCCGATCGCCTGAAAGGAACTGCCGCCACTCATGTGGGAACATCGGTCGACTCCGAGTTTCGGCACTCTGAAGTGAAAGAGAACGCGCCTGCTCCATCAGGCATTCGCCCCAGTCTGGTGCTTCGCCGCTCGGGAACCTCGACCTGGTCTGTGGTCCTTGAAATTCCGAGTTTTGCCGGCTTAGCCAGGCTGTATCCTGGACTTCGCGCGTTTCTCAAAACCACAAGATGCAGAGTTGCCGGAGCTGGCGACACGTGGTTGCCAGCGGGATGGCTCCTCTCTAGCGCCCAACGACGTCTACTCAAATCCTGGCCCGGAGCGAACGCTCCCCTCGTGACTTTCGAGCGGCCCAATGGGACACTGGACCAACTACTCAACAGTGAGACCCGCCTGTCAGGAGGACCTATTTGGCTTTGTCGTGTCGGAGCCGATGGTCTTGCTTGGGAGATCGCAGGACGGATTGTTCGGCCGGGCCGGAAATACGTCCTTCTCAGCGAAGTGGATTTTCCGCATGGCTATCGCTTTCTTGCCCCTTGTGGTCTGGACTGTGAAGGAATAAACGCCGCTGTTCTCTCTATTCCGGACGCAATCTCTTCCCATGACGAAAACGGTTTGCGTCAATTGGGATTACAAGTTGCTCGAACTGTACGTCTCTGGCCCGCTGGACTCCTCGCGCGAGGTTGGGACGGTGAAGGACACAGCGAGTGGCTGACGACCGAGACACCTTGTTTCGGCATCGTTCACGACCATCCACTTCACACCTACGGCCTTCGGCTCAACAACGGAGCAGAAACCCTCGTTGAAGCTCGGCAGGTCGGCTCTCCCGTGTTCGTGAAGCTTCCGCAACTTCCCGTCGGAACGCACACACTCTCCGTAAGGGCAACGCGGCATTCCGACGGCGCCGTGATGCCGCCTTCACCGATGGCGGAGGGAGTGGTCACCCTCGAAGTGCGCGAGCCGGAACCGTGGGTTCCCGGAACGACCTCGCATGCGGGACTGGCCATTTCCCTGGACCCCTACGATCCTTCGCTGGATACCTTCTGGGAAGGAGATGTTGAAGTCAGCATCCTCGGCCCGGCTGGACACCATGTCACCTGCTCGGTCACGTTGGCGACCGCGAACGGAAAACCTTTACTCTCCGAGGTGATCGGTACCTTTGAATTGCCCGTCACGACCGAGGACTGGAGGAAGAAACTTTCCCAGTTCTTGAACAATGAACGTCATACGTGGACTTATCTTGAAGCTTCGTCCGGCAAATTCTCAATCCGCGCGGATGAACTGGGAGAATATGCGCTTCGCTTGGAGAGAGACGTAAAGCCCGTCCGGTGGATTTGTCGCAGCCACCATGGTGTCATGACAGTCCGTCTGGTCGATGATACCGGGAACAATGAAGCTGCACATTGCCGTTTCTTCAGCCTGCCTCATCCCACGGACCCGGTGAATCTCGACACCGAGAACGCCTTGGCAGGCCTTCAGGTGCAGCCGCCGGGCGGTCTTTTCGAAGCGAAGAATGGAGATTTCTTCGACGCGATGGTCGTTAGCACACCGCAGATTGAAGGCGGATTGAAGGGTCTCGTCATTGATCCGGACTTACGTGACCTCGATAACCGCGCCATCCCGGACATCGATGTTCTCAAACTGGTGAGGTCATGGAGCGAAGCACATTGTGTCGGCCCGCTTGTCAACATGCGGCGAAGCCGTATCGTGAACCGGCTGCTCAATCATCTCTACTCTCGCCTTTGCGGCGCCAGATGGGCTGAGGCGGAGGCCTCCTATCTTTCTAATTCCGATTCAGGATTCGCATCGCAGCAGCTCCAACGAATGGTCGGCGGGTTGCCGGGATTTTCAGCTATCCTTCGCCGTGACTACGAGAGAATGCATGCTGGTGCGGACCTGGGTACGCAATGGTTTGCCGAGGTTGCTGGCCGCTACCAGGTTTGTTCGGAAAAAGGCCTCTGCGAGTTCGCTTTACAATTGGCCAGCCATCCCGTGAATTTGCTCCTGCTGCCTATCCCGATTGATGGGTTGCTTCTTGAAATCAAAGAGAAGGGCGTGCTATTGCGCGGGGCGAGGTTCGTGGCTCTCCTGTCCGCTACCAACCGTCCTGGTCTTGCTGACGGCACACTTCCGAGGTGGAAATGGTGATCACCGAAGTTTCTGCAAACGACGTCCTGAGGCTCTGCCGCGGGGCCTTGGGCCTCTCGGATTCTTCCGATGGCACAATCGATGATGCCTTCCTCGCGGCCTCCCTTCGGCGCGCTGCAGGAATCCTATGCCCCTGCTCGTCGTCAACGCTTATTGGGGCAGTGTTGGACAGTCTAAATTATCTCTCTGCAGAAAAAGGCGGCATCGCCGAGCGCCTAGCCGCCGCCGCCGAAACCCTCGTCATCGGTGGCGACCTGCTTGAATTAAACCAGGTGACTGTCGACGACCCTGCAGTCAAAGGTACGTGGCTCTTCGCCGCGCCGCCAAGCTTTGTCGAGAGGCCCGACGGAAGCGTCTTCATTATCGGCACGGTACCCGACGAAGCAACACCGTTGCCGGCGTCACTAAGCGCGCGCATTGTTTACGAAGGATTCGCGCGGGCGCTTAGCCCCCTGCCTTCAGAGAATATTCCCTCGGTTTTGCGCGGCCTTGGATTGCTTGAACTCTCCAAATCGGCCTGGCTCAAGGCCCCCAAGCCGGAATCGGCAACGGAACTGCGCGACAGCATGCTTCGTCGGTTGTCAGAGCAGCCCCCCAGTGGAACCGTCCCTGACCTCTCTATACTCGATCCTGGCCGCAATGTTGACTACTATGGCGGTCGCTGGATCAATCCGACGAACGAATCCGGGAATTACGTGGGGCGGCGTCCGCAGGCCTACGGAGCACCTCTGTGGGGTTTCGCCAGTCTGGTCGACGGCCGCGTGGGCAAATTCATGGATTTTCCGCTCAAGGGGACCCGCTGGCGCGGCTGCGACGCTGCCTGGCATTTGCAGATGGCCATCGACCACGGTCGTGGGACGCCACAACGCTACAGGCGCAGGTTGACTGCCGGCGGCGCCTGCCTCGATTTCTTTTCCCCCCTGCCCCTATGGGCTCAGCGCCGCTTCGTCGTTCTGGGCCGTCCAGCCCTGCGAGAACAATGTATGTTCTCTTACTGGATACCGGAACGCGAGCTTGCGACTGAAGAAAACTTTCTTCGCGACCGGCTTTGGCTGGTCCGTCGTGAGGATTAAACAGCGGCACAAAGAATGATGCAAACGATACAAGAGACGATTAAGCAGTTACACGGTTCGCTGCGAGATTACATCGAAGCGACGTATCACATTAGTGCATCGGCTCTGATCGAACAGCGAAAAGAACTTCTCGACCGGGCCGGTGTTATTCATCAGATCCCCTACATCGAATCGACGCCGCGCTATCAAAGCGGCGAGCGCTTTTCTGCGATCAAAGGTCTGTCACCCGCTGCGCTAAACGCCTATGCGGTACTTTCGACGCCAGCGGAGGGTCTCCCCGCACTGCTTTACGACCCGCCGTACAAACATCAATCGGAGGCCATCCGCCACACTCTTGTCGATGGTAGGAACCTCCTGGTCATGACGGGAACCGGTTCCGGTAAGACTGAGTCATTCCTCCTCCCGATTCTGGGCAAGCTTGCCCACGAAGGACAAGGGGATCCGACAACCTTTCGCGATCAGCCCGCCGTTCGAGCGCTCATCCTTTATCCGATGAATGCTCTCGTCAACGATCAGTTAGGACGTTTGCGCTCGCTCTTTGGCGACCCCCGCACGGTTGCGCTGTTTAAGAGCTGGACCGGCCGGCCGCCGCGATTTGCGCGCTATACCAGTCGCACGCCCTATGCCGGCATCCGGACACGCGAGAAAGATTCCGTGAAGCTGAAAGCCTTCGACGATTTTTATGTGGAGATACAACGCCGGGCGCAAGACGCTGTTTCGGACGAACAGAAGCAAGCGAAGGCCCTGCTCGAAGAACTGAAGGCTCGCGGGAAATGGCCCGCCAAACCCGATCTGCTTGCATGGTTTGGAGCTAAAGGCACCGACTGGCAGGATCGCAAGACCGGAGAATTCCGGCGCGCCGTCATGTTGCCCGACGATGTGGAGTTGCTCACACGTCATGAGGTGCAGGTTGCGCCACCCGACTTGCTGGTAACGAACTATTCGATGCTCGAATACATGTTGATGCGTCCGATCGAGCGGCCCATCTTCGACAAGACCCGCGATTGGCTGGATCAGAATCCGCACGAGAAGTTCATGATCGTGCTTGATGAAGCGCACCTCTATCGAGGCGCGGCAGGTGCGGAGGTCGGCCTCTTGCTACGGCGACTCCGCGATCGCTTGAACATTCCCCCGGAACGCTTGCAGGTCATTTGTGCGACCGCGAGTTTTAAGGATGCAGACTATGCGCCACTATTCGGCGCGCAACTCACCGGCGTGCCTGCGCATACGTTTGTGCCCATTCAAGGCGACTTCGCATGGAGGCCGCATGCTGCGCAGGGAACGAAACGCGACGCCGAGGTGCTCGCAGCTATCGATCTCGCTCAATTCTACAGTCTCGAAAACGACCCGGCGCGCGCCGCCCCGATCCAACCGCTCCTTGAATACCGGCACGCTCCTGAAGCCGGAACACTCGAAGCCCGCTTATATCGTGCCCTGTCGGAATTCCCGCCCCTGGGCCTCTTGATCAACAACACCATGAAGGAAGCGCGGCCGGTGGAAGAATTAGGCCGTGACTTGTTCCCGGACGCGACGCAGGCCGAGGCCGATACCGCCGCAACCGTCCTTATGGCCCTGGGTAGTATCGCCCGCATCGATCCCAGGAGCCCTGGCCTTCTGCCCTGCCGCATCCACAATTTCTTTCGCGGGCTTGCCGGTTTATGGGTATGCATGGACGCCGCGTGCAGTGAACTGGCCGAAGAGGAACGCAGCGGCATCTGCGGCAAGATGTATAGCCAACCGCGCGAACGCTGCGACTGCGGCGCACGCGTCCACGAACTTTACACCTGTCGATTCTGCGGAACCGCTTATGCCCGCGCCTATACCGACGATGTGGACAGTCCCTCGGCGCTGTGGTCTGAGCCTGGCCGCCGCCTGCGCATGGACGAAGGCGAGACCAGTCCGCTGCTTCCCCTGGATATGCTCCTCGAA
>Ga0209517_10005541_pt1 | contig 16041 bp, 12 predicted proteins | sample PeaSoiMetSII2010_FD_187695 | JGI IMG/M metagenome (GOLD analysis project Ga0209517, IMG submission 187695) | Peat soil microbial communities from Weissenstadt, Germany - SII-2010 (SPAdes) (version 2) | ecosystem: Environmental > Terrestrial > Soil > Wetlands > Peat | place: Germany... | reverse complement strand
CCATCGCCAATCTGAAGACCTGGCGAATCCTCCACGTGGACTACCGGCGGCCGCTCGCGAGCTTCGCCGAAACGATCTCCGCTGTCATTGCCCTGGAATTCTACAGGATCGGCTGTGAATAACCCTCAATACCTGCAGCCCGTCGCGATGGCTCGCGGATTGAGGTGCGTCTGGCCGGCGGCCGCATATCGGTGGAGATCGGCATCACCAGGCCGCAGCCCACGGCCTTTGCGTAATCGTGTGACGGTGTTCCGACGGGACGCCGGATTAAGTACGACACGCCAGGTTGGCACGGATACCGGAGCAGGCACCACGATGACGGCGGTGCCTCGACGCTTCGGCGTCAGGCAGATCGCCTGCCCGACTCGTCGTAAGTGACGGCAAAGACCGAGTCGGAGAGCCACCTCTTGAATGACTCGTTGTCGCTGAACTGCTTGAACAGCTCGGTGTCGTCCTTGAGGACAGCGGTCATCACTCTGCTCAGTGCCTTGTCGTGCTCGATGCGAGCGTTTTGCTTGTCGTTGTTCTTCATGGCGTTTTGGTAGGCGCCGTCTGCGGCGACACGAGCCGGGATGTCCTCGGAAATCAGCCGCTGCACCCGGTCTCCGTCTGTCCAGGGGATGTTGCCCCACTGGTCGTTGAAGGTCTTGACAATGTTGGACAGCAGGTCAAGCTCGGGCTCTGGCCTGTGACCGCCGCCCAATGTGGGCACGGGGTCGATCTCCGCGTCCTCATCGGCCAAGGCGATGCTCATGGCGGACTGCATCTCGACGCGGTAGCTGTCCATGTCGATGGCTTCGAGGATTCCGCGAGAGAGATCGTCTTCCACCGGAGCGGGAAGCTTGGGGAGGAGGAAGTTCAGGAAGATCGACGTCTTCTCCCATTCGGCGCTGGTGTAGGGCAGGATCGCGGCCAGGAAGCTGTAGGTGCGGACGAATGCCTTAGCTTTGCCCTTGAAGTCGACCTGGCCGTCCTCATCGAGTTGATCAATGTAAGTCCAGGCACAGGCATCCAGGATCGGGTCCAGCAACTCGCGGCTGGCGTCGCCCAGGTACAACTCAACGAAGTCGTCGACCTGCCGCAGGTCGCAGACTTGGTAACGGTCAAGGTCTGCCTTCAGGTCATGCAGCTTGTTGGGGTCGGTCTCGTCACTCAGCAGCGTGGTCCGGTAGTAGTCCTCGAAGGCACTCTGGATGATGTCAGGGTCATTCGCGAAGTCGAGCACCAAGACGTCATGCTTCTGGGGGTGGGCCCGGTTGAGCCGGGAGAGGGTCTGAACGGCCTTGATCCCGGAGAGCGGCTTGTCGACGTACATCGTGTGCATCAGCGGCTCGTCGTAGCCGGTCTGGAATTTGTCGGCGCAGACCAGGAAGCGGTAGGGATCTTCCTGGATCTTGTCGGGGATATCACGGCTCGGGAAGCCGTTGAGCTTGGCTTCGGTGACTTGCTCACCGCCGAACTCGGGCTCGCCGGAGAAGGCGACGATGTCCAGGTACGGGCTCTTGCGCTCCCTGAGGTAGTCCCTGATCGCGAAGTGGTACCTGATCGCCCGCTCGATACTGCTCGTGACCACCATCGCGCGGGCCTTGCCGCCGATCTTGTTCAGCGCGAGGACGTTGTTGTGGAAGTGGTCGACGATGATCTCGGCCTTGAGCCAGATGGCGTGGTCGTTGTCCTCGACGTAGCGGCGGAGTTTCTTGTTGGCCTTGCGGGTGTCGAACTCAGGATCCCCTTCGACAGTCTTGACCAGCCGGTAGTAGCTCTGGACCGGCGTGTAGTTGGCCAGTACGTCGAGGATGAAACCTTCCTGGATGGCCTGCTTCATGGTGTAGCTGTGGAACGGCCGGTGCTTGGTCCTGCCGTCCTCGTCGTACGGCTCGCCGAACGTCTCCAAGGTCTTGTTCTTCGGGGTGGCGGTGAAGGCGTAGTAGCTGGCGTTAGGCAGCATCTTGCGCGAGGCGATGATCCGGTTGATTGCGTCTTCGGGAGTCTCGCCTTCTTCACGGGAACCCGCCTTCGACAAAGCCTGGCTCATATTGCCCGTTGCCTGGCCGCCCTGGCTGGAGTGGGCTTCGTCGATGATGATCGCGAAGGTGCTACCTCGATGTGAGTCCCCGATCGCTTTGTAGATGAACGGGAACTTCTGCACCGTGGTGATGATTATCTTCTTGCCTGCCTCGATAGCCTCCCGCAGGTCACCGGCATGCTCGGCATGCGTAACCGTTGACCGCACCTGGACGAACTGCCTGATCGTGTCGCGAATCTGCCTGTCGAGGATCACACGGTCGGTTACCACGATGATGGAGTCAAAGACCCGTCGTCCTTCATACTCCAGGCCGATCAGCTGATGGGCCAGCCAGGCAATCGAGTTCGACTTGCCACTCCCGGCGGAATGCTGAACCAGGTAACGATGCCCCGCACCGCAGGCGCTGCAGTCGGCCAGGAGCTTGCGGACGACATCGAGCTGGTGGTAGCGCGGGAAAACCTGCTTGAGCTTCTTCCTGCCCGTCTTGGCGTCCTTCTCCTCTACGATCTGCGCGTAGTTCTCCAGAATGTTCGTCAGGCCCGCAGGCGAGAGCATCCGCTTCCACAGGTAGTCCGTCATCAGGCCCTGCGGGTTCGGCGGGTTGCCAGCGCCGTCCTGGTAACCCTGGTCAAAGGGCAGGAACCATGACTGCTTGCCCTTCAGCTCGGTGCAGAAGCGAACCACCTTGTCATCCATGGCGAAGTGCGCCATGCAGCGCCCGAACTGAAACAGCAGCTCCCGCGGGTCGCGGTCGCGCTTGTACTGCTCGACCGCATCGTCGGCGGTCTGCTTGGTGATGTTGTTCTTCAGCTCGAAGGTCGCAACCGGCAGGCCGTTGACGAACAGTCCGAGGTCGAGGGCCAGCTGCGTTTCGTCTCGGCTGTAGCGCAGCTGCCGGGTCACGCTGAATCGGTTGGCAGCGTAACGCTCAATAGCCGGGACGTTGCCCGTGCTGGGCGTGCCGTAGAACAGATCGAGGTCATGTGCGCCGTGCTTGATGCCCTTGCGCAGCACGTCGATCACACCACGCCTGGTAATCTCACCCTGGAGCCGTGCCAGGAACTTCCGCCTTGTTGGGCCGTCTTGGCCCAAGTCGAGGGCCTCAACCTTCTCCGGCTGTGTCGCATGCAGGAAGGCCGTGAGCTGTACGAGATCGACCGCGTACTCACGCTCATAGTCGTTGGCGTTGCCCGCCAGCCAACCACCCTCAGAAGATGTCATGTCGTTGACGATCAGCGTCTCCAAGCCCTTCTCGCTCAGATCGGTGCTCACGACATCACCTCCTCTTCAGCCAACTCCTCCGACGCTAGGTCAGCCTCCTCCCCATCTTCCAACGCCTCATGTGCGAGCGGCAGCTCCTCTGACTCGTCATTCACGTGAGGTAGCTGGTCGGCAGCTTGCCTCACATCGAGCTTGCCCGTCACCACGTCGCCAATCAGACGGGAGCGATATTCCCTAAGAAGAGAAATTTCACGCTGCGTAGCCGCAATGGCTTGTTGCGCGGTAGCTGTTTCGGTCGATACCCGGTCAAGGATCGCTTGCTGCTCTTTAGGCGGTGGGCATACCAGATTTACGCGCAAGAACTGTTCGGGATACAGCCTAAGCCGAGATGACGTGATTCCCGTCGAGTGGCAAATGTATTCACTAACGTAGGGCCTCGTCCTAAGAAGCAAATCCGCATATTCGGCGGTAAGTTCAGCGCCACGAAGCGGCCGGTACACTCCGTAAGATGGGCTAACAAGTCCAGCCTGCTTGGCGACACCGAGCGCTCCCATCCATGCCCACATAGTATTGATTACCAAATCACCGGGCATGCATAGCTTATGTCCCACGTAGGACGAGGCCATGAACATAGTGATATTCTTCTGGCTTCTTGGTGTTACACCAGTGATGTGCGAGACCGAGAGCAACTCCTCCTGGCCTGTCACCGAACGTTGGTCGACCTCACGATAGAAACGTTTGGCTGGCCGGATCTCCCAGTGCTCCGGTACATCGCCTAGCCACTTCACGCCCGATGGCTTAAGGTGAACGTCGAGGTCGAGGCCCCGAGTCACCACGCTCTGAATGATGGCTTGCTTCTGTTCCTCAAGTAGCTTAATCAGCTTCTGTTTAGCACGGACATGACGCCGCAGTCGGCGGTCCGCGTTGAGAAGGAACCGAACAATTTGATTTTGCTCGGAAAGAGGTGGTATCGGGATCCGGGAGTTCGCGAGGAGCTCGTATTCGATGCTTTCTACAGTCGCTCCTTGCTTAGTCCATTCGACGATCAAGGTACTCTCGTTACCTTGAACAAGAGCGCGCAGGTACTCTGCTAGGAGAGTGCCCTTGGGACGTAGGGCTTTCATATCTTGGTTTAGAGCCACGGCGATAGTATTGATGGCGACAGGAATTGATCTCCTTAGGATGCCAGACCTAACTACTATCAGCACTGCGCCCGGTGGCACAATATTAGTAGCGCTTTCCGAAACAGCTTCCTCCGTGATGTGATCTACAGCGTCGCTAATCAACACGGTTCTCATATCCTTAGGCGAGACCCACGGAATATGTCCATTCCAGAATGATGCATTAGCCTTCGACGGCGTGCCGCCTCCGGAAAAAGTGACGGTGTACTTAAGCTTCCGCACGTCCCATTGCGCAGGTATCTCACCTAGCCACGGCACGGAGGAGTCCTTGTAGCCCCGATAAGGCCTGAGGTCGTGTATCACCGGCCAGCTCCCCCGATGATCTCGTCCAACAAGCCTTCGGTCTCCTTCTCCAGCGCCAGGATGTCAGCACGAATTTCATCGAGTGAGCGCAGCGCCTGGGGCTCGTAGAAGTAGCGGGTGAAACTGATCTCATAGCCGATCTTGATGCTGGATGGGTCGTACCAGGCATCGGGAGCATAGGGCAGCACCTCCCGCTCGATGAACGCGTCAGTACCGCCGGGCTCGGTAAGCGGGACCTGTTCGGTGTCGCGAAGATCAGCGTCCGGCTCGTACTCGACTGTGCACGCTTTGCCGTGCAGTGTGACCTCATATAGACCATGCAGAGGGTCCGGCGCAGTGCCGCGCCTGTGGATCTTCCTGATGACAGGCGGCGCGTCCTCATCAATGAGCCCATCGGCCTTCAGTGCCTTGATCTCCTGCGTCGTGTAGGAGCGCCCAGGGTCGATGCCGCGCAGGCGAAGCGGCCGCTCGACAATGACCTTCTGGTGGCCGAAGGCCGCGTTGGGGAAGATCTTCGACTGCTCGGTTTCCTTAAAGGCCAGGAACGTATCGCAGATTGTTTTCATGTCAGCTTCAGACAGCTCGCAGTTTTTCTTGCCGAGGTTCTTGCGTAGCGGCTTGTACCAGCCGGTGGCATCGATGAGTTGCACCTTGCCGCGGCGACGCTCAGGTTTGCGGTTGGTCAGGACCCAGATGTAGGTCGCGATCCCGGTGTTGTAGAACATGTTGAGCGGCAAGGCGACGATGGCTTCGAGCCAATCGTTCTCGATGATCCAGCGCCTGATGTTGCTCTCTCCCTGGCCCGCATCACCAGTGAAGAGGCTGGAGCCGTTGTGGACCTCGGCAATCCGGCTTCCGAGCGTGGTGTTGTGCTTCATCTTGGACAGCATGTTGGCGAGGAACAGCATCTGGCCATCGCTGGAACGGGTCAGGAGCGAGTAGTCGGGATCGCCCGCATGCTGGACGATGAAGCGAGGGTCTTTGATGCCCGCCTTGCCGCCCATGCGTTCAAGGTCGCTCTTCCAGCTCTTCCCATAGGGTGGATTGGAGAGCATGAAGTCGAACTCGCGGGACGGGAATGCATCATTGGATAGGGTTGAGTACTCAGGGCCGCCAACGATGTTGTCCGCAGCTTCGCCCTCGCCCTTGAGCAGCAGGTCGGCCTTGGCGATGGCATAAGTCTCGGAGTTGATCTCCTGGCCATAGAGGTGGGTGGCGACCTGCTTGCCGTGCTCTGTCGCTAGCTGCTGGAGCGTCTCTTCGGCCACGGTGAGCATGCCACCGGTACCGCAAGCGCCGTCGTAGACGAGGTACGTTCCCGATTGGATCGAGTCGGCGACCGGAAGAAAGATCAGGTTGGCCATGAGCTTAACCGCGTCGCGGGGGGTCCAGTGCTCGCCTGCCTCCTCGTTGTTCTCCTCGTTGAAGCGGCGCACTAGCTCCTCGAAGATCGTTCCCATGGCGTGATTGTCCAGACCCGGATGCCGGATAGAGCCATCTGGGTCTGCGACGGGATAGGGGCTGAGGTTGACGACTGGATCGAGGAACTTCTCGATCAAGGCACCGAGAGCGTCGGCCTTGGACAGGCGAGGGATCTGGTTGCGGAACTCGAACTTCTCCAGAATGTCCTGGACGTTCGGCGAGAAGCCGTCGAGGTACTCAATGAAGTCATCGCGCAACTGCTGCTGGCTTGTTCTGGAGCGCAGATCCCGCATAGTGAAGAGCGAAGTGTTGTAGAAGGCATGCCCGGATGCCTCGCGCAGGGACTGGTCTTGATTCTTGATGTCGGCCTCGTCGAGGGCCGCCTTCATGCTGAGCACGTCTTCTTTTGCGGGCTCTAGCACAGTGTCGAGGCGGCGCAAGACTGTCATCGGCAGGATGACGTCACGGTACTTGCCCCTCACGTAGAGATCCCGCAGCACATCATCAGCGATGTTCCAGATGAAGCTGACAAGTCGATTGTGCTGGTTCTGCTGCATGCGATCCTCGTAGGGTCTAGCATAAATTCGAGTAATTTGTATTAAAATACCATACTATAAGGTATATTGCAGCTAAAGGGCCTTGCAATACACGACGTCAACGTTGCCGATCCTCATACACGGTAGCCCTCTGGCCTTCCTGACAGCTTTGTTCGCGACATCCTCGATGCGAGCTATCCTCTCGCGCAGCCGCTCGTAGTCCTAGCGCCGTTGCCTCCTGCCCCGGCCACCCGGAACGCAGCTGACGGGAGAGGGCATGGGCGCGGCATGGGTCCGGGTCGGATGAGCTGATCGTGCCCGGCTGGCCGAGCGCAGCCGCTGCAGGACGTCGGCAGCCTCTTGATCGGAGACCATCAGATTGTTCAATAACAGCCCACGGTCACTACCATGAGCGGTGGGATCGAGAACGGCTACGCCGAGGTGAAGACCCGACTCCGCGCGCCGGCTTCATTCTGCGGTATGACCACCCCGCCCCGACCGATGTTTCGCGGCCAGCGTCCAACCGTGACGCGTCCGGCGTCGGCAGCGACAGGCTCGGCGAGCCTAGGCCGAACCGGCGTTCGCCGATTCCCACCCGGTCTGCGGTGGTCCGGGGCATCTCCGAAAAGTCCGCTCGCGAGGGCGCTAACCTACGGGTCATGTCCCATCTAGAACGAGCTCGGGAAGGACAGAGGTCTGTGTCTACCTCGGGGTCATCAAGCTCGATCTTGAGGACGTACGGCGTGGGCCGCACGCTCGCGTCCCGTCGGCGCTCGAGTTTCAGGTTGATGGCGAGGGCGTGTAACAGCAGTGTGGTGCGGGGGTGAGCGTAGATGACCTCGCAGCCCGCGCGTGCGAGGAGGTGCAGGCCCTCGGCCGCCTCGATGAGGCGTGCGTCGAACTGCTCTTCGCCTTGATGTGGGAGGAGACCCGCCGGTTCACCGTGCTGCGCCCTGCTAGCGGGTGGGACCGTGACGCCGTCGAGGACCTCGCCAGCGAGTTCTTCGTCCAGAGGGTGGATAAGCTCACCGCGGAAATGGTGACGATCGGCGTGACGGCGCAAGTGGTCGGCAAGGTGGCGCGACGGTGGGTTCGCAACTTCCTCATCGACCGTGCCCGCGGTACTCCGCTCGGCAGGATCCGGCGCAAGCTCGAAGAGGACATGCTTGGGCAGTACCCGGAGTTCCTCCAGGTACCGGTCGGCGAAGAGGGTGCCGGTCGCTGGTATCTCGCAGGGCAGCCGTCGTACCCGTATGGCGGCGACTTCACGCCGCTCATCGATGCTGCGTACGCCGTTCCCGGGGTGAAGGCCATCAGGTGGTCCGGCCCGAGGCACCCGCCGTTGACGTCGGACGCGTCGCTGCGCGCCATCGTGGCCGCGGTGTTCATCGCCGCCCGGGGCAGCCTCGAGGTTGCGCAGCTGGTGCACGTCGTCGCGCAGCGGTTCCCAGCAGCCGCTGAACCCGAGGACACGACGATCGGCGACGACACCTTCGAGCGCGTTACCCAGGTGGGGAAGGACGACCCTGGTTTCGCGCTGGGGATCGGGGAGTCCATCAGGGAGGTGTACGACCAACTGTCGCCATCGCAGCGGGCGCTCGTGCCCTACCTCGAATGCGAGAACAAGATCGTGATGGAGGTGCTCCACGTCGGTCGCAGCCGGGCGTACGAGGCGCTGAAGCACGTGCGGGACCTACTCGATCGGCTGCTCCCTGATGACGACACGCGGGACGTCGTCTGTGCGGCTGTCGTGGCAATGTGCGGTGAGATGTGACCGACACCGGACAGGGGGGCTGATGCGGCGTCAGAAGGTTCGGCGGACTACGAGCACTGCACAAACGGGGAGGACGGCATGACCGCCAGCGATCGGCTGCAGGAACTGCTGGGCCTCGCTCACGAGGCCTCCCAGCCGCAAATGACCGGGTCGGCATTGCGCGAGCGCTTCGGCCTACCTGACCACTGGCCGCTGCGGCCCGGGGCAGTGTGGAGAGCGCGATGGGACGACGTCGCGCTGTTGGTCTTGCTCGTCGGGACCCCGACGGCCACCACCATCACCGCGATGCCGGTCACCTTCGACGACTCCGGAGCCGACGGGGATACGCTCCTCGTGACTGCGCCCGCCTGCCGAGGAGTGCGGCTGACGGTGTGGCGAACGCTGCGCCGCGACCTGCCGCTCGCGGTGCTCGACCGGCCGGTCGATGAGCTGGCGCCCGCTGTGATTGCGTGGACGACCGGCGGACCAGCGCCGCACGACGCGCAGATCGGAGGGCCGACGCTGCCCTCGGTCGCTCCTCGCAGCCCTGTACGTGCCGATCTCCGAGACGATCTCGATGCACTGATGGCGGCGGTTCCAGCGCTGAAGTTGGCTCCCCCGAGGCTGGCGACGTCGGCAACCCGGGAGCGAGTCTCGCCGTCGGATGAGCAGTTGGCTCGGTTGATGGATCGGCTTGGCGTGGGGCTGCCGGTTGTGCTCGACCTGATCGACGGCAAGCGACAGCCCACCCAGGACGAAGCGGCTGCGCTGTTGGACATTGTCGGCGTTACGCCGGAGGTCGCGCCACCTCCCGCGGAACTCGTGATCGAGATGTACCACCCGCGGTGGAAGGTGACCGTCCTCGATCTGGCTCACCGGCGCGATCTGAAGGAGGCGGCGGCCCGAGTGGCGATGGCGAACGGAGCGTTCGCGCTCGCGGCTCGCCAGACCGGCGAGCAGACCCCGGACTGGCGCGAGCGGCTCGCCCGCTGGGCGGATGCCGAAGGGCTGATGCGGTCGTGAACGTCCTGCACGCGGAGGTGGTCGCTCAAGCGCTCCGCATGCTCGACGTGCTCGACCACGACCATCCCGGTGCGCGTGACGCGCTCGCTGCTAACGCATGGTCGGAACTGGAGGCATGGGAGGGCTTGCAGCTACGGCTCGTGCCAGACTCCCGGACGGACGAGTTCTGCTCGGTAGCTGGCGGGTACGTCCATTCCACGACTCCGCCGACGCTCACCGTGACTAATTCGCTTAGCCCCGGCCGAAGGTCGTTCACCGTCTTGCACGAGCTCGGGCACCACCTGCAGAAGAACAACATCTCGCTCGCCAGCGCTGTCCGCAGCCAGCCGGCCGACACGGATGCGTTCGAAGATGCCGCATGCGACGCCTTCGCTGCTCGTGTCCTCATCGCCGACCACGACCTTGATGCCGTCCTCACCGACCGCAGCCCGACCGCCGCGACGCTGGTCCGGTTGTTCGAGCAGACACAGGCGAGCCGGGCCGCGTGCTGCGCTCGCGTTGTCGAGTACCTGGGCACCAGCGGTGTCGTCGCGGTCATCGACAATACCGGTTGCGTCCGGTTCGCGCGCGGGCGCGGCGAGGTGATCGCGCCAGCCCGCGGAACCGATCAGTCGGGCTCTCCGCTGATCAAGGCCGCCCTGACCAGCACGATGGGCGCTCAGCACGACCGCACCTACTTCACCTATCGCACCGGTAATCGCAGTAGCGACATGTACGGCGATGCTGCGTGGGCCGGTGACTACTTGCTGGTCGTCGCTGTCCTCGACCGCCCCGGGTGGAAGAAGTTCGCACCGTCGCGGGATATCCCGCGTGCCTACGTCCCCAGGCTCGACGGCTGGTGCGAGATCTGCCAGGAGTCCTTCACCGTCACCGACCGGTGCGTCGTCTGCGGGCAGGGCCGGTGCGCCGTCGGTCACTGCGGCTGCTCGACCGCGAAAGAGAAGGCGTGCGATAGGTGCTTCTGCGTCAGGCACATCTCGCAGTTCTCGACCCCAGAAGCGTCGACCTGTAAAGAGTGCTCGGAGTGACCGGACAGATGCCGGGGTTCGGCGTCAGAGGTGGTTATGAGGGCGAGCCGCCCCGGCCGCCCGACCACACAACAGGAGCACCATCATGGGTCACACCGACGACATCCTCTCCAATGTCCAGGGTCAGATCGCGGCGGACGACGACGTTCTCGCCGAGGCCCGCAACCGCACCAACCTCGTCCTGGAGATCGCGCTGGGATTCCCCGGCGCTCGCCGGACATTCCGCAGCGGCTCCCTCGCCGTGCACACCTTTAACGACCCGGTCACTGACGGCGACGGCGGTGTCGTCCTCGACCGGCGCTACTACCCCTCTCTCGGTCCAGACGGCGGCGGCGACATCCCGAACGGAATCGTCACCGAGATGTGCGCCCTGCTCGGACCCGAAGTTCGCAAGACCTATCCGAACGCCCGCTGCGACACCAGCAAGCGCGGCCCGAAGATGCTGTTCGGCGACCCGCTGAAGGGCCAGGACCCGACCGTCGACCTTGTCGTCGCCCTCGACCGCCGCGACGCCGACGGGCTGTGGATTCCCCACCTGGAGAAGAAGCGGTGGGACGCGTCTCACCCCGAGTATCACGTCCGGCTGCTCAACGGTGAACCGGAGTCGCTGCGACGGCTGCGCCGCCGCGTCATACGCCTGCTCAAGGCGTGGAATAAGCAGTGGACCGACCCCGCGTTCTCCTCGTTCCACCTCTCGGTGCTCGCGCTGCTTTACGTCGAGTCCGGCATGAGCGTCGGCACCGCGCTGTGCACCGTGTTCGAGACGGCGGCGAAGTACCTCGAGAGCGGCGACAACACGAAGGACCCGGCCAGGGTGTCCCCGCCGATCAAGCTGCTGCTCGGCCGCTCCGTGGCCGTCGACCGGCTGCAGAAGGCTGCCACGAACATGGCCCGCGCGCTAGACCACGACGACGACCAGCAGATCGTACAGAATGCGCTCAACCGGGTCTTCCGCGACTACGTTGACCCGCCGGCTGACGACGGCCTCGGATCGACGGTCAGCGGCCTGCGGGGCGTCGCCGGCGTCGGCACCGCGCTGCTCGGCCTGCGTCCCAGCGTCCAGACCGTCCCCACTACCCGCCGCGCGTTCGGTGGACCCGTGCCGCGATGAAACACTGCGGCTGGCAGCCGCCTCCCTGGTTCGTCACCTTCCAGGCCAAGCTGCGTTTTATCCGCGAGGTGCAGCAGGTCGTAGACAGTCCGATCACCATTGTGAAGCCGTCGCCGAAGCTCCGCGGCGGCTTCGCGGTGTCGTTCACCGTCGCGCCGCACGGGGTTCCGTCCCGGAGAGTGCGCATCGAGTTCGCTCTGGGCAGCCCGGAGGTGCCGCGGGTTTTTGCCGACGGGCCGCAGGACTCGCCGCACCGCTTCAACGACGGCTCGCTGTGCATGTGGTACCCGCGTGACCCGATCGAGCTGCGATGGGCTCGACGGGATGGCGCTGCCGCGCTCGTCGGCTGCATCACCTTGCACCTCATCCGCGAGCAGTGGTGGCGTGAGACCGGCGAGTGGGTCGGCCCGGAGGCGCCGCACGCCGCGCCGCCAAACCGTCCAGGAAGGACCGCCGCATGACCACTCCGATCCGGGCGCCAACCTCAACAATCGTGCCCACGCACACGCTGATCCCGGTGGTCGGCACGCCGGTCGCGGTCATGTCGTCCGCACCTGCGAACAGCGGCGGGATCGGCGGCGCTGTCATCGGCACCCTGCTGTCGGCGACGATCCTGGCGGCAATGATCGCGGCGGCCGTCAACATCATGCTCGCCCGCCGCAAGAGCCGAGAGGAGGAGCGGGCACGGCTCCGCGACCGCTTCGCGCAGGCGTACGGCGCGTACGCCGAGTACTGCGAGTTCGCCTACGCCGTCCGGCGCCGCCGCCGCGACGACCCGTCGGCGGAGCGGGTGCGCATCAGCGAGGACCTGCGCAAGGTGCAGGCCAGGCTCAGCGCGCACGAGGCCTGGGTGAAGCTCGAGTCCGAGACGGTCGGCACGGCGTACGCGAAGCTCCTCCAGGAGATGCGCAAGATCGCCGGCGGCTCCATGCGACATGCGTGGACCGACAAACCCGCAACCAGCGACGCCGCCGTCAATATCCCGCCGACAACCGTCTATCTCAGCCCCCTCAAGCCTTTCGAGACGGCGTACATGGACGCTGTCGCCGCGCACCTACGCGCATTGGCCCCCTGGTGGTCGAAGTAAGTCTCGCCCCGCCATCGATCCAACGGATGTGGGGGTCAGCGGGGCAGACGGTATGGCTGGTGGGGTGGCGTGGGCTGGTGCCTGACCTCGAATCCGGGTGCCGCTGGCGCCGGTAACGGAGCATGGTCGGCCATGTCGAACAAGCCGTAGATGCCGTCGGCTTCCAGCTTGGTCTGGCGCCGCTGGAGCCGGGCTTTCTGGCGCAGTTCAGATTGGCGGCGCTCTGCTGCGGTATAAAGGTCGGTCATGATCTTCTCGCCGGCCCAGTGGTCGGTAGCGAAGATCATGTCGAAGATCTCGCTGCCGCCAGTGTTGGTGACCTGGAACGTCAGCGTTGTTTTGTAGCCGAGGTCCTGCTCGAGCCGCCAGCGCATCAGGTTGGTCAGCTCGCCGCGGAACTTAGCGCCGGTCAGGATGTGCTGCCGCCGAGCGTCGAGAGACTCAAGCCAGATGTCGGTGCCGAACATCCTGGTCATCTTCTCTGCCACGGAGGCGTCGATCCTCTTGTTTCGCAGGCGGAGGCCCCGGGGAGCAGCCCGCTAGCGCAAAGCCACAGCTCGGTCTTCCACATACCTTCGCGCTTGTGCCGGGCCAGGCGCTCGATCGTCGGCCACTGCACCTCGGTGGACTGCTGGTCGAGGAACGCGAACGTCGGGGCCCAGTTCAGGTCGGCCAGCTCGGCCAGCGCGGTGGTGATGGTGGCGTTGCAGTCGCCGGGCATGACCTTGAACTCGCTGGCCCGGCCCGGGTATTCAGCAGTCAGTGCCTGCTCGAGGCTGCTGGCGTTGGCGGCCAGCTCGAAGAACCGCAGGTTTGACAGCGGCGGCTGGGTATCCAAGGCCCGCCGCGCTGATCCGCGGATCACGCGCTGCTCGCGGTCACGGCTGACGTTGTCTGGCTGGCCGGCAAACAGGTCCAGGTAGACGGTCTGGCCGGCCTTCTTGGAGGCCCTGGTGAACGCCGAGAGGTAGTCACCCAGGATGTCGAGCTTCTGCTCAGTCCACCATCCCCATGACCTTGGCGGCATCAGCCCTCCTATCGCCGCTGGGGTGGCAATTGTCCCAGCCGCGGCGCCGTCAGGCATGCTGCCACTCCGGCCATGAGAACGCGCTTCCAGCAGGCATGTCATGTTGCCGTGACGACAGTGTGATGCCCCCGTGGCTCGGGTCTGTGGCGTGAAGACGATCCGGCGGCTCCTCGGGCTGAAATCCTTGCCCCGCACCCCGGCACGACTCATCCCGGCGCTAAAGCTCGGCTTCATCGCGCTGCTCTGCTGGCTGATCGCCGCCTTCCTGGCGGAAGAGAACCGGCCCCCGCGGCCGACGTCCTGGTCGCCGTAGGTGGTGTCCTGATCCTGCCGCTGATGATGCAAGCCGTAACCCCCAAGAGTGACTACGAGTCCGTCGGCGACTACGTGGTCCGGCGGCTTCGGCAGGCTTGGCGAGCGAAAACCAGCAAGCTGTGACACCACTCAGGAATGTACCTTGAAGACGACGAGGACCTGCAGGGGTGACGTGCGCGGTGCTGTCAGCCGGCCAGGGCAGGCATCTGATCCCATGTGCGCCCGTCGAGGTCGCGGCCGCCTGCCTTGGGTGTTGCCCCGCCGATTTGCTTGAAGAAGAACGCGATTCCCTGGGCTGCGCACCGGTCCCTCAAGTCGCGGATCCAGTCCAAGTCGACGGGCCGGTGGCCGGGACCTGACTCGCCGCCGGCGATGACCCAGTCGATCCCGGTCAGGTCCAGTGATGGCAGCGGGCCGAGAAGAGGCTCGAGGGACAGGAATCGCGTGGATGCTGGTGCCGCCCTGAGGGCGTCAGCCCGGCGGGCGTACTTGTCGGATTCGATGGAGGTGCCGATCCACGCGTTCGGCACCGGCCACGCGATCGGGCCGTGCGGCAAGGTGGCAAAGTTCCGGCGGAGCTCCGGCCGGGCGGTGACCAGCTCGTCGATCGCACCGTAGACAAGATCGAAGCGGAAGTGCTCCTGGCTCAGCATCGCGGCTAGCCGGCCGGGACGCTTGGTGAGCAGCTGGTAGGTGTGCTGCGGGGTCACGGCCATGACCGCCCAGATCCTGGCCACGAACTCGGCCGGGACTCGGGCGTGGCCGATATCGCTCATCGAGTTCACGAACACAGTGCGGGGCTTCCGCCAGGTCAGCGGCTCGGCCAGGACGTCCTCGTGGGATGTTACGGCGAAGCCAGGCCCGCTGGTGCGGGGATCCCCGTCGTTTTGGTATTTGGCCAGTCCCATGGCCTTGAGCCGCCTGGCGAGGGTGAGCGCGTAGCAGTTGTCGCAGCCCGGCGAGATCCGGTCGCAGCCCGTCGTCGGATTCCAGGTGGTCTCAGTCCACTCGATGCCCGTGCGCGTCGCCATGACCCGGCATCCTCCCGCTGATGGCCTGCCCAGGACCAGCCTAGTGATAAATTTTAACCGCTATTAATTTATCATCTGGGGGCGTCAGTTGCCGGTAACGCGGGGCCGGAGAAGGCGGGCGGATAGCCGGTATGCCGCGCAGGCGGCCTGGCTGGCCGAGCAGCTACGCGAAGTTCGTGAGAACGCCGGCATGACCCAGGAGCGGCTGGCGGCCCTGGCTGGCGTCGGCATCGCCACGGTCCGGAAGATCGAGACCGGGGCAGTGGTAGAGCCGGGCTACTTCACCGTCCTGGCTCTTATGGGTGCTCTCGGCACGTCGCCCGGCGAGCTGCTGGCGCAGATGGCCGGACCCGGCATGCAGCCAGAGCAGTAGCACTGCAAGCACGAACTGCCGGGCCATCGCCAATCTTGCAGGATGAGCGACGAGTCCGGCTGGCGGCACGAACTGGGCGCGGATACTGACGTTGCCGATCATGGAAGCCGATCGTGCGCAGTGACATCCTGACCAAGCAGATCAGATGGGAATCAAGCAGCCTGGGCAGGCCCATGTCTCATTCGAGCTGCTCGGCGAGCGACGAAACAGAGCAACTCGAATGAGACACCGAGCAGATCGAGTGAGACAGGACACCGCCCGCGCACGCCGGATTGCGGCGGTCAGCCGGCACCAGACAAGGCCAGCAGCGATCGCGACGATGTTCACGCCCGCCGGGATTCCGCTCCGCCGACATGCCGATGACGTCCTTTCGGTGGCATCAGCTGCCGCCCGGTGACGGTCAACATGACGGACAAATGACGGACAAATGATCAAGGACCCGAACACTGTCACCAGCGATCAGGTCCTTGACCTGCAACTTCACTCGTAGCCCCGACCGGATTTGAACCGGCGCTACCGCCTTGAGAGGGCGGCGTCCTGGGCCACTAGACGACGGGGCCAGGCACTCGACACAGCCAGACGATCCGCTGCTGACATCCGGCTG
>Ga0209517_10005540_pt1 | contig 16043 bp, 10 predicted proteins | sample PeaSoiMetSII2010_FD_187695 | JGI IMG/M metagenome (GOLD analysis project Ga0209517, IMG submission 187695) | Peat soil microbial communities from Weissenstadt, Germany - SII-2010 (SPAdes) (version 2) | ecosystem: Environmental > Terrestrial > Soil > Wetlands > Peat | place: Germany... | reverse complement strand
TGGAAGCCGACAGGTCGTTGCACGGACCGAGCGCCCCCATCAGCCCGATTGCTGAATTGGAGCCCGAGCCGGCGTTGCCTCCGCTCGCAGTGACATAGGTCTGCGGATTGCCTCCCGGGCAGGCGCCGCCCTTGGCCAAGGTAAAGCTGCCGTCGGCGCCGGTAGTGGCGGTCGCGAGCGAGACGGCGCCCGAGCCATGGGCCGTTCCGGCCGCGTAAAGCGTCACGTTGGAACCGGAGATTGCGGTCGTCCCGTCCATCACCGATCCGGTAATTGCGATAGGGGTCGGGGTCGGAGTAGGCGACGGCGTCGGAGTAGGCGTCGGCGTCGGGGTTGGAGTCGGCGTCGGTGTCGGAGTTGGCGTTGGTGTCGGAGTTGGCGTTGGTGTCGGAGTTGGCGTCGGTGTCGGAGTTGGCGTTGGTGTCAGAGTTGGCGTCGGTGTCGGAGTTGGCGTCGGCGTCGGAGTTGGCGTCGGGGTCGGGGTTGGCGTCGGGGTCGGGGTTGGCGTCGGTGTCGGAGTTGGAGTAGGAGTCGGCGTCGGTGTCGGCGTTCGTGTGGGTGTCGGTGTTCGCGTCGGTGTTGGAGTTGGAGTGGGCGTTGGCGTGGGTATCGGAGTCGGGGTAGACGTCGGGATCGGGGTTGGCGTCAGCGTCGGAGTTGGCGTCGGTGTCGGTGTTGGCGTCGGGGTCGGGGTCGGCGTTGGCGTCGCAGTTAACACCACAGTCGCAGTAGACACCACGGTCGTAGCTGACACCGCAGTCGCAGTTGGCGCCGGCGTGGGGGTTGGGGTTGGTGTCGGCGTCGAAGTTGGCGTGGTGCCGAACGCTACTCCCGACAGTTGCACTTTCTGGGGACTCGCCGCGGCATCATCGGTGATTTTCAACACTCCGGTCAGCTTGCTCGCCTTCGAGTTCTGGGCCGCGGGCGGGCTGAACGAAACCCAGACCTGGCAAGTGACGCCGGCCCCCAAGGTCTGCGGGCAATTGTCTTGGGCCATAAACCCGAATCCGGGCGTGATGCTGCTGATGGCGAGCGCGACCGGATTCCTGTTGGTCAACGTCACCGGCTGCAGCTCGCTGAGGGTCCCGCGCTGCGTTCTGCTGAACGAGAGCGTATGCGGTTGCAATTGCAGCGTACCACGTACGCCCGAGCCTTTGAGACCGACCGGCTTGGCGCTGTTACCGCCGGAGTCGATCACGGTGAGCGTGCTGCTGCGCACGCCCAGACTTGTGGGCGTAAAAGTGATTTCGAGGGAGCACTTCTCGCCCGGCTCCAAGGACGTGCCGGTACAGTTGTTGAGGTCCTCGCGGGCGAAGTCACCGGAGTCGGCGTCGCCGATGGATAGAGTTGCGATGGTGGCGGGCTGAGCAGCACTTTTCGGGTTGGAAATCGTGACCATCCTGGGCAGGCTGGTGGCACCCGTGACTCCGAACACCTCCGCGCCGAAGCTCAAACTGCCCGGCGTGACCCGAAGGGTGCTTCCCGCAGCGAAAGCCGCTCCCGCTTGCAGGAGGCTGGCGACAAGCGCGACCGCAGCGACTGCCCTGAAGCGCGTTAGGCGCGAACTGAATTCGACTGTTGACGGCATCGGGCTCCCGAGATGGAGACCGGAGTGCTGCGCGGCCCCGAGCACAGAACAAGTTTGAACCCGTGCCGGGAGTTCGCTTGAACTCCCGATTGAGGTTCCCCATGTCCCCAGAAGGCCTCTCTTGGCACGGTTGCGGATCATCATTCCAGTAGCAAATCGAGACTTGCAGACGGATCGCAATTCGGGCACCTCTTCGCTTCGCGCCATACCCGTTCAGCCGGAAACAGCCGGAAACAGAACGAGCCGCACAGACGCAAGCGCAGTCGGCGCGACGCGCCGAACAGCCTTTTCCCCGGACCGGAAAGGCTAGCGGGCAGCAGGTCTCACGGCTCGCGCAGAAACGAGTCGAGAAACGGACTTCCCGCCAGCATTAGGAGGCCGATTCCTCCCACCACGACGCCGCATCCGATCCACCACGGCGATCGCCACTCGATCCCGAGCGCCAGCATCGCGAGACCCCACAGCGGCAGCACCAGCGATACAAAGAGGCGCATCACGAAGCTTACGGTCCGCTCCGCTCTCGCTACTCGTTGCTGCCTCAAGCGATTGCTATCAAAAACTTCGCTGGCGTCCAACCGCGTTCTCCTCATCTCTCGCGATAGCCGGGGCAGGCCATTCTCGCGCGACATGACGGAAAATTTCAAGCGGGAATTTTCAGGTCCGATTCGGCGACGTTCGATTTGGTCTGACGCGCTCGTAACGCAAGCCGCGTTCGGGGTCGAACATCGCGACCCCCATGTCGGCATTGTGCGCGTAGCCGAGATTTCCCTGACGATCGATCACGATAATCCCGGCGTCGGCGGGAACCCTGCCGATCGCGGCGATCGCGCGCGCGGCGGCTGCGCGGGCAGAGACGCTCCGCAATGCCATGACGGCTGCGCGACAAAGGCCGAGCCTGATTATCGCCTCGCCCAAGCCGGTCGCGGAAGCGGCCCCGCTATGGTCGGCGAAAAACCCGGCGCCCAGAATCGGCGAATCGCCGACCCGTCCGGCCAGCTTGCGCGGATACCCTCCGGTCGACGTGGCCGCGGCGAGCGCTCCGTGCGAATCGGCCGCGACCGCTCCGACCGTGCCGTGCCGGCGCTCGCCGCGCCGCGAGCCGGGCGCCAGGCGTTTCGGCTTGCGCCAGCGCGTGAGCGCGCGCGGCGCGACCAGGTCATCCGGCGCGCAAAGCGGAATTCCCGCCTCGCGCGCCAGATTCTCGGCTCCCGCCCCGACCATCAAGATGTGCGGCGTGTGCTCCATCACGGCGCGCGCGAGCAAAATCGGATTGCGCACCCGGCTCACCGCCGCGACCGCGCCCGTGGCGATCCCTCCGATACCGGCGGTGCGCGCCGTGCTCCGCGCGGCGGGCTCCGCCACCATCAGACCCGCATCCATCTCGATTCGCCGATCCGCATTCAGCATCGATCCGTACCCGGCGTTGAACAGCGGATCGTTCTCGAGCGCGACGACCGCGGCGATCGCTGCATCCAGCGCGCTGCCGCCCTCGCGCAGGATCGCCGCGCCCGCCTCGGCCGCGGCGATCATCCCGCGCCGCCGAGCGGGGCGATCGGTTCCAGCGGCGAACGTTCCCGCTCCGCCGTGAACGATCAGGGCCGGCAGGTGTACGCGGCGACTCATCTCATTTCACTGAAATTGAGAAGGTCAAGGCCGGCGCGCCCAAATGAAGAGCCGCCGGAAGTGAAAGGTCAGCTTGCCGTCGGTGCCGTAAGCCGACTCGAGCCGCGCGGTCAGCGCCGCAAGAAACCCCGGCCGTTCCGCTTCCGTCAGCGCCTTGAGATAGGGCCGCAATCCAGTCGAGCTGTACCACTCGATCACTTCGGCCGGACTGTTCATCGGATGGGCGAAAGTCTGGTAGTAGCAATCGACATCGGCGAATCCGAGCTCGCTGAGCATCGCGGCGTAATGCTCCGGCGGCGCCACTGGTGGAAGCTCATCGCCAGCGCCGCGCAGCTTTTCGCTCCACGGAGCCTCGGACGCAAGCTGGCGCATCGCGAGCTTGGCAACTTCCTCGTCGTTGGCCGGCATCTGCACGACCAGCTTTCCGCCCTGCGCAAGCGCCTGGAAACATCGGCGGAAGACTCCGCGATGGTCCCCGAGCCAGTGAATCGTGGCGTTGCTGAACACCAGCGTGTAGTTGTCGTTCGCGATCGAACCCGGCAGCTCGCCCACCACGAATCGCAGGCGCGCGGCGAGCGGCGGGTCGAGCGTGGCACGGAGCTGGTTGGCGCGATCGATCATCGCCGGCGACGAGTCGATTCCCAGGGCCGATCCGTTGGCCGAGCGGCGCGCGAGCTCGATCGTGTTCTCTCCGGAGCCGCATCCGAGATCCACGATTCGCTCGCGGTCGGAAAGCTCCAGCCGCTTCAGGATCGCTTCGACCGGCTCAGCGCGATAGCGCCGAAAGCGGCCGTACAGTTCCGGGTCCCAATCGCCGGCGAGTTCTTTTGCCATGATGCCGTCGAGCATAAGGGCGGCATTTAAACCGAACAAGCCGCGGCGTTCGCGCTCTTGCGCGAGCGGTCGGCGACGCGCCATGTATTCTCGATGGGGTCCGGGCGCGCATACCGATCTGAACCTATCTCGCCGGGACTTCCCTCAGGCCAGAAGCGTGCCGCCCGGCGCGGCCGGCTGCCGATAGTCGGCGCCGCGCTGCTCGGGACCGCGGTCGCGATCTGGTTCGGTCTCGCGACCGTCGGGGCGTGGCGAGTGGCTTTTCCGGACGCGCTCTACACTCGGCCAAATCGCGGTGGACCGCCTCCGGATTGGACCACGCATCCGGAGCTTGCCGACCCGCGCGCGGCGTTCGGCGCGGATTTCCAGAACCTCACGATCGCGCGACGCGACGGGCTGAAACTCGCAGCCTGGTGGATTCCAGCGGGTAAGCCTGCCGGCATCGTGATCATGCACGGAGCGGGCAACAATCGCCACGACCTGCTGCCGTTTGCGAAGTTCATCCACGCCGCAGGGTATCCGGTGATCGCGCTCGATGAGATCGATCATGGCGATTCCGATGACGCGGGATGGGGCGTCGGATACGGATGGCGCCAGCGCGACGACGTGCTCGCCGCGGTGGCGGAGCTGCGGGCGCGCGGCTTGCGGCAAATCGGCGCGCTGGGTTTCTCGCAGGGGGCCGCAGCCGCGATCTTCGCCGAGGCCGAATCCAACGGCTCACTCGCCGCGATCGTGAGCGACAGCGCCTACGCGAATCTCGGCGCGATGATGAGGCAGATGCCCTCGATAGCGGGGCTCAATCCGCTTTTTGCGGACACGATCTTTTTCGAGAGCGGATTCTGGATCGGCGCTTCGCCCGACCGCATCGCGCCGGCGCAAGCCGCCGGGCATCTTGGCGGCTGCGCCCTGATGGTGATCCACGGCGCGGCCGATACACTCGTGCCGGTGGCCAACGCCGAAACGATCTACGCCGCCGCGCGCGGCGACAAGGAAATCTGGATAGTCCCGAAAGCCGATCGCGCCGAGGCCTTCGCAACCGTGCCGGACGAATACTCGCGCCGGGTGACCGGCTTTTTCGACCGCTACCTTCTCGCCGCGTCCGGCGGCGGCACGACTCGCCCGTAGCGATCCGGAATAGTCACTCCAAGATCATTTCCGATGAGCCGCCGGTGATGCGCTTCAGCAGCATCGGCCACGGCGCGAGCAGAAGCACGACGATCGCCAGAATCCGGTACATGTCGTTGTAAGCCATCAGCCAGGCCTGCGAGGCGAGCGGGCCGTGCACGAGATGGACCGCCGAGCCGGGAATCGGCGCCATTTCGGGCGACACGATCGGCGCTTGCGAGACGCCGAGCCCGAGCGCGGCCTGATGCACCCGCCATCGGACGGTCAGAAGATTGGTCACCACCGCGATTCCGGCGGCGGCGCCGGTGTTGATCATCATGTTGAACAGGCTCGCCGCGAAACCGATCCGCTCGCGGCGAATCTGGCCTACGCCGATCGCGGTCAGCGTCGGATAGACCGCGCCGAGTCCAAGTCCGAACAGGAAGATCGGGATCAGCACCGCGCCCATCCCGGTGGTGAGCGTCCAGTGCGACATCCGCCAGACCTCGAAGGCTCCCAGCACGAACCCTGCGACCACAAACGGGCGCATGTCGGTACCGCGGCGAGCCAGTTGGCTCGCCACCAGCAGCGCGATGATCACGCCGATCCCGCGCGGCGCCACGGCCAGACCGGCCTGCCATGCGTCATAGCCCAGCACGGTTTCCATGAAGAGCGGATTGAGCAGATTGACGCTGAACAGGACCAGCGCCTGAAGTGAAAGCAGCAGCACCGAGACCGTGAAGCCCAATATCTTCAGCATCCGCAGATCGAGGATCGGCTCGGAAAACCTGAGCTCGCGAACCACGAACAGCACCATCGAGAGCGCCGAGGCGAACGAGAAGCATTGCACCCATCGCGACTCGAACCATCCGGCGCGCCCGCCGCGGCCCAGCACGATTTGAAAGAGTCCCAGCGCCAGCGCGATAAGGATGATCCCCGGATAATCGACCCGGCCGCTGCCGCGCTGCTCGCGAAGATACGCCGGGTCATGGACGAAGGCCTGCACCAACAGCGCGCCCGCGATGCCGGCCGGCACGTTGATGAAGAAATTCCAGCGCCAACTCCAATTCATCGTGATCCAGCCGCCGAGCGTGGGACCGAGCACCGGCGCCACCATCACGCCCATCCCGAACGTGGTCATCGCGAGCGTGTGCTCCTCGATCGGGAAAGTCTCGAGCATGACCGCCTGCGAGAGCGGTATCATCGCCGCGCCGGCGGCGCCCTGAATCACGCGGAATATGACGATCTGGCCGATTCCCCGCGCCAGGCCGCACAACGCGGAGGCGGCCACGAACGCCAGCATCGAACCCACCAGATATCGCTTGCGGCCGATGCGCGTCGCGAGCCAGCCGGTCATCGGGATCATCACGCTGATCGCGACCAGATAGCTGGTGACCACCCAACTGATTTGATCGATGCCGACATGGAAGGTCTGCTGCATATAGGGCAGCGCGACATTGATGATCGACACGTCCAGCGCCTGCAAAACTGCGCCGATCATCACGGCCCCGCCGGCCGCCCATTTGTGCACGGGAGCAGGATTCCGATCGGCGATCGGGCTCGGGGTTGGTGCTGCGGCGCTCAATGGAACCTGTCGTGGACTCTGCTCTGCGCTCGGCCGGCTGGCACGACGATATCAGAAGGCGCGGCGCGAACCACCGGCGCCGATCGCCGCAGCTTCGCGGCAGCTTCTCCGGTTGACTTTAGCGTCTCGCGCGCTTACGGTCCGCAACGTTGCGCTCATCGGCCCCGAAAATCTGCCCACCGAGAACCGACCCCTGGAGCGGCTCGCCCACGTGACAAAGCGTCCTCTCGATCCTGTGCTATGCCTGAACGTGGCCCTGGTGCTCGCGCTGTCGGAGATCGTGCTCCTGACCGCAACCAAGATCGTCACGTTCAGCTGGTACGGATATTTCGCTGACTTCCGGGTCCTTCCGCTTTGGCAGGGAATCGATCTTGCCCTGGTGGCCGTCGCTCTGGTCATTCTGAGTCTGCATCTGGTAGACCGCTATCCGCTGGCGATGCTGGCGGTCTGGTTACTGGCCGGTTCGGCGGGCCAGATTATGCTTCACAATATTTATGGCTACACACTAAGTGATGTAGTTAACAGCCAATACGGAAACACGTTCTATGCCGCCAGCCTGAATCTTCATGCCCGCGACCTGCTGGCCGGCTTCAGCTCGATCGCGGGGTCGCTGCCCACCCACGTCAAGGCCAACATGCCGGGAAAGGTTCTGCTCTATCAGGGGTTGGAACTGCTGACCGCCGACCCGTACAGGCTCGCGCTGCTGATAATCGCAATCTCCAATCTGGGCGGCGTGCTGCTCTACTTCATCGTCTCGGCCATCTATGAGAGCCGGGCCGTGGCCCTGTCGTCATTCATCCTGTACCTTTTCATCCCGGCCAGAATCTACTTCATGCCGCTGCTCAATACCGTGTCGGTGCTCCCGATACTCGCCTGCCTGCTGCTGTTTCTGCACTCCTTGAACCCGCGCCGCAGACTGCTCGCTCTGCTGATGGGTGCGTGCCTTTATGCGGCGCTGTTCTTCGATCCGTTGCCGATTTTCCTGGCGCCCTTTTTTGTGGCGCTGGCCGCGCAGGCCTGGATGTCGGGCAAGGCGAGCATCGGGAACCTGTTCTGGATCGGCGCTCTGGCGGTGGCGGGATTTCTCGCCGTCTATATGACTATGTACTTCGCGTGCCGGTTCGATATGGTGCCGCGACTGATTACCGTGTGGGTTGAGAATCGCGAGTTCAACCGTCAGCAGGGGCGCCCGTATTTCCCCTGGGTGTGGCTCAACCTGGTGGGATTTTCTCTTAGCGCGGGCGCTTTGGTCTGCCTGCTCTGCCTGCTTTACGCCGCCCTCGGCACAATCAGGTTCGTCGGCGCGCTCCGCTCGCGCCGGCTCGCCCGGCAGGCGATGCGCTCGCTGTTCGAACCCGGCCCCCTGATGCTCGCCACCATGCTGGTAACTCTGGCCGGAATAGATCTGGCCGGCGGCAATCGTGGAGAAGCCGAGCGGCTCTGGATCTTTCTTATGGTCTTCCTCCAGGTCGTGGCCGCTGGCTTCTGCTGTCAGAAGGCCGGCAAATGGACGGTAGGGATCGTGCTAGCCGGCTCTATCATCCAGACCGCAGTGACGATCTCGACGGTGGCTTTCATCGTCTAGCGTGATGGTGCGCAAAGCGTGACACTCGGCCGGATGGCAAATTCTGCTGAACAAGGTATTCAGGTAGCCGGTCTTTTTCTGACCGTGCTTGCCGCGATCGTCTTCCTCTCCGGTGCCTGTGCCGGCGCGGACGCTCCAGAACTCGTAAGGAACGGGATGTTCACCACCGGCAGGGCAGGAGCGCCCCTGGGTTGGGAGCACGCAGCCTACTTTTCCACCAATGACGCAGTGAAGTTCGAATGGATACCCTCGGCCTTAGGCGCCGGTGTGCTCGAGATTTCCAACCTCACTGCGAATGATTCGCGCTGGGTTCAAACGCTACCGGTGTTGCCCTCGCATTGGTATCATGTGTCGGGCTGGATTCGCACCGAAAAAGCCGGCACGCAGGTTCCCGGCGGCTACCTGGTCGAGATGAACAGCAATGCGGAGTCGGCTGACCTGCGCGGCACTCATGATTGGCAGCCGGTGGAGTTCTGGTTCAGGACCGCTAAGGATCAGAAGGTGGCGTACCTGGCCTGCAGGATCGGCGGCTACTCTGCGCTCAACACCGGTATCGCTTACTTCGCGGCGATCTCGATGACTCCGGCCGGAGGATTTCCGGAGGGCGCCGATCACGTCTACGGGGCTTCGGTGTTCGACTACTTCAGCCAGCGCGTGATCATATTCGTCAGTGCGATGATCCTGCTCGCGAGCGCGATTCTCCTCTGGCGCTTCGTGATGGGCGATCTCAGTGGCGGCGCCGGAGCCGAGTAGCCGCGGCGGTCGGGCATGGAAAAGCCTGCTGTCCGGCGCTTCTCGATCGGCGCACCGTCCGAAGGAATTCTTGTAACCGCCTGCTCGCTCGCTTATGGAGTGCTTTTCAGCCTCCCGCTGCTCGAGAATTTGAAGAGCTTTTCTTTTTTTGAAGATTGGGACTACGCGCAAGCTGTCGATTGGGCGGCGAGCTCCGCGGTAATTCGTTTCCACCAGTTCCCGGCGTGGAATCCGTATCTGTGCGGCGGCGCCCCGCTGCTTGGTCATCCGTTAACGCGCATTCTGACGCCCTTCTTTTTGCTCCATCTGCTCGTGGACCCCGCGGTCGCTTTCCATCTGGAGATTGCGCTTCATCTGGCGATCGCCTGGGCCGGAGGCTACGTACTCGGGCGTTCGATCGGGCTCAGCAAATTCGCGGCGCTGGGCTGTGCAACCGTGTTTCCGTCAAGTTCGTGGTTCTACCTGCATATGGGCGCCGGGCACATAACCTTCATGACATACCTATACTGTCCCTGGGTAATCGCCCTCGCCTGGCTCGGTATCGAACGCAGGCGGTTCGGTTGGTCGGCGGGCGCTGGAGCGTTTCTCGCGTTGGCATTTTTCGAGGGCTGGGTTGCTGCGGTAACCCAGACCGGGCTACTACTTGGCCTGCTGGTCGCGATGCTTGTAGTTTTGCGCCGCGACCCCTGGCCCCTCATTAGTCTGACGGCCGTCGCGCTGTTCGCGGCAGGCCTCGCGGCGGTCAAGCTGCTGCCTTGTTATTTTTTCTGGGCGCAACATCCCCGCCCGACGTCGGTCGACGACGGACTCAATCACTTTTCATTGGGCGGAATCATGATCTCGCTTTTCTCCCGCGTTCAATTCTGCACCCGGACGGTACGTCCGTTCTTTTATCTTTTCGAATCCGGAGCTTATTTGGGCGTGGCCTTCGCGATATTGGCCTTGGTCGGAGTGCTCGCCGTGCCGCGGCGCTCATGGCCCTGGGCCTTCGCGGCTCTGTTGTTTCTGCTACTCGCACTGGGGAACTTCGGGCCCTGGTCGCCGTGGTTCCTTCTCCACGAGTTGCCCGTCTTCTCGTCGCAAAGAGTCGCGCCACGCTTTCTTATATTGTTCGTGCTGTGTGTTTCGGTACTCACCGGTTGTGGGATCGAGGTTCTGAGCGGCTGGAAGCCACCGATTGGCGTCGCAGCAGCCCTGCTGCTGCTTGGAATCGGAACCGCCGATGCCTGGCTCGTCGGACCTCCAATCCTGGTGGAACACATCACCGGGCCGGAAGAACCCATCCCCGAATCACCTTTCTTCCGCGAATATCACGACACAACGGTGTATCGGATGCTGCGTGTCGAAGAAGCGGGAATGGGCGTAGCGAACTGTTATGACGCGATGGTCTTCACGACCAGGGCCACGGCATTTAATCAGCCGGACTACAAGGGGGAGCAGTATCTACTTGGACCGGGTTTACTTACCCTGGCTCGTTGGACGCCTGATGTTTTGGACTACGATGTCGATATTCAGTCAGCCAGCGTGATGGTAGTCAATCAGAACTACGACGTATCCTGGAGACTGGCCCGGGGACAAGGCGAGGTCGTCTCTCATGGAGGCCTACTGGCTGTGCAACTGCCCGCCGGACGGCAACAACTCGAGCTGCGGTATCGCAGCTATCCGTTCCGGGTGGGCCTCATCATAAGCTTCCTGACCTTAGCGGTTATCCTGGTAATCATTCGGCGCGACTACGTGAGCAGTAAGCGGCTCCGGGCTCGATGGCGCTTTGGGTCGCAACACGAGCACCAGACTGACCAACCCTAAAATCATCATCGCGAGAGGCAGCTCCGAATATTTGATCGCGGCCGCCACGCCGTGCGTGGCGTAGATCTGCATCGGCAGCCAATCGAGGTATTTTCCGGCCAGTACAGCCTGCCAATTCGCCACGATCTGCGAGTAGCTCGGGTCCGAGTAAAAGGCCGGCCCTATAGCGGCCGTGAAGTTCACCAGGGTGGCGCCGAGTTGAACCAGCAAGCCGGCGAGCCCGAGCGCCAGAACGAGCACCTTGGCGGCCCCGCCCATCATCAGAAGTTCTCCCAAGGGGAGCACCGCAAGCGGAACCGCGGGCATGAGAAAGCGCGGCCCCCAGCACAGATCACCATGCCAATGCGAGTAGGTAGCATAGGCAATCGGATAGACAGCCATAAGCGCGGCGAAGAGTAGAGCCTCAGCACGTCGGCGACGCCACAGCATGATCAGGCCCGGCACAGTGGCCACGACCGGAGGCGAGTAGAAAACAATTCCCCGCCGGACGCTTATCAGCAAACCGCGGAAACCGATGAAAAACGGTGAGCCGAAGCCACCGCTCTCCATGAACACCCTCGGATCTCCCCAACGGAGCGTGTTGTCCAGGCCGATGATCATGACGCTGATGGCTGCCGGAATCAGGAATCGTCCGAAGTTCGAGTCGAGAAATCGCCGCTCTCGCCATACCTGCTGCCAGTCCTGACGGAGAAGGTAGATCGTCAGCAGCGGCAGGGTCAGAGCGGCATCGAATGAACGAACCAGGATCAGAAGGCCGGCGGCGCATCCGATCCTGAACGGGGCGGCTGTGGACCCGGCATCGCGCCAGGTCATCGCGCGGCGCACGATCACCAGGATTAAGCTGGCCACGACTATATGAGGAAAGCCATCCCGCGCAGCCGGCCAGAATTGCGTCGAAAACACCAGGATGGCTGTCAGCCAGGCGACTATCGTCGTCGGATACCCCAACTGCTCGGCGATGACCCAGAACTCGGCTGCACCGAGCGCAGCGAAGAACGGCCCCACCAGGGTCGCGGCAAAAGTGAGCACGTCGAGTCCGTAGATCGAACCGAAACTGTCCCGGTTCACGAACGAGGCCACCACCAGGAACGGGATCTGCAGCAGAGACAGCCCGATTCCGAAGGCCCCGTAGCTCTTGCCGTCTCGACCAGGTACCGTGCCCAGCACGGGCTCGACGGCCAAGGTCCCGTTCATCAGCAGCGACTGCGCCGTATGGAACACTGTGTCGCCGTCGACGGCGTAAAAGTGACCGCCGTGCGTCAATAGAAAAAGACCCAGCGTTGCGACGAACACGCAATAGAAGCGAGCCCTCAAACCGGTTGCGAATCTTCCCACGGCACGCCGACGGGTCAGCACTCCTTTTGCCTCCGGATTGACCTCAAGAGGTGCGAACGTCCACTTACCCGTCGCCGTATGCTGATACTGCCGGAACTCCGACGATTCCGCCAGCCGGTGCGATTCTCCGCGTTGCTGATCGACAGCACGCGAGTGAATTGCTGGTGCGATTGGGCCGTTGCCGGGCCGTGCAAGAGATCGCCTGCCGACACGGCGACCGAGCGTTCCCTTCCTACTTTCCGGTGCCGGTGAGTTTCACCGTCGCCTGCAGGTTGGAAGGGTCGTCGCTGCCGATCGCGATCGTGCCGGAGAAGGTTTGCTTCGCATCCGGCGTGAATTGCACCTTCACCGCCGCCGATTTGCCGTCGTTAAGCGTGAACGCCGTGGCTGCGGATGGCGCCAGGCTGAACTCGGGCGGCGACAGGCTGCCGACAGTCACGTGCAGCACGCCCAGCCCCTGGTTTTTGACCGTCAGCGTCAGGGTCTTTTCCACGCCGTCTTTCACTTTGCCAAAGCTCAGTGCCTTCGGGATCACCAGCTTGCCGGTTACGCCGAAGCCTTCTACCGAGACCGTCACTTTAGGAGACTTGGCATCGCTGGTCAGGATGCGGAGCGTTCCGGCGAACGCCTGCTTCGACGTGCTCTGCGGCGAAGCCGGCGCGAATGTGATTGCAACCGACTGACTGCGATTGTGAGCCAGGCTGAACGACGAGCCCGCCGCTGACCCCACGCTGAATGGGGTCCCTATCAACCCGCTTGCGTCGATGAAGCCGCTCAGCGTGGTTTTGCCGGAATTGATGATCTTAAGCGTGTGCGTAGCGGACCGGTCAGTTCCTACGTTCGGAAAGGACACCGTCAGAGGCAAGGGCGAGAGTTTCCCACCCGGAGTAAAGACGGGCTCGGGGGTTGGCGTCGGGGTCGGCGTCGGCGTGGCGGTCTGAGTTGCCGACGGTGTCGGAGTCGCCGGCGCGGAAGGGCTCGGAGTCGGAGTCGGCGGCGGCGTGGAACCAGCCGTCGGAGTCGCGTTCTGCGTGGCCTGCGTGGTCGCGGTCGGCAGCGAAGTCGGAGTTGGAGTTGGAGTCGGGGTCGAAGTTGGGGTTGGAGTTGGAGTTGGAGTCGGGGTCGAAGTCGGAGTTGGAGTCGAAGTCGGAGTTGGAGTTGGAGTTGGAGTCGGGGTCGGAGTTGGAGTTGGAGTTGGAGTCGAGGTCGGAGTTGGAGTCGGGGCTGACGGCATCGGTGTCGGCGTTGGCGTCATCGTAGATGTCGAAGCCGGAGTGGCTGTCGAAGTCGGGGCAGGCGTGGTGGAAGGCGTTTGAGTCGGGGTCGCGGTCGAGGTCTGCACCGGCGTCGGCGTTGGGGTCGCAATCGAAGTCGGCCCAAACGACGGAGTCGGGGTTACAGTCGGCGAGGGTGTCGGGGTCGCAGTAGACGTTTGAGTTGGCGTCGCTGATGGTGTTCCACATGGACAATTGGTGGTTGTCGGAGTTGGAGTCGCGGTCGGCGATGACGTAACTGTCGGAGTGGCGCTAGCGCTCGATGTTGGCGTCGAGGTCGGAGTGGCAGTCGGAGTCGGGGTCGGTGAAGGGGTCGGAGTTACACTTGGCATCGGGGTCGGCGTGCTCGTCTGAGTTGACGTGGGTGTGGGAGTCGGTGTCGGTGTGGGAATCGGCGACGGCGTCAGCGATGGCGTCGGTGTCGGCGACGGCGTAGCTGTCACCATGCATGGGGGGCCCGGAGTGGAACTCAGCGTGCAGTTGGTACTCGATGGGTCAAGCTTTGCAATGAATACATTCGACGAGAGGTTGCTCTCGGCCTTGTTATTCTGCTGGTAAGCTGCGGCCGTGACCGGGAAGTTCGTGGAAATCGAAGCACCCGCCACGAACACGTTGCGGCAAGCGTCGAGTCTGATATCGCCCGCCACATCGAGGGTGTTGCCGCCCAGATACCCCGAGAACACGAGCTGGTTGCTCCCCGTCTGGCTCGGATCGATCTCGCTCACGAACGCGTTAGTCCCCCCGCCGGCGTCCGGATTCACGTCCTGGTTCGCGTTGTTCTGCCGCTGGCAGGCCCCGGCGCTGAGGGGAAAATCAGACGAGAAGGTGCCGCCGGATACAAAGATGTGCCCCGAACCGTCAACCGCGATACCGGTCGCCGCATCGGCCATCACCACGATGATCGGATCGAAGAAGAATGCGTATCCGCTCCCGCCCAAATACGTCGAATACACAAGTTGTTCCGCCCCCGTCATCGAGGTGTCCAGTTCGGAGACAAACGCATTCGATCCGTTTCCCGCAGCAGCCTGGTTGAATGACTGATAGGCATTGGCGGTAACCGGAAACATGGACGAATAGGTCGTTCCCGTCACAAAGATATGCCCCGAATTGTCGAGAGTGATATTTGTGCCGATATCGCCGGCGACCAGGCCGCCTTCGCCCCCCAGATACGTCGAGTACACCAGCGACCCGTCGCCGCTCTGGGTGGGATCGAACTCCGCCACGAATGCGCTCGAGTTCGAAAAGTTGTTCTTGTTTTCGGATTGATAGGCATTACGGGTAGGCAAATCGGCGGAGTAAGCCAACCCGGTGATATAAGCGCGCCCAGTCGAATCGACGGCGACGCCAAGCCCGGCGTCACCGCCATCGCCGGTGCCGCTGCCGCCGAAGTAGGTGGAGTATGCGAGCGCCGAGCCCCCACCCTTCAGGATCAGCAAGTAGGCAGAGCTGCTCGAATGAGTATCCGGATTGGAGCCCTGGTAGGCGTTCATGACGGGAAAGTCGGTCGATGCGGTGCTGCCCGAGACATAGGCCGCGCAGCCGCTTGAACATCCGGGCTCGACCGCTATCCTGCCGGCTGCCGCGCCCTTGCTGCCGTTGATAAAGGTCGAATAGACGATCCCGCCCGAGAAATTGAGCTCGGTGACGAACCCATTGTTGATATTCGCCGCGGCCGCATTGTTGGTGGGCTCGAAGGCGACCGCGGTATGCGGGAAATCAGTGGAGTAGGTGAGGCCGGCCACGTAGGCGTCGCCCGAGCCGTCAACGGCGATTCCGTGCGCTTCGTCGCCATCGGCTCCCCCACTCGTACTGTCTCCGCTCCCGCCCAGGTAGGTCGAGTAGACCAGCGAAGCCGCTCCGGACAAGTTCGGGTTGAGCTCCGCAACGAACGCGTTCGGAGTCGTAGTCTTGGTGTTGTCTTTCGACTGTACTGCGTCAAGGGTTGGAAAGTTGGGCGAGTCGGCGACTCCGGCTACATATATATTGCCTTTGGAGTCGAGTGCGATATCGAACGTATAATCCGAGAAGTTGAAGTTTACCGGCATCGACGACGGCTCGATGCCGAAAAAGGACGTAAACGACTCAGGCGTGCCGGTCTTGTTGCTACCGTTGCCGCCGAGATAAGTCGAATAGACGAACTGCGGATCGATCACGAGCGGGCGCTTGCGATCGTATTCGGCAACCCGGATCGCAACTGCCTTCCTTCCCGAGCCGCCCGGCAGGTCCGTCACAGCATAGCGTCCTTCGATCTGCTGCCGGACGCCGGCGACTTCCTGCCCGGCGGCAGCGTCCTGCCCAGCGGAGGTTTCCTGATAGATTACCGGCTTGCGCATCGTTACATAGCCGGTGGGCGTGCCGAGGATCAGATCTCCGGCGGGATCGACTGAAACTTCGCCGGCGCCGTCGACTGCGAGGGCAATCCGCCCGGGGTCGGCACCGGGTGCGACGATCAGGTCGTACTCGAGCGCAGCGCGCGAACCGTAGTAGACCAGGTCGATGCCGGGATAGATGGAGCGATAGCGGACGCGCGCATAGGTTGCGATGTTGGTGCGCCAT
>Ga0209517_10005539_pt1 | contig 16045 bp, 9 predicted proteins | sample PeaSoiMetSII2010_FD_187695 | JGI IMG/M metagenome (GOLD analysis project Ga0209517, IMG submission 187695) | Peat soil microbial communities from Weissenstadt, Germany - SII-2010 (SPAdes) (version 2) | ecosystem: Environmental > Terrestrial > Soil > Wetlands > Peat | place: Germany: Weissenstadt... | reverse complement strand
TGGATATTGGCTGCGGCATGATGGCCGTGCAGACTTCTCTGCACGCCAACCATCTGCCGGACAATCTGCACGGCATCCGAACGGCGATTGAGAAGGCGGTGCCGCACGGACGTACTGACAACGGACGCGCTAACGACCGCGGCGCGTGGTCGGATGCTCCGCTGCATCACCTGGAAGCGTGGGTGAAGATGGAGCCGGCGTACAAGGCGATTGTTGAGAAGTATCCCAAACTGGATCACAAGCAGCGCATGAACCACTTGGGGACACTCGGCACCGGGAACCATTTTATCGAGGTCTGCCTCGATGAAAGCGAGAACGTCTGGTTCCTGTTGCACTCGGGCTCGCGTGGCGTAGGCAATCGTTTCGGCACGTTTTTCATCGAGCTGGCGAAGAACGATATGCGCCAGTGGATGATCAACCTACCGGACCAGGATCTCGCTTACTTGCCCCAGGGGACAGAGCACTTCGAGGACTACGTCCGCGCAGTGCATTGGGCGCAGGACTACGCGCTCGCCAACCGCGACTTGATGATGCGCAACATGATCGCGGCGGTGCAGGGCTCGGGAGAAGTCCCGGCGTTCGAAGCCAATGTGGAGGTCGTGAGCTGCCATCACAACTACGTGACCTGGGAGCACCACTACGGCGAGAACGTGCTCATCACGCGCAAGGGCGCAGTACGTGCGCGTGAAGGCGACATGGGAATTATTCCCGGCAGCATGGGTGCGCGTTCGTACATCGTGCGTGGCAAGGGCAATCCGGAAAGCTTCATGAGCTGTAGTCATGGAGCCGGACGCGCCATGTCACGTACAGAAGCGAAGCGCCGTTTCACCTTGGACGACCACGCCAAGGCAACGGCGGGAGTCGAGTGCCGTAAGGACGCGGACGTCATCGACGAAACACCGATGGCGTACAAGTCCATCGATGCGGTGATGGAAGCGCAGCGCGATCTGGTGGACGTAGTGCATACGTTGCGCCAGGTGGTCTGCGTGAAGGGCTAAACAGGAGAGGGCTGAAAGGCTCTCTCCACTAAGTCCGGGTGTAGGGTAGCGGCCACCCACATGTTTTGGGCACATGTCCACGCAGGTTCAACTCCTGCCACCCGGACCATATCTCTTGCTATACCGTGGGGCAGAGACAACGTGGGAGTTTACGATGGAACTTATGCCGTGATAACTCCTGCCTAGTGACCGGGCTATGCAGTCGGAGTGAGTTCGTCTTGGTGGCTGAACGGGAGTAACTCAAAATTATTCCTGGAATTTTGCATTTTTTCTATTGCAAAAAATCCGAAGTCATGGCATCTTCAGTCATCTTCTTACGAAAGGACGCCCAAATTGGCGGATTTCGAAAACAAAACGCTAAGCGGGCAACATCAGCCGATAATTCGACTGAGTTGCTATAGGGCGTCGCTCCGGTCGCGCTAACCGATCTTCGGCGTTCTTTCCGCAAAACTGAACTTTAGCTGGGTGGCGTAGGTCGCGGTTCCTTCGACTGTAAATCGACCACACCGCTGCCGCTCATTCCCCCAGCTAACTCATACGGTCAGTGGTGATTGGCCACGGATACTTCTCTGGTGAAACAGCCTTCGGGCTGTGAGGTTCGAATCCTCGTGGGCGCAAGCCCTGCCGTGACCGCTTGTTCCCTGACCCAATTGCTGTATTTGGGTGTGGAAGATACGGCACCTAGACAAAATTCAGTCAGTGGTGATGTTCGCGTCAACTTCGTGGCGTGCCTGTTAATCCAGGCCGGGGTTCGAGCCCCCAACCGTGATTAAAGTTCCCTGGCTGGCGACGCAACTGCAGCGCGGACGATTGTGCCCGCGCTGCACGGACCGGGCGTTAGCCCTTAGATCGGAAAACACAAATGGAGTTGTTGGAACGTGCCTTCCAAAAGATCGGGGCACGAGTGAAATTTGACGAAGCCGCTCCTCGCTGGATTGGTGGACGATGGACCTGGCGGAGCCTCGCCCTGGATGTCCGCACGGATGCCAAGGGAGAGTTTTTCCGCATTTCGTGGGATCAAAAGGCCGTCGAAGAATTGGTTGTTCTCGACGTGCAGCCGCGAGACAGGCATCTTCTCTTGCTCAGTCGCGAGAATGGACGAAAGCATCGCTTCCTGCTCGGTCACGATGAGCGTCATTGGTTCGTCGCTGGCATTCCGGAGGCAACGCCGGTGAGTCGCGTGGCGGGCGCCAAGCTCGCCCTGAAACCAGAGGCTGTTTTGGCTCGGGAAGCTCGCGTGCGTCACAAAGAACGAGACCGGCGCCAAAATGCAGCTCGGATTCGGCAAGGTGAGTGGTTTTTTGTGCCGGTTGCGGACATTAAGTTGAATCCGCTACTGGTGTTGCGGAATGAACCACTGGTCCGCAGCCACGGCGGCAAGCCGCACATGTGCGAGCAGCTCTATCGGTACGGCGGAGAGACTGTCTACGTTAGTCTCGGAGTGCCGAATGGACTGACCGAAACTGAATATGGGCACATGTCTGAACGAGAAAGAGGGCGGTGGAGCTGGCGGATAATGCGTCGCAATCCTAAGGTCTATGCACGTGGACGGGTTCGTCATCCCGATCACGCCACAGTTACCTTGGATGGATGGCATGAGGTATTCAGCAACACTGAGCATCTTTCGGAAGCAATGCGCGATGTCGTCTTTCTAGACTGATGTTGCGCCAACACAAAACTTTCGCCGGTGGTGAAGGAGGAGAGATACTTCGCGCCAATTAACGACGCGCAGGGTGGCGACCCTGCCGGGGATCAGAGTTCCAGGGACCGGGGCGTAGTCCCGAAGCACAAGGTACCTGGAAAAATCGTGCCTCGAGTCGGCTTTCCTCGTTGGTTCCCCGGCGAGTTTTCAGAGCGCCAAGTTTTGGCCGGTGGTGAAGACCGCGGTTACTTCGCTTGAGGAGCGGGAGATGCAGGTTCGAATCCTGCCGCGGGAGTTTGTGCCCGCGTAGCTAAACGGTAAAGCGCCTAATATTCCGCTGTCGCTGATTCCCCGGCCAATGATCTTGTGACGTAGAACACTTTGATCGAGTAGAAAGCACTTATATGGATGAAAGCAAACTAATCGCGATCACGAGACCAGGCGATGGACAATCGCTCTGCCGGACCTGCTACTGGGCGCACTCCCAGAAAGGATTCCGCGAGAGCGAGGAGATGGTCTTCTGCATGTTTGGCCCAATGCGCAAAGTGCCGTTCCGCGTCTGCGACTGCACGGACTATTTAAGCCGCGTTCTGCCGACACGGGCTCAGATGGAGCGGATCGCACTGATTATTCCGATCGCACCCGCACGGAAAAAAGTGGGATTCTCGGGTACGGGCTTCGCCGAAGGCTTGGAAGAAGACGACGAGCTCGCAACTACCGAATAGAATTTCGCCGGTGGTGAAGACGAGGGTTACTTCGAACTCCGAAAGTCGCAGGTTCGAATCCTGCCATGGCCTCAGCCATGTAGCTCAGTGGTAGAGCATCGGAAAAATACCGTCGTCGCCAAATTCCCCGGCGAATGTAAGAAAGGAGGCCACGAATGGCCCGACTGAACACACTGAACCTCAACTTTGGACCTCGCACGCACGAAGGTGCGCCGGCGCGCAACATCTCGCCGGAGCTGCAGCTGCGCCGCTCCGTGCTCGCTTGCCTGCTTTGGGAAAACCAGTTCTATGAGGACGGAGTTGAAATCGCCGGCCGCATCGCCGAACTGGTGCCCAAGGTCGAAGCGGAGAAGGTGGCCATGCTGGCCATCGAAGGACGCGAGCAGATGAAGCTGCGTCACGCGTCGCTTCTGCTCGTGCGCGAGATGGCGCGCCACAAGACCCATCGCGCCCTTGTCTCGGAAACGCTCGCCCGCGTCATCCAGCGTGCCGACGAACTTGCCGAGTTTGTTGCCATTTACTGGAAGGACGGACGTGTGCCGCTCTCCGGCCAGGTAAAGAAGGGACTCGCGGCTGCGTTTCCGAAGTTCGATGAGTATCAGCTCGCAAAGTACGACCGTGGCGGACCCATCAAGCTGCGGGACGTACTCTTTCTCTGCCACGCCAAGCCTCGCGATGAGGCTCAGGTGGAAGTGTGGAAGAAGCTGGTCTCGGGAACGCTGACCACACCCGACACTTGGGAGGTCGCTCTCTCGTCTGGCGCCGACAAGCGGGAAGCATGGGAGCGCCTGCTCCGCGAGCAGAAGCTGGGTGCGCTCGCATTGCTCCGCAACCTGCGCAATATGCGTGAGGCCAGAGCGGACGAGTCGCTCGTGCTTTCTGCGCTTGGATCGATGAGCACGGCGCGGGTGCTTCCGTTCCGCTTCCTGGCTGCGGCGCGGTACGCTCCGCAGTGGGAAGAGGCGCTTGAGCAGGCGATGCTGAAGTGCGTTGCCGAGACGGAGAAGCTGCCGGGGAGGACCGTTGTCCTGGTAGACGTCTCCGGCTCGATGACTGCGGCTCTGTCTCGCCGTTCTGAGATGCAGCGCACGGATGCGGCTTATGGTCTGGCGGTGCTTCTGCGCGAAATCGGAGAGAAGGTTGCAGTATTCTCGTTCTCCGACAACCTCGTTGAGGTACCAGCTCGTCGTGGTTTCGCTTTGCGCGACGCCGTTGACGCATCTCAGCGCCACAACGGGACGTATCTCGGCAAGGCGATTGACGAACTGAACCGGAAGGAGAAGTACGATCGTCTGATCGTCATTACGGACGAGCAGGCGCATGATCGCGTTCCCCACCCAAATGGCAAGGGTTACGTGATCAATGTCGCCAGCTACAAGAATGGCGTCGGCTACGGCAAGTGGACGCACATCGATGGCTGGTCGGAATCAGTCATCGAGTACATCCGTGCGCTGGAGCAGACGACGTGGGTGAACTAAGCAGGGTAGGGCAGGCGAAAAACCGTCTGCCCCATCACTGACGATTTGCTTTCCTGCAACCTTCTTTACGCCGGATATATCGTCGAAGCGATTCTGGAAGGGTGCCAGCCAGCGGACCTTAGTTTTGAGAAGCTGACCAAAAACGTGCCCTTCGGTCTGGGCCGAGCAGCGAGAGCACTACGGATTTCCTGCTTGAGACAAGTCTAAGTAGATTCCCTGTTCTGGAATGCCGTAGGGAATCGAATTCCCTGATACCACCCTATCAATTCCCTGTTCCGTTTCTACCCTTCGCAGCGATTTCCTCAGCAGAATGTGCAAGTTGGAGAACAGGAGTGCGATTTCGAGGCGCAAAAATTCGCAAATTCCCTGTATTTTTCCCTGTTAGCAGGGAATTTGGCCGGAGAATGGTTAGCGCCAGACTGTCTGCTCCGCCAGACAGTCTGCACTGCAGAGAATTCCTGCCTTTACTTTCGACCAAATTCGTGAATTCTGCCCATTTTTCGCGATTCTTGCTCGACAAACCGGACTGCAGAGAACGGACTGCCATGGAAGCGGTCGGCATCCAACCGCGCTTTTTCTCTGGGGCCGCGACGGGCAGTCCGACTTGCAACGAGTCGGGAAGCAAACATTCGGCGATCACAAGCCGAATGCGTGACGAAGGGAGACTTGACTTTCGCTGCTCCCCGCGGCGCTCGTCCTTCTTTTTTCGACGACTGACGCCTGTTGGAATTTCATGGTGCGGGGCTGGACCCGATACACGCTGAGTTGATAATTTGATCGAAAAGCTCGGCCTCTCTTTGATGAACAGAGCCATAACTGGCGACGTCGCCTCGGTTGATAGGACCATATCTGGCCACAACCGACCCACGGAGCCGGACTCGCCGCCAAAATTCTCGGTTGTCCCAGTATCCCCAGGAGTCCTCACCGACGGGGTTTCCCGCGTCATCTAAAATCTTCCGATTCTCAACGGGGCCGGAAAAAATGAGCGCCGGATCGACAGCGGGCCTCATGCCCTCTATACCCACTTCCGGTCCCCACGAGAGATCCAAGAAAGATCCGCTGTTCGGAGGCCTAAGACGAAAACCATAGACTGGAGGCGCGTCGGAGTCGAAATTTGTAATTGTGTAGCCTTCTACGGGAATATCGAACTGAAATCCAAACCGTCCAATCCTTCTCATTCCGGGTCCTAATTTCTTACAGCCAGAAACGACGGGAACCTCCGGAGCGACAGGCTTCTTGCCAGCGTGTAGGAGCAGATACGTGGAGAATAGTAAAACGAATGCCGTAATGGCGATGAACCATGGCCACGGCCCCCGCATAGCATGATAGCTTCTCATTCGATTTCTTTGCCCTCCTTGCAATGTTGCTTTGCTCGATGCCAGGCGCGTCATTGGAAAGCGTAGCTAGGGATTACAGGACCTCTGATTTTGGTTGAATACCGTACCCGCACATTGACTGGGAAACTTCATTGGAGCTCAACGCATCCCGTTCAAGAGACCAGCCTTCCCATCCGTTACGGACAAAGCGGCGCTATTTTGTTGATTTCGTTGACAGCGTTGTACCAATAGAACTGATTGCTGTCGGTGAAGATGTAATAGGTGACGCCATCCGGGAGCAGCAGTACCGTGTTCCCGCCGAATCCGCTCATGAACGCTACCCTGAACGTGCAGGTGTATTGTGGGAACTGGCTCGGCGTCATCGTCTTACCCCAGGTTCCATCCTTGTAGAAAAAGTTGCTGTCGCCTGAAACAGGAACACTCAATCCCGTGACATTGGGATTGCGGAACAAGGATTCCGTTAGCCGGGTGGGTTCCAGAACCTGGGTGCTGTTGATCACTCCCTCGCCATTGTTAAGCCAATTTCCAATCTTGGCAATGTCGTCCTGAATGTAAAACAGCCCATAGTATCCCGTTGGATGTCCAGTGGCGCTGTTGTCGGTGCGGAGCATTGTGCGGAAGCCTTGACTCGTGTTGAGCCGTATATAGACATCGTCCCGAATCTGGTTGAAGAGGTCCGCGCCGCTGCCCTTCTGCTGTTGCAAGTACAGGTTCATGGCCGACGTCACCAGGAACATGTCCGAACTGTGGTAGATCCACAGAGTATCGGGAGTTACCGAGTGCAGCCTGAACGCGAAGGCGTCATTGATTTTGTTGCTGTAGACTTCGTCATTCAAGAAGGTGGACATCTTCGTGCTGTTTTCATCGGCTTCGTAGCTTCTGGAATCGTAGTTTCCGCTGGCCATGTCCACGGCGGCGTTGAACGTGGTGGTCGACCAGTTGCCTCCTGACGGAGTAATAAAGCTCTGGATCAGCTGACTGTAGACTCCCGTGCCATAGAGCTGACCCAGCCTCGCCAAGGCCACATTGGTGAAGGTTGTCTTAGCAGTCGAATACGAGGGGATGCGCATGTCGGTGCAGAAGGCGTAATTGCCATAACGAGTCTGGCAGTTCGTCCCGCTGGAGTAATTTGTCCCGTTAATCACCAGCCCATACGTGGTAATACACGCCGGATCGCCACCCGTGCAGCTATAGCCACTCGTAAAATTGGAGAGGACAATCCCCGAATTGGGGAAGTCGGTCGTCAGAGCGCTGAACGGCTTCGTAGGCATACGGTTGGCCACCTCTGCTGCTTCCGCGTTCTCGATGGCTACGTCGTTCGCGACTGTTCCGGGGCTATAGGTGGCTGTCAACATGCCCCACTCGTTGAACTTCATGGGATAACAGGTCTCCTGGGTGATCTGGTAAGCGACGTGCGACACATTGGGAGACAGCGTGTTGCTGAACATGAACGTCATCTCCCCGTTGTGGACGCAGTTCTGATTCCGCTGAACCAGGCTAAACGGCAGCGCCACGCGCATGTAACCGTTATCGCTGTTTTCTCTCCACACGCGGCCTGGGCCAACGATGTAGTTCCAGTCCGCATTTCCGGTGTAAATCAGTCCCTGTTGCGCTGGAACAAAATGGCTCCCGTTTTGCACGAACTGAAAGCTAAAGGCAGGCAGATGCTTCCAGGCCGAGTCACCGCTCGGGATGAGATTGTAGATGTCGGATATCTTGGTAAAGCTGTTGTTCGACAGGCTACCCAGCGTCAGAGTGCCCTCGAACGATTGCGTGGGCTGGGCGGCGTCTGTGGGCAGCCCAAAACCACTCATGTCATCGACCGGCGCCGAACCGTAGCTGCTGGAAAAGAGGTTCGCGTAAGTAAGCACGGTCCGATTGACATTGCCATTACCGGTGAGCGGATCTCCCGGCACGGGCGTTACTTGAGCCAACATGGACAAAGCGCTCCACGCAACCAGAACTGCGCAAGACAACAATCTGCTGACAAGACCCCAACCTTTCATAGACAGTCTCCTCTGACCGCTTGTGATTTAATGCCCCACTTGACCCCAACATCAGTTCGAACTCAACGTCCAACGTCTGCGGCGTTCCCCATGACTGCCCCAAGGTTGCCTTGGGGCAGGTTCCAAATTCATTCCCGTCGCGTGAATGAGCGGGCGGCGCTAAAGCCACGCCATTTGTCGGTCTCGCAACGCGCCACTCCCGAACTGCCGGCGACGATCACTGCGGCGCAATGCCGCCGAAGCACAAGTACTTGATCTCAAGGTATTCTTCGATACCGTATTTCGAACCTTCGCGGCCCAGTCCCGACTCCTTGACTCCGCCGAACGGGGCGACCTCGGTCGAAATCAGTCCCGTATTGATGCCGACGATGCCATATTCGAGCGCTTCCGCGACGCGCCACACACGAGCGATGTCGCGCCCGAAGAAATACGCGGCCAGACCGAACGGAGTATCGTTCGCCAGAGCGATGGCGTCCGCTTCTGTCTTGAAGCGAAACAGAGGCGCCACGGGACCGAACGTCTCTTCGGCTGCGATCGCCATCACCGGTGTGACGCCGGTCAGGATGGTCGGCTCGAAAAAGCGGCCACCCAGGGCGTGACGGTGTCCGCCAACCAAAACGGTCGCGCCCTTCGAGGTCGCATCGCGGATGTGATCCTCCACTTTCTCCACCGCGTGGTTATCGATCAACGGTCCCTGGGTCGCGCCTTGTTCCAACCCGGGGGCGGGCTTGAGCGCCTTGACGGCAATCGCGAGCTTTGCGGCAAAGGCTTCGTAAACGCTGTCCTGAACCAGCAAGCGGTTTGTACAAACGCAAGTTTGGCCGGTATTTCGATACTTCGAGGCCACCGCGCCTTCAACCGCGGCATCCAGGTCCGCGTCGTCAAAGACGATGAAAGGAGCGTTGCCGCCAAGTTCGAGGGACAACTTCTTGACCGTACCTGAACATTGGGCCATCAGAAGTTTCCCGATTTCCGTGGACCCGGTGAAGGACAGCTTCCTCACCTTGGGGTTGGACGCGAGCTCGGTCCCGATTTCGCTCGCCTTTCCTGTGATCACATTGAATACGCCCTTCGGCACACCAGCGCGTTCGGCAAGTTCCGCCAGCGCCAGCGCGGAGAACGGCGTCTGGGATGCCGGCTTGAGCACCACCGTACAGCCGGCGGCCAGTGCTGGGCCGGCTTTGCGCGTGATCATCGCCAGCGGGAAATTCCAGGGCGTGATGCAAGCCACAACGCCCACCGGCTCTTTCACCACCACAATCCTCTTGTCAGACTGGTGAGCGGGGATCGTATCGCCGTAGACGCGTTTCGCTTCTTCCCCAAACCATTCGAGAAAGGAGGCTGCATACGCGACCTCGCCGCGCGATTCCGCCAATGGCTTTCCTTGCTCGAGTGTCATCAGGCGGGCGAGGTCCTCCTGGCTCGCCATCATCAGATCGAACCAGCGCCTTAGCACGATGCTGCGTTCTTTCGCGGTCCGCTTGCGCCACGCAGGGAATGCCCGGGCGGCCGCGCCAATCGCCTGACGGGTCTGGGCGGCTCCCATTTTCGGCACTGTCCCAACGACTTCCCCGGTTGCGGGATCGTCAACCTTGATTTCCTCGCCGCCGAGCGCCCCGACCCATGCTCCATCGATGTAGCAAGCCTGGCGGAACAGTAGTGGGTCTTGCAGCGGAATCTCTGTTGCAGTGCTGGACATAGACAACTCCTAAAGAAATAAACTCGACTCTAGTTAACCGTGGGCCTGATCGTGTGCCAGTTTGTTGTCTGTTCGTACCTGTGTGCGACCCTCAGGATCGTGGCTTCCTCGAATGCCCTGCCCGCGATTTGAAGCCCGATGGGCAAGCCCGATGCACTGAACCCGCAGGGCACGGAGATTGCGGGCAGGCCCGTCAGATCGTAGGGGATGTTGAGGCGTAGGAACGCGTCCACGATGTGTTCCCGAAGATCCCCCGATTGCACCCACACTTCACCAACCATTGGCGGAAAGGCTGGCACGGTCGGAGAAACGATCACGTCGGCGTGTCCCAGTGCCTCGTTGAAATTCCGCTGCAACCAGGCGCGTGCCCGCTGACTTTTCACGTAGTCGGTTGCCAACAGAAACCGCCCGGCCTCCAGGTCGGTTCGCACTCCGGCTCCGTACGCGTCCGCTTGCGTCTTGAGATATTGCTCGTGGTAAGAAGTGGCCTCTGCCAGATTGATATGTGCTTCCATGGCAGCGCAGCATTCCAGCCCCGGAATGTCGACTTCTACGGTCCGCATGCCAAGGCCCTCCAGCGTTCGGATTGCCGCATTCACCGCGCGCCCGATCTCGGAATCGACGTGATCGAAAAAGAAGTGCAGCGGTACCCCCACGCGAAGACCGCGTACCTCGCCCATCATCTCCGTGCGGTAGTCCGCGACGGGACCAGGACTGGAGGATGGATCCATCGGGTCCTGTCCGGCGATTGCGCTCAAGAGCAGGGCCGCGTCTTCCACCGTCTTCGCGATCGGACCCACGTGATCGAGAGACCACGCCAAAGGAATTGCGCCGTGCCGGCTGACGCGGCCGTAGGTCGGCTTGAGACCGACCACACCGCACACCGCCGACGGAATACGGATGGAGCCTCCGCTATCGGAAGCCAGCGACGCAGCGCACTGCGAACTGGCGACCGCTGCCCCTGATCCGCCACTGGATCCGCCGGGTACGCGCGTGGCATCCCATGGATTCCGGGCCGCACCGTAGTGTGGGTTGTCGCTCGTGACGCCATAGGCGAACTCATGCATGTGCGTCTTGCCCATCATCACCATGCCCGCCTCATGCAGTTTCGCGACGGCCGTGGCATCGAAATCTGGCGTCCAGTTCCCAAGGATTTTGGACCCCGCGGTTGTCCGCACTCCGCGCGTGGCGAAAAGGTCCTTGACCGAAATCGGGATTCCGTGCAGCGGCCCGCGGTACTGGCCGCGCTGTATTTCGTCTTCCGCGCGAAGCGCGGCTTTCCGGCCTTCCTCTTCGGTGATGGTGATGAAACTGTTCAGTTTGGGCTGCAAGCGGTGAATTCTGCGTAGGGTCGCGTCGAAAAGCTCCACGGGTGAAATCGCGCGCTTTCGCAATAACGGCGCCAGCTCAGCAATGGGTCGCGACATGAGTTCTTCGGTCATCGGGAGGATCAGCGTGCCGAAAAGGTGATGGCGGGCTCGATCTCCCCCAGATCCAGGGAGCGCAGCGATTTGGAGTCTTCAAGAATCACATTGACCAGCATCGCAGTGGGTTCGACCCAGCGATTCTCCAGCTTGGTCCCAGTCAGGCTGGACATCGACTGCAACACGTCGCCAATCTTTGCGTCTTGGGCCAGCAATTGAGGTTTGGCAAGAAGCACAGCAAGGCCCGCACCGCTGCCCCGGATCCACGCTCTGCGACTAGAAATCACTGCTGACGAGTTCTCCTTCATCTTGCCTCTCCTTCTACTTCCGCATGGCAACTGCGGCCGGTGCCGAGACCGACGTCAGCGCATCCTCTAAGACTGAAAACCCCTCTTCCAACTGGCCGTCCGTAATCACCAGCGGAACGAGCAACCGAATTACGTTGCCGTATGTCCCGGCGGACAAGATGACGAGGCCGTGTTGCCAGCAATGCTTGATAATGGCTTCTGTTTCCTCCTTGGCTGGAGTTCGCGTGGCGCGGTCACGAACTAGTTCGAATGCCCGCATGGCCCCCATGCCGCGAATCTCGCCGACGAGCGGGAACTCCGTCTCCCAATCCCGGGTGCGACGCTCGATCCACTCACCAATGCGGACCGCACGCGTAACGAGTTGCTGGTCGTCGAACATCTTGAGCACGGCGAGCGCTGCCTCGCAGGCCACGGGATTGCCGACGTAAGTCCCACCTAGTCCGCCGGGGATGGGAGCATCCATGATTTCTGCGCGCCCCGTTACGGCCCCGAGTGGAAGACCGGCTGCAATCGATTTTGCCGACACGATCAGATCGGGCTCAATGCCCAATTGCTCACAGGCAAACAGCGTACCGGTGCGGCCGAAGCCAGTCTGCACTTCGTCGGCGATCAGCAAGATGCCGTGTCTTGTGCAAACTTCACGCAGCACATGAAAGAACTCACGGGGCGGAGCCACAAAACCGCCCTCGCCAAGAACCGGTTCGACGACCACGGCAGCTACCGTGGCGGCGTCGACGATGCGCCGGAACACGTCTTCCAGCGCGTGGGCACAGCGGATTTCGCACGCCGGATAGGTGAGTGAGTACGAGCAGCGATAGCAATAGCCGTAAGGGACTCGATAAACCTCGGGAGCAAACGGGCCAAAGCCCTCTTTATAAGGGTGCACCTTGCTCGTTAGGCTCATTCCCAAGAGCGTCCGTCCATGAAATGCATCCTCGAAGGCGATGACCGCAGGACGGCCGGCATAAGCGCGGGCGATTTTTATGGCGTTCTCCACTCCTTCCACGCCGCTGTTCACCAACAGGGTCTTCTTCGCAAAGCTTCCCGGCGTGCGCCGGTTCAGTTCCTCCGCCAGCCGAACATAGGCATCGTACGGGGTGACGGCAAAGCAAAGATGGGTAAAGCGTCGCAACTGTTCCTGCGCGGCCTCGCGGACGGCGGGCGCACAGTGGCCGACATTCATGCAGCCGATGCCGCCCGCGAAATCGAGAAACACATTTCCATCTACGTCGTGCAAAGCGGCGCCGTCAGCCCGCGCGATGAAAACCGGCGCGATGGAGTGCGTCCCTCGCGGCACAGCATTCCGCCGCCGCTCCCCCCAGCGAATTGAGAGCGGCCCTGGTATCTCCGTATGAAGGTTGATCGTTTTCATTGTTTGTTCGCAAGGACTGGAGGCGAGCGCAAAATCGCTTGCGCTCGTCTCCCAGGTCAGAAGGATATCTTCAAAGACAATTGCATCTCGCGTGCAGGAAAGGCCGCGAGGGACTTGCCAAACTGAGCGTTGCCAATGTCCCCAACCGGGTTGTAGAGATTCACCCGGTCGAAGAGGTTAAAGGCGTCGGCTCGGAACTGTAGCGAAAGCCGCTCCAGCTTTACATCCTTGGACAGGCCGAGGTCCACCTCCTTATAACCCGGGCCGCGGAAAGCATTCCGGCTGAGATTGCCGTCCGTGCCCACCGGAACACACTGCGAACCTGGCCCGGAGTTGATTGGTCCGAAGTCGAGGATCGAATTCAGCCCATTCGGACAGAACGTCTGAATGGCCTGCGACGTCTTGCTATAGAACGTGCCCACCGGGTACGTCAACGCCGTATCACCGAACAGTCCATTCACGAACTGCTGGTTGCTGAATCCGCTCGTCTTGACGCCCGCGGGACGGTTAGGGCGGTCATAGGGCAGACCATCCATATTGAAGTCGCAGCCGTAGACCCAAGACAGCCCACAATAGACGTCGAACGGCCGGCCGGATTGCAGCGAGACGATCGTGTTTAACGCCCATCCGCCAAGAACCCGGTTCAATGCTCCCCCTGCCTTCGGACCAGGGATATTCCAAAGTCCGCTCAAAGTAAATCGCTGCCGTACGTCAAATTCGGAAGGGCCGTAGTCCAGGCTGGGATGTCCAACGTCGGAGACGCCGCTGTAGAGGATGCCGTAGCCGTTTGTGTTGAAGTAGTCCCCCAGGCCTCCTTCAGTAACGTCATCGAGTACCTTGCCGAAGGTGTAATTGGCAACGAACATCAGGGTGTGAGCGTAATTCTTTCGAAGCTGCGCATTTAGCCCCTCGTAGTTGGACGAGCTTTCATTGGAGATATAGGTGATCTGTCCCCAGCCATAATTCAAGCGATTGTTCGCATAGGCACACGAGGTCTGGTTGCAGATGTCCCCGGCAAAACGGTTGTAGTCTTCCCGGGTATAGCCTCCTACACCTCGTGTCCCAACATAGTTCAGAGTGACACCGTAGTCGTGGCTGAATGAGTGTTGCATCCCCAGAAACCACTGCATCGAATAGGCGGCGCGCAGGTTGGGATCGACACCGTTGGGCACGATCTGAAGGCCCGGGATGCCACCATTGGCTGTAGGCGGGCCTTTTGCGAAGTCCGGATCGGGTTGGAAAGGAAACGAGTACGGGATTGGGGAGGTGGTACCGATTCCAATGCCCGGCCACGCATACACCGTGTTCGCCTCGGGAGGATTCAATCGGGACGCGTTGGTGTACAAGTTGGAGTAGGGTTCGTTGTAGGCGATGCTGAAACCGCTTCGGATCGCGGATGTGCCACTGCCAGTCGGATCCCAGGCGAGGCCAATGCGCGGCGCGAAGTTGTGGTAGTTGGTGTTCCAGAGCTGCTTCACCCGGCCGACAGTAGCGGTAGCGATTCGCTGCGACAGATTGTTCCCCGGGCCCAGAACAATGTTACTGAGCAGGCCGTTGGTCTCGCTTGGACCGGGAAAAAGATCCCAGCGGAGGCCTAGATTCATGGCGAGTCGCGGTGTGACTTTCCAATCATCCTGCACGAACGCGGCCCACCGGTTCCACCGGAAATGGCGCGGCGTGTCCGTGAACTGGCCGTAATTGGGGCTGCCCCACTTGCTGTTCACCGTTGCCTCTTCGAGGTAGGGCGAGTCTGCCGCGAAGGCCTCTATATTGGCGAACTCGAAGAACGGAGAACTATAGAGCCTATAGTCGCTGTTTTCTTGAATTCGGCGGAACTCAAACCCGAACCTAAACGAATGATGCCCGACTGCGCCCAGCAGTGTGTCATTCACTCCGAAGTCGTTAAACACGAAGTTCCGCGGCACATAAAGTTCCCCGCCGAACGGCAGCGTGCCGTCGTCGAAATAGAGCCACGCAAAACTGCTCTGCGGCAGTCCCGCATTCTTGAGCTTGCCGGCCGTGATCGAATTGGCGGGCATGCCAAGTGAGATGTTGCTGTTGTTACGGCCAAAGGAGAAGCGGAAATCGTTCAGTGTGGTGGAAGATAACTGGTGGGAATAACCGAGTACCAGAGAACTGAAGGTACCATCGAAGGGCGCCGTAAAGCCGCGGACCCCGGCGCCAAATAGTTCCTGGCGCGCTACATCGCCCGAGGCCACCGTCGAATCCCAGCGGGCAAAGATGGAGTCCCGGTCGCGGAAATGATGGTCAAGCCGCACCAGATACTGATCGGCTCGGTTAGGCTCGATCTGGCGGCCGACCGCGTAACAACGGTTCGAGTCACTCGGGTCGGAGGCCACACATGCCGGCCCGGGAAAATCCTGAAACAGTTGGGCGGCGACGCTGTTCGGACTCCCGGAGATGACTGACTGGCGATAGGCCGGCGTCTCCGTCAGAACCTGAACAGGCTGACCATCCTTTAAACGTGAACCCTCATAGTCCACGAAAAAGAACGCCTTGTTGGCGACGATGGGCCCGCCAAAGTTGAAGCCGAATTGATTCTGCTGAAGCGGAGTCTTGAGTCCCGGTTGATCGAAGAAGTTGCTGGCATTCAGGGCGGTGTTGCGGCCCGAATAAAACGCCCCGCCGTGGTACTGATTGGTGCCGGACTTGGTAACAATGTTGATGATGGCGCCGTTGTTGCGCCCGTACTCGGCCGAGAAATTCAGGGTCTGAACCTGCACCTCCTGAATCGCATCGAGCGAGGGAAAGATCAGGGGCTGTCCACCCAGCCACTCGTTGTTATTGTTGGTTCCATCCAGAACAAAGTTATTACCTCGCGGGGTGGACCCATTGGCTATGAACCCGTAGTCGAAAGTCACCGAAGAGGTGGGAGAGGGAACGCTGGAGACAACGGGGGCGTTGGTGGCTGTCGTGCCGGGTTGCAGCGTGGCTAATTGGTAGACCTGGCGGCCGTTCAGCGGAAGATTCTCGATCTCACGGGTGGTAATCGTATTCGCCAGTCGCCCCTCCTCGGTCTGCACCAGGGGCACTCC
>Ga0209517_10005538_pt1 | contig 16048 bp, 11 predicted proteins | sample PeaSoiMetSII2010_FD_187695 | JGI IMG/M metagenome (GOLD analysis project Ga0209517, IMG submission 187695) | Peat soil microbial communities from Weissenstadt, Germany - SII-2010 (SPAdes) (version 2) | ecosystem: Environmental > Terrestrial > Soil > Wetlands > Peat | place: Germany... | reverse complement strand
TCCCATGAAATCGGCATTCGCCTGGCGCTGGGGGCGGAGCGATCGGATGTCTTTCGCCTGGTGCTGGGCCAGGGTCTCCAGTTAACGCTGATCGGCTTGGGTATAGGACTCGCGCTGTCGTTGGCGGTGACGCGCTTTCTGCGCACCTGGCTTTTCGGTGTCACGGCGACGGACTTTCTCACCTACGCGGGCGTCACGCTTCTGCTCTGCCTGGTAGCGCTCGCTGCATGTTACCTTCCGGCGCGCCGCGCTACCCAGGTGGAGCCGACGGTGGCCCTGCGTTGTGAATAGCAAATTGCGAATTAAGCACCTTCACCTATATTTCTTCGTTCCTTCATATGGCCTTCACCTATTCCTTTTAAACTCTCGCTTGAGGTAGCCGTGTCGTTGGCGAACGGCGAACTGGGAGCGGCATCGCGAAAGCTCTTCCAGGGGGAGGTCTCACATGCAAACCGAATCCAGCCGCCACGAGCCCATCCTGAAACTCAGCTTCCGATGGGAGTCCACTACTCAGCCGAAGTTGTTGCCCGCTGTCAGCGGGGCGCTGGAGCGGGTTCTTCTTTTCGATCAGCTTAGCGCTCTTTACGGCCGGGCTCTCCACCTCGAAGACAGCCGGGCCTTCCACGAAAAACTCCTCCAGGAGCTGGGAGTACATTACGAAGTATCGCCAGGCGACTTGGCTCGTATCCCAAGGGATGGCCCGGTGGTTGTCACCGCCAATCATCCCTTCGGAGCTGTCGAGGGGATCATCCTGGTTGCCGTCCTCCGCTCGGTGCGGCCCGACGTGAAAGTGATGGCGAACTTCCTCTTAGGGAGTATTCCGGAACTGCGGGACCTTTTCATACTGGTGGACCCCTTCGCGCGCCAAACCTCCACGTACGCAAATGTGAGGGGCTTGCGGGAAGCGCTGACTTGGCTGAAGCAGGGCGGGATGCTGGCCGCGTTCCCGGCTGGAGAAGTTTCGCATATTGATCTCCCGTCCCGTACCGTGACCGATCCTGAGTGGAACGACTCGATTGCGCGGATCATCCGTGCCACAGGCGCCAGCGCTTTACCTGTCTATTTCAGCGGCGCGAACGGGTTGGCCTTCCAGGTTCTAGGGCTTGTTCACCCAGGCCTGCGGACTGCGCTACTCCCGCATGAGTTCCTGAATAAACGTGACAAGACCATTGGGCTGAGAATTGGAAGTCCCATAGCCTTTGATAGGCTGGCGGCGTTTAAGCCCGGCCGCGAATTGATCCAGTACCTTCGCCACCGGACTTATGCCCTGGCGACAAACAACGCGCCGTCGCAGGAACCACTCCGCCGTTTGTGGCCGCGTAGACTACCGAAGATGGCCCAGGCGCCGATCGCCCCGGCAATCCCTGGCCCGACGTTGCCGGAGGAGATCGAAAGCCTGCCGTCTGCGCAAAGGCTCGTAGCCAACGGCGAATTGGTGGCCTATTATGGGCGAGCTGGACAGATCCCGCTGACCTTACAGGAAATTGGGAGGTTGAGGGAGATCACATTCCGCGCGGTAGGCGAAGGCACTGGAAAATCACGCGACTTGGATGAATTCGACTCCAGCTATATTCACCTTTTCTTGTGGAATCCGAGCGCCGCTGAACTGGTGGGCGCCTACCGGCTGGGTCCCACAGACGAGATTATGCCGACTTCCGGCTTCGAGGGGCTTTACACCAGCACTTTGTTCAAGTTTGCTCCCGGCTTCCAGGAACAAATCTCCTGCGCGCTCGAGATGGGAAGATCTTTCGTCCGCCCTGAATACCAACGCAGACTGGGAGCGCTTCCCATGCTGTGGAAAGGTATCGCCAACTTCGTTTTTAAGAATCCGAGGTACCGAGTCCTCTTCGGCGCCGTAAGCATCAGCAACCAATACCAGCCCCTTTCGCAACAGCTCATGGTGTCGTTCCTGCGATCCCACTGCTGTCTCAGCAGTCTATCGGGAGCGGTCAAGCCCAGAACTCCGTTTCGCTCCTCGAAAGATCGAGCCCTTCCGAAGCAGACCCTTGAACTGATCGGAGACAATCTCGACGAACTGTCCACAATAATCTCCGACATTGAGTCGAACAGCACAGGGATTCCCATCCTCATCAAGCATTATCTTAAACTCGGTGGGAAGGTTCTGGGTTTTAACGTGGACCCGAGTTTCAGCAATGTGCTTGATGCACTCGTCCTTGTTGACCTCGCACAAACTGACCCGAAGATTCTGGCAAGGCATATGGGCAGGGATCAGGCCACAGAATACCTCGCCTTCCACCAGGCGGCGGAACTGGTCGCCAATTGAGCGCAGGTGCCGCGCGGCGACGCCCGACAGCTTCTCGGGGCCGGACCGACGTACGGCGCCGACGGAAGCCCTAACTCAATACAGTGCCGGTCGAAAGCGCGCGGGGGCAAATTGTCATTGCGCTCTCTCCACCAGCTCATTTCACGACCGTCTCATTTTCACACGCTTCAGTCCCAAATGCGGGCATCCAATGTTAAGACACTGTTACACGCGCTAAGATTATTCAACCAGATACAGATGACCTCGCGTGGCCAAAGAATTGCTCTCGGCCACAGTATGCTCGCCGACCTCCGCTTCGCCTTGCGCACTCTGCGACATAATCCTGGATTCACCGTAGTGGCTATTTTGTCGCTGTCCTTGGGAATTGGCGCCAACGGCGCCATCTTTAGTATGGCCGAATACTTGCTCCTGCGGCCCCTGCCCGTCCCGCATGCCTCCGATGTCGTTGTTGTCCAGGCGCAGTTGCGCGGAGAAAGCAATGGCATGTACCAGCAAGCCGGCTTGTCCTACCCGGATTTCATTGACCTGCAAAGAAAGAACAAATCCTTCGCAGGTCTGACTGCTTCGCAATATTTCCCGTTCGGCATCGCCCCAGACAAAACCACGCTGCCCAAGATGAAATACGGCGCGCTCGTGAGCGGGAACTTCTTCAGTGTCCTGGGCGTGTCTCCGGTACTCGGGCGCAGCTTCCGTGCGGATGAGGACCAAGTGCCGGGGCGCGATGCCGTGGTTGTGCTCGGCCCTGATTTTTGGGAAACCGAATTTGCCTCGAGCCCTGATGTCATCGGCAAGACCGTCTTCCTCAACGGCCTCCCTTTTACCGTGGTGGGCGTGGCCCCGGAACCATTCCGAGGACCGATGACCTGGATACGCGCTGACCTGTACGTTCCGCTGGCCATGCAGCCGGCGCTGGCGGGCAGTTCCCAGCCGAACGAACTGGAAATGCGTGGGCTGCGAGTATTGAGGGTTCAGGGACGGCTGAAGCCGGGGGTAAGTGTCAGGCAAGCTGCGGCGGAAGCGAGTGTTATCGGCCAGCAACTTGCCCAGGCCTACCCAGCGACGAATCGCACCTGCTCGCTCGAGGTTGGGACCTACTGGCAAACCCAGATCGAGCAGTACTCGGTGCCAGCCCTGGCCTTCCTCTTGATGATGGCGCTGGCCGGGGTGGTGTTGCTCATCGCTTGCGCCAACATCATGAACCTGATGCTGAGCCGCGCCTCCGCCCGTTCGCGCGAGATCGCCCTTCGGCTCGCGGTGGGAGCGGGCCGGGTCCGGTTGATCCGACTGCTGTTGACGGAGAGCCTGGTGATCGCGCTCCTCGGCGGCGCGCTGGGACTCGTTATTGCCGAAGGGTGCGCCGATCTGTTTTCCCGGTTCCGCATCCCCAGCGACATGCCTCTGGTGCTCGATTTCCAGCTCGACGCACGGGCGCTACTATTCGTGCTCTTGGTTTCGCTGGCAAGCGCCATCTTGTTTGGGCTGGCCCCGGCGCTCGAAAGCACCAAGCCGGACCTGCTTACGGCTCTGAAGTCCGGAGGCGCCGCTCCCAGCAAGCACCGCCGGTTCCTGGGAAGGAATGCCCTGGTGATCGCGCAGGTGGCGGGCTCGCTCTTGCTGCTGGTCTTTGCTACGCAGATTTTTCGCGGGGCTTCGGTCCTTCTCTCCACCCCGCTGGGTTTCCATTCGAGCGATGTTCTCACCGCCGGCTTTAACCCCACCCTGGCCCGCGATTCGATGGAGCAAACAAAGGGATTCTACCGGCAGTTGCTGGACCAGGCTCGGACCCTTGCCGGTGTGAAGTCTGCGGCCCTCTCGGAGGCCGTACCCATGATCCAAACCGCGGCCCAGTCGCAGTTTGGGGGCATTCATTCGACGCGAGTCATCCCGGAAGGCGTCCAGTTGCCCAGCGGGACAGAGGCGGTGAGCTTGCTTTCGAATGTCGTCAGCGAGGGCTACTTCCGCACCATGGGAGTGCCCATAGTGCAAGGCCGCGATTTCCTCTCCAGCGATCGTGCGGATACCCCGCGCGTGGTGATTGTCAACGAGCAGTTCGTCCGCAACTACTACCCGAATCAAGACCCGATCGGAAAACGCCTGAGACTTAATGGCCCGGACGGTCCCTTCGCCGAGATTGTTGGGGTGGCGAAGCAGAGCACTTACCTCAACCCTATCGAAGCGCCTCAGGCGTACCTCTACCTGCCCTTGGCCCAGAACCCCACTGCTGCCCTGACCTTGATGCTTGAAACCGAGGGACCTCCGGCAGAAGAGGCCAGCCGGTTGCGAGACTTGGTCCGGCGGTTGGATGCCAACCAGCCGATTTTCGCCGTACGTTCCATGCAGGATATTTATGATCTTACAGTGAAACAGAGGATGGATATCATTCGCGAAATCATCGGGGGATTGGGTTTTCTCGGGTTGGTGCTGGCTCTAGTCGGTCTCTACGGCTTGATGAGCTACTCGGTAAGCTTGCGGCATCGCGAGATCGGGATCCGTATGGCGATCGGGGCTGATCCAGCCGCGGTGGTCAAGATGGTGCTTCGGCAGGGCATGGTGTTGGCCACGAGCGGAGTTGCGATCGGCCTGCTACTCAGCCTGGCTGCGAGTAAGCTGACGGCGGCCTTGCCCGGCGGCCACGGCTTTTACCTCCCTCTCATCGTGCCCGTTACCGTGTCCCTTCTGGCCATCGCAGCGCTGGGCACCTACATACCGGCACGACGCACCTCGCAAGTCGATCCGAACATTGTCCTGCGGCAGGAATAAGCGCGAACACCGATCCTGATCCGATCAGCGCGCTTCGCTAAGCCGGTTCCGGGTTTCGATGCGAACCGCCGTGCGACTGTTCGTCTTTCGGGCGGAGTTACATTGACATTAATTCCGTTTCCGCGCCAAGAAGTCATTCAAACCTGATACCCTCCACCTGCCGGAGCATTAGACTCTCGGCCAAAGTGGTATACTGGCTATTCCCCGTGGAGGTTGATATGGAGTTTAATTCTTATCCTGATTTATCTCCCGAGTACTTCCTTGCTCATAAGATTGCTCCCAAGGCATTGGCCAAATACTGCCAGGAGTTCGACCGCTGGCGCACAGCAGAGCGGCCCTACGAAGGGCTGACCCGGGATCTGCGACGGCGGGGAATGCTGGTCCCGCACTTGGCGGGGAGGCCAGCCCCTCCTGAACCGCACTCAGCAAATTAGTGCCCCCCACATAGATGTCCCAGCGCCTCGTCTAAACGAAAAGGCCGGTGCCTCAGCCTCGTCATATCCACCCAGCATAGTTCCCTCGTGCCTCAACGGGGCACAACTGCAATGGGGAGAGGGAAGAGCGCCTCTCCTGTTTGCCAAGCAAACGTCCGCAGTTATCGAGCTCTTCTGCGCGGTTATTGCAGCTTCGCGTATTCCGCCTTGGCTTGCTTGAGGATGGGGATGTCGGGGTCGGCGTCTTTCCAGAGAGTGAAGAAGTCCTGGTATGCGGCGCGGGCCTTGGCGAGGGCAGCCTGTTGTGGCACGGGCGTCTCGCCCGTGTGGCTTCCGTGGTTTTTCGCGGCCGCAACGGCCGTGACACCTCTGCTGGCTTCGAGCGCATAGGCGCGGGCGAGGCCGAGACGCGCGAGGGCGCCGACGAGGCAGTTTCCTACCAAACCCTGATGATCGAGGATCTGCGTAAACTGCTCCGCTGCCTTATCGCCTTGACCCGTGCAAAGGTAGGCCTGGCCGCGCACGTAGACAGGATACATGGGGACCAAGGCCCAGAGGCCCGTTTCGAAGGGCTTGGCGTGTTCCAGGAATTCGAGTCCCATAGCGGCGTCCCCGCGGCGGATGGCAAGCGCAGCGCGCAACGTGGGCAAATATACGGAATTCACCAGGGTGTCAAGCGGGAAGCGGCTCGCCAAGTCCGTCCCAAGCGCCTGGGCCCGGGTTACCTTATCAGTTGCGGCGAAGGCGAATGCTGCGAGAGTTTCCCCATCTCTGCCCGATGCGAGATCCAGCGCCCCCGACGCGTCTTTCTGCGCTGCCCCACCTTTCCCCGCCACCGCCTCCTCAAAGGCGCGTCTGGCCAGGCATTCAGCGGCGGTTTCATTCGAGCCGCCATGCGCGCTGGACTCGACCGCCCGCCGCGTGAATTCAAGGGCCTGGCGAAAACGACCGTAGGATGCTTCGCTACTGGCTCGGCGACAAAGCATCTCAACGTCCAGGCCGGGCTTATTATCCAGCGAGGCTCCTTCGCGCTCCATGGCTGGAGCATCGTGCTGAAGGAAGGCCAGGAGATACAGGGGAAAATGGAAATCTGGACGGCTCAGCCCTTGGGCCTTCGCCTGTTCATAAACATCACGCGCCTGATCGAGGCGATTCAACGCAATGCAAATCTCCATCAAATGACCATAGGCAATCGGATCATTCGGAGAAAGCGCAATCGCCTGCTGGGTATAAGTGACTGCTCCCTCATACTGGCTTAGTCGAGCGTAGATTGCCCCCAAACCAAGAATGGGAGTGAGGGAGCGCGGATAAGTGGCGACATAGAGCTTCGCAACTTCGACTGCCTTCTGAAGATCCCCAATGCCAAGGTAGTAGTAAGAGAGGGTAATGCGAAGCCTTTCCCCCTCGCTTGCGCGGGCGCGCAGTTCGAAAGCTTTCTTAAAATTCTCGACGGCCGGTATCATCTCCTTGTGGAAATAATAGCAGTCCCCCAGTTGCTCGTGGGCCATGGCGAAATCCGGGTCCAGCTCGATGGCACGTTCGAAAAGCGGAATGGCTTCCACGTTGCCCTCTTCCCTCCGGGCCTTCCCGCCGAGGGTGTAGGCTCGGAGGGCCTCGAGCGATGAAGTGGTGGCTTGTCCGAGCGGCGTATCGAATTTCTGCACCGAGGCCAGCGACTCGCCCAGCTTCTCGCGCAGCGTGGTCGCCTCCGCGCCTAGCGTATTCACCACATTCTCTCTGCCCGCGGCAGTCGCTTGTTCCTCGGCCAGCGCTTGTTCCCCGGCGCAACCCACCGCCTTCAGGCCCAGCACGTACTCGCTGCCTAGCGCAGCGATCGAGCCCGCAATATAGGCTCGGCCGCCGACGCGCTGGCAGACGTCGCGGGCCACTTCCCCGGTCACTGTTGTGCCGGCAGGGCGCGCCATCCACCGCAGCGTCGCAGTTACCTGATCGTCCGAAAGGACATTCAGAAATGGCGACTGGTGGAGCGCTACCCTCAGCGCCTGCTTTAGGGCGTCGTCGAAAACCGGGTCGCCCGTCTGGTTGGCGAAATCGGCAAGGACCACCGTGTCCTGCTCGGTGAGGTGCTGAGACTGACGCCGGGCAAGATAAAGATAAGTCCCAACCCCAGCCGCGATGACGACGAGCCCGACTGCCACAAGCCAGCGTCGTAGCGGCGCCCCTGGTGGGCGACCCGGTTGGGCGGGCACAACGCCTGCCCCCTCCCCATCAACCGGGTAGATGAACCGGTAACCGCGCCGAGGCAGCGTTTCGACATAGCGCGGGGTTTCCGCATCGTCTCCCAGAGCCCGCCTCAGCCGCTTGACCGCGGCGTTGATGCTGTGGTCGAACTCCACAATGGTGTCGTTAGGCCAGAGTTTCTTCTGTATTTCCTCGCGCAGCACCACTTGACCGGGCCTCTCTACCAGCATGGCCAGAACTTGGATCGACTGCTCCGGCAGCCTGATCCTCAGCCCGTGCTTGCGCAGTTCGCGCGCCCGCAGATCAAGCTCAAAGGTCCCAAAGCCAACCAAGTTTTCCACGGGAAGTTCCTTCTCTAGCCCTGTGGTGAACAGGGTACCACCTTGACCCGTGACCTGCAACAACGCAGCGAATCCAACGCAGCGAATCCAGATCGAGCAAGACAACTGCTTCGCTCCCAATAAGTTAGCGTGTCACCCTCATACCATGGCAATGCCTGCCCCGTTGCATTGAGGTAGCTGACCCCCTGGCGCACAGTCGGCCTCACCACGCAGCCCGTGGAGGAGGACGACTTGAAGGTAGCAAGCAGCAGGCAGGGAAAAACAGGCAGTCGTGCCGGGGTGGGTCTCAGTTTTTATCTAGCTTGGGTAACGTTGCCGCTTGCTTCCGGTTTCGCGAGCGCGCAGACCGAGGCGAAAATCACGGTGAGAGTGTACAACTACGCGCAGGTCCCTGGAGGAGCGCTGGCCCGCGCCGAAGCCGAAGCGGGGCGGATCCTCTCCGCTGCGGGCGTCGACTCGGTCTGGTTGGATTGCTGGCAGCCTCACAGCCAATTCCAGTCAGGCGCCAACCACGATTGTCCAGGGCCACTGGGTGGGGCAACCGTTGCCGTGAGGATTCTACCCGGCTCTGCTAAGGGCGAAATTTTCTCCCGCGACTCGGATTTGGGCTTTGCCGCAGGAGGCAGCTTGGCCAGCGTCTTCTATGGGCGCATAGCCAACTTCGCTAAGGGTGGAGATGGAAAAGACTCGGATATTCCCGTGATCCTTGGGGACGCCATCACGCACGAATTGGGCCACCTGCTGCTGGGACCCGATGCCCATTCGCCCACCGGCATCATGCGCGGCCACTGGGACAGGGATTACCTTCGACTGGCTTTAAGGGGGCGTCAGCTCTTCACGCCGCAGCAGTCCGCGCTGCTGCGAGCCAATGCGCTTCGCAGGCAATAGGAGGCCGTTCGTGCTAGAGCGCCGCGGGTGGCGCCAGTACCGGACCTTGGGAATCGCGTTCCCCGTTGTGGCGGTGCTGCTCGCCGTGATGAACGGGAAGGCGCACTACCTGGGCGGAGCGGTGGCGCTGGACGTGGCAGAAAGCAGCGGCGATGGCGGTACTCGCCGTGGCAGGCGCCGCATGGATGCCACTCTCTCTCCCCATCCTGTGCCGCTGCCCGAGTTCGTGCGCTTCCGCAGAGTGATGGAGTTAGTCATCGTGAATTGACGGACCGCTGCAGGGAGTTCAATTCTATAATAGAAGCATTATGATGGAACCGCTGGAGATCAACCCCGGAAATCGTCTCAGTTGGTCTCAGCCGAAGGCTCTCGAACGCACTTTTGAATTGCGTGACGGCAATCGGCTATTTGGCAGTCTCAGCTTTGTGAAGACTTTCGGTTCACTAGCCGAGGCCTCCCTGGCGACCGGAGACTGGACGTTCAAGCGAGTTGGTTACTTCCGTCCCCGCGTTACGGTGCGCCGGCGGGGGCAGGAGACGGATCTCGCCGTTTATGAACCCAAGGGCTGGGGATCAGAAGGCGAGCTGCAGTTTGCGGGCGGCCGCATATACGCATGGAAGCCCGCAAATTTCTGGGCGACCAGGTTCAACTTTGTGGACAGTGCGGGGAAGGCATTGATCGCTTTCAAACCGGGGGCGGAAGAGAGCACGTGGTCGGACCTATTCAAGTTTCAGGCGCTCGTTGAGATTGATCCATCGGCCAGCCGGCTTGAAGAATTGCCCTTGCTGGTCTCGGTCGGCTGGTACCTCATGATCTTACATCATGAGGATGCTTCGTCGGCTGGCGCGGTCGTGGCCACAATGGGGTAGTCCTCCTGATTAGGTCCTGCTTTGTGGCTACGGTTTGCCGTCCAATCCCAACATCCTTACTTTCGGAAGAAGTGCACCCCCGCACTCCAAGTTACCGGAAAACTGCATGACTGCACTCTTGGCCCGCGTGTGTCGGACCCTGGGTCACAAGAATGTTATGCCTACCGAACGTCCAGTGAGCACACAGGTTGTGTCCGACTGGAGAGAATCGCGGAACGCCGCAGCTCTGGAGAGCAAACACGATCCGTAAGGAAGCCGTCGAGTGGCAGGACCGGATCTTCGCGAGTGACTGCGCGGAGACGGGCGAGCTCGGGGCTAGCTAATCTCCAACACCTTGCGAATGGCCGGGACGGGCAGGTCCGAGCGGAGGACGAGCACGCGGAGGTCGTCCGCCAGGGCCTGTAGCTCGTCGGGCGCCTGCTGGGCGTGCCAGGCGATACCGACCTCGCCCAGCTTGGAGTTGAACAGCCGGCGCAGGATCAGCTCGAGAACGAAGCGCGGAAGCGCGGCGATAAAGCTCTGGGCTGTAGGCACGATCTTGTGGCCCTGGGCCTTTAGCAGCGACAAGCTCTCGCGCAGTGCGGCGATCATCAGCCGCACATCGTCACGCGATCGAGCCAGCGCGCGGACGTCGGTGTGATACTTCATCACCAGCGGTACAAGCACGGCCACGCCGGCGGCGTGAGTGGCCAGCCAATCGACCACTTTCGTCTCGGCGTAGTAGCGCAGGCCCGCCTGGCGTAGGACGTTCACCAACCGCCTCAGGCGCGGTGTGACAGAGCCGTCCAGCTCGCCCAAGGGCGCGCGCGCCGAGGGCCATGTCGGCGGGCCGATCGCGCGGATGATCTCGCCGTCGCGTTTCCCGCCGGCGTTGACGAATCCGAGCATGACCCGCTTGCGGCCCAAGGCCTGGATGATCTCCCCGGGACCGAGGAGATTGTTGTTCATGAAGACGACGTTGGGCGAGACGTTCGCCGCGAGCACGGGCAGGAGGGCCGCGACCTGGTTGCGGCGGACGACGGAGAGGATGTACTCGTAGCGGTCCCCCGGCGTGAGTTCGCCGATGAGGGCGACCTTGGCGACGGTGCGGCGCTGGTTCCAGGGATTCTCAATGACGATGCCGTCGCGCTCGAGCGCCGCCAGGCGCTGGGCGCGAGCGAGCACAGAGACGTCGACGCCGGCGGCGTGGAGATGAGCGGCGCAGACAGAGCCGTTCACGCCCGCGCCGATGACGAGGATTCTGGGGTTATCGTATTTCATGGAGGAATCTGTCTCCGTGGCCTGAAAGGGCCGACGGCACGGACGCGCTGTTCGCTTGGAAACTGTTCGTAAGGATTGCCAAGCTAAGGGCTTCGGCCAGCTTGAAGTAGAGCGGGATTTCCACTACCGGCTCTCCCACGGCGCTCATTTTACACCCATCGGGCGGTTTCCATTTCCCAATTGTGGAGCTGTTGCTCTTAGACTTGCGTTCGGCTTGCTGCGATTGCCGCGATCACCCGCCACTGCGTCGTTGGCGGTGTCTCTAACCATGCTTACGTTATGTTGCACCAGCGGGAGTGCGGCGAGCGGATTTTGATCTTGGAGAAATCTGCCCGGATCACGCAACCCGGAAGTTGCACCCATCAGCTCTAGCCCTGGCGCATGGTACGAGCCGGAAAACGATAGCTGGCGAAAACAGCCCAAGTTTCAAATGAAAATTTGCGAGTTACTTAGGGATACCACGACGGGTGTCCTTAGCTCCTCTCAGCGTGGCCAACCTCCGTGTAGCCGACCCTCCGCTCGGAGCCACCTGGCGGCACATCCGCGCATAGGGGGTTTAACCGGCAGCTTGGATTGTCGATGGTCACTTCGGCTGCAAGCGGAGATAGCGCGGAGCCCTCCGTTAGCCGACGGATTCTTCAGCGCTTGTTCCCGAACAATGGCAGTGTGCACTTGCTTTTTTGCGTAAGCGCGGCGGGAAGGGACGCGCTCTCGCAAGGCGACGACTACGCCACCCGCTAAGGATTTCGAATTAGCTTCCCGGCAATCCTGAAGGCCCTGCAAATTGCGGATTGATACCGTTCGGTCCCGGGGCTGGGGGCTGACGGTGCTTGACTTCATCTCCAGCCGCGGCATAAGCTTCCCATCAGCCGGAGGTCCTTGGCAGAGTACTGCCCCTTCCTGATCCTTTGAACCATGCATAACTTAACCCCATTTCCAAAACCACTCCTGGCGATGGTGGCAACCCTGTTTGCCGCCGCCACGATTTTCTACAGCGGCCTCTGGATGTATTCTGAGCGGTGGCAAGTCCCTGTGCAGTTGGGTTTTGATGATCAATACGTCGACGCTGAACAAAGCCAGCTCCTTACGAGCATTTACAAAGACAGCCCGGCGGAGAAGGCAGGATTGCAGGTAGGTGACCTAATCCTCAAGGTCGACGGAGAGCGATTTGAGAGCGATTACTCGCTCAACGACATCTGGGCCAGACACAAACCCGGGGACACGGTCGCTCTCAGGATTCAGCGCCCCCACGTTCCTGCGCCGTTTACCCTCAGGGCGACCTTTGAGGCTGCTCCCTCACGATCAGGAAGGTTGACCGAGCATCTAAGTCAGGACATCATCAACGCGTATCCGGTGGTTTTCCTTGTGGTGGGCCTGTCGGTCCTGTTTCTACGCCTGGAGGATCCCTACGCTTGGCTGCTGGCTTTGGAGTTCGCCGGCGCCATCGCCGTCGCAAACTGGTCTGGCAACTTCGCGGGCCTGGGGCCTTCCGTGCGAAGGTTCGCCATGACCTATCGAGCGATCTTCCAAGGTTTCAATCCCGCGTTTTTCTTCCTTTTTTTCGCGGTCTTCCCGGCGCGTTCGCAGCTCGATCGTCGCGCCCCGTGGCTGAAGTGGCTCGGCTTGGCGATGGGATTGTCCTTTGCGCTATCGGGATTGGGTACAGGCATTTATGAGACACCGGCGCTAGTGGGAAGGTTGTTTGGGCACGTTGTGTCTAAGGCAGTTCGAATGATGTACTCCTATGGGTTTCATTTTTTGGGCTTGGCCTCGCTGGTCGGCAATGCGATGGGTGCAGCCAGCCCGGAAGCGCGGCGCAAGAGTCGAGTGATTCTATGGGGAACGCTCGTAGGTGTGGTACCGATCTTGCTGGGGCTCGGAGCCCAGGAGCTTCTCGGATTTCAAATGTCTCTGTGGTTGGCTGCCGTGCTCGTTCTCTTGGTGTGCGTCTACCCCTTGTCTTTCGCCTACGCCGTGGTCAAGCACCGGGTGCTCGAGATCCCGGTGTTGCTCCGCAGAAGTGCCCGCTACCTGCTGGTGCAGCGCGGGTTCCTGTTTCTTCAACTCTTGATCAGCGTGGGGGCGGCCGTCGCTTTCGCCTGGGGCCTGGCCCACACACACGTTATGACGCCCATAGGACTTACCGGCGGCGTGGTCTTTGGCTCGGCGCTGGCTCTTGGCGGTCTACGTATCCATCACGCCACCTCGCAGCGCATTGACCGCGCCTTCTTCCGCAACGCCTACGACGTTCGCGTAATTTTGGAGGATTTGGTCGAGAAAACACGCACGGCCACCAGTCGAAGTGAGTTGGCGGCATTGTTGGAGCACCATTTAATGCAAGCGCTTCAGCCGGTATCCTTCGCAGTCTATCTCGAGACAAGCGACAATCAGCTTTCGGCCGCGCCTGCAAGTGTTCCGGCGGAACTGCAAACCATTTCGGTGACTCAACCCCTGATGGTTGATCTGGCGCGTCGTGGCCGGCCCTGGGAAGTGTCCGAGAAAACACGAGGCGATGCGCCGGGGCTTTTTCTGCTCGCGCCCCTTCGGCCCGATTGCCTGGTGCCTGTCCTGGGCCGGGATAGCCGGCTCGTGGGACTTCTGGTCTTGGGTCCGCGCCTCTCGGAGGAGCCGTATTCAAGAGACGACAAACACCTGCTGGCTTCCGTGGCAGGCCAGGCGGGGGTGGCGCTGGAAAGCATCCGCCTGGGTGAAAAGATCGCCGAGCGCATCGAGGTGGAGCGGCGTGCGGCTCAGGAAATGGATTATGCAAAGCAGGTCCAGGCCAAGTTGTTCCCGCAAAGGTTCCCTCCCCTCAAGTCGATGGAATATACCGGCCGCTGCCTCCAGGCCCGCCAGGTTGGCGGTGACTACTACGACTTCCTGAACCTGGGTTCTGGGCATTTGGGGATCGTCCTGGCGGACGTGGCAGGAAAGGGTATTTCCGGCGCTTTGCTGATGGCCAACCTGCAAGCCAACCTGCGCAGCCAGTATGCCGTTGCTTTGCAAAATCTGCCGGGATTGCTTCGATCAGTGAATCAACTGTTCTACGAAAATACCGATGAACGCAGTTACGCCACGCTCTTCTCCGGAGACTACGACGATTCCACCCGCCGGCTGCGTTATGTGAATTGCGGCCACCTGCCTCCCCTGGTGGTCTGCCCGAATGGCGGCATCGAACGCTTGCTGCCTACGGCGACTGTGCTGGGGCTATTTGAAAAGTGGGAGTGCGCGGTTGCCGAGGTAGGGCTTTGTCCGGGAGACATCCTTGTATTGTATACGGATGGCGTGACTGAGGCGCCGAACGAAGCAGGTGAGGATTTTGGCGAAGGCCGCCTGCTGGAGACGCTGAAGAGCCAATCGCATCTCCCCGTCGGGCCCCTTCTCCAGTCCGTTGTTGAGGCGATGGAGCGATTCAGCAACGGTACGCAACACGATGACGTGACGCTGGTGATTGCCAGATCGCTCGCGTAGAGAAGCGTAGCTCACAAGTCGGTATAGGCATCGCGGCCTCCTCTGTCGACCTGCGACGGCTCTCATCGATCTCGACTTGAGCGAGCTCAAGCCCGAAAACCTGGAAGAGCTGATGTACCAGCTCAAGGGGCTGACGGTCGATATCGACGACAAGACGAGCAAGGTGCGAGTCTTCTGCGAGTGAATCGGCAGCCGCGCCGCCTGCCAGGGCTCGTTGATGGAAATCTGTTTTGGTATCGTTACACTGCTCGGTGCGGTACAGAAGGGTCTGGCTTCTCCGTCAGAGGCGTGACCGGCATTCCCTTAGGTCGCCGAGACCGGGGCAAGCCCGCACTGACTTGCTCCGCTGTACTCCAGCGAGCAAATTCCCGCCAATATCTGGCCAATTCCTTGGCGGCTATTTTGTGAGCATTTGCGTGCTCAGGAGACAAATCAGGAAGAGGATAAGATGCCATGTAGACCTCCGTAGGGAAGGAGAGGTTATACCACATACCCGGGAGGAAAATGATTCGGGATAACGAACGGGGTCACGACCTAGGGACTCGATGGCGCGGAAGCGGAACTAATGTCAATACTTAGCGATTGTGCCCAGACGAAATGACTGCCAGGACGTCGTCCTTAGACTGGCTTGACAAGCCACCCGCTACTTTCTGAAACTCTCCGTGTAGTTCTTGCCGCCGCCATAGAGTTTTTCAAAGCGGAATCCTGCGCCTTCGACTAGCTCCCGAACATCCGGAAGGGCAATGAAATCCGGATCGCCGGGCTGCTCGGTCAAGGACAGCGGGCCTCCGGGCCGGATCACTGGTCTCCAAACCTGATGACTACGCCGCAACTGCTGCCGTGGTTCGGGGTTTTATCTTGCCGGCGAGATTCTTACCGAGCACTGCCGACGCGGTGGCCACACCACCAAAGAGTGCGCCGGCAACGCCGAGCGCCGCCACGTCCTGCCCGGTAAGGTAGAGGCCTGGGACGGAGGTATGGGGCGTGAGCGAGCGTGATAGGAAGCGCTCCGGTGTGGCGGCGAGGCCATAAGCTTCTCCGTGCTCGTAATTCATAAAGTGGCGCGTGGTGATCGGCGTGGAGAGTTCCGCGTGGTCGATCTTCCCAGCCACGGCGGGCACCAGCCGCTCGAGTTCGCTCTGCAAACGAGCCGCTAACTCCTTCTTGAACGCCTCGTAATCCTCTGTGCGACGCCTCCAGCGGGAGCCCTCCCAGCGCGCAAACCATTCATAGGGAGCAAGGGTGACAACTTCGAGCGTCGCCCGGCCGGGGTACTTGCGCTCAAAGCCCGGATCCTTCGCCGAGGGAAAAGAAATGAACAACAGCCCGAAGGGCGCGGACGGGTCCTTAACGAAGCGGGCGAAGTTCGTGTCATGGTCAGGCGTGGGATGAACCCACAGGTTCGTCCCATTCAAGCCGAGTTCTGCCGCGCTCTGCTTCACGCCGACGTAAAGGCTCAGGTGAGCCAGGGAAGGTGGAATCCGCCGCAGTTCGTTTCGCAGCGGCTGCTCCGCTCGAACGAGGCGCTCGAAAGTGTTG
>Ga0209517_10005536_pt1 | contig 16050 bp, 12 predicted proteins | sample PeaSoiMetSII2010_FD_187695 | JGI IMG/M metagenome (GOLD analysis project Ga0209517, IMG submission 187695) | Peat soil microbial communities from Weissenstadt, Germany - SII-2010 (SPAdes) (version 2) | ecosystem: Environmental > Terrestrial > Soil > Wetlands > Peat | place: Germany... | reverse complement strand
CAAGGCCCCCCAGGAGGCTGCCCAGCCCCAGTCGCCGAGGCTGAAAATGTAGTGCCGACCTGCAAGATCGCTTTGATGAAAAGAAAACACTTACGACTTCAATATGCCCTCAACTGCGAAAGTTCGGTTAAGGCGCCGGGACTTCGAGAGCCGCGGAGCGGCGCCAGCAAGTAGCCCACGGCGTGAGAATGTGTGAAGAAATTCGGAATGTGTCATCCTGAGCGCAGACTTCATGATCCTTCGGCTCACCACTGTGCATGAAAATGGCTCTTTGGAGGTAACTCCTGTATTTTCAACAAAAGCTTCCGCCATTTTCATAGCAGCGAAGGATCTCTGCAGTTGTTCGTAAATCGCTGGACCATAATTAACTGCGGGGATCCTTCGCTTCGCTCAGGATGACAGGCGGCTGATTTTTTCACAGCTTCTGAGCCGTGGGACGGGATGTGGCGTTAATATTCACAGCCCAGGAAGGGGCGACAGATCTCGCGCGGGAGCCACTGCCGCCCCTCCGGGGCTGAAATAACCAGGGGTGGCTCCTCGGTCCCACGGCTCACGCCGTGGGCTACTCCCTGTCGGCCCTCCGGGCCTGTATTCGCGGTGAGCGAGACCTACATTGCGACCACTTGAGGCGTTAAGTTAACGCCTGTTGGGTTTCACCCCCGGCAACTCATTTCGCTCCGCTCCGGGGAGCACGGCTTCACGCGCATTCGACCATCCCGTTGCAATCGGGCGGAGAAGGTTTTGAAACAGCTTCTAGCCTCGAACGCAATGGATTCCCGCTTTCGCGGGAATGACGCGATTTTTGAGCCTGCTCATCCACCAGTCGTGCTCTGTGCGCAGGCGGGCTGAACGCCGGCGCGGCCTCCGTGACACGAATTAGCTTCTATGCTGTAATTAGAATCTTAGGGTGAAGCTCGATGCTCGCTGCCTTCGAGCTTCCCTTCGCAGGGCGAACAAACTTCCAGGAGGAAACATGAAGAAGAAGACGCTGACGATTTGGATAGCGACCGTGTTGACGCTGCTGCTTGTATTTGCGATTCCCGTAATTCGTACGGCAACGGCCAAACCCGCGCCCGACGAACATCCGGAGTATCACGATGCCGTGAACGATCTAAGGAACGCGCGCAAGCATCTCGAAAAGGCCCTCAACGACGGATACGGCCATCGCGATCGCGCCATGCAGGCCATCGACGCGGCCATTCACGAGTGCGACGAGGCTGTGCGCGTGATGCACTAATACTAAGTGACCAAGCTTGTAATATTGGTGCTTTGGAAGGGCGGGGCTTTAGCCCCGCCGCGTGGCAAGTCCTCGACGGGCCTTTAGGCCCTGAAACCAAGCCGCTTCAGGGGCTAAAGCCCCGTACGTACCCAGCGAGATGAGCGGCGGGGCTGAAGCCCCGCCCTTCCGTTTCCGACGAATAAGTTCGCTCACTAATTCAGCTAAGCACAAGGGCGGCCACAACAGCCGCCCCTACGCCGATTGCCTAAAACAGCAAGTGCAGCGACAATTGCAGGAAGCGCGAGCTGCCGAGGGTGTGCTGAATCACGCCCAGGCTGCCCTGTGGAGGGATCGAAGGAGGTCCTTCATAGTAAGGAAAGAAATCCACATCGTTGTTGGGCGTGTCAAAATCGGCTTGATTGAAGATATTGAAAGCGTCACCCTCCAGGCGCAGGCGATAGCGCTCCTTGAAGGTGAAATCCTTGGCCAGGCTCATATCGAAGCGGACCTGGAAAGGACCGCGAAAGGTGTTCCGGCCGGAGTTCCCATAAAGCGACTCGTAGTCATCGCACCCCGTCGCGTCGCAGGGAGGCACGCCATTGGTGCCAGGGGCCACAAACTGGGGCAGAAAATCGTTGGCATTCAACACCGGCTTCCCCGCGTTGACGCCGTGAGTACCCTGTAGTTCCGCCTGTTTATAGCTCACACCCGGGGCGATGGGCACGATGGGGTTCCCGATCTCGTCGAGAGTCCCGAAGTAGAGGCTACCCACCGAGCCCGAGTAGTCATACACGCTATAGGGCTGGCCGCTCTGGGCAACAGTCTGCCCACTCCAGGTCCAGCCGTTCACCAGGTATTTCAGCGCCTTGCTGTTGGTGTTGAGGCTGGGGAACGTGTAACTGTAATTGATCAGGAACACATGGGTCTGATCAAAGTCCGCCGAGGCATAATTGGCCTTCGGAGTCAGCGGATTGTTCCCCGTGACGAACAGGCCCAGTCCGCTTTGTTCATCGAGGGCATGCGACCAGGTGTAAGAAGCGGTGAATTGCAGCCCGCTGGAAAGCCGCTTGGTCACCCGCGCCTCGAGGGCATTAAAGTTGGAGGTGCCCTCGGCCTCGTACAGCACTGAATTCATGTCGTAGCCAATGTAAGGCACGCGCACCGGGGCGTTGCCGGAATACTCATTGGTGTAAATGGGTTCGAGGTCCAGCGGAACTTGGCTCCCGTAAACGTTCGCCGCCTGCAGCGGGCTTGTACCGCCGTAGGAATAGATCTGTTCGTTGGCGGGGTTCGCCGACCACAGAGGGCTTTGCGGTGTAGCGATGTTCGGCTGGTTGAATGGGACGGGCAGGATCTCGTGCAAGCCGCGGTTGCCCACATAGGAAATGTCGAACAGCCAATTGTTCGAGGGCTGATATTGAAAGTCGAGGGTCCAGTTCTGGGTGTTCGGCAGCTTGTTGCCGATGTCATATCCGCCGTACAGGAAGGGACCGAACAGGTTTCCAGTCGGCCAGCATCCCGGATAACCACAGGCCGTTTGGGAGAAATTGGGCAGGTAGGCGAGGAAATTGGCGGCGTTGGCAGTCGGCGGCACGGGGGGAGCCGAGCCTGTGCCGAATGGCGCCGAAAGACCCCCGGTCTTCGTCGTGGCGGCAATCGGTTCGACGAAGGGCGGCGCCAGCGTCACGCCAAAGGGGCCATTGTAGCCCGAGCCGGCGCTAGGGGAGAAGTAACTGAAGAGTTCCCCGCGATCGTAGTAAATACCATAGCCCGCGCGCACGGTCAGTTTGGCAGTGGGCGACCAGGCGATGCCGAGGCGCGGCGCAAAGCCCCACTGGTGGTTGGTCATCAGGGAATCGCTGCCTCCCGAGGCGAATTCCAAACCCGAACTCGTCAGGGTATCCGAGGCGACATTGTAGGAGTAGCGGCTGGGGTTGAAGGCCGTGAGCCGCCCGTATTTTTCCGAGAGTGGACCGTCAAAGTCCCAGCGCAAGCCGGCCGTCACGGTCAGATTGCTCCGAACCTTGAAGTTGTCATTGATATACACCCCGGCGGTATCGGAACGGTAATAGCGGCTGGCAAAACCGGAAAACGCATCTCCGCCGTGCAACTTGCCTTCCACGAAGGTCTCGAAATTGGTGAAGTCGGCTGTGGAGGCGCTCGTGTTGTTATTGATGACATTAAGCTCGGTGCGGTCCAATTGCCCGCCGAATGCGATGGTGTGGCGGCCTTTCACCATGTTGATTGAGGATTCGTATTCCCACTGATTCTGGTACATTCCGGCGTTGCCGAAACTCGCGCTAGGGCCGAATTCCAGACCTTGCTGGATGGTGGAATCGGAAGTGGTGATATCGAACTGGGGAAAGGTGTGCGCGCCCAGCAGGCTCATGCCCAATTGCGTCGGATCGAACTCCTGTCCGGTTCCCGCATAAGCTCGCAAGCGCGTGAAGCCAACGTGTTGCTCCCACGTGACGTTGGGAGAGAGAATGAGGTTGTTGCTGATCGTGCCCACGTCACTACCCGCCGTAAGCTGCTGCTCGAAGCCCAGCAAGGACCCGACTGCGCCAAATGGATTGCTGGTGGGATTGGTTTGAATATAAAACTTGGCTGACATCCGGTCCTTATCGCTAACCTGGTAATCCACATCGGCAATGCCCTGATCGACCGGGGCTTTCGAGTTGAACCCCTGGACTATCGCATCGTAGCCAAGGTACTCAGCAGTTGCGGGATTGGTGATTTGCGGCGTGGGGATCAAGAATTGTCCGTTGGGGAGCTTCGCATTCAGAAGATCGAGCGACACAGTATTGACCTGGCTGGCCGTGAGCGCCTTACTTCCCGTGAGGTCGAAGGACGAATTGACGGCGGCGACGATGCCCCCCGCGCTCCGGTCGTTGGTCAAGCCAAGCGGCACGGTCACGTCTTTGGTCGACTCGGCCGCATCCGAAACGCGCATGCCCTGGTAGGAGAGGAAGTAAAACAGCTTGTCCTTTTTGATCGGCCCGCCGAGGGTGGCGCCAAATTGGTTACGATTCAGGAACGGATTCGGGAGATTATCGGCATCATAGAAAAATGGTGCGGCGTTCATGTCGCTGTTCTGCCATTGCTCCCAGGCTGATCCATGCAATTGGTTGGTGCCGGACTTGGTGAGCACGCTGACGTGCGCGCCGCTGTTGTTGCCCTGCGTGGCGTCAAACATCGCGGCATTCACGGCGATCTCCTGGATGGCGTCAATAGGAGGTGTGGGCAGGGCCTGGCCGATGGCGCCGTACACGGAAGTGCTGGTCTGAATCACACCGCCCGCACCAAAGTTCTCACCCGTATTCAGCACGAAGCGATTCTCACCGACCTGGCTGGTGGAGTTCCCATTGAACAGGTTGTTGGTGCTGACGCCGTTCAGCGAGAAGCTGTTGCTGGTGTCGCGATTGCCATTGGAGAAGATGGCCTGGTTGCCCAAACCGGCGTTGGCGCCCGAGCCTGACAGGAAATCTGCGTGCACGCCCGGAGTCAGAATCGCGAGTTGGGTGAAGCTGCCGGTGCCGAGCGGTGTGGACTGAATGGTAAGTTGGTCGACTACGTAGCCGTTCGTGGCGTCCGTCTGGTTCATGAGCGGAGTGGCAGTCACTTCGACAGTGGTGCTGACCGAGCCGACCTTCAGACTGCCGTCCACCGTGGCCGTCCGGCCCTCCTGGACCAACACCTGGGTGTGGGTCTCGGTTTCGAAGCCCTCTTTCGCGAAGGACAACTCATAGGTTCCTGCCGGAAGATTAGAGATCGAGTAGGTCCCGTTAGACTCCGAGTGTACCGTCACGTCAAGGTTGGTGGCCACGTTGTGCGCCTTCACCGCGACGCCTCCCACGGCAGCACCGGAGGAATCCAATACGGTGCCGGTAATGGCTCCCACGATTTGCTGGGCCCCGCAAGGCGCCAGAGATCCTATAAGTAAGAACAACAGCGTGGCGACGGCCAGCAGCGGCTTGCGCAACACTGTAACTTGGTAATTCGTCCTCTGATTCATAGGCCTCCTCGCGCATTCCGAATCCGAAAGTCCAGATTTGTTGGGGCGATCCCGCCTACGAGGGTTCGCCATGGACGGCGTAAAGCCGTCATCATATCAAGCTAAGGCACGGACGAAGGCGCTTCCACCGATCCACAAGACCAATATTATGAGCAGCTTGGAGCTTGTCGCTGGCAGCCTACATCTGACCACCCGGATGCCGGAATACCCGGAACCCAGACGCTTAAGCCCTTCCCCCGAAGGCGCCTGATCAAACTCCTTTATTGAAAGTCAGAGTGTAGACAGGGACTATTATACTCAGGTGAACACGGTGTTACAATTCTGTGAAGCACGGAACGTTTTGCGGCTCCTCGGTGTTGGTAGACGTGAAGAATTGTAGAGCCGCGGAGCGGCGCCAGATAATAGCCCACGGCGTGAGCCGTGGGGCCCGATGCGGCGCTAAGAGTCACAGCCCCGGACGGGGCGACAGGACATCCTGCGGGAGCCTCTGCCGCCCCTCCGGGGCTACCATAACCCTGGGCTGCGCCGCGATCCCACGGCTTGCGCCGTGGGCTACTCTCTGTCGGCCCTCCGGGCCTGTACTAGGGGACATTCAGGTCTACACTGCCGTCCGCCGAGGTATTTGGTTAATGTTTGTCGACCGCACGCCTGGCCCCTGGCCTCTGCCACCCGCTTTACGGTCGCTGCTGCACCGGGAGGAATTGCGCCAGCGCGCTGGGTGCATTTCCGAGGGCGCGCGCCAGGCTCAACTTAGCAACATTGTGGGCAAACACGCTGTCAATATAATCGAGGTTCGCGCCTGCCACCGATTCCTGCGACTGCACCACCTCGACGTTTTCGCTGACGCCGGCCTCGAAACGCTGGCGAGTCTGGTGCAGCGTTTCCCCCATAAGCTGGATATTTTCCTGCGCCACCTTGACTTGATTGGCGGCTGCCTCGATGTCCAGGAAGGCGTTCCGCACTTCGCTTTCGATCTCGCTTCGAGTGTCCTCGAGTTCCGCGCGGCGCTGCGAAAGGGCCGCTTGCGCCTGTTGAATATCCGCCGCGGTGCGCCCGCCGTTCCAGATGGGCACGTTTAGTGTGGCCGAGGCCGTAAAGGTGGGACGCAAATTTGAAGGAGTGCCGATCGTGCCATAGTCGGCGCTGGCGGATGCCGAAGGGTAGCGCTCGGCACGCGCCGCAGCCAGAGCGCGCTCCGCCGCTCTCACCTGGGTCTCTGCCGCTTTCAGATCGGAACGCTGCGCAAACGCCTGCTTGATTGCGTCTTCCAGGCTGAGAGGCGGGGCGGGCGCGAAAGGAATAACGTTGGAGAGTTCGTACCCAGGCGTGGGAGGCAGGCCCGTGAGGCGGGCGAGAGTGATTTTCTGTTTGGCAAGATCGTTCTCGAGAGTCACTAAGCGTTGCTGATCGAGCAGCACCTCGACCTGGCTGCGATTGAGGTCGATCTTGGTAGCCCTGCCGAACTTGAGCTGTTGCCCGGTGCGCTCAAAAAGCGCCTTGGCAGTGTCCAGTTGCGCCTGAGCTGAGTCGAGCCGCGCGTTCGCGGCCAACACCTGAAGATACGCTCCGGCAACGGCGAGAGTCACCAGATCCTGGGCATCTTTGCTGGAAAGCTCACCAGCTCGCGCCACCTCCCGCGCCGAACGATAATTGTTGAGGGCGGTGAAATCGGCGATGGACTGCGATACCCGCGCGCGGACGTCCAAAACGTTGAATGGTCCGACGACGGAGGGAAGCGAGAAATTCGGAACGCTGAAACTGAACCCGATGGTCCGCAGGTTAAACGTTTCCTCGATGTCGTTTACGTCCGCCCTGATGTCCGGCAGCAGGGCGCTGCGCGCCGCGTGCGCCTGCCCGCGCGCTTGCACCAGGGCGAGGTTTGAGCCCACCGCTCCCAGGTTGTGCTCGAGCGCGCGCTGGACCGCCTCCGCCAGCGACAGCCTTCCGGAGAAGGAAAGCCGCGCCGTGCTGCTCGTGCTCCCGCTATAGGCGCCCTGCACGGACACCGTGGGGTTCAGGGTGTTTACGCTGGTCGTGGTGCTGGGCACGGCGGATTGTGTCGCGACAACTCCGCCCCCTTGCGCGTTTCGTCCCGATAGCGGAAGCGGAGTGGCCTGCGTCGTGGGCGGCGGCGCCGCTCCGCCGAATTGCGCAACGGCGTACGTCGCGAAGGCGATCACCTGCAATCCGGCAAGAACTGCCGCTCGCCCGACAACTCGCGTACCGGTTCTTCTCATGGCTGGTCTACCTCTCTTAACCATTGCGGTTGAATTCAAGTTGCTATCTTCAGTACAGCGTCGCAGTTTCTGGTTTTTCTGCCAAACACTCTGGAACGCCCGGCTCTTGAATTTTGAATCTGGAAAATGCCAAGCCCCGACGCGGCGGCCCAGCAAAGCCCAGGCCAACGGCCCATACGCGTTAAGTTAAAGACCCGAGGGCTGCTAGAGCCCGTCAGCCGACGGGCGCCAGAAAGTAGCCCACGGCGTAAGCCGTGGGACCCGATGCGGCGTTCATGTCCGCAGCCCCGGAGGGGCGACAGAGACGGTGCCGGGGGATCTGTCGCCCCTCCGGGGCTTATACAATCCGGGGCCGCTCCTCGATCCCACGGCTCACGCCATGGGCTACTCTCTGTCGGCCCTCCGGGCCTCTGGAAGTGGCCAGTGAGTGCGACGTAGCGCGAGATGAGCCATCAGGTTAACACCTAGAGCCCGCCGGCTTGGGCTTTGCCAGGCCGCCCCTTCAGGGCGAGAGATCACAGCCCATGACCAGCCCACGCTTTGGCCGCCATCGCCGGACCCTTAGATTTGCCGTTTGAACAGCAAAATGCAACACGTGATTAGCACTGCCGAAAAACACGTCAAGATCGCAAGGTCGAGGCTGATGCCGGCAAACCCCGTGTCCTTCAGCAGCAGGTTCTTGAGGGCGTCGACGACGTAGGTGAAAGGGTCGACGAACGACATGGCTCGCAGCCACACGGGAAAGCCGGCCGTCGGGTAGACGGCGCCCGAGGGGAAAAAGAGCAGCGTATTGAGCACGCCGAAGATGGCGCGCGGAACCAGGGGATCGCTGACGCGCACCATAAGCAGAAACATCATGCTGATCATCGCGAGAGAGGTCACGGCCAGGACGACGATCAGGTAAACCAGCCGCGCCGGCTCCCACAATTGAGGAATGCCGGCAATCAGGCCGCCGATGATGGTGATGATGAAACCCGCCATCAGGCCCTTGAGCGCGCCTGAGCCGATAAGTCCCAACACCAGATCCACTTTGCTGAGCGGCGTACTGAGGTACCCTTCGTGGAGGCCTCGAGCCTTGTCATCAATAAAGGTAATGCCGCCGCCGATCATAGCCGTCACGAATATTGACAGAGAGATGGAGCCTGCCAACAGGTATTTAATGTAGTCGATGTAGGGATAAACCTCCACCGTCTGGATGTCGATGCTGGCCGGGAGGCGGTTGGGGCTATACAGGCCGGCCAGGTTCGCGGTAGGGGATTCCCCCGGTTCCATGGCCGGCAGCACCGGCCCGTTCAAGCTGTTCTGCAACTGCTGCATACGCTCGAAAATGCCGCTCGAAGTGAAGGTATCCGTATTGTCCTCGATGAACGCAATGCGCGGGTTTTCGTTGCGCAGCACGCGCTCGGAAAAATCGGGAGGGATAAAGATGACGGCCTTCAGGAAGCCCGCCTTGAGATCGGTCACCGCCTCGGAAAGGTCGGTGTATTGCGTGAGGTGAAACGTCTCGGGATTCGCCACAATAGCGTTCAGCCCCGCGCGCACCTGGCGGGCTTGCGTGCCGGTGTCTTTGTCCACCAGCGCCACTCGCACCTTCGTGATCTTTCCGCCAAAGGCATAGCCCAGCACCACGAGCTGCACCAGCGGAAAAATCATCGACGCCATCATCAGCGCCGGGTTGCGGAAAAACTTCCGCATGTCGCGTTCGATGAGAGCCCATATCCGGTAAAACTTCATCCTTGTTCCCCGATGGTTGTAGGGGCGGTTCGCGAACCGCCCCTACGGAACAATCGTCCTCAGCCCGTCCTTGCAGGGCACGAATCATTTGTACAGATGGCTGATGTCCAACCGTTTGGCGCCCAGCTCGTCGCGAAGCTGCCGGCCCGTAAAATGCAAAAAGACATCGTCGAGGGTCGTGCTGTGCACGGTGACCCGGTGGGCCTTGACGCCCCGGCGGCGGGCCAGTTCCATAATCGCGCCCAGCGTTTCCGCTCCGTCCTGGGAGGTGATGCGCGTAACGCCTTCGTGCTCGCTGACGTTTAAAACCAGCGGGAGCGCTGCCAGCGCATCGTGCCAGTCGCCCGGCGCCCCGCCAAATTCCGCCTCGATCACCTCGTGAGCTGGAATGCTGTCTTTCAGCCGCGTAGGCGAATCGAGCGCCACCAGTTTCCCGTGGTCGACGATGGCGATTCTCTCGCACAGCTTGTCCGCTTCGTCCATGTAGTGCGTGGTGAGCAGGATCGTCAACCCGGACTGCTTCTGGAGTTTTTCGATCATCTCCCAAACATTCGTGCGCGAGACGGGATCCAACCCGGTCGTCGGCTCGTCCAGAAAGAGAATCTTGGGTGAGTGCACCAACCCGCGAGCGATCTCGAGTCGGCGGCGCATGCCGCCGGAGAACGTGCCCACGAGGGCTTTTGAAAACTGCGCCAGGTCGACAGCGTCAAGGAGTTCGCGGATCAGCGTCTCGCGCTCCTCGGCAGGGACGCCGTAAATCTTGGCATGGATTTTGAGATTCTCCTCGGCGGTCAGTTCGGGGTCAGAGGTGAGCGCTTGCGGAATCACGCCAATCGAGTTCCGCACGCCTTCGGGATCCTTGCGCACGTCGTGGCCGGCGACGCGCGCCACGCCCTCGCTCGGGGGCGTGAGCGTGGTGATCATGCGGATGAGCGTGGTCTTGCCCGCGCCATTCGGGCCCAGCAGTCCAAACACTTCCCCTTGCGGCACCTCGAAGCTAACGTGGTCAACGGCCACGAACTCGCCGAATCGCTTGGTCAATCCTTGCACTTCAATCGCATTCATGCTCATGGGTTGTCATTCTGAGCGTACATGGGCTTGCGGCCCTTCCACGTAGATGAAAGTCGGTGTCATCCTGCGCGAAGCGAAGGATCTGCAGTTCCGGTCCGGAGCGAAGTAATGCAGATTCTTCGCTTCGCTCAGAATGACAGACTTTCGAGAGACCGAAGCGAAGGATCTCCGCAGTTCGTGTTTAGCGTGGAACTGACCCCTCACCCGGCCCGCGACGGCTGATGAAAGCGCCGTCGTGGCCCACCCTCTCCCCTTGGGAGAGGGCGGTCTTGTTCTCAGCTAGAAATGCAGCCAGCGGCGTTCGCTCGCCGGCCGTGGCAGGAGCACATACGCCGTCATGCCGGCAAAAAGGCGACGTTCCTCGTTGGGAATTGCCACCTTGATTTCAAAGGTGACGATGTCCCGTTTCGTGCGGCTGACGTCGCGTTGCGTGGCGAAGTCCGACTCCGCGCCTTTATAGAAAACGTTTCCCTCGAGGATGTTTCCGGAAGGCAGGCGCACTCGCAGCTTTTGGCCAAAGGTAATCCGGTCGACGTAAGTTTCCTCAACGTCGGCCTGCACCCAGAGGTGGTCGATATCCAGAACCGTCACGATGGGTCCGCCCGCCTGCACGGTTTCACCCTGGCGCGCCACACGCACCGACACCACGCCGTCGGTCGGGGCGTAGACCTTGGTGTATTCAAGCTGCGTTTGTGCCTGGTTCTCCTGTGCGACGGCTTGTGCTATCTGCGCGCGCGTGGCAACAATATCGTCCTGCTGAACCTCCACCTCTTTGCGGTTTGCTTCGGCGACCGCCAATTGACCCTCGGCCACCCGCACCTGGTCTGTGAGCGCTTTCACGTTGGCTTGGGAGCCAAGGTAATTCTGTTCGGCGGTGTCGCGCTCCTGCGCGGTGAGGACAGCTTCCTTGAAAAGCCCCTCGTCCCGCTTGTAGGTGATTTCGTTCAAAGCCAGCGTTGTCTTGGCTTGCTCGAGTTGGGCGCGAGCTGCCGTTACCGCGGCTTCCGCCTGTGCGACGGCAGCGGAGGTTTGCTGGTCATCCATGGCGCGGGTCTCACGGGACTGCTCGAGCCGCGCTCGAAAGGTGCGGATATTGGCAGCCGCGGAGTCGCGCGCCGCCTGAAGGTCCTTGGGATCGATTTCGGCGATCAACTGGCCCTTCTTCACAAAAGTCCCTTCCTGCACCAGCAGATGCTCGAGGCGCCCCTGCACCAGTGGACTGGCGATGTAGTCGTTGCCCATAATGATGCCGGTGAACTGGATGTCTTTCGTACTCGGCGTTGTGAAGGCGTAGACCAGCGCCGAGATGACGAAAATCACCAGAAGAAAAATGAAAAAACGCGCCACTCTCATGGTGTCCTCATTCTCGTGGCGGCGGATTTACCCCGCCATAAGTGGTGACGATTTGCCCCGGCGAATATTGTAGCGGCGGAGATGACTCGAAGAGCCAGGCGCACGTACAAGGCCCCGCGAAATCTCCCTCGCGGGCCGAGCCGCCCATTTGCGTACCCAACGATAGGTCAATACCCTGAGGTTTAAGTATAGCGTAGCGCAAAAGCCGCGGCAACCTGACGTTCCATGCCTGTTAACGGCTGGGTTAACACTCGGGTGGCGCTGTTCCTCAAGGTTTGCGGCTTTTTGCGAAAGCCCTGAGTCGCGAGTTCGCTCCTGCGGCCTGCGGCTCCGCTGCCCAGTCTTGCGGACAGGCTTCGAAGCTGCAAAAAAATCTGAATGTGCCATCCTTAATGTAACAGCGCCGCGCGCTCCCCAGGAATACGTTTTGCCTTGACCCGTCTTCCGCTTCTCTTTAGATTTAGCAAGATGAGGAAGGAACGCGTCGATCACAGTGCTGTCGGGAGCCGCGAGCGTCCAGTGGCGCGATCTCACACCAGGAGCCCTTTCACTCGTCACTCAGCACTCGCTGCGCGTCACTGTGTTCTCCTGTTGCTGCTCAGCCCATTTTCCATACAGGCAATCCAAGCTCCTGCGCCGCCGCAATCGCAGCCCTCGCAGGAAGTGAAGGAAACTCAGGCGCTTCAGGATGCGGTCCGATCGGCCGAGGACAATCCGCAACTGCTGATCAAAAACCTGGAGGGTTTTCTCGAACGCTTTCCGGCCAGTGCGCGGCGCCAGCAGGTCATCGAGGTCATCTACCAGTCCGCCGTACGCGCCAACGACCTTCAAACCGCGATCGAATACGGCGAAAAGCTTTCGGCGCTGAAGCCGGACGATCCGGCGCTGGTCTCTTCTTTAGTAGACATGCTGGGCCGTCAGGGAGACACCTCGAGCCGTGCCAAAGCGCTTGAATATGCCACGCGGCTTGTCGATCACGCGGAAGGGGTATACCAGGAAGCTGCCCGCACCGCGCTGAAAACGGCGAGGGCCGCCGACCCGATTGCTATCGCGCTGGCTCAGGCCAGCCTGCTGCGGGGAAAGCTTTACGCTGAGGCCGGGGACCTGGACAAGGCCGAGGCGGATTACGAGAAGAGCTACGCCGTCTACCCCTCCGAGCAGCTTGCCGAGCGCTTGGGCGACCTGGCCGTGAAGAAGAATGACGTTAATAGGGCTGTCGATGAGTACGCCACGGCGTTTGCTTTCCCCGGCCCCAGCCTCGATCCGGCCGATCGCGAGGAAGTGCGGCGCAAGCTGGGCAGTTGCTACTTGGCGCTGCACCGGTCCGAGAAAGGCCTGGGTGACTTGACCCTGGCACGCTATGACGAACTCTCGCGAACGCTCGCCTCGCGATTCCAGGGCTCAGGGCAGCCCAACACCGAGGTGCGGGATCCCTTTGCCTTTGTGCTTAAGCGGACTGACGGCTCGCCGCTGACCCTCGCCGATTATCGCGGCAAGATTCTGGTGCTGGAGTTCTGGGCTACCTGGTGCGGCCCCTGCCGCCTGGAGGGAAGGCTGCTGGAAAGCGTCACAGAGAAGTTCCGCAACCAGCCCGGCGCCGTATTCCTGGCCGTGAACGTGGACGAAAACCGGGCGAACGTGCCGGCCTTCGTCAAGGCAGAACACTGGACTACTCCCGTGGTCTACGCTCAGGGACTGGACCGCCTCCTGAGTGTGGTCTCACTCCCCACCTTGATGATCTTCGACCGCGGCGGCCGCGTGGTGTTTCGGCAGGAAGGGCTGTCAGTCGCCACGTTCGTGGATACGGTGGAGAAGAAGATCCGGAGTGCGCTAGGACAGTCTGTTGCTGCTGGACCTCGTTGATTCAGGCGTGTGGGGACGCAAACACGAGCGGGTATCACGCCGGCGACTAGGCCAAGCGTTAGGATTGAGTGGTGGGACGCGAACGTCGCGCGGGTTCGCCTTCCATGGCGGCACGCAAAATGCGATTGATGCGCGTTTGGTAACCGCGGCCTTGACTCTTGAGCCAATTTAGTACGTCCGCGTCAAGACGGATGCTGAGTTGTTTCTTGGCTGGAGGCCAAGGCACCCTCGCCTTCGTAAAGAAAGACCTGCTGAGCGGTGGTATGTCCGAATAGTCAATCTCGGCATCCGTCATGCGGTCAATCCGCGCCAAGTTGCTTTTGATAGATTTCCTGTTCACGCCGATTTGCCTTCCTCATGGAGATGATGCGCGACGTCACGCCGCGCGGCACATGGGCGATCACCACAAGACGGCCTGCGAGTAAGCCCAAGGTGATCAGGCGTTGCTCTCCGTAATCGAAACGGTCATCCTCGAATGTGACGCAGGGTCCCGCAAACACATGTTCGGCATCCTCGAAGGCGAGACCGTGCTTCGCGAGATTGCTGAGATTCTTCGCTTCGTCCCATTCATATCTCATTTTGGATTGTAACGCTTTTTGTATATACAAGCAAGAGTGGACCTCTATGCCACGCCCACGGCATCCGTAGCCAACGGCTGGCCGTCCGCGACAAGCAAGCTCCGAGGAATCCTCCGAATCACTTTAGCTGTCGTGCCCGGCTAGGTCGAGTCGTTATCCGGACTGCCGGCGCCCGGGCCGAAACAGTGCTGCTTGCTGCAGCGGAACATAGCAGCCAGAGAGTCGGCATAGGTGTTGGTCCAATGCGGGGCCGCGCCGGCCTTCACCACTTGTTTGATCGCCGCTTCCACAATTGGACGATTCAGGTTATTGACGTCCTCGCGGCGCTGGATGGAACTCTCGAGGGATCCTAACTGCTGCTTAAGCTTGGATACTCGCTTCTTCGCGGTCGCTATTTCCGCGTCGATACGGGCCTGCAGCCGTGCGACGATGTTGCCGTCGTCGCAGTACACCAAACGCTTGTCTTTCAGGTCGTTCATTTGACGCATGAGGACATCCAACGCGCCGATGGTGGCGAACATCTTGTCGGTTTTTTTCCGGAGGTTCTTCTCCTGCTTCTCGGCCTCTGTCTTTGGCGTTTTGCCGCTCAGCGCCGACACACCCATCCCTGTGCCTTCTTCCGCGAAGAACTTGATCCAGTCCTCGGCTACGCCGCCGCCGTAGTCGGCCAACTGGTCCATGCCCTTCTCCCCCAGACGCGTGGCCAGACTTTCGCCGACTCCATAGGCCACAATAGCGGCGATCCACGTAGGCCCTCCGACGAGCAATCCCACGCCAAACACAATGAACTTAGCCGTGGTGTGAAGGACCGCGTGCTTAACGCCGGAAGCTGCCACGGACTTGGCCGTTGAACCAGCGGAACTCAAGCGCGAGATTCCTGCCGACCACCATTGGCTCCAGCTCTGAGGGTTGGCGTCGCTGTGGGCGCGAGTCCACAACGCCGTGAACCGCTCTGAGTTGTTTTTACTAGCTCGTTCCTGGTCGCCAGGATTGGGCATACCTCTCTCCTCTCGCGCCAGCAGCAACGCCCTCGCCGTGTTTCCGAGTCGCGCAACGAGCCGGAGCGTGCTACCAATTTTAGGTAGCTTTTCCTCCGCGTCTTAAAACCGGAATTTCCGTTTTCAGTTTTCGTTCTGCCCGAAATCTACAGCCGTCCGCCGCTAATGTCAAGGTCCGGTCGAGTTTTTAGTGCAGGGTGCTCGCAGGGGCCGCGGACTGGGTCAGTTTTGTCTCTCCGCAGAATCCCAAAACTCGGAACTGACCCCCCTTTGGACCTGTGCCGCGCACTTCCCCTGCCCCCGTCTCTCTCGCCGCTGAAATCTGCTCCGGTCTGCGGTTCGCAAGCGGGAGAGGGCTATGATTGGCCGCGGGGTGGCTGCATAATGCCTACATGATCATCGAGACTGAGCGGCTAGTTCTTGATACCTGGCAATCGGCGGACTGGACAGCGTTTCGTCCCATTGCCACCGACCCCGTAGTGATGCGCTACATCACGGGTGGTACGCCATGGACTGACGACCAGATTCGGAGTTTCGTGGAGCGTCAGATCAAACTGTATTCCGAGCGGGGTTTCTGCCGATGGAGACTGCTCGATAAAGCCGCTGGAGAGATGATCGGCTTTTGTGGCGTGGGGTTTTGGCGCGACGCGCCGGATCCGGAGATCGGTTGGTGGTTGGCGCGCCGTTGTTGGGGTCGTGGGCTCGCGACCGAAGCGGCTCAGACCTCGCTGCGAGATGCGTTTGAACGAGTGCGGCTGGAGCGGATCATTTCCATGGCCATGCCCGTGAATGCGGCCTCGATTCGAATAATGAAGAAACTGGGGTTCGAGTTTGATTGCGAGTTTGAGAATGAAGGGGTAAGGTTGGTTCGGCACACGATAGGCCGCGCGCAGTACTGTTCACGCGGCGACCCCCTCACCCGTCACGCTCCGGCTGATGAAAGCGCCGGAGCGCGACACCCTCTCCCCCAAGGGGGAGAGGG
>Ga0209517_10005534_pt1 | contig 16055 bp, 9 predicted proteins | sample PeaSoiMetSII2010_FD_187695 | JGI IMG/M metagenome (GOLD analysis project Ga0209517, IMG submission 187695) | Peat soil microbial communities from Weissenstadt, Germany - SII-2010 (SPAdes) (version 2) | ecosystem: Environmental > Terrestrial > Soil > Wetlands > Peat | place: Germany: Weissenstadt... | reverse complement strand
GGTACATCCTTCGAGAAGGCCGAGCCGGTGAGCCGTCTGCTGCGCGACCGCCTGATCAACACGGGGATATTGGCGTTCTGGGTTTTCGCCCTGATGGTTCCGATCTCGCTCACCCTCGGGGTCATCGCTGGCATGCGAGAGGGGGCGTTCCGCGATCGCGCGGTGTCGTTTGTCGCCGTGCTCACGACCTCGATGCCGGAGATCGCCACCGCGATCATCCTCACCGTGATCTTCGCGCTCGGCCTGCAATGGGTGCCCACCAACTCCGCCATGGTGAACGGCTGGGATTGGCGGCAGCTCGCGCTGCCCGTGATGACGCTCGTGCTCTATGACTTCGGCTACGTCACGCGCATGACGCGGGCGTCCATGGCCGAGGTCATGACATCGCAATACATCCGCACTGCGGTGCTGAAGGGCCTGCCGCATCGGCGGGTGATCCTGCGCCACGCGCTGCGCAATGCGCTGATTGCGCCCTTCACAATCATCGCGCTCCAGCTCAATTGGATCCTGTCGGGCGTGGTGGTGGTCGAGGTTTTCTTCGAGTACGCCGGCTTCGGCAAGATGCTGCTCGACGCCGCCCTCTTTGGCGACGTCTACGTGATCCAGGCGGCGACGCTGGTTGCCGTCTTCGTGGCGGTGATCTCCCAGATCATCTCGGATGTCGGCTACACCTTCCTCAATCCGCGCATCCGCTTCAGCTGAGGAGCCATCGTTGGCGAGCGTGGAAGTCCTTGCCACCCCACCCTCGGCGCCGCCAGCCGTCGCATCCGCTTCGTTACCGTTGCTCAAACGCCTTCAGCGCCCGCGCGCGTGTCTGGCCTTGCTTCTGCTCATGTGGATTCCGCTTACGGTCTCCGTGATGTTCGGCGGCTACCTCGGCGATGCCCTGAGAGCCTGGATCCTAGTGCCGGCGGTTCCCGCCACCCTTCTGCTGTACGTGGTCGCGGTGGTGTCGTGGCGCGAGTCGCCCATCGCGGTCATCGGCGTCAGTCTGGTGTTCTTCTGGCTCGTCGTCGCCGTGACGGTGCCGTTCCTGCCGCTCATGGACCCGAACAAGCCGATCGCGCCTTTCGCCGGCATCGGCGTCGAGAAGGGCGGCCATCTGTTCCTGCTCGGCGCGGATCTGAAGGGCCGCGACATGCTCTCGCGTGTTCTATGGGGGTGCCAGCGCGTCCTGGTATGGGGCGTGTCCGCGACGCTCGTCGCCTATGTCGTCGGCTGCATGCTGGGATTGGTGGCGGGCTATCTCGCGAAGTGGTGGGACCAGGTCATCTCGTTCATCGCGAACATCCTGCTGTCGTTCCCGGTGATGGTGCTGTTCATCCTGATCCTGAACTACCTGGGCGCGAGCGGCTTCAACATCGTGATCGCCGTGACCTTCGCCTCGGCGCCGGCGATCATGCGCATCGTGCGCGGACTGACGCTCGACACCAAGACGCGCGACTACATCTTCGCGGCGCAGACGCGCGGCGAGCACCCGCTGCGCATCATGATCTTCGAGCTGCTGCCGAATGCGCGCGGGCCCATCATCGTGGACGCCTGCCTCCGGCTCGGCTACACCACGGTTGCGATCACCACGCTCACCTTCCTCGGCCTCGGCCTGCAGCCGCCCGATCCGGACTGGGGGCTCATGATCAAGGAAGCGGCGAAGGTCGCAATGCTCTGGAAGTTCTCCTATATGCTGCTGATCCCCGCGCTCTCGGTCTCGAGCCTGATCCTCGGCTTCAACCTGATGGCCGACGGGCTGCGCGAAATGAGCCTCAGGGATTGACCGGGAGACATCAGGAATTGGCCGAGCAAACTCCCGTCCTGGAGTGCCGTAACCTCTCGATCTCCTATCACACGCGCGCGGGTGAAGTGCCCGCGGTCGTCGATTTCAACTTGAAGCTGATGCCCGGCGAGGCGCACGGCGTCGTCGGCGAGTCCGGCTGCGGCAAATCCACCGTTGCGCTCGCGATCATGAATTACCTCGGCAAGAACGGCGCCATCGTCGGCGGCGAGATCCTGTTCGAAGGCACCGACATGCGTCACATGACGCAGGAGCAGCTGCGTCAGATCCGCGGATCGCAGATTGCCATGGTCTACCAGGAGCCGATGGCCTCGCTCAATCCGTCCATGCGGATCTCCGAGCAACTCGCCGAGGTGCCGCGCTACCACGACGGCCTCTCGCGCGCGGAGGCGCTCGAGCGCTCGGAGACGATGCTGGCGCAAGTGCGCCTGCCCGATCCCAAGCGCATCATGAACTCCTATCCGCACCAGATCTCCGGCGGTCAGCAGCAGCGCGTAGTCATCGCCATGGCGCTCCTGTCGAAGCCCAAGCTGCTGCTGCTCGACGAGCCGACCACGGCGCTCGACGTGACGGTGGAGGCGGGCATCGTCGAGCTGATCAAGGAGATTTCCGCGACCTTCGGAACATCTCTCATCTACATCTCGCACAATCTTGGCCTCATCGTGGAGACGTGTAATCGGGTCACGATCATGTACTCCGGCGAGGCAGTGGAGACGGGCGACGTCCGCAGCGTCTTCAACCAGATGCGTCACCCCTATACCCGCGGACTCTTCAACTCGATTCCGCTGCCCGGCGCCGATAAGAACGCTCGGCCGCTGGTCGCGATCCGCGGCCAGCTGCCGCTGCCCCATGCGCGGCCGCAGGGCTGCTACTTCGGCCCCCGCTGCGACCACTTCGTTGCCGAAGTCTGCGATCACCGGCCCCTGCCGATGCTGCCGGTCGAGCCCGAGTCCAGCCACGCCGTGCGGTGCGCGCGTTTCCGCGAGATCGATTGGGAGGCCGCCAAGCCGAAGCACATCGAGCGCGAGCGGGTGATGCCCGGCGAAATGGTGCTGCACGTCGACGATCTCTCCAAGCATTACACGGTGGAAAGCAGCGCGGCGTTCCTTGTCGGCTCCAAGAAGACGGTCAAGGCCAACGAGAAGATCACCTTCCGCGCGCATGAGGCCGAGACCATCGCCATCGTCGGCGAATCCGGTTGCGGCAAATCGACTTTCGCGAAGGTGCTGATGGGCCTGGAGGACGCGACCGGCGGCAAGGTCAAGCTCGGCGATCTCGACGTCGCGAACCTGCCGGTGCAGCAGCGCAACAACCGCACGATCTCGCGCCTGCAGATGATCTTCCAGAACCCATTCGACACGCTCAACCCGAGCCACACGGTGGGCTCGCAGGTCATGCGGGTCATCAAGAAATTCGGCGTCGAGCGCGACCCCAAGAAGATCGAGGATCGTCTCTATCAGCTGCTCGACATCGTCAAGCTGCCCCGCGACTTCGCCAAGCGCCGGCCGCGCCAGCTCTCGGGCGGCCAGAAGCAGCGCGTCGGCATCGCGCGCGCCTTCGCGGGCGACCCCAAGATCGTCATCGCCGACGAGCCCGTCTCGGCTCTCGACGTCTCCGTTCAGGCGGCGGTCGCGGGCCTGCTGATGGATATCCAGCGCGACAACCGGACGACGCTCTTGTTCATCAGCCATGATCTCTCGGTGGTGCGCTATCTGGCCGACCGCGTTGTCGTCATGTATCTCGGCCAGATCATGGAGAAGGGCTTCACGGAAGAGATCTTCTCGCCGCCCTATCACCCTTACACCGAGGCGCTGCTGTCGGCGGTGCCGATCGCCGATCCCCGCGTCAAGAAGCGCAAGATCGTGCTGCAGGGCGAGATGCCGTCGCCATCGAACCCGCCGAAAGGCTGCCCCTTCTCGACCCGCTGTATCTACATGATGAAGGGGCTCTGTGACACGACGGCCCCGCCGCAGCGCCAGTTCGCGCATCGCCACGTCATCGCCTGCCATCTCGACGAGGCGACGCTCAAGGCGATGAAGCCGGTGATCACCGTGGAGGATGAGCCGCTCCAGGCGCGCGACGCTTCTGTCTCCACGCCCGAATTGCAGGTCCCTTAGCACTCGGTGGCGGCTTCGCCTCAGAACGTCCCCTGCCCCCATCGGCAATAGCCTCAGTTCAGTGAATCGGGGCTGGCCGACACGCATGGCGTGGTAGAGCATGTCCACTTCTTCTATTGTATAATCTAATAGAATGGGCGGGGTTGCAGTCGGGGGAATTTCGCCGTGTCGGAGCAGGGGGAACAGTCCTCGTTATCTCAGCGACTTAAATCGGTGTTGCTCGATGCACGGCGAGACCTGATAGATCTGTCTCGCCGTAATCGACTGCTGCACACCACACGGACTGGCAAGCGTCCACATTGCTTGGAGATCGTAAATGCCAGCCCGGACGAACTGTTCATCGGGCTGACCCGATCAGGGAGGCAATTTACCTTCGCGGCGACTGAGGAATCTGGACCCGGAGCGCCAGAAGCTGCCCCATCGAGGAATGGAGCGCTTCGTCAATTGCGGACGACTCTTTCGCGGGAGCCTCTACATCGGCGCCTCCTGAAGCTGTTTCGCGAAGCCCGAACATACGAGGAAGAGCAAGGCGTCAATATTCTGTTTCTCTTTCTTGGCATGGTCGATTGGTTTGAAGACGAGCGATCGCAGGAGCGCTCATCAGCACCTCTGCTGCTCGTGCCAGTAAGCCTGGAGCGCCGACAGGGACGAGATCTGTTTGTGCTGCGAGGACGCGACGACGATTTGATCTGGAACGTTTCATTGGCGGAGAAACTCCGAACACTAGGCGTTGCCCTTCCAGCCTTCCCCGATGGAGATGAATGGCTACCAAGCGCCTACTTCGATCTGGTGGAGAGAGCGATTGCTGGTCAGGCGCGTTGGGGGGTGAACTGGGTCGCTATCGGACTAGGATTCTTTACTTTCTCGAAATTCTTGATGTGGCGAGATCTCGATGCGTCGGTTTGGCCTGAAGAGAGCACAATACTTGAAAATGAATTAATCAAGAACCTTCTGGGTACTGACTCACCAGGGGAACCGGCGGCACCACTTGTTCCAGACGACGAAAAAATTGATCCTCACATCGACCTAGCTACGGCGATCCACGTTCTCGATGCCGACAGCTCTCAGACCGTTTGCATAGAGGAGGCAATTCGTGGCCGCAACCTAGTCGTACAAGGTCCACCCGGTACCGGAAAGTCACAAACCATCGCGAATGTTATCGCGGCTGCGGTTCACGCCAACAAATCCATCCTCTTCATTGCCGAAAAAGCTGCCGCACTCGATGTCGTTCATGGGCGTCTAAAATCAGTTGGCCTCGACGCCCTCTGCCTAGAGTTGCACAGTAGGAAAGCAACCAAGCTTTCCGTCATCGCCTCTCTGGAGCGCGCCATCCGAGCAATTGGTGCTTCCCTACCCGAGGGGACAACTGCAAACGAGCTGCGCCGAGCGCGAGACTCCCTAAACGAATGGTCGCAGGCGCTGCATTGCCAGATACGCAGATCCGGTCGCACACCTTACAAGGTGCTGGGCGCGGTGGTTAAGCTCCAATCCGACGAAGTTCGCGTACTCGAGGAAAGACTGGATGCTGCTGCTGATTGGGATCAAGAGCGGCTAGCCGAGGCTGAACGAGCTGTCGATCGAGCCGTTGCAGCTATGCAGCAGTTACAGAGCATTCCGACTCGGCACCCATGGTATGGCACTCGGGGATCACGTGTAACGCCATTTGACGCAAATCGACTCAGCAAGGCCTTGGAAAAAGCCTTGGACCGAGCGCGCACTCTTACATTGATTGCGACCGAATCCGCTGCAGTGCTGTCGTCTGGGCCGGACCTATCGTTCTCTCATTTGAATAAATTTGTGAAAGCTCTTCGGCTCCTGTCGCGAGCGCCCACCGAAGGCCGCCAAACTCTCAACCAGCTCGCTTGGCAGTCGCAAACCGGGCGGATCGAGCGATTACTCCAGTGCGGACGTTTGTGGTCGACCACGAGAGCGGACCTCGAAGATCAGTTGCTGACCAAGGCCTGGACTTTTGATGCCGAGCCCATTCGTCTAGCGATTAGCTCCCGCGGACGCTCGCCTCTTCGCTGGCTCTCCGGCCGCTACCGGCAAGCGATTGCGGATCTTCGTGGGATTTGCAAGGCGAAGCCACCTCGTCGGCTGCAAACTCGCCTATCACTACTAGATGACCTCATCACGGCCCAGAATGCGAGGAGCAAGATTGACGATGAGCGCGAGTTCGCTTCTGTCACTTTGGGAAGTCTTTGGGTGGCCGAATCGACATCATGGAGCGCTGTTCAGGCGCTCGTCGATTGGTCGAAAGGCGCGGCAGAATTCGCGCCCGACTTGAACCTGTTTGCGCTTGCTCCGTCTGCGGATAGGGCTTCATGCGCTAAGCTTGCAAATCAGCTGGAGACTGAAATTGCATCACTTCGAGCTTCGATAGATGAGGTTAGCCAGATCGTTCGTCCGGACTTCGGCGTGGTCTTTAACGCCGAGGATGTGGATTCTGCTTTGCTGCCGGTGGTCAGAGAGAAGATCGCACAATGGACTCCCGCAGTTGACACATTCAATGACTGGGTCGCCGCAAGGGAAGCATTGGAGATGCTCGATCAATGGCAAATGCGGCAGGTCAGAGAAGGCCTCGCAACGGGTAGCATCGGTGCATCAGAGGCCCGGCCCATAGCGGACTTGCTAATCGCCGAGGCTTTATGGAGTGCTGCCCTTTCAGATGATCCCAATTTGGATCTGATTGATGAAGTACGTAGAACTGAGACTGTCACCAGTTTTCGTGCGCTGGATCGGCGTCGCATAGAGCTTGCCCGGGCTGAAGTGCTGACTCGATATTGCGAGCGGAAGCCAAGCGGTGCTTCCGGCGAAATGGGGATAGTTCGCGCCGAGATTGGAAAGAAGAGACGACACCTCCCTGTACGCCAACTCATGGAACGAGCTGGATCTGCCATACAAAGTCTAAAGCCGATCTTCTTGATGAGTCCCCTGTCGGTGGCGCAATTCCTGCCTGCGGGGCGCTTTTCTTTCGATCTGGTCGTAATCGACGAAGCAAGTCAGGTACCGCCCGAGGAAGCAATCGGAGCCATTGCCCGCGCTCGTCAAATGATAGTGGTTGGCGACAGCAAACAGCTACCGCCAACGAACTTCTTTCGAATGATCTCTGAGGATGAAGAGGATGATCCTGAGGCGGAACTGCTGGCGGTAGGTCGTGCTCGAAATTTCGAGAGCATTTTGACGCTCGCTGCAGCGCGCGGCTTTCCCGAGCGGATGATACGTTGGCACTACCGGAGCCGTCACCCTTCCCTAATAGCACTCTCGAACTACTCGTGCTATGGCGGCGGGCTGCTCTTACCGCCGAGTCCGATACTGAAGGGGCGAGACCTCGGCTTGTCCCTAGTGAAAACTCCTCGCGGCCATTATGACCGCGGAGGATCAGGCCGAAATCTGGTCGAGGCAGACATGATTGCTGCCGCCGTTGAGAAACATCTTCAGAACCAGCCTGAAAGGTCACTCGGTGTCGCCTGCTTTTCTGTCGCGCAACGAGATGCAATCGACGACGCGCTCCAAGCGCGGGGACTTTTGTCGGCCGCAGACGCATTCGCACCGAAAGGAGAGCGGCTCTTCATAAAGAATTTGGAAGCAGTGCAGGGTGACGAAAGAGATGTAATTCTGATCTCGATCGGTTACGGCCCCGACTCGCAGGGTCGAATGACGCTCGGTTTTGGTCCCCTTTCCGCCGATGGTGGCGAGCGTCGCTTGAACGTCCTTATATCGCGTGCGCGCCTCCAATGCGTTGTGTTCTCGTCCATAACGGTCGGCGACATACCAGCAGACGTGAAACCTCGTGGCACACGAATGTTGCGCGAGTTTCTTCATTTTGCAGAGACGGGCCATATTGCGGCGGGCGAGGTGGGATCGGCCGATTTTGACAGCCCATTCGAGGAAGCCGTTGCTGGCTACATACGTGCAGCGGGATACCAAGTGGTGCCGCAAGTAGGCGTCTTCGGTTTCAGAATCGATCTCGGCGTATTACATCCGCAAAAGGCCGGTACATTTGCGCTTGGTGTGGAGTGCGACGGCGCGGCCTATCATAGCGGCCGTTCGGCGCGAGACCGTGATCGGTTGAGGCAGGAAGTTCTCGAAGGGCTTGGGTGGAAGCTACACCGAATCTGGAGCACCGATTGGTTTCGTAAGCCGGATCACGAGTGCAAGAGATTGCTAGCCGCAATCGACTTGGCCTGCTCGTCTGACCCGCCTCGTGCTGCCAATTGGCCAATGCCACGAGAAACGAGAGCGGCTGAACAATCATCCGGAGCGCCAGTCCCTGATCTCATTGAAGATGAGATCACCGCCGGTGCACCCACGGCTGGTCAACCCCAGCCCTACCGAGAATGTACTTTGCGAGTGCGTCAGGGCGCAGATCTGCAGAGCATCAACATTCTAGAGCTAGCACGATTGGCCTCGACTGTGGTCAGCGAGGAGGGGCCAATTCACTTCGAAGAGGTCGCGAGACGCATCCGGGAAGCATTCCGACTAGAGAGGACGGGTCGGCGGATCGCTGATCGTGTGAACGCCGCTCTGAAATACGCGGGCCGTGAGGGTGCAATAGTCCAGGAGGGTAACTTTTGGTCGCCGCGCGATATCCCGAGCACGCTTCCTCGGTGTCGGCGCAACGCGTCTTCCTCCCTTCGCCGGCCGGACAGAATACCGCCGATCGAGTGTCGCTTGGCAATCGGCGCCGTTCTGAAAGCTTGTGTCGCTGCCTCCAAAGCAGAACTCACAGTGGAGGTTGCGCGGCACCTTGGCTTCGATCGCACGGGGAATGAACTGGACACTTTTATCTCGGAACAGATTGATTCGATGGTGATTTCTGGCGATCTCGTTGGCGGCAACCTTCGGCTTGAGTTGAACCGAAGTCCCCAGTAGGGCGCGTCAGCTCATCCACGGCACGCTACGCAGAGAGCACCTCCTCGAACGGGAACGTCGAGAGCAGTTTCGATCCGTTGCTGGTGATCAGCACCTGCTGCTCGAGCTTGACGCCCTCGCGGCCGCCTTCCTCGCCGATGTAGCTCTCCACGCAGATGGTCATGCCCGGCTGCAGCTCGCCGTCGTAGGCGCTGCGTTCGCGATCCTGGATGTGGGTGATCTTGGGCCACTCGTCGCAGAGGCCCACGCCATGCGCGACGCAGGAGTACCGGTTCTTCACGAAGGCGTTCGGGATCCGCCAGGCGAGATCGCTCGCCTCGCGGAAATTGAGTCCCGGCCGCATCAGGCGCTCGACGTTGTGATGGATCTGGTCGAGCGCCAGGCCGTAGAGCCGGCGCTGCTCGTCGGTGGGCTTCCCCGGCCCGCAGAAGAACGTACGGGAAATGTCGGCGCAGTAGCCGAAGGGGCCGATCAGGTCGGTGTCGAAGCTCACGAGATCGCCCGGCCGAATCAGCCGGTCGCCGCACTCCTGGAACCACGGGTTCGTGCGCTCGCCCGAGGACAGGATCCGCGTCTCGATCCACTCGCCGCCGAGCCGGATGTTGGTCTCGTGCAGGATCGCCCAGAGCTCGTTCTCGGTCATGCCGGGCCGAAGGCTCTCGTGCATGCGCGCCATGCCGGCCTCGCAGACCGCGAGCGACTGCACTATGCAGCCGATCTCGTCCTCGGACTTGATGGCGCGCGCGAGCTCGCAGGGCCCTTGCCCGTCGAGGATCTCGATGCCGAGCGCCTCGAGCGCGTGGGTCCCCGGCGGGTCCAGCTTGTCGACGGCGAGGCGTTTGCCGCCGCGGCACTGCGTGGCGAAGACATCCGCGATCTCCGCGGCCCAGGTCTTCGCCTTCTCCTCGAGGCGGCTTCCCGCGCCGAAGTAATAGATGCTGCGCGCCGGCCGCGTCTCCCCGATAGTCTCGAGACCGGCCGACAAGTGCTCGCAGTTGTGGAAGTCCCAGAGGATCGCCTTGCCCTCCGCGGGCACGAAGCAGTAGCGCGCGGGCGAGGTGTGCGATGTCCAGACCGACATGTTCCGGCTGCCGGTGGCGTAGCGGATGTTCATGGGATCACTGAGCAGCGCCGCCGGGCAATCCATCCGCTTGAGCTCGGCCTGGAAGCGGCCGAGGCGATAGGCGCGCAGCCGCAGCATGTCGATCTGCCGCTCGTTGTCCTTGACGCCCGCGCTCGCCCAGCCGGGCGCGAGGCGCCTCTCCTGCATGTCGCTCATCCGAATGCTCCCCTGCTGGCTCAGCCGCGCAGCTGCTTTGCGAATTGCATGTTGCGGGCGCGCAACCCCTTGGCCTTGCCGAAAACGTAGTGCTTCGACATGTCCGGCGAGTATTTGCTCGCGGGCGGATGACGGCCCAGCGCCTCCGCCAGCGCGCGGATGTGATGCGGTCCCGCGCCACAGCACACGCCCAGGTATTTGATGCCCATCGCGTAGGCTGCCTTCCCGAACTCCGCGATCTCGTACCGATTGCAGGTGAAGGGATCGAGCGCGATCGGGAACGGACGATCGTCGGGGATGCAGTCGCACTGCTTGTCGTGCAGCGACTGGAAAGTCGGCTGCTTGGGCGTGGTCCGGTACGGCACGGGCAGCGCCGCCACGTGGCAGCTGACCGCGCGGCGGATCCGCTTGAGAAGCGGCAGCATGGTGCGAGGGCCACGCGAGCAATTGAGGCCGACCACGTCGGCGCCGCCGTCCTCCAGGCGCTTCATGGCGTCGACGGGGTCCCAACCCTCGCGCGTGAGCCCGTCGGTCAGTATGGCCATGGTGATGACCGCCGGCTGCTTCGCGGCCTTGATCGCCTCCAAGGCGATCAGCGCCTCGCCGCCGTGGGAATAGGTCTCGCCGACGATGAAATCGACGCCGGCGTCGACCGCCCAGCCGATCTGCTCGTCGAACATCTTTCGCGACGCTTTATGGGTCGCGGCGTCTTCGGGCGCGTAGGTGGTGGTGTTGCAGATGTTGCCCGCGAGCAGAGTGCCGGTCGCCTTCGCGACTTTCTTGGCGATCTTGAGCGCGGTGCGGTTCATCGGCGCGAGATCCTTCTCGCGGCCGATCAGCCGCAACTTCGCGCGATGACCGTAATAGGTGAAGGCCTCCACCACGTCGGAACCCGCGCGCACGAACTCGGTGTGCAGTTGCTCCACCAGCTCGGGATGCTCGAGCACGACCTCCGGCACGAAAGCGCCGGCTTGGAGGTAGCCGCGCCGCTCGAACTCGAACAGATAGCCCTCGGCGCAGATCACCGCGCCCTTGTCGAGCCGCCTCAGCAGCTCCGGCTTCGACGCCGACTTGCCCTTCGCCCGACCGCGCGCCGTCATCGACCATTCCCTCCCGTTGAAACTCGCTCGCCACAGCAAATACCAAGAACGCGGATGCCGCAACCGCGCGCGGATCGCCTCTCCGGCTCGGCTTGTGCCACGCCGCAATCGATGCTGATATCGCGGAAGCAGCAAGCGGGGGAGGCGAGCCATGGGGTGGATGTCGCGGCCGGCGGTTCTGGCGATCGGCGTCGCCTTGCTGTGGGCGAGCGCAGGACCAGCGGAGGCGAAGAGCCTGCGCCTCAACATTACCGCCGATCCCTCGCAGATGGACCCTATTACGGAGTCCGAGCTGATCGCGGGCGACATCATCAGAAACATGTACGAGGACCTCGCCGGCATCGACAAAGACGGGAAGGTAATTCCGGTCCTTGCCACGGAATGGCAAGCGATCGACGGCGGCAAGACCTGGCGATTCAAGCTGCGCCAGGGCGTCAAGTTCCACAGCGGGCGAGAGCTCAAGGCGGCGGACGTCAAGCGCTCCTTCGAGGCGCTGCTGACGCCGGCGCTCAAGCCCGGCGCGAGCCAGGTCTATCTCAAGGACATCGTCGGCGCGAAAGAGATGCTCGACGGCAAGGCGACGGAGCTCGTGGGCGTGAAGGTCGTGGACGACGCCACCGTCGAGATCACCTTCACGAAGCCCGACGTGCTCTTCCCGATCTATCCCGTGCGGATTTTCGACGCCGACGTGCTGAGCCACGGCACGGACTGGTTCTTGAGGGAGTCGGCGGGAACCGGCCCGTTCCAGTTTGTGGAATGGAAGCGCGGCGAGAATGTCCGCCTGAAGGCGTTCCCGGGCTACTGGGGCGGCGCGCCCAAGATTGACGAGGTCGTGTTCCTGGTGGTGCCCAACATCGAGACCTCGCTCTCGCTCTACGAGACCAAGGGGCTCGACCTCGTCGAGGTGCCGCCGAGCGGGACCCGCGCAGTGCTCAAAGACCCGCGCTACGACGGCCAGACGATTCAAGTGCCGGCGGCCCAGATCACCTACCTCGGCATGAACCAGAACCTCTACGCGCCCTTCAAGGACAAGCGCATCCGCGAGGCGATCAGCCTGGCGGTCGACCGCGACGGCTTCGTGAAGGGAATCCTGGGCGGCGCGGGCCTACCGCTCTACGGCTCGATCACGCCGGGTGTCGCGGGTTACGCGCCGGTACCGAAAATCTCCTACGACCCCGAGCGCGCCAAGAAACTCCTTGCCGAGGCCGGCTTTCCCGGCGGCAAAGGACTACCGCCGATCGACATCCAGGCCACTCCCGTCGAGAAGGATTCTCTCGCGGCGCTGGCCGACCAGTTCAACAAGGTGCTGGGCATGGAGGTCAACGTGAAGATCGTAGAACGCGCGACCTACATCAAGCAATTGAACGCCGGCGAGGTTGCGTTCTTCCCCTGGGGCTGGACCGCCGACTATCCCGACGCGCTCTATTTCCTCTCGCAGCTTTGGGATTCCCGCAGCCCCTATGACCGCGTCAGATGGAAGAACGAGGACTACAACAAGCTGATCGACCAGGCGCAGGGCGAGCCCAACGCCGAGGCGCGCTACAAAATCTACGCGCAGGCTGAGAAGATCATCCTCGACGACGTTGGCATGGCGCCGCTCTACACCCGCACGCAAATCTGGCTGAAGCGGCCCACCGTCAAGAACGTCGACCTGACGCCGTTCCGCATGCTCCCCTACGCGAAGGTGGAGATGGAGTGAGGGGCGCCGTGCCCTAGCGCCTTGTTCGCCTACATCGCACGACGAATTGCCGAGCTCGTTTTCGTCCTAGCGGCGGTGCTCGTCCTCGCCTTCGCCGCGACCCGGCTCATGCCGGGGGACCCCATCGGAGCGATGCTGAGCGACCGCTCGGGGGACGCGGCGCTGGAGCAGCGATTGCGGGCCGCATATGGCCTCGATGCGCCCGTCCTCGAGCAGTTCGCGACCTATGTTCGCGGCGTCGTCCGCGGCGAGTTCGGTCTCTCCTATCGCTTCGTCGGCGTACCCGTGGTGGACGTGCTGCGTGACAGCCTCCGCATCAGCCCCTTGCTGGCGCTCTCCGCGCTTCTGATCGCCGTGCCGCTCGGCGTGACGGCGGGTGCGTTGGCGGCGCTGCGCCACAACCGATGGGCCGACACCTCGATCATGGCGGTGATGATCGCCGGCATCTCCGTGCCGAATTTCGCGAGCGCGGCGTTCCTGGTCTACCTGCTGGCCGTGCGCCTCAACGCCTTGCCGGTGGCGGGCTGGGGCACCGCGCGGCAGGCGGTGTTGCCAGTGATCGTGCTGGCCCTGCAGCCTACCGCCTACATCGCGCGGCTCGCCCGCGCCTTCATGCTGGAGGTTTTGGCCCAGGACTACATCCGCACGGCCCGCGCCAAGGGCATGCGCGAGCGTATCGTGATCCTCCGGCATGCGCTGCCGAACATCCTGGTGCCGCTCCTCACCACCATCGGCGTCATCTTCGGTACGCTGCTCACCGCCACCTTCGTGGTCGAGACTATCTTCAACATTCCCGGCCTCGGTCGGCAGGCGATCCAGGCGATCTTCGCCCGCGACTACCCCGTCACGACAGCGGTGCTGCTGCTCTTCACCTTCTTCTATGCCGGGATCAATCTCGTGGTCGACCTGCTCTATGGCGTGATCGACCCGCGCATCCGGCTGGAACGCCGCCGATGAGCACGATCGAGATCGTCCCCGAGCAGGAGCGCGGCGAGTTCCGGCGGCGCTTCCTGCGCAACCAAAACGCCGTGATCGGCGGCGCCCTCGTGGCTGTCGCCGTGCTGACCGCGCTGTTCGCGACCTCGCTCGCGCCGCATTCCTACACCGAGACCAATATGCTCCTGGTCTGGGGCGAGCCCGATGCGGCGCATCCGCTCGGCCTCGACTCTCTCGGTCGCGACATCCTGAGCCGTATCCTCATAGGCGCGCGGGTCTCGCTGGGCGTCGCCGCGGCGGTGCTGACGCTCACGCTGGCGCTCGGCACCGCGATCGGCATGGCGGCCGCCTATTTCGGCGGTTGGATCGACACCGTCGCGATGCGCGTCGCCGACATCATCCTGGCCTTCCCCGAGCTGATCTTCGCGATCCTGCTCGCGGCGGTGCTGGGACCCGGCATTCTCACCGTCGTGTTGGCGCTCGCGATCACGTGGTGGCCGGGCGTGGCGCGTCTTGCGCGCTCGCTGGTCCTCGGCCTGCGGCACGAGGCCTTCGTCGAGGCCGCCGTGGCGAGCGGCACGCGGCCCGCCGCGATCCTGCTGCGGCATTTCCTGCCGAACATCGTGGCGCCCTTGATCGTACGGGCCTCGATCGGGGTCGGCTTCATCATCACCGCCGAGGCGACCTTGAGCTTCCTCGGCCTTGGCGTGCAGGAGCCGACGCCGAGCTGGGGCGGCATGATCCGCGACGGACTCACGGTGATGCGCACCGACCCCTACCTCGCGATATCCGCGAGCGCCGTTCTGGGCATCACGATCCTCGGGTTCAACCTGCTCGGCGATGGGCTCCGAGACCTGCTCGATCCGCGCGCGAGGGACCGATGAGCCTGCTCGAAGTCGAGGACCTCGCGGTTTCCTTCGCACGCGCGGGCCGGCGCGTACGGGTGCTCGACGGAGTCTCCTTCGCCATCGAGCCGGCGGAGATTCTCGGCGTGGTCGGCGAGAGCGGATCGGGCAAGACCGTGACCGCCCTTGCCCTGACCCGGCTCCTGGGCGAGCAAGGCACGATCGAGCGGGGGCGGATCGTGCTCGACGGCCGCGATCTCGCCGCGCTCTCGGCGGATCAGATGACGGCGGTGCGCGGGCGCGACCTCGCGATGATTTTTCAGGAGCCGATGACCTCCCTCAATCCGCTGCTGAAGGTGGGGTTCCAGGTGGCGGAGGTCCTGACAGAGCACCTCGGCCTCGATCGCGCGGAGGCGATGAGCCGGGCTATCGTGCTGCTCGACCAGGTCGGCATCGCCGACGCCCACCGCCGGGCCGAGGCCTATCCGCATCAGCTGTCCGGCGGTATGCGGCAGCGCGTCATGATCGCGATGGCACTCGCCTGCAAGCCCAAGCTGCTCATCGCCGACGAGCCCACCACTGCGCTCGACGTCACCATCCAGGCGCAGATCCTCGCGCTGTTGCGGGATCTGCGCGATCGCACGGGCGCCGCGATCCTGCTGATCACGCACGACCTCGGTGTGATCGCGGAGACCGTCGACCGCGTGCTGGTGATGTACGCGGGCGAGATCGTCGAGGAGGCGCCGGTTGAGCGCCTGTTCGCGGCGCCCGCGCATCCCTATACGCGGCTCCTGCTGCGCTCGATCCCGTCGGTGGACGCGAAGCGACCCACTCTCGACGCCATCGCCGGCGCGCCCCCCTCGCCCACGCGGTTTCCCAGCGGATGCCGGTTTCACCCGCGCTGCCCTCTGAGAACCGGATCCTGCGCCGAGAAAGCACCTCCAAGGGAACCGGCGCCGGGCGGTGGTATCGTGCGATGCTGGCGAGCGGCCGATGTGCAGCAGATCGAGGCGCGTGCGTCATGAGCCCGGCACTCCTGGAGATAGATGGCGTCAGCCGCGACTTCGCTGCCGGCGCGCGCGGGCGTGCTCGCGTGCGCGCCGTCGACGAGGTGACACTCGCGCTGCAGCCGGGCGAAACCCTCGGCCTCGTCGGCGAGAGCGGCTGCGGCAAGACCACGCTGGCCCGCCTAGCCCTCAGGCTCCTCGAGCCCAGCGCCGGCCGCATCCGCTTCGAAGGGCGCGATATCAGCCACCTTCCGGAACGGAAGCTGCGGCCGTTGCGCCGGCGCTTCCAGGCGATCTTTCAAGACCCGTTTTCGTCGCTCAACCCGCGGATGCGGGTCGGCGAGATCGTGACGGAGCCGCTGCGGAACTTCGGCGTCGGCGCCTCGGAGCGACGGCGGCGGGCCGCCG
>Ga0209517_10005533_pt1 | contig 16055 bp, 16 predicted proteins | sample PeaSoiMetSII2010_FD_187695 | JGI IMG/M metagenome (GOLD analysis project Ga0209517, IMG submission 187695) | Peat soil microbial communities from Weissenstadt, Germany - SII-2010 (SPAdes) (version 2) | ecosystem: Environmental > Terrestrial > Soil > Wetlands > Peat | place: Germany... | reverse complement strand
TGCATCCGCCGGCGCACTAAATGGCTAAAATGCGGCATTTCCGAACTGGCTCGTTGTCAGTAATCGTGATCGCAGCCGGCGTGCTCTGTATCTCCCCCGCCATTGCGGGCCGCAAGCGCCAGCCGCAAGGGCAGCCCTCACAGCCGGTCGGACTGGTAAAGTTCGAGCTGAGCGCGTTAGGCCCGCGAAACGAGCCAGTCACCGATTTGAGACGCAGCGATTGTCAATTGTCGGAAGACGGAAAACGCCAGGCGATCGCCTTTCTTCACTACGACGGAAATAACCGGAAACTTTCCGCTCCATCCGGGCCGCAAGAGTTTTCAAACCGCGAGGGCTTGGCCGTGCACCGGACCGTCGTCCTGTTGGATCTCCTGAGTGAGCGCCTGCTGACCTGGGTACAGGCCGAGGGCGAACTTGTCAAGGCCCTGGAAGGTGTTCTCTCGGGCGACGGTCTTTACGTGTATATCCTGATGAATCAGGGCACCTTCTATGCCGTGCACGCCCTGCCCAGGACGGAGGCTGAGCTGCGCGCGGCGAGTCCGGCGTGGACTCATGAGGTTCGCCCGCTCCTGGAAGGTGTTTCCCGCGAGCTCGCGGGATTTAGGCCGATTGTCGACCACGACCCCTGGTGGGCAACTCAGTTGACCATTCGGGCACTCGGACAGTTCGCGTCGACCCTGGCTGCGATACCCGGAAGAACCAATCTTGTCTGGATCACGCACGGGGTGCCCTCTGTGATCCCAGGGATCAAAGAAGACCAATCGATCGACCTGGGATCGGAATTACTGCAGCTGGGCGAGACATTCGCGCAAGCGGACGTCGCGTTGTATACGGTGGCTCAATCGGCTGCAGGCAGTCCGCTGAATGGCAATCCGGCTCGTGTGCTGGCTTTCACGCACCCGTCAGTATACGGAGCCGACGATTGGGGCATAAATGATCGAACGCCGTACTTACGTGACGTAGTCGCGCCGAACGTCCGGCGGATTCTTCTTGAGCATGGCTAGTGGGCCAGCAAGCCCTTCAATCGCTCCTTCGTAACCTTCTCATTCGGACTTTTCGCACCACCCTCCAGCCTCGGCGGCAAGCTTGCGAATGGCCGACATGCGGATGATTATCGACGAGGATCCGAGCTTGCGGTCCTCTAACGATACCCGCCACGCGCTAACGGTGGCCTTGGTGAAACCGGGGCGGGGCGCGTGCTGAAACCAGGCTAGGAACTCATCCAGCGCCATGTTGTACACGCGTTTCGTAATCGGCGAGGAGACGCTATCGAGTACAAGCGTCTTCAGTTTCTCCCACCCCGCGATCTTTTGAACCGCAATCAAATCATTCATGTCATTCATGGAAAGGTCCTTTTAATGGGCATTAACGGTAGCTCTATTCAACTCCCCAGAACCGGACCTACGGGGCCCTTATCAACGTCGCTGCGGCGCCTTCGCCGCCCTTAAAGGTGGTGGTAAATTGGAGTGCTGGTCTCAAGAAGTAATAAGGAGCTGAAATGATCCGCTATTCCATTCCGGTCGCCGTCACCGTGCTCGCGTGTGGCCTGCAAGCGCAAAACCCGATGAGCGACGACCTTCGCACCCGATACGACTTCATTAAGACCAACATCCTGAAGGCCGCCGATAAGGTTCCGGAAGACCTCTACAACTTCCAGCCGACGACGGAAATCCGCACCTTTGCTCAGTTGATCGGCCACACGGCCGACGTGCAGGTGTTCTTCTGCTCCAACGCGGCGGGCGCGCGGAAGAACCTCGGCGCCGGGAATATGAAGACCAAGGCTGAGTTGGTAGCCGCGCTCAAAGCGTCGTTCGACGCGTGTGATCCACTGTACGCGGGCATCACGGATGCTACTGCCAGCAAAATGGTTCCCTCCATGACTGGAATGTCGCCACTGCTGAACGTGCTGTACTACAACGTCACGCACGACAACGAGATGTACGGTGTGATGGGCGTCTATATGCGGCTGAAGAACATCGTCCCGCCGTCGAGCGAGGCTCCAGCCGGGGGCAGGAGTGGTGGAAAAGGCAAAGGTAAGGCCAACACGCAGCCGTAGATTTTCGCAATCGGGCTGTTCTAAATTGCACTTCCAGAGGATTCCAGCCATCGGCGCATCTCGGCACGCGGCGCAAGGCCCGCACGTTGTAAAACCGCTTGGCCACCTCGCAGTACAACAAAATTCGGAATGGACTGAACTCCGAATCGCGCGGCTAACGCCGGGTGAGCCTCCGTATCGACCTTCAGCACTAAGGCCCGGCCTTCCATCTCCCGGGCCAGCTGTTGAACTTCAGGTGCGGCCATCCGGCAAGGCCCGCACCACGAGGCCCAAAAGTCGACCATAACCGGCACTCTTGCCCCGGCGACGATCTCATCAAATGCGCTTGGGTCGACTTCAAGCGGTTCGCTTACTGGCCGCAACTTTTCCTTGCAAGTGCCGCATCGACCTACATCGGCCAAATGCTTAGCCGGTACACGATTCTTCGAACCGCACGATTCACACGGACGTATGACAGAGAAGGCCATCGACTCTCCACCAGCTTTCAAATCCAGGATTGCGCTACCGAACAGCGGTTGCAATAGCGATGTCACCTTTCGTTGACATTTGCATCTATGGGATATAGTAGCGGTGTGAGGAACTTATGAAACGAATTGGTCGTTTGGGAGCGGGATACTTCTTCTTTGGCTGGGCTCTGAGTTCGTGGGCTCAAACCCCGCCGGATCACTCCAAGATGGATTCAGCCAAGATGCATCCAGGCGACGCAAGTCCGGGCGTAGCCTCAGGGGGCCACATGGAGCGCCATTTCGATGACGCAGAACAGTGGGCCAAGGAGTTCGATGATCCTACGCGCGACCAATGGCAGATGCCCGACAAGGTTCTGGCGGCCCTGGGTCTGAAACGCGGCCAAACCGTAGCCGACCTCGGCGCGGGAACGGGCTACTTCACGGTTCGCCTCGCAAAATCGGCTGCAGCCCCGAAGGTCTACGCTGTGGACATCGAGGCTTCGATGATCGCCTATCTGCGCAAGCGCGCCTCGACCGAGGGGCTAAAGAACATTGTCGCCGTGCAGGCCTCCCCGGAGTCGGCGAACTTGCCTGAGCCGGTGGATCTGATCCTGATCGTCGATACCTATCACCATATTCCGGATCGGGAAGTTTACTTTCGAAAGCTCGCGTCGTCGCTCAAGCCGCAAGGACGCTTGGCGATCATCGATTGGAGGCGTGGCGGACCCATGGGCCCACCAGAGGAGTTCCGGTTTGCGCCGGAACAGATTCATCAGGAACTGGCAAAGGCAGGGTTCAAACCGATCGCCCACTACGATTTTCTTCCCAACCAGCTCTTTCTGATCTTCAGCCGTTCGAACGGCAAATAGTTCGAAGCGCGCTTCCGCCGATCCAATTTCTAAAACGGCTGGCTGTTCGTTCGGGCAGCTAGCATCCTTCCGTAGGCTTCTAGCAACTGTGCTTTGGCTTCCTGGCCCATAGGCGCAGGAAGTTCTGTTGGATGGTATTGCCGGCACAGCTCTACGGTTTTGCGGAGGCTCTCGGCGAACTCAATGCAAGGCGAACAACCCGCAATGTGAGCTTCGATTTCCTGACACGCTTCCGGCGGTAGCTCTAGATTAAGGTAGTCGGAGAGCAGGGCAAAGACCTCTTTGCATCTGTCATTGTGCTGGTGCGGTTCCATGCCTCTTCCCTCCTACTTCAACTCCGTTACCGCGCAAATACTCGTCTAGTCTCTGGCGAATCGCCAGTCGGGCGCGATGCAATCTCGTCTTGACCACGTCGTCGCTGACGTCGAGGATCTGAGCCGTTTCCTGCGTGGAAAGCTCCTCCATATCCCGCAGGAGGATCACCGAGCGGTACACCTCCGGCAGTTCCCGAATCGCCCTTTCGAGCAACTCTCGCATCTCCGACCGCATAGCCTTTCCGTCGGGCAGTGAGGACCAGTCCGCGATCTCTATCCGAACCCGGCCTCCATCCTGGTGCTTGGCGGGCATGAACTCATCCAGCGAAAGTTCCCTGCCTGGAGCAAAAATGCTCTTGCGCCGCTTCATGAGACACGCGTTCTTAGCGATGCGAAAAACCCAGGATCGGATCTTCTCCGGCTCACGCAATTGCTCGGCACTTTCGAATACCTTCAGCAAGGTCTCTTGCGCCACTTCCTCAGCGTCTTCACGGTTTCCACACATCAGCCAACTGTAGTGGAAAATCTTCGCGCGAAAGTATTCCACAAAACGGTCAAACGCCTCCGGTTCCCCGGCGATCAACTGACGCGCGAGTTCACTTTCGGTGTCTCGTTCCAAGGCTCAATACCGCTCTTGATTGTAGCGAGCTTATTGTAACGAGCTTCGTCTTGCACTAGGCCAGTGCGACCCGCCGCGACATTGACCGTGATCTCGATACTAGGCCCTCCCAGGAGCGTGTTGTGAATCAGGCAAGCCTTTACGGACCGAAGAATACCAGCTTGATGACGTTCATCCAGTCCGGGCGCCGTGACCTCAATCAGGAATGATGCCAGACGAGCGGGATGTGCTGCCTTCTCCGCGCTAACTCGCACCTTCAAGTCTTCGGCGCGTAGTTGGCGCGCCTTCAAGTATTGAGCCGCATAGTAGGCGGCGCACGTCGCGAGTGACGCCAAAAGGAACTCTGGCGGCGACATCCCTTCATCAGAGCCACCGTTATCAAACGGCTGGTCGCAAATCACCCGATGGCCGCGGGCGGCAACTTCGAACTTCGAATCCCCGAGATATTGAGCCAGTACTTCCATGACAGCTCCCTTCCTGCTCCCAGGATGCAGGCGGTAGGGAAAGGTGACGTTCTGTCACCTCGGCCAACCAATTGCATCTAGCGAGCCAGAGTCAATGAAGAGAATACTGCTAGTCCTGGTGTTGGGGTCCGTACCGGCTGGGGCACAAGACCCAGTCATGTCGTTAAACGACGCAGTTCGCATCGCCCTGGACAAAAACAAGTCCATCGAAGCCTCCGGGGCCGCGAGAAAAGCCGCGGAGATGCGCGTTTCAGAGGCCCGGAGCGGCCTCTTGCCAAAGGTCAATTACTCCGAATCCTGGGCGAGAAGCGACAATCCCGTCTTCGTATTTAGCTCGCTGCTGACGCAGCACCAATTCGGGACGCAAAACTTTCAGATAGGGTCGCTGAACAATCCTGATTTCCTCAATAATTTTCAATCGCAGCTCACGGCGGACCAGGCACTTTATGACGCCGGACAAATTAAGCACGCCGTTCGTTCCGCCGAGTTGACCAAGGACATCACCAGCGAGGAAGGAAGGCGCACACAAATGGAAGTCATCGCCGGCGTAGTCCGCGCCTATTACGACTCTCTTTTGAGCGCCGATCAGCTCAATGCGACCGGCCAGGCCATGCGTTCGGCGGAAGCCGATCTGGAACGGGCTCAGGCGATTCGCTCCGCGGGAATGTCTACCGATGTGGACACCCTGTCGATCCGCGTACACTTGGCGGGCGTCCGCGAGCAGCAGATTCGCCGTGAAGCAGACGTGGACGTCGCTCGCGCGGCCCTGAATGACGCCATCGGGCTTCCCCTGGACACACCGCACACGCTTACAACTCCATTAGCTTCGCTGGATTATCTTGAAGGATCGTTGGCAGATCAGCAGAACAACGCTGTTGCGCAACGACCAGAGGCGCGCCAAGCGAAGCTCGCGACCAGCCTGGCGGATACGCAGGCCGCCAGCGCCCGCAGCAGCCTGCTGCCACAGGTGACTCTGCACGGCGCTTTCGAAGCGGACCGCCAGCGATTCGTCACCAGGGGAGGCGATAACTGGCTGGTGTCCATCGGCCTGCGCTGGAACCTTTTCAACGGCTTCAGCGACAAGGCGCGGATCGAAGAAAGTAAATTTGCCCAGCAGCGCAGCTCGGCGGAAGAAGCTCGGACGGATTCCGCGATTCGCTTGCAAGTCCATCGCGCCTATGCCGACCTGCATGCGGCCACACAGCGCATCGAAGTCGCCCAAGCGTCGGTGGCGGAAGCGGAAGAGAGCCTGCGGATCACGCAGAACCGGTACGAAGCTGGGATCAGCAATGTAACCGATTTGCTTCGAACAGAGACGACGGTGCTGGAAGCGCGAACCCGCCATTTGGCTGCGGTGCGAGACCAGCGCATCGCCGCAGCGATGCTGGAACTCGCCGCAGGTACGCTTACTCCTGACTCTGCGGTTCTGAACGAGAGGACTCGATGAAGAAGTCGCTGTGGTCGATTCCGTTTGTGCTCTGGCTTGCAGGATGTGGGTCGCCGCGCGAAGCTAAACCCACCTCACAAGCGCCTCCGGTTGCTGTCAGCGTCGTGAGCGTTGCCGAGCAGCAATGGCCCTCGATCTATGAAGCTACGGGAACAGTTCGCGCCCGCACCTCCGCGGTCATCGCCGCCAAGTTGCTTGGTTACGTGCGCGAGGTCAGAGTGCAGGCAGGAGACCGCGTGCGTGAGGGGCAACTTCTGGTCACCTTGGATGCTCGCGATCTCGACGTCAACTCCCGCCGGGCAGAGGCCGCTCTCGACGAGGTTCGGAGTTCCGTCCCGGAAGCCGATAGCGCCGTGGCAGGGGCCAAATCAAATCTCGATCTTGCGCAGACCACTTTCAACCGCATGCAGGAGCTATGGAATAAGAAGTCGATCTCGAACCAGGAGTTTGACGAGGCGTCGGCCAAACTCAAGGCGGCACAAGCGGCATATGAGATGGCTCGGGCAAGACGCGCTCAACTGGACGCGCAGGCCGCCCGGGTTCAGCAGGACGTTCGATCCACAGAGGTGGCCCGCAGCTATGCCGAAATCACTGCGCCGTTTACGGGCGTAGTCACTGCGAAATCCGTTGATCCGGGTACGCTGGCCCTCCCCGGCGCGCCTCTTCTGACGATCGAACACGAGGGCTCCTACCGGCTGGAGGCGTCCGTCCAAGAGTCGCGCCTGTCAGCAATTCGAGTGGGCCAGCCGGTTTCGGTTGTGCTGGATGGAGTAGGCCGCACGCTCGAAGCGCGCGTCTCGGAGATCGTACCCGCAGTGGACTCCGCGTCGCGTTCGTACACGGTGAAGATCGATTTGCCCGCCGTGCCGGCGCTTCGTTCCGGCGCATTCGGACGCGCCTTGTTCTCCTTGGGTAGCCGTTCGCCGCTCACCATTCCAGTAGGTGCGGTGACGGAACGGGGCCAGTTGCAATCAGTCCTGGTAGCCGAAAACGGTGTCGCACATACTCGCCTGATCACCACGGGGCAGAAGACGAAAGACCAGGTTGAGGTGCTCTCCGGCCTCACGGCTGGGGAAAAAGTGATCTTCCCGGTTCCGCCAGGTCTCACCGACGGCACTGCGGTGGAGGTCCGGCGGTGATCCCACACAGCAACGCCCAGCGCAAGCTCGGCCCAGCTGGGAAGTTTGCGCAGGCTTGGATTGACTCGAAACTGACGCCGCTGGTGATCGTTGGTTCGCTGTTGTTGGGCGCGTTCGCGGTGTGGAGACTACCACGGGAGGAAGAGCCGCAAATCATCGTGCCGATGGTGGACGTGTTTGTGCAGATGGCGGGCGCTTCGCCGCGTGAAGTCGAGGAACGCGTGACGAAGCCGATGGAAAAACTGCTGTGGGAAATCCCGGGCGTGGAGTATATTTACTCGACGTCCAGCCCCGGTATGTCCACGGTCATCGTGCGTTTCCTGGTCGGGCAGGACGAAGAGAAAGCCATCGTACGGCTGAACCAGAAGCTGGCTGCCAACCTAGACTCGATCCCGCCCGGCGCGTCGCAGCCCCTCGTCAAACCCCGCTCGATCGACGACGTGCCGATATTGGCTTTGACGTTCTGGAGCAAGCGCTACGGCGACTTCGAGCTGCGGCGCCTCGCGGCACAAGTGGATGACGCGATCAAACAGACGCCGGACGTCTCGTCCGTGGCTCTGATCGGCGGCCAGCGCCGCGAGATTCGTATTACTTTGAATCAGGCGCGCCTAGCGGCCTACAATCTATCGCCAGTCCAGGTGGTGGGAGCGCTGGGACTCTCCAATCGCCGTCTGCCCTCGGGCCAATTCGCGAGTGGCAACCAACAGTTTCTCCTAGAGACCGGGCAGTTTCTGCGTACGCCCGAGGACGTTCGCAACGTCGTCGCCGGAGTTGTGAACGACAAGACGATCTTTGTGCGCGACGTCGCCGAGGTGAGCGACGGCGGCGAAGAACCTTCAGAATACGTGCGCTACTCCGACGGCAAGGGATTCCTCCCCGCCGTGACCATTGCCGTGTCCAAGCGGAAGGGCACGAACGCCGTCACCGTGGCAGAAAACGTTCTCAGCCGCCTGGAGCGTCTTCATGGCACCGTCATTCCCTCGGATGTCGAAATGACGGTTACACGGAACTACGGCGATACCGCCAAGGAAAAATCCAACGAGCTGCTCTACCACATGCTGATTGCCGTGATTTCCGTGAGCGTCCTGATTGCGATCACCTTGGGACTGCGCGAATCGCTGATCGTATTCACGGCGATTCCCGTGACCCTGGCGCTGACGCTCACCATCTTCTACCTTTACGGATACACACTGAACCGCATCACGCTGTTCGCGCTGATCTTCTCCATCGGCATCTTAGTGGACGACGCCATCGTGGTGGTGGAGAATATCGTCCGTCACTGGCGGATGCCGGGCAATGAAGCCAGGCCGCCCTTCGAGGTCGCGGTCGAGGCAGTAGACGAGGTTGGCAATCCGACCATCCTCGCCACGTTGGCTGTGGTGGCAGCCATCTTGCCCATGGCTTTCGTCGGTGGCCTGATGGGACCGTACATGCGGCCCATTCCCATCGGCGCGAGCGCGGCCATGCTCTTTTCCTTGTTGGTCGCTTTCATCGTGACGCCATGGGCCGCGGTACGGATTCTGAAATCCAGCGGCGTACATCACGCGGGCGAGCGCGAGGCTTTCGCAACGCGGCTGTACCGGCGGGTCATGGGAAATCTCCTGCACCGGCCTCTTTTCCGGTGGTCCTTCGTCGGTGGTGTTGTGATCCTACTCCTCGCCTCCTGTGCGCTGTTCTACACGAGTTTCGTCAAGGTCAAGATGCTGCCGTTCGATAACAAGAGCGAATTTCAGGTGATTGTCGACATGCCGAATGGGACCACGCTGGAGCAAACGGCACGAGTAGTGCAGTTGCTTGGCGAGGAAACGCAGAAGCAGCACGAAGTAGTGAACATCCAGACCTACGCAGGAACGGCTTCGCCCTACAACTTCAATGGCTTGGTTCGCCACTATTACATGCGCCAAGGGCCCAACGTGGCCGACATTCAGGTGAATCTGCTGCCGAAGGGCGCGCGAGATCTGCAAAGCCACGAGATCGCGAAGCAAGTACGCCTGCGCCTGGAGCCCATCGCCGAGCGCTATGGCGCGCGAATCAAGGTCGCCGAAGTGCCGCCGGGGCCCCCCGTGCTGGAGACATTGGTCGCGGAAGTATACGGGCCAGCGATGCAGGCGCGGATTGCGCTGGCGCGGCAGATCCGCGATCTATTCAAGCAGACCAAGGGCATTGTCGATGTCGATTGGTACGTAGAAGACGATCAAACCAAGTACCGCTTGCTGGTGAACGAGGAGAAGGCCGCCCTCAATGGCATCTCAGAGGACGACATCGCTCGCGCGATGCAGGTGGCTTCCGGCGGTTCTCAAGCCGGGCTATTGCATCAGGACGCAGAGAAGGAAGATGTCTCTCTGACCGTGCAGCTCGATCGCGCGACTCGGTCCGATCTGGACCGTATCCAGAGCCTGAAGGTCGCGGGACGCAATGGTCGCCTGGTCCCGCTCGGTGAACTGGTGCACACCGACAAAGTGATCGAGGACAAGAGCATCTATCACAAGAACCTGCTGCCGGTGACCTATGTGACCGCCGACATCGCCGGAGAAATCGAAAGTCCCGTCTACGCAGTCCTCAAACTGGGGCCGGAAATCGACAAGATCAAGATTCCGGAAGGATATGTGATCGAGCAGCACATGGCGGCGCTGCCTACCGATCCGGACCGCTATTCGATGAAGTGGGACGGAGAATGGCACATCACGTATGAAGTCTTTCGCGACCTCGGTATCGCCTTTGCCGCGGTCCTGATCTTGATTTACGGTCTTGTCGTCGGCTGGTTCCAGTCGTTCCTGACACCGCTGATCATCATGGCGGCGATCCCGTTTTCACTGGTGGGAATCATACCGGCGCACGGCTTGCTGCATGCGTTCTTCACCGCAACTTCGATGATCGGCTTCATTGCGGGCGCTGGTATCGTGGTGAGGAACTCGATCATCCTGGTGGATTTCATCGAACTGCGCTTGAGCGAAGGCATGCCGGTTGATCAAGCCGTGATCGATGCGGGGGCGGTGCGCTTTCGCCCCATGATGCTCACGGCTGCGGCTGTGGTCGTCGGATCGTCCGTGATCCTGTTCGATCCCATTTTTCAGGGCCTGGCGATTGCGCTGATGGCCGGGGAGATTGCCTCTCTCCTGCTCTCGCGCATGACCGTTCCAGTCTTGTTTTACCTATTCAATAAACGAAGGAGCAAACTCGTATGACCGTAGATCGCTATCTGCGTATGATTGCCGGCGCGTTTGTGATGTTGAGCCTCGGGCTCGGTTACTGGGTCAACCCCTATTGGTATCTGTTCACCGGGTTCGTGGGGCTCAACCTCTTCCAATCTGCATTTACGAACTGGTGTCCCATGATGACGATCCTTCGCAAGTCGGGGGTCAAGGATTCTAAGCCGGCGGACTTGGGTGAAATACTCGCGTCTAACCGGAGGCCGTAAGCAAGGTGCGGCTTCCTGACCCTACTGGATATGATGTTAGGTTTCACGAGCCCCCATGGATGAAACCACCATCCTCACGGTAAAGGACCTTTCTGTCACGTTCGACGCGATTCAGGTCCTGCGCAACGTCTCTTTCACCGTGAGACAGGGCGAAGCTCTTGCCGTGATCGGTCCAAACGGAGCGGGCAAGACGGTCTTGTTCCGAGCTCTGCTGGGACTCCTGCCCCATGAGGGATTGGTCCGCTGGCGGCCGGGCACCAAGTTCGGCTACGTTCCCCAGAGATTCTCGATCGACCGTTCGGCTCCGATTACCGCCTTGGAGTTCTTTCTGCTGCAATCGCCGAGCTTCTGGCATCCCCGTCCGGAATTTGTCAGTCACCTGGACCACGAGCTCACTTTGGTGGGTCTCGACCGGAGCATACTGCAGAAGAACCTTGGAGACTTGTCTGGCGGACAGACGCAACGTCTGCTGATCGCCTGGGCCATGCTGCAACACCCTGACGTGTTACTCCTCGACGAGCCTACCGCGGGCGTGGACGCAGGCTTCGAAGATACCATCTACTCGCTCATTCGCCGGGTCCAGTCCGAGCGCGGGACGACCGTTCTTCTCATTTCGCACGACCTCAGCGTCGTCTACCGTTACGCACAGAAAGTGTTGTGCCTCAATAAGAGTGTCGTTTGCCAGGGATCGCCCGTCGAGGCCTTGAATCCCGAAGCACTCGCAGTCCTGTACGGCGATACGGGCTATTATCGACACGATCCGGACGTAAGGCACTAAGCGCCATGCATTCCTCGTACCATGCCTCATTCTGGATCGCCCTGCTGGTGGGCATCGCCTCCGGCAGCGTGGGGCCGTTCATCCTCCTCAGGAGAATGGCACTCGTTGGCGACGCTCTCTCTCACGTGGCGCTGCCCGGCATCGCACTGGCTTTGTTGTATGGTATCGATCCTTTTTACGGAGTGATCGTTTTCCTGACGGTAGCGGCCTTTCTCATCTTTTGGCTGGAGGGGAGAAGCCGCATTCCGCCGGACGCTATCGTCGGGCTCCTGTTTACCGCCAGCTTGGCCGTGGGAATTCTGATCATCCCGAATGCCGAAATCGTCGAGTCGTTGTTCGGAGCGTTTCCCGTACTCTCGCTGCCTTTTCTCCTCGTCATCTTGTCCACAGCAGCGGTACTCTCCCTGCTGTGCTTCTTCCTGGCAAGGCGTTTCCTGTTCCTGATTGTTTCTCCGGACCTAGCCAAAGTACATGGCCTCGGCCGGAAGTACGACTTAGCGCTCCTGCTGATCTTCGCGATGATCGTGGCTTTGGGGATTAAGTTGGTTGGAACTCTCTTGATGGGCGCGCTGACGATCATTCCAGCGGCCGTCGCGAAGAACCTTTCCCGCAGCGTGCGTGGTTATGTAATCCTGTCCGCGCTGATCGGTGGCGTGATTTCTGTGGGAGGGATGTGGATGGCTGACGCCCTCCGGCTCCTGCCAGGCCCGTCCATCATCTTGCTTGGCGTCGGTCTGTTTCTGCTGAGCCTCGCTGTCGGGCGCAAGAAAGCAGCATGAAGATTGTCACCTTGTGATTGTCAGGCTGCAGCGAGAGGAACGCGCCATTTGATCATGACTACTTTGATAGCGTCATTGACTACCAAGCATGCGATCATCGCATAGCCCAAAATCGCGAGCATCTGCCACCACGGCAATGGCGCGAGGCCCGGAATCCCCACGAGCGTCAGGATGGTTCCGGTGAGCGCATCCGCCGTGAGTGCCGCTATGAGAATCTTACTGGGCATCGTCGACCAGAACCACCTTCGCTCTCGGGCGGACACGATGGAGAACACGGCGAGGTACAGCAGCGTCAGGAAACTGAATGTGTAGAGGGCATTGTCATTGGTCGCGAGACCGAATCGTGTCCAGCCTATGTATAGGAGGAAAAGAGCCTCCGCGACCATGGCCACGCCAAGGACCGCGGACACCACAACGAAGCCTCCTATGTTCCACGTCTCCGGCTTCTTAGAAGGTCGAACGTTGTCCGTAGCTAGCGCGACCTTCGCGAAGTCCGTCATGAAGCTGAGCAGCAGCATCACAAAGGCTGAGACGACGAACTTGCCCGTGAATACGAACGCGATCGACACGAATGCCGCCTTCAAGATCGTCCGACTGATCTTGTTGACGATCCAGGTCAGCACCCGCTGGTAGATGGTCCGTCCTTGCTCGACGAGCGCCAAGATATTGATCAGTCCCGGTTCCGTCAAGACCACACTGGCGGCACCCTTGGCGACATCGGTCGCACTGCTCACGGCAATTCCTACTTCAGCTTGGCGCAGGGCAGGCGCATCGTTCACGCCGTCGCCCGTCATACCGGTCACGTGTCCGGCGGCTTGCAGATGCTGCACCACGACGTACTTGTCTTCCGGATACACCTCGGCGAATCCATCGGCTCCAGCCAGGAGATCGACGGCCTCGTTCCCGGCCTTGGCGCTGGTTGCCTTAAGGTCGGCCACGCGCAGGATGTTCGGCAGTCCCACCCCTTGAGCGATCTCACGCGCAACCGGCAGGGCATCGCCAGTCAGCATTTTCACGGCGACGCCGAGGCCGCGGAGCTCGGCGATGAGCTGCTTGGCGTCGGGCCGGGGCGGATCGTACAGCGTCACAAGCCCGACCGGTCCGGGAATTCCTGTCTCGGTGCCACGCGCCACAGCTAGTGTTCTGTAACCCTTCCCTGCCGATTCGCTGACACGGGCTTCTAACGCGTCGATTTCTGGCGGCTTGAGCCCGCAGGCTTCAGCGATGGTTCGAACAGCTCCCTTCATCACCCGAAAACGCTGACCATTCTGCTCGACGATGGCCTCGGTCCGCCGGTTTTTCGCATCGAACGGCTTAAACGAGATGGGCGTGACCGCAGGAAGGCCGTCGAAGATGTGCCGCTCGCGCGCCGCGGTTAGAAACGCCAGGTCAATGGGATCCTGATTGGCCTCCTCTGAAGCCAGTGCCCCGTCGAACAGCACATCGGATTCCTTGGATTGACCCAGTGGAATCAACCCAGTCACGGCGAGCTGGTTCATCGTAATTGTGCCGGTCTTATCCACACAGAGCACGTCCATGGTGGCGGCATCCTCCGCCGCACTGAGACGCGTGACCAGCACGCCACGCTTCGCCAACTCCGCCGATCCCACGGCCATGCTGACGGTGAACATCACCGGAAGCGCGACAGGCACTGCACTCATCAACAGCACAAGCAACAGCGACACCATCTCAATAAGCGGCGTGCCCCGCATCAACGAAAGAACAGCGACTACGCTCAAGAGACTGCCCACAATGACGAATAGCCAGCGGACGACTTTCGCCACCACCGCCTCGATATGAAGTTTCGGGCGCGCCTTCTGCACCAGTTCCGTCGTGCGGCCGAAATAGGTTTGCGCGCCGGTCAACATCACTACGCCGTTGCCTTCCCCCCGGCGAACGATGGATCCCGATGACAGCACGTCTCCGGTCGCCTTGTTCGCATCTTTCGATTCGCCGGTAAGAGCAGACTGGTCGACGCTCAATTCACCGCTGAGGAGTTTTGTGTCCGCGGGAATAATGTCACCGGGACGTACGCGAATGATATCGCCGGGAACCAATTCGCGAGCCGGTATGACCTGCCAGCTTGCATCGCGCCGCACGCGCGCACTTACCTGCAGCCGTTTACGCAACGTCTCAACCACACCAGCCGCCCGGCGTTCCTGGGCAAAGCTCAAGCCGGCATTCACAATCAACAAAGCACTCACCACGGCCAGATCCGAAAACTTGCGTAGGACAGCCGAAAGCGCCATGATGAGTTCGAGCATCCACGCCGATAGGCCCCAGAACTTCGAAAGGAACCCGAGGACCGGATGCTCCTTCTTCTCGGCCACTTCGTTGTAGCCATGTGCCTTCCGGCGGATGTCCACCTCAGCTCGGGTGAGACCTGTATCGGGATTGACCCGGAGTGCTGCGAGCGTGTCGGGAACCGAAGCGGCTACGATATCGGGAATCTTGCCGGCTTCTGGCTTCGAGGATGGGACTTCGGCTGCGGATTGCTTTGGGGCCGTTGCCATAGCGAACTCGCCGCCGCAGCGGCTTTCACGATGATGCGCTCACAGGCTTTGTAAGCATCTGGGATGTCCAGGTATTCTTCTGGTCTTATTTTTTGTGTGCCTGGATGTAATCGAGCGCGAAAGTCTTCATCACCGGGCTGATCGCACCGAGCTGCGAGGCTTCCTCCAATGCGCGATCGTTGTCCCACTTGTCGATCAGTACGCGTTTGATCAGCCACATTGCCGCAGCGCGGTTTCCACTGGCGCAATGAATGAACGCCGGTTGATTGCCGGGTTCTGTGATGACTTTGAGAAAGCGATCGGCCACCGCGGGGTCCGGTGCACTTCCATTGAGTGGGAGGTGCACGAAGTTGATGCCGGCAGCCTTGGCTGCCGCCGCTTCCGCGTCGATGTCAGCGCCCTTTTCGTTATCCAGCCGCAGGTTGATGATGGACGCGAATCCCATCTTCTTGATCCCGGCTACCGCTGATGGCGTCACGGCACCGGCACATGCGACGGTTGTCTCCACCTGGGCGAAGTTAGTGATCCCCTCGATAGTCGATTTCTTGACCTGGGATTGCGCGACCGCAACGAAAATCCCCATTACGGCAACGGCAACCATCAGAAGTACCCGTTTCATATTCGACCTCCCACTCTTTCGAAGTTAAGCGCTCACGAGGGAATATCCTCGCTCCTGCGCGCGATTGACGGCAACGATTCCCGCCGGAACCATCCGGCCATTGCTCACCAGATTTGCAATCAACTCGCTGTTGACGGCGTCGGCGTTTCCGCCCACCGCGCGTGCGATCACGCCTGCAAGCCTGCGAGTCGCCATGGAGCACACGGCGAACTGAACGCCCTGATTAGAAAGCGGGGCTAGCGACGCAGTAGTGGGGTTCGCCTTCGGCGGCTCTTTAGCCTGGGCATCCGCGGAAGGCGCCGGGCCCGCCAAAGATGCTCCGTACTTAGCCCACATGTCATTGTTGTAGCCGTACGCCGTGGAGATGTGACGCGCTACGACGATGACGGCCAGATCCTGACTCTGTAGACCATAATCATCGCGATTCGCCAACATAAAGTTGCTCGCGTACAGGAGTGCGTTCCGGAATCCGTCCACGCTCGTTGTGTCGATCACCAATCGATGTTTGCCGGGGCGTGCGTCCATCCAGTCATCTTTGTCATGACGCGCCGGCTCCCAACGCGCGGGCGCTGCTGACTTTTGCTGGGCCATGGC
>Ga0209517_10005532_pt1 | contig 16056 bp, 14 predicted proteins | sample PeaSoiMetSII2010_FD_187695 | JGI IMG/M metagenome (GOLD analysis project Ga0209517, IMG submission 187695) | Peat soil microbial communities from Weissenstadt, Germany - SII-2010 (SPAdes) (version 2) | ecosystem: Environmental > Terrestrial > Soil > Wetlands > Peat | place: Germany... | reverse complement strand
CCGGAAGGAGATCAGCCTGATCTTCCAGAGCGAGCTGCCGGCGCACGGCACCAACATCGGCGTCAAGGTTCTGGCGCTGCGCGGCGATTACAGCAACGACGCCGTGGCTGGGTAGACCACCGCCCGGCGGGATCAGTCCTCAGATCCCAGCTTGCTGCGCGAGGGCAAGAGGCGGCCCGAGGCGACATGGCGGTGAAGCTGAACTCAGGCGAGAAGCGTGCGGGATAGGTGCCGCTTCACGACGTGCTCGCAGCGGCATGACAGGGCGCTCAGTCCGTCGACGTCTCGCCGATTGTGCTAGTCAGGCGACGGCCTGTGCGGCTTTCCCGTCGACGGCCTACGTACTGGATGCGGTTGGCCTGTATCTGGCCGGCGTCGATCGCTGCCTGCTCATCAACTTCGCTGACACCGGCCAGGTCAGCAAAGAAATAGGGTCCGCAGACGAGCGAGTGGCGGTGAAACCGGACGTCGAGCTCGCGCACGATGTCCTGGCCGGCATGCAAACCCTCCTGTTCCGCCCAGGACCGGCAGTATGAGGTCCACAACTGGCCCGATTCACGCCAGTGGTCACGGCGCTGCTGAAGCCACCCGGGATCACCCGACGGAAGGGGCAGCCGCTCGAAGCACCATCGGGCAGTCGCCTCGTCGAACCGCTCCCTTGCCCACTCCACGACCACCAGCAAGCCGCCCGGAACCAGAGCGGCACCGACCAGATCCAGCACGTGGCCCAGGTCACCGACATGATGCAGTGACGTGCACGCCACCACGGCACCGGCGGGCTCAGACAGGGCATAATCCTCGAACTCGACCTGACCGAACCAGGGCCCGTCTGGCGCCTCGGGATCGACGCCAATCGCTGGGTAACCATCGCGGCGCAGCATAGGAACAAAGCCGCCGAACGGCCCGCAGCCGATCTCCACGACCGGAGCTGGCGGCGCCGGCAGCTGCGCGCGGACAAACGGCCACACCGCGGCGAGCCACTGCTCATCGGGCGTCACGCAGCCATAGCCTACGCCGCCCGGACCAACGCACCCGGCGCTGCGCAGATGGGCAGCCAGTGCGGCCCTGAGCGGAAACCGGCTCGACGTCTGCAGTCGGCGGCCCTACGGTTGGCTCACGGCTGGCCGGCCTGACGGTAAGGGCCAGAGTCCGGTCGTCCCCGCAAGGGGTTCAATAAAGCCAGGAAGTAGACCCGGCCTGGCCGCCAGTCCAACGTGCTCGGCGGCATGGAAAGCGGATGGGCGAAGTCCGTCAGCTAGGTTGACGGGATGACGGGCCGAGCACGTCGGGATGGTCGCTGCGGTAGTGCTCGGTCAGAACGCCACTCGGCTGGCCGGTCCGGGCAGCGGTGGTGCACACGGTGCGCGCCATCATCGATCGGCGCCGGGGCGGGCGAGGGTCTGCGCACAACGGGACGGGCGGGCGCGCATTCGCTGCAATCTGGGACTTACGCCTTGCGGGGCTGCCGGGCTGCTGGCCGCGCTGGCCGTTCGGCCCGTTCCGTCATGCGCTCCCAGCCTACCACTCTGCGTGTTACCAAGTATCTCGCGGCGTACGCCCAGCTCAGACGGCCTGTAGATGTCTCCGGCCGGTGATGATGCTGAAGCCTGATCACCAGTACACGGCCAGGCTGGACGAGCTGCCGTGCATTCTCTCCATGCCCGATCGGCGGCAGATGCGGACGTTTGCCGGGATCTGGACGAGGCGCTCTCGGCGTCTTCGATCCGGGAAACGCTCTCATGAGAGCAGGACCCTGCCCCCTGCTCCGGGCATGCGAACTCACGGACAGCCGGTGTGGTGACTGCCTCGACGCTCAGTTCCTGGCTGCCGCATGGTTCCTGGCTGCCGCATGCAGGACGTGGCAGCACCGGGTAATACCTGGTTATACTACAGGGCATGAAGACCGCGATCTCACTCCCGGACGACACCTTCGATCAGGCCACCAGGCGGGCCGCGGAACTCGGCATCAGCCGCTCGGAGTTCTTTGCCCGCGCCGCCCGGAGATACCTCGACGAACTCGCCTCGCAGTCGCTGACCGAGCAGGTCAACGAGGCGCTCCGGGTAGCCGGCGCCGACGAATCCGGACCTGCCGCGGTCGCGGCCGGGCGACGGCGCCTGGCCAGCGAGGATGACTGGTGATCCACCGCGGCAGCGTCTGCTGGGCCGACCTCGGGGAGGCCCGCGGCAGCAGGCCCGCCAAGCGGCGGCCCGTCCTGGTCATCCAGGCAGATCCCTACAACGCCAGCCGGCTCGATACCACCCTGGCCGCCGTGATCACGACGAACACCGGTCTCGCCGCCATGCCCGGCAGCGTCTTCCTGCCCGCGGCTGCCTCCGGCCTGCCACGCGACTCCGTCGTCAACATCACCGCCCTGGTGACTCTTGACAAGGCCGACCTGGACCCCAAGGTCGGGCATCTTCCCGCAGCCCTCATGGACGACGTCGACCGTGGCCTCCGCCGTGTACTCGGGCTCTAGCGAAACACGCACCCAGCGGCTTGAGCGAGCATCGCGGTGGGCCCGGCGATCATGAATAATCATGCAACCGGGTCCCCATGGCACGCGTCGGCGGATGGAGCCGGAACAGCAGTTGCGCGCGCGAATAGCCGATATGGGCGGCGTCTGAGCGCAGCTTTCTGCTGTTCCAGCGACGCATAATTGATGTTCTGCGCGATCGAGACTGCGCTTCTGTGCCGCACCTCTCCCGCGTCCTGGATCACCCGATAACCGCTGCCGGGAACGCCATGGGTGATGGATGCGGTTCCGATACCTGCGCAGCTAGCTCTTCATGGTTATCGATACGCTCGCCTGGGACGTACACACTTCCGGCCACACTTCGCCAAGCTGCACTTGAACGTCGCTTGAGCCGAGGGGAATCTCCAGCCTGCTCACGTTCGCGATCGCTTGGCTGCACGGGCGCGACGCCGGGTCAGGGTGCTGCGACAGGCGGGGAATGGGCCACCAAGCTCCGAGGACGATGGATACCGTTGTGCCATGAGGGATGCGGTACGACGCCGCATGACCAGCGTTCAGTACCACTATCGCTTGGAACGGCCCCGTTGCGTTCGCCGCAACCACATTCTGGGGCAGGCTGAGCATGCAGGTCGGGCCGACATTGTGAAGAGGCTGCGTGACATATTCCGACTGGTCGCCCTCAGTGGCGAAACCGGGGGAATGTGTCGCCGCGTCCAAAATCAGCTGGCTGGCCGAGCAGGGAGTGGGGTGGGACGGGAGAACCGCGTCGGCCACGGGTCGAGCAGTCGCCCGAGTCCCCGGAGCACCTGCGTCAGGCTGGCCGGTGGTGTCCCGCGCCGAATTATGACCCAGGCCGTGAGCTACTCCCACCACCGCCAGCACAGCAGCGAGGAAGCTAATGCCAGCGACGATTCCGCCCAGGAACCTAGGCCGCATGCCGTTCGCCTCCTGCGTGATAGCGTACGCCCAGGTGAGGGTCAATGCGTCTATTTGGTCTGTGAGGGAAGCTGACTTGTCGGAGCCAGCCGCGGTGCGAGGCGCCGTTGTCCACTACCTACAACGCCGCCGCGGCTGACGCATACGGCTCGGCGGTCATGACCTGGCCGGCCAGGCGGGTGAACGGTGGATCGCTGCCACGTCAGCGTCCGCAAGAACTGGGACGAACTCCTGTGCCCGGCTAGTAGCAGTTTGACGCGCGCCAGTAATCTGTAAAGGTTTGCTTGTTCGCCCCAATGCCCTGTGGCGAAATGCAAAACCGCGATGAATCTAGGCCTTCTACCCATTCTGTCGTGCTCTGGCTTCCCATGGTCACCCACGAACTGGTGGAACCGACTTCAGTGTTCGCGTCGGTGAATCCTATAGATCCGAAGCTGGCTGCCACGCCCGTCGGCGCTTCGCCAACCCAGTCCGCGACGTTGCCGTCGAAGCGCCAGCCGCCGGGAGGAGACGATGAACAACTGTGAGCGACCCCGGTTGACTCATCCTCGATATAGAAGTACGCCCTGTTTGGACTAGCTTCAAAGCTCATGTTCTGGTAAAGGACATGGCCGGCAGGAAAGGTCCAAGATGTGTATCCACAGAAGGCCACTGGGCTGGCATTGTTGGCGAATTCGGTGAATGGGCGGTACGCGCTACCCGAGCCAACATCCGGGTTGCCGCATTCCACGCCTTGCTGGACAAGATCGTTAGTAGCCGCCGTGCCCCCGAGGCCAATCCAGAAGCCCAGCGTGTTCGAGCCAGAGCACGATGCTGTGGATGGAACAGTAAGATCTGCCTTCACAGCTACGTAAGTATTGGTGAAGCCGCTGATATTACCTGCAGAGTAGCCAGACCAGTTCCCGTAGTAAGTGATAAAGGATTCCGTCGGCCGAACGTGGGTCGCGACTCGCAGAGGACCGACCGGCGGGGCGTCCGATCGGAAGGCAGCCATGGCAGTGGTCCAATCCTGGAGCGCAGATGGATCCCTTGGCCGCGACGGGAAACCATATTGCCGGAGTTCAGCCGCACGTGCAGTCAGCGGATTGAATCCTGCCGGCGGCGTCGTGGTCGTCAGTGTCTGGCCATCAGGTAGCTGGTACGTCGTTTCGACACCACCGTTTTGAAGTTGGGTCACCGTCGGCTGGACAACGATTAGGCCGCCGGTGGATGCGGCCGGCGAGTCACCAGCGGTGCTGAAGCCAACGACCCCGACGTGACTAGGCGCTAAACGAGCTGCCGTTGTCACTGGTCGAAGTGCACCGCTCTCCGGCCAGGAAGGAAAGGCGACCAGGGCGCCCGCAACTGCCAGCGCTGAGAAGGCACGTGGCATGCTCACTAGCTTCCGGGATTGGCCCCGGCCGGATTTCAGCACCCATCTCACCCCGTCTGCCCTGTGCTCGCGGGAGTACCGCAAAACGGTATGACAGGCGCAACATACAACGAGTCACCAACGCCTGTCCAGGGAGACTTCCGGGGCCTATCGCACAGTTCGCATGCGACACACGGCGCGCCGTGCCAGTTCCGTGCCAGAACGGGCAGGCACTAGCGGTGTCTGGCGGACATTGGCCGCGGGCCAGAACCCGGACGACCTCGACGGCGGCAAAGCTAGCCGCCAGCACGTCCGGCCGAGATCTTATTTTTTCGGACCAGACTAGAAATGAGACTAGGCCAGGCGCGGGCCGGGGCGCGGCAGGGTCGCGATGACTGCCATCTAACGAGGGTCCGGGGCGCTTCTGGGCGTGCACACGAACTGCGAAGCCGGAATGGCCATCATCGTGTGCCCCAAGTCCCATGGACGCTGATCAGCTGCTCGGCCCGGGTCGTCCAGAACCGGCCACTCTGTGCCCCTCCCTTGTGCCGAATGGCCCCACCGCGGGAAGCAAGTATTCGACGATCCGGCTGGCCCGTCGGCGTCTGCGATGACGTCAGGCAGCCAATCTCGACCGAGCCACTCCAGTCCAAGACTACGAGTGGATATGCCGCTGCGCGCATAAGAATGCACGACCGGAAGCACACTCAATTCGGCAGATCCGGATGTTGGGTATTTGGAGTGGATCGTCCAGATTGGTGCGGCGCAGGGCACGGCCGCGCTGACGCCGGTTGGCCATCGCGGCGGCGACCATGGTTGCGGCCGGTAGAGCGGGCGGGCGGGTGTTAGCGACCTCGCTATATGACGATCCTGCGGCCGGACTGTGTGGCGACGCTCCGGCAGGACTCGATGAGCATCCCGAGCACGGACTGTGAGTGCTGACGAGGCTCCGGGCGCGCGCGTACCCGCCGACGTGTAGCGGATCGGTAACTTCATATCCGGCAGCGACCCTAGACCTGGCTGGTTGCCGTGGTGCAGGCACACCCGGCCGCCATGCCGTCTTGCGGCATGACGCGACGCGGCATATCGTGCCGATGTATCAACTCGATATATCGGGCGGACAGTTTGCAGTGGCCCGGCCGACGCGGGAGCTGCGATGAGGCGGATCGACTACGACACGGAGCAGTACCAGGACTACGCGCGTGGCCGTGCGCTCACCGAGCAGCAGCTGCAGGCATGGATCAGCGCCTTCGGAGCGGTGCTGCCCGAGCGGCGCCCGCTGGCGGGGCTGGACGTCGGCTCAGGGACGGGCAGGTTCACCCCCGCGCTGGCGCGAGCGTTCGGGCCAGTCACCGGCGTCGAGCCGTCGGTCCGCATGCGCGAGATAGCGCAGGCGCAGGCCCTGCATGCCGGTGTGCGGTATCTGGCAGGCTCCGCCGAGGACATGCCAGTGCCGTCCGGCAGCGCCGACTACGCTCTCATGTTCTTGTCCTGGCACCACGTCCAGGACAAGCCGCTGGCGGCCCGGGAGCTGGCCAGGGTGCTCAGGCCCGCCGGGCGGCTGCTGCTGCGCGCGAATTTCAGCGACCACCATCCGAGGCCGTGGTGGCAGGAGCACTTCCCCCGCGGCTTTGAGGCGGACGCCGCGCTGTTTCAGCCGCTGCACGAGGTCATCGCGACGTTCACGTCGGCCGGCTGGCGCGTTGCCAGCTTCGGCACAGTTACCGAGCCGTCCTCCGGCACCCGCGGTGACATGCTCGAACGGTTGCGCCTGCGCACCCTTTCGTTCTTCGCTCAGCTCAGTCCCGACGAGCTGGAGGCCGGCTTCCGCCGCCTGGAGCAGGCTGTTGCCGCAGATCCCGGCGCACCAGCGCCCGTGTTTTCTGAGCCGCTGCTCACGCTCGAACGGTCCGGAGCCTGAGGACGGGCGAGGTCGCAGCATCCTGCCCAGTCACAAATTAGCGTCGCCGTTGATCTTCGATCCATGACCAAATAGTCATGCCTATAACAGCGGGATCTGCCCGCGGCTGTGGCAGTGAGTGAGAGCTGCCGCTGGAGGAGCAGCCCGGCGCGCGCCTGAGGCTATGCATGATGTGTCTATGCGGCCTGGCTGGGCGGGGAGGGGGAGCGGCCAGCCGGTCGCGGTAATGCTCGCTGGGTTCGCCGCGCTGCGCTTGCGGGCAGGGTGCCGGGAGTTCCGGAGCTGATCGGGGGCTGGCTGACGCTGCTGAGCCAGCGACTGAGAAGTGACAACGCAGGCAGACTGCGTCAGCCTGACTCCGACGGTGCCGGACAGTTCTGGCCGCCTGACCTGCCGGTATCCGACGAAGCGCGACTGTGCCGGACGGAATCGTCAGGCATGGCATGCAAGAGGTCTGGGGTTCGAATCCCCATAGCTCCACGCGTTTTTCGTATCTGCGTTCGACAAAGTGACTAACGTTAGTCACTTGATCTCAGTAGTTCTCGAGGGTTACGCGCAATGTCGTGCGCGCAAGAGGTCGCGGATCCGAGGACAGCAGACCGCAACCTGCGGGGAGATCAGGAGACGGTCGTTGGCCTGCAGAAGGGACACCAGGTAGCCAGCGCCCGGCATCCGAGCGGATGTGGCTCTCACTGCCTGAGCCCAGCCGCCCTCATGCCGCTCAGGCAGCTACAGATTTCCGAATCTGGGCGGTTCCATTACAAGAAAACGATTGCGATCTCGGTGCACAGATTAACCAATTCTGTGTTATGAACTAAGCGCCCCGTGTGGTGTTCTGCGGTGAGGTCTTCAAGCCGAAGCGCACGGTCCCAGGTTAGTCACTGGGTTTCCGCAAGGTGGCTGATTCTTCGGTCAGGCTGACTTGGGGTTGTCGCTGACTGACCGCTTACCGGCCGCTGTCGCCGCCCTTCGTCTGGTTCCGGTCGTGACCGCCGGGCCGAGCGTGTCGTCCTGGTTATGGTCGGCCGACTCCGATGTTGCCGGGCGCGGCGCGATCCGGGTCCGGCGTGTCTGCGAACGGCCGAGGAGAGCCAGGTGGTGCCGACCGCTGGCCGCGTCGCCCAGGCCGCTGCGGCGCGCTGCTGGTGTTCTCGGCGGCACGCAGCGTCGTCGGCACGCTGATGGTGCCCCGGTCGGCGCGGGCTGGCTGAGACGGCTGGCCGATGGCCTGGCGAACGAGACGTTCCAACTGGCGACCGGGCCGATCGGGGACTACCGGCAGCGCGACCGCGTGGCAGCCGCCGGGCCTGAGCCTTGTCGCTCGCGCGGACGAACGGGTGGCCCTGGCCGGGCTGAGCCAGGCTCGCGATCGGGCGGGCGAGGCGATCGCCTCGTCAGGTCGGGAGTGCGAGATAAAGGCGCTCATGGGCGGCCAGGCGGGACCGGGCGGGCTCGCGGAGAGCGGCGAGGAAGTCCCCTGCCGTGTACAGGCGGCCGGGCTCGATGTAGTTGGGTGCTGGGCGCATCGGCCGCAGCCTCCGCCGCCAGCGCCTGGGCGGTTGGCGGCAGCAGCAGCGGGATCCTGATCCTGCGCTGGAACGGAACCGCGTGGAAACGCAGCGCCGCGCCCGCAGCCGTCGGCACCCTGGCGGGGCGAACTGGTGGGCGCCCAGTGCCCTTGCGGCGGCTGTACGCCCGGTGCGGCTTCGGCGCCCGCGCCGGTACCGTGGCCGTCCTGTGGTACTCCAGCCGGTGAGCGCATGGCGCATGAGCTGCTTCGGCGGCTCGCTTACCATTTGCACTAAATGGCGGCGGGCGCGTCGGGAGGCTCAGATGTTCGAGTCCTGGGGGCGTAAGGTCTACCGCAGACGGTGGCTGGTCCTGACCCTGGCCGGGTTTGCGATGGTGATTGCCGCATTCTGGGGGACCGGCGTGTTCGGGGTGCTGCAGGACTCGGGCGGATCGAACGCGCCGGGTAGTCAGAGCGATCGGGCGGCGATCCTGGCGACTGCCACATTCGGGCGGAACTCCGCCGACGTCATTGTGCTGTACTCCAGCCCGAAGCTGACCGTCGTGTCGCCGGCCTTCCGGTCGGCGGTCACGGGTACTCTCGCGTCGCTGCCGCACGGCTATGTGCAGTCGCTGGAGACCTACTGGTCAACCGGTTCGCCGACGTTGGTGAGTGTCAGCGGCAGGCAGACCTTCGCGGTCATCGAGCTGGTCGGCGGGGACTATCAGGCCCGTGTCGCCAGCTATAACGCGATCAAGGGCCGTCTGTCGGCACCTGGCCTGACCACCCAGGTCGGCGGCGACATCCCCGGCGGCCTTGCCATCAACAGCCGGGTGAACAGCGATATCCGCCGGGCCGAGGCCATTTCGCTGCCGATCCTGCTGATCATGCTGATGGTGATCTTCGGCAGCGTGGTTGCAGCGAGCTTGCCGGTGACGATCGGCGTCATCGCGATCCTCGGGTCGTTCTCAGCGCTGCGGCTGCTCGCGCAGGTCACGCCGGTGTCGAGCTACTCGGTCAATATCAGTACGTTCCTTGGTCTGGGGCTGGCCATCGACTACGGGCTCTTCATGGTCGGCCGGTTCCGCGAGGAGTCGCACCGGGCGGAGTCGGTCGAGGCTGCCCTGGCCGCGACGATGGCGACGGCGGGCAGGACGGTCGCGGTATCGGGCGTCACCGTGGCGCTGGCGCTGGCCAGCTTGATGTTCTTCCCCGCCGTCTTCCTGCGATCCATGGGATATGGCGGCGTGGCGACCGCGGCCGTCGACATGCTGGCGGCGCTGACCGTGCTGCCCGCGCTGCTCGCGGTTCTGGGGCCGAAGGTCAACGCGCTGCGCGTGCGTGGCGCGGTCGGCCGCCCTCCGGTGGCCGAGACCAGCGGTGGCTGGTACCGGCTGGCCACGGCCGTGATGCGCAGGCCGCTGGTGTTCGTTGCGGTCACCGTCGCGATCCTGCTGGTGCTCGGCGCGCCGTTCCTGCACGTCGCCTGGGGCAAGAGCAGCCTGAAGGTCCTGCCGGCCGGCGCCGAGCCGCGAGTGGTGAGCGAGGCGCTGAGCCGCGACTTCCCAGGCCAGCAGGGCTCCCCGATCGAGGCGGTGGTCCAGTTTCCCGGCCAGGTTGCCGGCTCGGCTGACCGCGGTGCTCAGCTGGCGGCGTATGCGGGCCGGCTGGCGAAAGTCCCGGGCATCCAGGCCGCACAGCTGACCGATGTGCGGGGCAATGTCGCGCTGCTTGATTTGCGTTATGGCGCTGATCCGATGTCCCCTGAGGCGAGGCGGATCGTGCACCTGGTGCGGGCTATCGCCCCGCCCGCGGGTGCGCGTGCGTACATCGGAGGGCGTAGCGCGGAACTGGCGGACACGCTGACCGCTCTGGCTGCCGTGCTGCCATGGATGGCGCTGGCGATCGCGACGGCGACGTTCGTGCTGCTATTCCTGGCGTTCGGGTCGGTGGTGCTGCCGGTGAAGGCCATCACGATGAACGTGGTCTCGCTGTCGGCGGCATTCGGCGTGGTGACGTGGATCTTCCAGGACGGGCACCTATCCGGGCTGCTGGGATTCACCCCGCTCGGAACGATCGAGCCGACCACGCCGATCTTGATGTTCGCGATCATCTTCGGGCTCTCGATGGACTATGAGGTGTTCCTGCTGTCCCGGATCCGCGAACGGTACGACGTGACGCAGGACAACACCGCGGCGGTGGCCGGGGGCCTGCAGCGGACCGGCGGGGTGATCACGAGCGCGGCGCTATTGCTGATCATCGTGGTAGGCACGTTCTCCATCTCGGGCGTCACGACCATCAAGCTGCTTGGCGTGGGCATGATTGTCGCTCTGACCGTGGACGCCACGATCGTGCGGGTTTTGCTCGTTCCGGCCACTATGCGCCTGGTCGGCCAGGCGAACTGGTGGGCACCCAGGTTCTTGCGGCCGCTCTACGCCAGGTACGGCGTTCACGCGCACGGGTCGCCTGGGATGGGCAGATCGCGGGAGCCGGATTCACCGGGCGTCAGCGAAAATGCCGGGCTGGGGGCTTAGCACCTTTCCGAGATAATGCCAGAAATAGAAATTCGCCCCCGGTCGGAGGAACCCCTCCGGTGGCGAAGGTTCGACGTAGCCCAGCGCCATGCTCCAGAAGGCAGCCAGCGTCGCCGGGCGTTCACAGTCGAACGTCACAGTCGATCTGGTGCCCATCACGCCTCCCCACAAGCGACATGCAACCGACATCGAGCAGAACAGGCGCCCGGGTATCCGTCCGCTCAATCCGAGCGCCGGGCGCTGGATTCGGCCATGTGGTCCCAATGCGGCGGGGCGGGAAATCGGTGCGGGAAACGGCAACCGGATAGGTCGCTCAGGTCGTCCAAGCTGTCAGCTGGGGCAGCGGACACCGGACACCGGCCAGTGGCTGGCTCAGCCTGGTCCGGGCGGCGTCAGGATCGATCAGCCGGACCGGGCTGGCTGATGGCCCGCTGTCCGATGGAACCGGCGCTGGGGCCGCCTGGGCGCCCGTGCCGTATCGGCGCGCGCAGCTATTCGTCCCGGGATTGTGGCTGGTCGAGAGCCCGCAGCAGTTCTGGTGCGCGCCGTGGTCCCGCGGCATGATCTTCGTCGGCATCAGGCCCGGGATCCCGAAGGGGGCGGGCTGCGGCCTGACCGCCAGCCTGGCCTGGATTCTGCCTGCCGGGCACATCCCGCCGGGAATCAGGCACCGCAGGCCCACCGCCGTGATCCACGGCATTCCCGTCTACCGGCTGCCCGGCGGCCCGAAGTCGGTGCTGTACCCGGTGCCAGATCTAGGAGTGCGAATCGGGGCCCGGGGACCGCTGGCCCGGCGCGTGCTGGCCACGCTGACCGGCTCGCCGCTGTCCGCCGTGCTCAGGTGCGGTCCGGCAGGCTTCGCCAGCCTGACGCTTTCACTCAATCCCGTCCACTGCACGCTGGCGTGCAAGGTACCCAGAATTCCGCTACCGCGCCTCGCCTGTCTCCGCCTCACTGTCACCCGGACCGCATATAGGGGACTGTGGTCCTGCCCGATTAGCGGCTGCGCCGCTTCTGAGTGAACCAGCCAGCTGAACGCGCGGCCGGCGGCAGAAAGCGCGTCTCAGCTGGGTGTCACCGCAACATTCCCTGATCCACGGCATGCAGGATCCGAGGCCTTCGGGCTTGGACCTGGCGGTGTCTGTGCCACGCCAGGCACAGACCTCTCCCTCTGCCCTGGCCCGTGTGGTCACGGTCCTGGTCGGCGAGTGCGGCGTCCGGCAGTTCCGGGACATCGGCACCGGGCTGACCAGGGCGAGCAACACCCACCAGGTCGCCCAGGCAGCCGCGCCGGGATTCCCCCAAGCAGGCCCGCCTGGTGCGGGTGCCGCTGGTGCCTATGGTCCTGGGCTTCCCCCTGGCGCTCCCGGCTCGGCCGGGGGCTGCCAGGGTGCAGCGGACGGGACCGGCCTTCCGGATGTCGGCGTGTCCTGACCATTGCCTTGCCTTTATCGCCTGACTGACCACTACTATGCGTGACATCCAATAGCTTTAAGTAACAGGAGGCTGGTGTGCTGGGGACGTCGGGCGGCCTCAATGGCTACGGCATCGCGGCGGACGCGGCCTTCGGCCAATCGGGTCGCGGCGGCAGCATGTCGGGCGGCGAGGGTGTGGGGAGGCGGTCATTCCTGCGCGCTGGAGCGCTGGGCGCCGGAATGACCGCAGTCGCGGCCGGGAGCGCGGCTGCCCCGGCGGCCGCGGCGGCCCAGGGCGGGGCGCGTTCAAGAAGAGTGCCGTCGTTCGCGCTGTTCGCGCAGCCCGACATGAATTTCGAGACGCTGTTCACGATCGGCGCCGCCGGATACGGCGCTGCCGAGGTCGGCGAGGTCGTCACCGCGGTGAATGAGACGAACGCGCGCGGCGCCTCCTACCAGACGCTCTTCGACACATTCTGGCGCCTGGCCAACCAGGTCGCCGAACTCGCCGACGGCGACATCGCGGCTGGCCACCGGGTCAGTGCCCGTTCCGCCTACCTGCGCGCCGCGTCCTATTACGACCTGTGCCTGTTCTTCGTCCTCGGCACGAGAGCGCACGCCCGAGAGGCCGCGGTCTTCACCGCGATGCAGCGCTGCTGGCAGCGCGCGGCCGCACTCGCGGACACGCCCTATGAGTTCGTGCGCATCCCCTACGAGAACAGCTGGCTGCCGGGTTACTTCCTGCGGCCGGGCGCGTCCGGCCGCACCCGACCGACCGTGATCCTGAACACCGGCAGTGACGCCCAGAACATCGACATGTTCGTCCTGGGCGGTGCGGCGGCGCTGGAACGCGGCTACAACGCCCTGATCTTCGACGGTCCGGGCCAGGGCGCGATGCTGTTCGAACGGAAGGTTGGATTCCGCCCGGACTGGCAGCACGTGATCACGCCGGTCGTCGACTGGCTGCTCACCCGGCCGGAGGTCGACTCGCGGCGTATCGCGCTGACCGGGTGGAGCCTGTGCGGCGCCTCCGTCGTCCAGGCGGCGGCTTTCGAGCACCGGCTCGCTGCGGTCGTCGCGGCCCCCGGCGTGATGGACGCCTGGCTGATCTGGCCGGCTGAGCTGCGCAAGATCTTCGACGGCGGTGCGCCGAAGGACGTGGTCAACCGCATCTGGAATCACGATGTCGTGCCGCACCTGAACGCGCACGAGCGGTTCACGCTCGCCAAGCGCGCGGAACTGTATGGCAAGCAATATCTGCTGTCAGGCCGCGCCGGCCGAGTGTTCACCGACCTGTACGACCTGGGAAAGACGATCATGCGGGTCAATTGCGAGACGGCCGCCCAGGCAGTGACGTCGCCGACGCTGATCCTGAACTACGAGCTTGATTCGTTCGCCACTAATCAGGCGATCGAGGTCTACCGGGCGCTGCCGCACGGCATCGACAAGCGGTACTACACCTTCACGGTGGCGCAGGGAGCCCAGTTCCACGACGGCCCGATGGCACCGCAGACCCAGAACCAGGTGATCTTCGACTGGCTGGACGACACCATCGGCTGACCAAGCGAGCGGTTGTACCTAATCGGCCAGTGCCGGCACCAGAGTGTCACTGGGCGGCGCCGCGACCGGCCCGCGCCGAGAACAGCTACACCGCGGCGCTCACGCTGTGGTAGCAGGTGCTTGCTGCCCAATCCTGGGCGGAAAGCAGCAGCGACCAACGCGTCCTGACCAGCACAGCACGTGCCCTATCCCGACGACCACGCCATCCAAGGCCTGAGGAATCCCGGCCACCCGGCCGGGCAGCCGGGCCACGGTCACGACCCCGTCATAAAATCAAGATCACGAAGGCTGCGAGCACCGCGCACGCTGTCCGGCGAGCAAGTCGGATGAAATGATCGTGGCCAGACTCCGGGATGCTAGCCTCGCGACCGAGAAACGTCGTTATCGGTGTTGGGCCTACTTCGCCCGGAGGCAGCACGTGAAGAAACACGCTATGGCGGCAGGTGTCGTGGCGGTCGGCATCGGGATCGCGGTTCCGATGATCGCGATCAGTCCGGCGCTGGCGGGACCGGTCAGTGTCAAGGGCATCACCACGCACACCGTCATCGCGACAGCGACGGCGCCTGCCGATGACACTGGCGAGGCCGACGCGACGTGTGGCGCCGGTGAGCTGCTCGTCGGCGGCGGCTACATCGTCAACAGCACGTCTACCGACTGGCGGATGTATGTCGACGCGCCGTTGAACGGCACGACGTGGCTCGTCGAGCCGGTCAACTTCAGTGCCCAGCCGTTGAGCTTCTCGGCGTATGCGATCTGCGCGATGTCGGTGCACGGGAAGAAGGGCGTCAGCGGATATACCACGCAGGTGGTGCAGGTGCAGGTTAACGTGCCGGCCAATCAGACCGGGGAGGCCGACGCCACCTGCGCAGCCGGTGAGCTGCGTACCGGCGGCGGCTACGTGGTGGAGAACGTCAGCGACAACTGGAGCGTCTACGTTAACGCGCCACTCAACAACGGCACCTGGGTCGTCGAGATCGACAACGAGGTCCCGGTCACGACGACGTTCGACTCGTACGCGGTGTGCTTGGCGAGGACGAACTCCAAGCCCATCAAGGGACTGACGGTCAGCACCGTCGACACGGCCGCAACGGCCCCGCCGAACTCGGTCCAGACCGCTGATGTGTCATGCGGCCCAAAGGAGCTGATGACCGGCGGCGGCCACGAGATCGCGAGCATCGGCTTCGACTGGAGCATCCAGGCCAGCGCACCGGTCACCGGCAACGACTGGCAGGTCAAAGTCGCCGACCTCGACAACTTCTCACGCAACTTCGACTCAATCGCGGTTTGCCTAGCAAAGGCGTAATCCGCAGCCCGACCATCCGACATCCAAGCGTGCCGTCAGGGTCACGAAGAACGGGGCAGGAGGCGAACCTCCTGCCCCGTTCTCACTGCGCTATCTACGCCGCAGGTTCCTCCAACTCGGGTCCGTTGTCCCGCTCCGTGACATCAGGCGTGTAGTCGGCGGGTCGTTCGCCACTCAGTTCCGCTGCGCGGCGAGCCCGCGTTTCCGGGTTCGGTGCGGCTGGTCTGCGCAGTTGACGGCGGTGAGCCTATGACTTGGCACGTCACGTGGCCGGGCATGCCGGAGCTGCTCGGTGATGACGGCCGTGCTGAACACGCACGATCTTGTGAACGTGCCGGATGCTGATCGTCCGGACCCACCGCACCCAGCCCCTACCATCAGCTGTCCCGCTCAGACGGCCGCAGCGATAACGTCCACGTCACGTTAAGCGAGCAGACCGGGGAGGCGATCCTGCAGGCCGCCCGCCGTGTAAAGCGCTGACCGGCCACGAATCAGCCACTCGGAATCTAGAGCCCGGCGATCCCCGACCTGGAGCGGCGAGGTCAGCCAGACCTGGCCCCAGCCTCAAGCGGCCGAACTTGCTGGCGCTCCCCTTCGATCAGCGGTCACATCGACCTATTCGGTGCTGGCCCTGTGGGTCTACATCCCACGGCGGACGGCCATGCAGGACGAGCCTTCGAGTTCTCTGGCCACAGGCATGACCATGAGGGGGAACGAGTGTTCCATGCCGGAGTGCGCCCAGAGACGGGCTGGCGCAGTACGGGCCCGATGCGGTGGCGTTCGCCGGACAGCACGGCGGTCACGGCGGTGGGACGCGATGGTGGGCTGCGGGCTAGGTGCGTTCGTCCGGATACTGGATGCCGGGCTGGCCGTGGCTAGTCGCCGGTCGGCGGCGCGGGCTCGAAGGCCAGCGCGCACGAGTTGATGGCCGCGGCGCAGGACATCGTATTGCTCGCGGGTTAGCTCGCTGCGCCACTGCTCGTCCGGCTTCTGGATCTCTGCGGCAGCGGCCTGAACCATCCTGGTACGGCGCATGGCTACTCCCTGGTGCA
>Ga0209517_10005531_pt1 | contig 16058 bp, 10 predicted proteins | sample PeaSoiMetSII2010_FD_187695 | JGI IMG/M metagenome (GOLD analysis project Ga0209517, IMG submission 187695) | Peat soil microbial communities from Weissenstadt, Germany - SII-2010 (SPAdes) (version 2) | ecosystem: Environmental > Terrestrial > Soil > Wetlands > Peat | place: Germany... | reverse complement strand
ACGCTTGATTCAACTTCAGAGTAATGTCGCCGGTCTCGAGAATTTCGCGGACCTGCGCCTCCACCACGTCGCGCGGCAGGCGATACTCCGGAATTCCCAGATACAGCATTCCGCCGGCAACCGGAGCGGCTTCGAAGATCGTGACCGCATAGCCCATCAAGGCGAGGTCATGCGCGGCCGAGAGTCCCACCGGACCTCCGCCGACCACAGCAACTTTGTACGGAAGTTTTTTCTGTCCGCGCCCTTCATTGACGTTGATGGGGCGCTTCGACTCGGGCCCGTACTGCTCAGTCAGAAAGCGTTTCAGGGCGCGAATGGAAATGGGCCGGTCGATTTCGCCGCGGCGGCATGCGGTTTCGCAAGGATGCGCGCAGACTCGGCCGCAGATGCTGGCCAGCGGATTGGGCTCGCGCGCCAGCCGGTAGGCTTCCTCGAACCGTCCCTCCGCAATCAGGCCAACGTAACGCCCGGCGTTGGTATGGGCCGGGCAGGCCATCATGCAAGGGAAGTTGGTGTGCAGCCAATCCCCGTCGACCTTCTTGTTCTTGAATCGCTTCAGCATTCCGGCACGTTGTAATCCGTGGAGCGGCTGAACCCTTCGGCCTGCGCGTCAGGGCAGGCTGAATCTGGAAACAGTGTAAAGTCGCTGTCAAAGAATCCGGGGAGCAGAGTCAGCACGTGACCGCTCCCCGTTGTCTCGGTTGCTGCTCCTTACTTCGTCAGGGCGAAATCCGCTTTTCCGCCACCCGCCACGGTCACGGGCTTGGACTGATTCTTGGCGCCCTCATGCCAGACCACCAGCGTGTAGCTGCCGTCGGGAACGTCTTTGATTTTGTAAGAGCCGCTGTCGTCAGTCTCGGCAAAGTAAGGAGTGGGGCTGACGACGATATATGCCGCCATGTCCGGATGGACATTGCAGAACAGCGGCACGACTCCGGCTTTGTCGAAGGTGAAGGGACGCTTCTCGCCCTTTGGCCAAGTTCCCAGATTATGTCCTGCCTTCTTGTCGCCGCCGACTGCGGTCCAGAAGACGTTGTGCGCTACGTTATCGCTATTGAGGAACTCAACCGTTGTGCCCTGCTGCACCACGACGATGTGCGGCACGAACAGCAACCCTTTTTGATCGATCACCGGATGCTCTTTGGGAGCGGGGAACGTTTTGCCTGCGATGGCGTCGACGTAGACCACCGAGTGCCCCTTCATGCCGGTAACTTTGCCCTCGATGTCTCCCGCCCAAGCCGCGCTGCATAAACCAGTGATCAGTACCGCGAGTACCAATGCCTTGTACCTCATTTGGGTATTTCTCCTTTTCATGTGGAATGGGTTATCGCCCATCAATTGCGTCAGAAAATGATTTTTGCGTCCAGGTAAACTGTGTTGTTGGCGCTGGCACTGCGACCCGAACCATCATAGTTGTATTGGGCGCCATTGAAGCGCGTGTAGGCGGTGTACTGCGCGGCCAACAGCAGATTCTGCCACGGCCAATAAGTAAAGTTCGCAATATACCCGGCGCCCCTCGGGTCGCCATTGAAGTTACCGGTCACGGGTACGGTGTTCGGATACAGCCCAAGGTTGGGAGTCCCGGTCGTATTGAACCAACCAAGCGTGCCCGTGTACTTATTGCCGATGTGGTATTCGGCGTTAGCCAGAACTGTATTCAGGTGATTCGAGGGTTGGCCTGGCACGCTTACCATCAGACTGGAATTCTCGCGGATGTAGGTCGCCCGGAAAGAAAGCACGTCCTTCCTGAACAATGTTTGGTCGATTTGAGTGTCCACGCCCCAATCCGTATACGAATCCTGGGAGAGAATGCTGGAGCCGTCAGGGTTGGTGATCGCCCCTGGAGTCGATCGCAGGTGCATCCCGTAGGTGCCTATCTGATACTGCGTCTTGGCCGTCAACTGCTGCCAGGCCAGACGCCAGTACGGAGCAACGCCGCGGATGTTCACTCCGGCACCGGCTCCTGTGTTCGGCTGTGGACTCGCCACGTGGTCAGAACGATAGAGTGCGGCGTCGAAGTACAGATGGTTGTTCCACATGAAGTAACCGCCAACCCCTCCCACATCCTGCGCCAGGCCGCCGTTGATGATCGCGGAAGCGTTCGGAGTGGGCGCAAAATCGCTCGCGACCCAGGGATAACCCCATGCCGGTGTGCTGTTCCAAAGGTCCTCTACCGTCGGATTGTTGTTAAAGTCCACACCCCAGATTAGCTCCTTGCCACCGAGTTTCGTCGTGTTCGCGTAGCGGACGTCGGTGTTATCCATACTGAAATGGTCGGATTGCGTATCGTACGTAACCTGAAGAAAACTGCCGACATGACTCGTCCATGCGCCCGAGAGGAACAGCGAGATATCCTGGGGAAACTCCACGTTTCCATTCTGACTGTTCGGGATCGGAGACTTGGTGGAAGTGAAGGAAGCATCCAGCATCACCGATAGGGGCAGCGACCCAAGGAGCTCCAGCGCAGCATTCTTTTTGCTCCCCTCCGACTTAATGACCTTGGTGTCATCCGCTTTATCCACGTAGCCGAGCAGCTTAAAGCGCCGTCCGGCGGGATTGAGTTCGGGCGGCGCATAGTGGCAACCGCTACAGGGCAAACCGGTCTGCCGGGCATAGCTTGGAACCGCCTGAACCTTCGGCGGATTGACCGCGGTAAAGAACAGCAAAACTATGATAGGAACCACCAAAAGGATGAGAGCCGCCGCTTTTTTCATCTGAATCTCCTTTTCTATCAATTGCTTCTCTTTCTATCAACTGCTTCTCTCTTCTGTGCGCACAATGTCCCGAGTCCGGCACTGTTTGCGGCGGTCCAACCGGCGCACGGTTGCATCGCCTCCTGGTCATAAGTCGAGAGGTTGAATGGCCTCTAGTCCGGTTGCAGAGATGGGCCTGATACTAGCGAGATTTGCAGGGGCTTCGCCGGATGATGAATCACACTTGAATGTGATTTGAATCACAAATCCGGGAGAGGCTCGCATGACCCCTGTGGGGACGCTACGGTCCCACGAATTTCTTCCTTTCAAGGGACGATCCTTTGAGAAACGAATGCCAAGCGGAGTTCTTGCCTGGAATGTGTAGGTTGAAGTTCCCTGTGACAGAATCCCACCGAAGAAAGGTAAGCAAGTCCTTCGCGATGTGCTGTTCCAAATTGCACACTCGGGAGTGGCGGAGGAATCGGCTCTACGGCTGGTAAGCGCAGCCGGGGTCGGCGGCGAACAAGTCTCCAGTCACGGCATAGGCCCGGGCGCGCGATCCTCCGCAAACGGTGCCGAACTTGCACCGCCCGCACTTGCCCTTTAGCTTGGAACTGTCGAGCAGGGACACAAATAGCGGCGCATCGCAATACACCTCAGCCAGCGGCTGGGTGGTGACGTTGCCCCCGGAGAGCGGCAGGAAGCGGCTGGGATACACCTCCCCGGCGTGGTTGATGAAAACGAATCCCTTGCCCTCATTCACAGCCTTGATCTCGCGGCTCAGGACGTCGGCCTCAGTCAAGCGCCCGCGTGATTCCCGCACGCGCTGCTGCATGAGATAGCGCTGATAATGCTGCCCCTCGGTGGTCTTGATCTGGAAATTGACGACCTTGGAAGCAGCATAGAGCTTGGCGAAGACTTGTTCGTGCTCGTCGGCGGTGAGCAGTTCTCCCGCCTGTTCCCGGCTCGGCGGGACGAAGAAGAAAACATTCCACATATCCACGTCCAGGCGGGTAAGCAGCTCGATCATGGGATCCACGTCTTGAAAGTTCCGCCGCGACAGGATGGTATTGATCTGCACCGGGAGTTGCACCTCATGGCAGGAGGCGATGACCCCGAGGGTGCGGCGGTGGCATCCGGGCACTGCCCAGTGCTCGTCGTCGAGCGCGGCGGTCGACCCGTGCAGCCAGAAGCCAACGCGCATTAAGCCCGAGGCCTTCATCTCGGCAATGGCTGCCGCGTCCAGCAAGGGAGTGGGAAGCAAGGTGAGCGAAGTGCGAACCGAACGGCGGGCCGCAAACTCAATCACCGGAAACAAGTCCGGGCGCAGCAGCGGATCGCCCCCGGTCAGCGCCAGCAGAGGCACGTGCATGGCCGCGACTTCCTCGACCAGGTGAAACGCTTCGGCAGTTGAGAAGTGATCGCGCTCGCGGCGGGAACGGCCGCGAACCGACGACGTTTTCAAGTCACTCGCCTGGGTCATCTCCCATGTAACTTGTAGCGGGTGACGCGAGAAACCCGACGCGTTCAAAGATTCCGTCACGGCGCCAGAGAAACTCTTTCCCGCATCAGGCCGGCCCGCATCAGGCCGGGAGTCCCGGGAGGCGCAAACCGCCGGATCTGAGAGAGTGGACATGGCGGAATCCTAGGTTCGGAGATGGTTTGGCGCAGTGCGGGATCGCACGCAGTCGGGTGACGAACATCACAATCGAAGCAAGAACTGCCCGTGATTTGTGTCACAGGGCCCCGTGACTTCCGCCCTAGGTCGACTTTGGCGGGCATGTGATCCTACCCCTGCGAGCGAGTTCTCAGGACGCAGGACGAAAGCACAATTTGCGAAACGTGCTTCCGGGACGTAGCCGGTCAGACAACGGGCTACCCTTGCTCCGTGATATCGTGCAAGCAAATCTTCCTTAGGAGGAAGTACACATGAAGAACTTCTCTTTTCGAATGGGCCTGGTGACTCTGCTGGCATGCGGCCTGATGGCCGTCTGCTCTTCTTCGGCAGTAGCGCAGGACGCCGCTGCTACCTACAAAGCAAAATGCGCCATGTGCCATGGCCCCGACGGTAAGGGCTCGGCCATGGGCACAAAGATGGGCGTCCATGACTTCACCTCGGCCGATGTGCAAAAGCAAACCGACGCGCAGCTGACCGAGATCATCACCAAGGGCAAGGCCAAGATGCCGGCCTACGACGGCAAACTGAAAGACACGGAAATCAAGGACCTGGTGGCCTATATTCGCGGTCTGGCCAAAAAGTAACCGGCAGCAACAGTAGTTAACAAACAAATGTAGTTAATAAACAAAAGAGAGGCGGCCTCGATGCCGTCGCTCCTAGATCGTTCGATTCTGAAAGATGGGCGGGTGAGAGCATGTCCACGCGAACAACACGGAATATTTTTGCGCCTGGAGTTGCCCTCACCCTACTTTTAACGGCGGGGAGTCTCCTCGCGGCCGGCAAGCCACCAGCCGGCAAGCAGCCTCCGAAACCAGCTGCCGAAGAATGCCTGGCCTGCCATAGCGACTCTTCTCTAACGCACGACGTCAACGGCAAGCCCGTGAGTTTGCATGTCGATCCCCAGGCTTTCAAAGATTCCATTCACGGCAGCATGTTTACCTGCGTGGACTGCCACACCGACGTAAAGAGTTCGGTGCACGAGACTCCTCCGCTGAAAATCACGTGTGCGACCTGCCACGCCGATGAGCAGGCAGCCTACGATCGCAGCTTCCATGGCAAGGCCGTGCAGGGAGGCAACAGCAAGGCCGCCACCTGCGTCGATTGCCACGGCAGCCCGCACGAGTTGCTGCCCGCCAGCGATCCAAAATCGCGGGTGCATCACAGGAACATCCCGGCGACCTGCGGCGCCTGCCACAGCCAGAAATTTGTAATGCAAGATGCCGGCCAGAGCGCGCAGATTGTGGCTTCTTACGAGCAGAGCGTGCACGGACACGCCGTAGCCGCCGGCTCGGAGAAGGCCGCGGTCTGCACCGACTGCCACGGGACGCACGAGATTCTCGACGCTAAAGACGCGAAGTCTCCCATCTTCAAGTTCAACGTGCCGACGACGTGTGGGCAATGTCACGACGCGATCTCGAAGGAATTCAAGCAAAGCATCCACGGACAAGCCATCGCCAAGGGCAACTGGCTGGCCCCGGTGTGCACCGATTGTCACGGCATACACTCCATCAAGGCGCACACCGATCCCAATTCCCCGGTCTCGGCGCAAAACGTTGGCCAAGCTACCTGCGCGCGTTGTCACGAAGGAGTAAGACTCTCGCAGGAATTTGGTGTGCAAGGCCGCCGCGAGACCACCTATCTCGCCAGCTATCACGGACTGGCGTCGCGGGGAGGCTCGCAGGTGGTCGCGAACTGCGCCAGTTGCCACGGCACCCACAGCATTCTTCCTTCCAGCGATCCGCGGTCGATGACCAACGCGGCCAATCTGGCGCGGACCTGCGGCCAGTGCCATCCCGGCGTGACGGAAAAGTTCACGGCCGCCAAGGTCCACGTCGATGCGCCGCTCTCCGCCGACATGGGCAGCAAAGCGGTGCGCTGGATTCGCCGCTTTTATCTGAGCATGATTTTCGCGGTGATCGGCGGCATGCTGCTGCACAACTTCATCCTCTGGCGGGCCAAGGTGATTGCCCGGCGCAAAGAGCAGCACGAATTCGTGATGCGCATGCCGCTGCGCTTCCGCCTGCAGCACGCCACTCTGCTCACCAGCTTCATCGTGCTGGTGCTGACGGGCTTTGCCCTGAAATTCCCCGACTCGTGGTTTGCCTCCATGCTTTCCCTGGGCGAGCACCGGCGCCACCTGCTGCATCGCATCGCGGCGGTCGTCCTGATGGGGGTGAGCGTCTATCACATCTTCGACATCGCGTTCAGCCGCGAAGGGCGAAAACTGGTTCGCGATCTGTTTCCCAGGCTGGACGATGCCCGGGGCGCGTGGCAGAATGTCAGCTACTATCTCGGTCTGAGTTCGCGGAAACCTGAGTTTGCCCGCTTCAATTACGCGGAAAAGGCTGAATACTGGGCTCTGGTGTGGGGCATGATCGTCATGGCCGTCACCGGAGTCATGCTCTGGGCGAAAGTCCTGGTGGGAAATCATATGCCGCGCTGGTGGCTGGATGTCGCGACTGCCATTCACTTCTACGAAGCCGTGCTCGCGACCCTGGCCATTGTCGTTTGGCACTTCTACCAGGTGTTCTTCGACCCGGATGTGTACCCGATGAACTGGGCCTGGTGGGACGGAAAAATGACTCTGCATCACTACCGCGATGAGCATGGACTCGACCCCGCTTTGATCGAGGAGCAGATCGCAGGCCAGGGGAAATCATCCGGGGAAACTTCCACGGAATCGGCCGGCGCGCCCGGCGGAGTGGACATCGCGGCCCAACCAGAAGACCCACCTGGAGTCACAGGGACTAACCATGGACAGTGAGAAGATTCCGAAGACTCCGCCGCTTCCGGAGGAGCCCTGGCACCGCTCGCGCATGCTGCTGCGCAATTCGATCAGCCTGGCAGGCATCGCGCTGGCGATCGTCAGTCTGGCCAACATTTTCCTTTTTGTCATCATCGACGCCATCGCCGTCAAGCCCAGCCCCTACATCGGGATCCTGGCCTACATGGTATCGCCCGCGTTCCTGATTCTCGGCTTGCTGCTCATGTTGGGCGGCGAGTTGCTGGAACGGCGCAAGAAAGTGGCGCCCACTGAGTTCTATCCCCGCATCGACCTGAATGACCGGTCCCAGCGCAGCGCCGTCATCTCGTTCGTGACGTTCCTGATCGTGTTCGTCATGGTGAGTACGGCGGGCAGCTACAAAGCTTACGAATTCACCGAATCGGTCTCGTTTTGTGGGCAGTTGTGCCACACCGTGATGAGTCCGGAATACATCGCTTATCAGCTTTCTCCGCATGCCCGGGTGGCGTGTGCCGAGTGCCACGTAGGCACGGGCGCAACCTGGTTTGTGAAGTCCAAGCTCTCTGGCAGCCGGCAGGTTTTTGCGACTGTATTCAATACCTACCCGCGGCCCATTCCCACTCCGGTGCACAATTTGCGCCCCGCCCAGGAAACCTGCGAGCAATGTCACTGGCCCAAGAAATTTTATGGCGGGCAGCTCAAAGTCTTCACGCACTATGCCAACGATGAAAAGAACACCCTGCACCAGGTCCGCATGATCATCAAGACCGGCGGCGGAGATCCGGCCACGGGCGCGCCCGAAGGCATTCACTGGCACATGAACATCGGCAACAAGATCGACTACGTGGCAGCCGACGACAAGCGGCAGATCGTTCCCTACATTCACGTCGAAGACCTGCAGGGACGCGTGACCGAGTATTACGCCAAGGACTCGACCCTGAGCAAAGATCAGATTGCGAAGACCCCACGCCACTCCATGGATTGCGTGGACTGCCATAACCGCCCCACTCATATCTACGTGCCCCCCGACCAGTCCGTTGATCAGTCTCTGCTGGCGCGCCGTCTGGACGCTTCGCTGCCGTTCATCAAGCAGCAAGCCGTGACCGTGCTGACGGGCACGTACGCGACCACCGACCAGGCCATGCACGGAATCGCCAGTGGGCTGCAGGGTTTCTACGAGAGCAAGTATCCCGACGCAGCCAAGACCAAGGCGCTTGAGATTCGCAGCGCCGTCACTGAGGTGCAGGAGATCTTCAAACGCACGACGTTCCCCGAAATGAAGCTGAACTGGCAGACTCACCCCAACAATCTGGGCCACTACTACTACAACGGCTGTTTCCGTTGCCACGACGGCCAGCACGTCAGCGCCGACGGCCGGGTCATCAGCAGAGATTGCAACCAGTGCCACACTCTGCTGTCGGAGACTGAAGGGGCGATCAGCCTGTCGACGACGGTGCTGCCCACGTTCAAGCATCCGGTCGATTTGGGAGATCTGACGCAGGTCAGCTGCGCCGACTGTCATAACGGTGGAGTTGGGCCGTAGGCTCTCGCCAGGCGCGTGAGCAGCATTCCAAGGTACAATGCTTCACGCTCTTGAGATCAACCTGTGGATCAGCCCTCGAAATCCAGCCTGCGCGTGGGGCGCAGTCACTACGACGCGAACTATGGCAACTTCCAAACGAAGCTGTACGAGCAGGTTCGCCGCGACGCTTTTGGCGAGGACATTGGCCAGAATAGCTGGCTGACCGCGGGCGAGCAGGACAAGTTTCAAAACTGGCTTCGCCTTGCACCCGGCAAACGACTACTGGATGTTGCGTGCGGCGCCGGCGGCCCCGCTCTGCGACTGGCTGCGCTGACCGGAGCTTCCGTCATGGGCATTGACGTCCACGAACAAGCTGTGGCGACCGCGAATGCGCTCGCCGCAGAACGCGGTCTGGCCAAGGCCTACGATTTTCGCGTGATGGACGCAACCCAGCCGCTCCCGTTGCCTGACGGAAGCTTCGACGCCATCACCTGCGTCGATGCCATCAACCATCTCCCCGACCGCAAGCTTGTGATTGCGGAGTGGGCGCGCCTGCTCAAGCCAGACGGACGCCTGTTGTTCACCGATCCCATCGTAGTCACCGGTCCCCTGACCAATGCAGAAATCGCGATCCGTAGTTCGGCGGGTTTCTACCTGCTGGTGCCGCAAGGGTATGACGAACAGATCCTCGCGCAGTGCGGACTGCGGTTGGTTGCCGCGGAGAACCTCACAGGAAACATGGCCGACATTGCCGGACGCCGAAGGCAAGCTCGCGAATTGCGGGAGCAAGCTTTGCGCGAAGTCGAGGGTCCTGAAGCCTACGCAGCGCAGCAGCAGTTCCTCGCAGTCGCCTCTTGTGTCGCCCAGGAAGGCCGTCTGTCCCGATTCCTGTTCGTGGCCGAGAAACCGGGGCCGAGCCAGAAGTTCGACCCACACGGATGACTCTTCATGCACTCGAATTCAGCTGAACTCGGCCGAAGAACCACCCAACGAATCGCCTGGCGACCCTTGCCGTTCATCTTCGTCATGTACGTCGTGGCCTATGTTGACCGCGTCAACATCTCCTTTGCGAACCTCCGCATGAGCGCCGACTTGAGGTTCAGCGATAGCGTGTATGGTTTAGGTTCGGGCATCTTCTTCATCGGTTACGTGCTGTTCGAAATTCCAGGCGCTATCATCGTCGAGCGCTGGAGCGCCCGCAAATGGATAGCACGCATCATGATCACCTGGGGCGTGGTCACGATCCTCACCGGCTTCGTGCGTACCGCGCAACAGTTCTACATCGCGCGCTTTATGCTGGGACTCGCGGAAGCCAGTTTCTTCCCTGGAATCATCGTGTACCTCACGCACTGGTTCCGCTCCTCGGACTGCGCCAAAGGCAGTCGCCTCGTTCTACGCTGCAGTCCCAGCGGCTTCGGTAGTCGGGTCGCTGGTGGCCAGCTGGCTGCTGGAAGTTCATTGGAGCGGGATCACCGGCTGGCGCTGGATCTTCATCGTCGAAGGAATTCCCGCGATTGTTCTGGGACTTGCCACCATTTTCTATCTCACCGATTGGCCGCACCAAGCCCGCTGGCTCTCGCAGGAAGAACGCGATTGGATTTCCTCCGAACTCGAGTCGGAACTCCAAGCCAAAAAGAAAATCCGCACCTACACCATCTGGCAGGCCTTCGCCGACCGCCAGATTCTCCTGCTCATGGTTCCGTATTTCCTGGCGCTGAGCGGCGCCCAAGCCAGCGTCTTCTGGGTTCCAACCTTCATTAAACGCATGTCCGGCCTTTTCGGCCCAAAAGTAGCTTTGCTGGTCGCGCTTTCCGGACTCCTCGGAATCGCAGGCATGCTGCTGAACGGCTGGCACTCCGACAAGACCGGAGAACGGCGGTGGCATTCTGCCATCCCACTGCTGGTTGCGGGGGCCGCCTATCTGCTTGTCGCCGGCACTCGCAGCTTGCCGCAAGCCATCACACTCCTGATTCTGGGCGGCGGCTGCATGTTCGCCTACTATCCCGTTTTCTGGTCGATGCCCACGCTGCTCCTAAGCGAATCGGCGGCGGCAGCCTGTTTTGGCCTGATCAATTCCGTCGGCCACACCGGCGGCTTCGTCGGCCCCTTCGCGGTCGGCTACCTCAACACCAGGAGCGGAAGCCTCACCGCTGCATTCCTCTTCATCGGAGGATGCTATCTGATTGCCGGAAGTATCTTGCCTACCGTAAAGATCCGTAGCCCAAAACGGGTCCAGGACGAAGCCAGTGGCCAAGCCCCATCCCGGCTTCCCGCTGAGCTATAACTAGTTGATTCAAAGACGGTTCTATTGGATTTTAAAATCCCGCCGAGCGCCCCTGCTCTCCCGTTCTTGCGAAAGTGTGATCCCAATCACACCCCTCTGTGAACCTACGTCCCGACATCGACACCTCCATTCCTGCATCCTGAAAGCGTGGTGGTCACGCCAGTGGCTGCGATCAACATGTCTGAACGGGGGATGTCAATGAAGCGCAAATTCAAGACCATGGACGCCAATGAGGCCGTAGCCAATGTCGCTTACCGGGCCAGCGAGGTGATCGCCATTTACCCAATCACCCCTTCGTCGCCCATGGGAGAGTGGGCGGACCAGTGGTCGTCGGAGAACGTTCCCAACGCCTGGGGCAGCGTGCCCCACGTCATCGAAATGCAAAGTGAAGGCGGCGCCGCCGGGGCCGTGCACGGCGCCCTGCAGACCGGATCGCTCTCCACCACGTTCACCGCGTCCCAGGGATTGCTGCTGATGATCCCGAACATGAACAAGATTGCCGGAGAACTGACGCCGTGCACCTTTCACGTCACGGCGCGCACCCTGGCCACGCATGCGCTCTCCATTTTTGGCGACCACTCCGACGTGATGTTCTGCCGCGCTACGGGATGGGCCATGCTCTGTTCGAACTCAGTACAGGAAGCGATGGACCTGGCGCTGATCGCGCATGCCGCGTCGCTCGAGACTCGCATTCCCTTCCTGCATTTCTTCGACGGATTCCGCACCTCGCACGAAGTCAACAAGATCGAAATGCTCAACGAAGACGACATGCGGGCCATGCTCAACATGGACCGCATCATCGAGCACCGCCAGCGCGCGCTCTCGCCCGATCATCCGGTGCTGCGCGGCACGGCGCAGAATCCCGACGTGTTCTTCCAGATTCGCGAAAGCGCCAACGCCTACTACGACGACGCTCCGGCCAAGGTGCAGGCCACCATGAACAAGTTCGCCGAGATCGTGGGACGTTCCTATCACCTGTTCGACTACGTCGGCGCGCCCGACGCCGAGCGCGTCATCGTCATGATGGGCTCCGGCGCAGAGGCCGCTCATGAAACCGTGGAATACCTGACTGCCCGCGGAGAGAAGGTCGGCCTGTTGAAAGTCCGCTTGTACCGCCCCTTCTGCGTGAAGTCGTTCATCGAAGCTCTGCCCGCCAGCGTTCGCCAGATCTCAGTTCTCGACCGCACGAAAGAATCGGGAGCGATCGGCGAGCCACTCTATTTGGATGTAGTGAACGCAATTCATGAAGGCATCAGCAAGAACTATGGAGCCCCGGACGCCTTCGTCCGGGGTTCGGCCCAGGTCCAGGGCTCGGCGGACGGGGGCGTCCGCCGCTCCACGATTGTCGGAGGCCGCTACGGCTTGTCGTCGAAGGAATTCACACCGGCGATGGTCAAGGCCGTCTTCGATAATCTGAAGCAGGCCAACCCGAAAGATCATTTCACGATTGGCATTCAGGACGACGTCAACCACACCAGCCTCGACTACGATGCCGCGTTCTCGACCGAACCCGACAGCGTGGTGCGCGCTCTGTTTTACGGTCTGGGCGCGGACGGCACGGTCGGCGCCAACAAGAATTCCATCAAGATCATCGGCGAAAACACCGACAATTACGGCCAGGGATATTTTGTTTACGACTCGAAAAAATCCGGCGCCATGACGGTCTCGCACCTGCGCTTCGGACCGCAGCCGATTCACTCCAGCTATCTGGTTTCCAAGGCGAACTTCATCGCCTGCCACCAGTGGATATTCCTGGAGCGCTACGACATGCTGAGCGCGCTGGTCGAGGGCGGCGTGTTCCTGGTCAACAGCCCGTTTGGGAAAGATGAAGTCTGGGATCACCTGCCGCGCGAAGTGCAAACGCAACTCATCGCCAAGAAAGCCAAGCTCTACGCCATCGACGCCTACCAGGTCGCACAAGACGCCGGCATGGGTTCGCGGACTAACACCATCATGCAGGTCTGCTTCTTTGCCATTTCGAAAGTGCTGCCGCGTGACGAGGCCATCGAAGCCATTCGCGAATCGATTCGCCACACTTACGGCCGCAAAGGCGAAGACGTGGTGCAGAAGAACATGCAGGCCGTCGACGCCACCCTGGCTCACCTGTTCGAAATCAAGATCCCCGCGACCGTCAGCAGCAAGACGGAAATCCCAGCCGCGTTTCCGGGAGCCCCGAAGTTCGAGCACGACGTTCTGGGCACAATTTACGCCGGCCGCGGCGATGAGCTTCCTGTCAGCGCTTTCTCCTGTGACGGCACTTTCCCCACGGGCACAGCGAAATGGGAGAAACGCAACCTGGCTCTGGAAATTCCCGCGTGGGATTCGAAGATCTGCATCCAGTGCGGCAAGTGCGCCATGGTCTGCCCGCATGCCGTGATTCGCATCAAGGTCTACGACAGCAAACAACTGGAAGGCGCGCCGGCAACCTTCAAAGCCTGCGACGCGCGCGACAAAGAGTGGGCCGGCATGAAGTACACGATCCAGGTCGCTCCGGAAGATTGCACTGGATGCGGCGTCTGCGTCGATGTCTGCCCGGTAAAAAATAAGAGTGAAGTGCGGCTGAAGGCCATCAACATGGTGCCGCAGCCGCCGCTGCGCGCACCGGAGAGCGAGAACTGGGATTTCTTCCTCAAGATCCCGGAACTCGACCGCAGAAAGATTAAAGTTGGAACGATCCGCCAGCAGCAGGTGCAGGAGCCGCTGTTCGAGTTCTCGGGCGCTTGCTCGGGATGTGGCGAGACTCCTTATCTGAAGCTGGTTTCGCAACTGTTCGGTGACCGCGCTGTGGTCGCGAATGCAACCGGATGCTCGTCGATCTACGGCGGCAACCTGCCGACTACGCCGTGGGCGAAGAACGCCGACGGCCGCGGCCCAGCATGGTCGAATTCCCTGTTCGAAGACAATGCTGAATTCGGGCTCGGCTTCCGCGTTTCCATCGACAAGCAGACGGAGTTTGCCCACGAATTGCTGCGCCGTGTAGCAGGAAGCGTGGGCGAAGAACTCGTCACGGCCATCCTCACCGCCAAGCAGAAAGATGAATCCGACATGTACGAACAGCGCCAGCGAGTTGATGTTCTGAAAGAGCGCCTGGCAAAGGTCCACTCGGCCGACGCCAGACAGCTTCTTTCCGTCATCGACATGCTCGTGAAAAAGAGCGTGTGGATCATAGGCGGCGACGGCTGGGCCTATGACATCGGCTACGGCGGGCTCGACCACGTGCTGGCCAGCGGGCGCAATGTCAACGTGCTGGTGCTCGATACCGAGGTTTACTCCAACACCGGCGGGCAGGCGTCGAAGTCCACTCCGCGCGGCGCAGTCGCGAAGTTTGCCGCGGGCGGCAAGCCCGGTCCGAAGAAAGATCTCGGACTTATGGCCATGACATACGGCAGCGTCTACGTCGCCAGCGTGGCCATGGGCGCGAAAGATGAACACACGCTCAAGGCATTTCTCGAAGCCGAAGCGTACGACGGTCCGAGCATCATCATTGCTTATTCGCACTGCATCGCCCACGGCATCGACATGACGACGGCGATGACCGATCAGAAGGTCGCGGTTGAATCGGGCCAGTGGCTGCTCTATCGCTACAATCCCGAACGCACCGCGGCCGGCGAAAATCCGTTGGTGCTCGATTCGCGCGCTCCTACGCGCAAAGTGCAGGAGTATATGCTGCAGCAGACGCGCTTCAAAATGTTGACCAAGAGCAAGCCGGAAGACGCCGAGCGCCTGTGGAAGCTGGCGCAGCAGGACGTGGAACATCGCTACCGCATGTACGAATACATGGCCAGCCGCAGAGCCGAACCGACAGCCGCTGCCGGTGGTGCGCCGGAGAAAGATGCGACGGGGAAAGACGCCACGGAAAAAACCACGCCGGCCGCCGCGAAGCCAGTACCGACAATAGCTACGCGCTAGCCGCGCTGCTAAAGAAGAAGCGCGAGGAGAAAATTATGATTGATCTGAACACGACGTATCTTGGCCTGAAGCTGCGCTCCCCACTCGTGGTCTCAGCCTCGCCGCTCTCGCGCGATGTGGACGGAATCTGCCGGCTGGAAGACGCAGGCGCTTCGGCCGTGGTGCTCTACTCGCTGTTTGAAGAGCAGTTGCGGCAGGAGGCAGCGGACCTGGACTATCATCTCGCCGCGGGCACGGAGAGTTTCGCCGAATCGCTCACCTATTTTCCGCAAGCCAGCGAGTTTCAAACCGGGCCCGAGGGCTACCTAAATCACATTCGCAAGGCCAAAGCGTCGGTGCACATACCCATCATCGCCAGCCTCAACGGCTCGACCCTGGGCGGCTGGACGAAGTTCGCCGGCGAGATCGAACGAGCGGGCGCGGATGCCATCGAGTGCAACGTCTACTACATCCCCACCGATCCCAAGCTGACCGCCGAGGACATTGAGAAAACGTATTTCGACATCCTGCAGGCTGTAAAGTCGACCGTCACCATTCCGGTCGCGGTGAAGTTGAGCCCGTTCTTCAGCAACATGGCGAACATGGCCCATCGCCTGGATGCGGCCGGGGCCGACGCGCTGGTGCTGTTCAATCGCTTCTACCAGCCGGACATCGACCTGGAAGAACTGGAAATCCGCCCCAACGTTCTTTTGAGCACGCCGCAGGCGTTGCGCCTGCCGCTCACCTGGATCGGAATTCTGTTCGGCCGCGTCAAAGCCAGTCTGGCCGCCACCGGCGGAGTGCATGGCGCAGAGGACGTCATCAAACTGCTCATGGTCGGCGCCAACGTCACCATGATGTGCTCGTCCCTGATGCGTCACGGCGTCAATCATCTGCGACATGTGGAGCGCGAAGTCCGCGAGTGGATGGAAGAGCACGAGTACGAATCCGTGGCGCAGATGCAGGGCAGCATGAGCCAGATCAAGTGTCCCGACCCGGGCGCCTTCGAGCGCGCACAATATATGCGCGCCGTGAAGGGCATGCAACACATCCACATGGCCGGATGGCGCTGAAATACGTGGAAGGGCACGGCTTTAGCCGTGCCGTTACGAGCCATTTGAAATGCGGGCTTTACAGAGTGCTGAAAAACTCATATGCCTTGCACAGGGAAATAGGGTAAGAAGCAGGCATGCGCGGAGACGATCAGCAACAGGATGGGGTTTTCAGCTATGTAAGTCTGGAGCAGCGGG
>Ga0209517_10005530_pt1 | contig 16058 bp, 17 predicted proteins | sample PeaSoiMetSII2010_FD_187695 | JGI IMG/M metagenome (GOLD analysis project Ga0209517, IMG submission 187695) | Peat soil microbial communities from Weissenstadt, Germany - SII-2010 (SPAdes) (version 2) | ecosystem: Environmental > Terrestrial > Soil > Wetlands > Peat | place: Germany... | reverse complement strand
GGGCCGTGGCCGGGGTGGCCCGGGTCGCCCCAAGAAGACGGAATTGACGATCCGCTACCAGATCACGGAGGTCCGCCGCCAGGAGGCGGCGATCCAGCAGCGGTTGGTCCGGATGGGCTGGGGGGTGCAAGTCACGAACGCGCCGGCGGAGCGGCTGTCGCTGTCGGAGTCGGTGGCGGTGTACCGCGGGGGCTGGAGCCTGGAGCGGGATTTCCACCTGCTCAAAAGACCGGCCGCTGGGGATCAGTCCGCTGTGGGTACGACGTGAAGAACAGGTGGTGGGCCTGACGCACCTGCTGACGTTGGCGTTGCGGGTGTTGACGCTGTTCGAGGTCCTGGTGCGGAGGGGTCAGGCACAGAGTGGAGAGAAGCTGAAGCGGTTGTACACCGGACAAGCCAGTCGCACGACGGACCGTCCCACCGCCGGGCGTGTGCTGGAGGCGATCACGCGAGCCGAGCTCACCGTGAGCCGTGTCGAGAGCCGGGACGACTGTCGCTGGCATTTGACGCCTCTCCCACATCTCCTGAAGCGGGTGTTGGCTTACCTGGGGCTGACGGAGGCGGTATACACTCGATTAGTCATAAATTCGACTTGAGCACCCTTTAAATAAGCGAAAGGGGAGTTCATGAGCCACCTCCGACGCGGATTGTCAGCTTGATCAAGCCATCGGAGAAGGGGCTGCTCCGTGACCTGGTGCCCTTTCTTGCGGGCTTCGATGCGCGCCTTCTGCACGGCATAGATCTGGAGAAATCAATCCAGGTGGCTCTGGTCGCCCCAGGCGCCATTGTAGTTGTCGTAGCGAACCTGCCCGGTCGTCGTGTCGATGACGGCGGGATAGGTCCAGTCGGTCAGCCGGACGATGAGGCCCGCGGGCAGGCCGCTGAAGAGCTGTACTGTGCCGAGGATAGGCGGAGGCAACTGGAGGCGGCGGCAAGTGACATTGACTGCTTGATAGTCGCGGACTTCGTTCTTGATAGTGACGATGTGGGACAAGGTTGAGTCACCTCTCACTGGAAGGAATAGGTAAGGGGCTCCCAGTGATGGGTGACGCATTTCCTACAGGAATTCGACCTGGTTCAAAGCCAGGTAACAAGAGCCGGAGCGAGTGATCTTTTCTAAAATGCCTGCTTCCTCCATGTTGGCGTTGTTTGTCCCCACAAACTGCGTTTCACGGAGGAAGCAGACACGGATTGTCAGGCTACTTTGTCCATCTCGGTCACGCAATGTGATCCCACCCCGGCTACGACCCCGCTTCACTGGCCAACTCCGGCAACTGTTCATGTCTGTTGTCCGGCCAAGCAGCTGGCGCCCCAGCAGAGGCAAGCCCTGGCCATCCAGGTGCTTGCTGGAACTCAAGAAGACTCCGAGTTGGCCCGGCAACACGAGGTCAGTCGCAAGTTCCTCTATCAGCAGGCCCACACGACCGAGGTGGCTCTCGGCCAGGCCTTTGCTCCACCTCCAACCCCCGATGGGGTCCTTTTCTACCTGCCGGTTACCAAGGCTTGGCTACGGCAACTGGTTCTGGCTTTGGTGCTGATCTGCCATAGTTCCTACCGCGGCGTGGTCGAGCTGCTGAGAGACCTCTTCGATCTTTCGATCTCGTTATCAACTGTGCACAACATCATTCACAGTGCGGTCTCTCAGGCTCAGGGGGTTAACCAACAGTACGACCTCTCCAGGATTTGCATCGGCGCGCACGACGAAATCTTCCAGGCATCCGATCCTGTGCTGGTGGGGATCGATACCGCGTCCACCATCTGCTACTTGCTGAGCCTGGAAGAGCATCGCGACGCCGAGACCTGGGGCATCCGGCTGCTGGAACTGGTCGACCGAGGTTTTGCTCCCGAGGCCACCATCGCCGATTTCGCCTCGAGGCTACGCGCCGGGCACCAAGAGGCTCTGCCTGGGCGTCCCTGCCGCGGTGATGTTTTTCATGCGTTGTACGACGTCGGGCCGCTGGTCCGTTACCTGGTAAACCGGGCCTACGAAGCCATCGACACCCGGACCAAGCTTGAGCGAAAGCAAGCCACTGCCGAGCGGCGGCGTGGCCGCAGGGACCAGAGTCTGGCCAAGAAGCTATCGTACGCACGGCCGGCTGAGGCCAAGGCGATCGCGTTGGCTGATGAGGTGGCGTTGTTAGCCCGTTGGCTACGGGACGACATCCTGTCGGTGGCCCGTCCGGCGTACGCCATCCGCCGTGATCTGTTTGACTTCGTGGTGGCGGAGTTGCGCGCCCGTGAGTCGCCCTGTCCGGATCGGATCAGGCAGGTAAGGACCTTGCTGGAGAAACAGCGGGACAATCTCTTGGCCTTCGCTGTGGAACTGGACCGTGAACTGGGCCTTGGCCCAAGAGTGGCAGGTCAGTGTGACGACCGCCCGGGAGGTCTTGTAGGTGCAATCCCTGCCGACGTGGGACCCGAAGCGGTGGCGTCGTGAGGCGGCCCTGCAAGAGACGCTGCGAGGGCGTTATCACGGAGTGTGTGCCGACGTGCAGAAGCTATCCGATCGGGTTGTGCGGGCCAGCAGTCTGGTCGAGAACCTCAACAGCCGGCTGCGGGCCTACTTCTTCCTGCGGCGGCAGTTGGGGGAGGACTACTTGACGCTGCTTCAGTTCTTCCTGAACCACCGCCGGTACCTGCGCAGTGAAGACGCCAGTCGAGTCGGCAAGAGTCCCGCGGAGTTGCTGACGGGTGAGCCGCACGCTCATTGGCTGGAACTTCTGGGGTACACGCGGTTCTCGCGGAACTGAAGCCCCAGCACGGCAACCAGGGACTCGCGTAAACCCGCTCCAACGCGGGACCGATCAGGGTCCGCGCTGAGATCCCAAGTGTTACCCGCAAACGGGCGTTTTTGAACCATGCCAAAATTTGCGTCTCCGCCATGAACTTAAAGGTCTTTTCCTATAATAGTTTACGTCATCTCGAGTTCATGAGCTCTTCGAGTCCTTGACTGACGAAGCGTCGAGGTCTAGAATATGATGGTTGTTCGTTTGAATTCGAGGAGTATTGTCAGCGAGATGACAGACAGGTCTGCTACCAAAACAGACGATATCAATTGCCCGTACTGTCTCTTTTCGGCGATGTTGTGGTTTCGAGTGATCGGTCATGGCCATAAATGCTTTTAGTGAGATCTCGAGAGTGACCTCATTGCGAGTTCGCACAGGAAATGGCCTTTTGGATGGCCAATCACGGGAAACTGTCGATCGGCTTCTCACCATATCAACAATTGTAACATGTTCAAGTAACAGTCATATATATATGACTGTTAGTGATATGATGTACATTTATTTTCCGATCAGCGGCATATACTCCTTGTGCGTGTCTGGTACGAACGGCCAGATGATCGAGTCGTTGTCCGTAGGCCGAGAGGGTATGCTCGGACTTCCGGGGTTCTTGGGCGCTGAATTTGGGATTCTCCCAATCATCACACGGATCGAGGGTCAATCCCTTCGAATTTCGAAGGAGAAACTTCTTCGATTGCAGAGTTTTGATAAACAGTTCTCCAACCTTCTGCAAAGGTACATAGCCTACGCTCTATGCCACGCAAGCCAGAACAGTTTGTGCTACGCGCTTCATTCTGTCGAGGAACGAGCTTGCCGCCTGTTGCTTTCTTTGCATAATCGGGCAGAGGATGCTGCGTTCTGTCTGACTCATGAGACGCTGGCCGAGATGCTCGGCGTGCAGCGGCCGTCGATCAGTACAGTAGCCAAAGATCTTCAACGGAGGGGGCTCATCGACTATCGGCGGGGCAAGCTCAGAGTGGTGGACCCTGCCACGCTGGAGACTTTGTCTTGCGAATGTTACGAAACGCTCAACTCACTCTACTCCCGGATTGTCGGCACGACCCTGTGACCGCCTAGGTGAGAGGTAAGGCAGCCCCAGGGCTCAAGGTCTATCGACCAAATGACGCCACTTCTACTGGGTTAACGTCCCCCAAAACCCCGTCTTCAGAGCCGGACGGAATCCGCGAAGGATCGTGGTTCTCGACCTGCAAGGTCCGGTGCACGAGCCATAGCCCAGTCCTCTTGCGAGATCGATTGGTCAGCAGTCTTTGCCGACTTCCGTCCTTCGGGGCTGACCCACGTCGAGTTCTGCAAGCTCCGGAGAATCTCGATCCATTTCTTGCGCAAGCGGCTCTATGATCCTCGCCCGGGCTACCGCCCCGGCGCCTTCGGTCTGCCGATGTTCTTGTGTCTCCGGCCACAGACTCATCGCCGACCCCGCCTCCCTCTCGGTCCACATCCACGCCGAATGCTTCTCTCGCCGCTCTCGACGATTCCCGACCTCAGCCCACCGCTTTGAAACTCTTCCTCGCTGAACGGCCCCGCGTCCGGGTCCCGTCCGGTTTCGATGTTGAGAGTCTGCACCGCCTGCTCGATTCCGTGTACCGATGGCCATACTGAGCTTGCCGCCGTCGCTGCGGCTCCCCGTCGCTGTCACCCCGCGGACCGGTTGCGCGGGTTCGACGGTCTGCCCCGAGGTCCTTGTGGGGCCGAAATACGCCTGCAAGTGCTGCCAGAGCCAGTTGGCAGTCTCAGCCCATCTGCCTGAGCCGAGCGAGAAGGGCCTGCCGGCCACCTCGGGGTCTATCCGGGCGATGGCGATCACCCTTTTTGTCGTCTGCGATGACACCCCGACCGAAGCCGTGCCGGTTCTGCGAGGCCGTCCGCGCCATGTCAAGACATTGTTGATCGGACGTTTACGCTCGAGTTGATCGGGCTATCACACTGGCAGACACCGCTGCTGGCGTACCCAGTTCGACGCGCTCATTTCCAGGAAGGGGCACGGAGGCCAACGAGGTGAATCGGTTGCTGAGATCCGGCGATGGTCGGAGATTTCAGAGTCCCCCCACGCTGAGGACCAGCATGTCCGCAGAGCAGCCGCGAAGGCTGATGACCCAGGGGAGGTCCGCCTGATTCTCCCTGAAGATTTTTCGAGCTCGGTCGTTTTCCGCTGAGAGCGACTGGACCTGCTCACAGTGATAAAGCCTTGGCTGGGCTCGAAGAAGCAACTCCTCACCTGAATTCGTGAGATCCGCATGTCACAGTGCGACGGAATGTCCCCGGGAACTCTCGAATTCAGATACACGAGGAGCCCGCCGGAGTCGAACACCGAAGGGGAAATCGATCCACGAGGAGAAAAATTTGTGTGCGTACGGTGAAAAATTTCAAGATCGAGACTACCCACGGTCGGATTGAGCTAAGCACAACTAGGAACAGTCACCCTCTCAAAACCGTGGATACACGCAGTCTGACGCACACATTAGGCCAATAAAAGCCTTAGTCTAGCTAGATTAAGCTCCAACTAAAATAAGGCACTCGCCAAGTTAACGACGCCGTTCATATCCGGATATTTTGTCCGCAATGTCATCTCCGTGACAGACGTAACCGAACCCTCGCGACCATAATCCATCGTTGTCAGTCACAATATCAGCTCTGATGACGTAGAGCTATCACACACACTTGAGGCATTCCCAGGTAGGATGTCCTCAATCATAGCGGATCTCGACATGGGTGAAAGCAGGTCATGTAACCCACGGGGACGAAGTCTGCGCTTTTAGGTCCGTCGGATGATAATCTCTCTCGTTAGCAAGTCGCTTCCATTCTTATTGACGACTCTTAACAAGTGTGCTGCATCGGCAATGCTCGAGAGAGTTCTGAGTGTCCGGTCGTCTGCACCTCGCCCGATCCCGATGGCCCAAGAGGCTGTCACTCATCGGGCCAGATTGTGAAGTTCTCGGATCGAATCGCTCTGTAAAGCTCTGGGGAACAGATCTCCGTTGGTTGTTTGCGACGTCGGAAGAGCCAAGGCTTGGGTAGCGGTCTCGATGGAGCGTCTACGGCGATGGGCCACAGAAAACGTCCAAACGACCCGACTGAGCCCGGTGCTGAGCGCGAAGCGAAGGAAGGAAGGCCATGGAGTTGCCTGACCCGCGCAATCCAGCTCATTCCAAGGATCGTCCAGAGACGATACCAGCGGATGTGCTCGGTTCCAGGGCGGATCAAGAGTCCGTCACGATGTCGATCGGCGTACCCGGGGTTGCCAACGCGATCCAGACGTCTTATCCGGAGTGGGCGACGGGGAGGGTGCATTCCGAGGCAATCGACCCTGGCTGGCACAGTGCTGGTCCCGGATCAAGAATTGTGTCGCTTCCGCGGACTCCCAGCGCGAGACAACGCATCGATTATCGCCGGCTGGCATTGGCATTCTTCCGGCGCTGGATTCTCGCATCGATCGTCGGAAGCCTCGTGGGCATCGTCACGGGAGTGATCACATGGGCCGTTGTTCCAGCTGCGAAATACACGGCCACCGCTCGGCTCCAGGTGGCCGCGGTGCCGCCAATGTTCATGTACAAGACGCGGGAGACAACCACGGACTATGCGATGTTCCGCCAAACACAACTCGCCCTGCTGAAGAGTCAGCAGGTGATCGACGCGGCCCTGCGTTCGAGTGACGTGGCAGAACTGAAAGGCGTCGAGACCAAGGATGACCCGGGGGAATGGCTCCGGGAACAACTCTCCGTTTCCTTCGCCAGCGGATCCGAGGTCCTGGAGATCGCCTTGAGCGGCGATGATCCGAAGACGGTGGCGGCTCTGGTAAACGCCATCACGGGGGCGTATCTCGACGAAGTCGTCAACGTGGACCATCTTGATCGCCAGCGAAGATTCGAAGGTCTGAAGGAGATCTGGAAAAAGTATGAGAGCGACTTGCGGCAAAAACGTGAGCAGCTCCGCAAAATTGCCGAGGCGATCGGCTCCGACGACAAGAAGGCCTTGACCCTTCAAAAGCAATACGAAGTCGACCGCCAAGATCTGGTCAGGCGGAATTTGATCGAAGTCCATGGGGAGTTGCTCAAGCGCAGAGCGGAGCTCGAGTTTGCGGGAGACAAGAATGCAAAGGAACCGGGTGGCTCGAGCCGCAAAGCGAGCGAGGCGGAGATCGAAGCAGAGCTGCTCAAAGACCCGCTCATCGCCACGCACACCGAGAACATCAGGCAATATAAAGAAGAGCTAACGCAGCAGTCTCGAACGATCCGCAACCCGGGGCTCGATCCCAGTATCTCGTTGATCCGGAACAAGATTCGCGCCGAAGAGCTCGCCATGAGCCAGCGCCGCAAGAAGATGCGTCCCTTCGTGGCGTCTCAAGTCCTGGAAGTGCCGAACCAAGAGGGCACGGGAAAGACCGAGGCCCTGCGCGATCAGGTCGCCATGCTCGAAAAGCTTGAATCGCAGTATGAACATGAGCTCCGAAGCATCAAGGAAGAGACGAAAGTATTCAATGGCAAAACCTTCGACTTCGGACTGCTTCAAGCCGACGTCGAACTGGACGAGAAAGCTGCCAGGGAAGTCGGTGACGAGATCCGTCACGTGGAGCTGGAGCTCAATCAGGCATCGCCCCGAATCAAGACCTTCGAAAAGGCCAAAGTACCGCACGTCAAGGACCAGGATAAAAAGATCCGGCTCTCTGTGATGGCTGGGGGAGCGGCATTCCTGCTCATGGTCCTCGCCATCACATTCAGGGAATACCAGACTCAACGCGTGGGGTTTGCCGAAGACGTGGTCTGTACGACAGGAATGACCGTGATGGGAACGCTGCCGGTTCTGCGTAGGCGGGGCCGCGAGAAACTGGGTCAGATTCAGGGAGCGGAAGACCAGCGCCGAAAAGACCTGCTCGTCGAGTCCATCGACATGACCCGTCTGATGCTCATCAGAGCGACCCAGCCCCAGTCTCTTCGGGTCGTGATGATCACCAGCGCGGCCCCAGGCGAGGGAAAGACATCCCTGTCTTCCCATCTGGCGGTCAGCCTCTCTCGTACTGGTCGTCGCACTCTCTTGCTGGACTTTGATCTGCGAAATCCCACGCTCCATCACATCCTCGAAGCACCTCGAGGACCAGGGCTGAGCGAGTACCTGCGAGGAGAGGTCGAACTTGCGGATATTATCCGCCCCACAGCGGTCGCCCACCTGTCCTTGATCTCCGCAGGCAACTGTGACGATCTGGCCTTGGCCGCTTTGGCACAGCGGGATCTGGGTTCGATGTTCAGGACACTCAAGACGGCGTTTGACTTCGTTGTTGTCGATACGTCGCCGGTCTTGAGCGTCGCGGATCCCCTGGTGATCGGCTTGCAGGTCGACACCGTTGTCTTCGCGGTCATGAACGACTTGAGTCGGATCCCCGATGTGCTGACGGCCTACAATCGTCTGATCACGCTCGGGATTCGTGTGCTCGGTGCCGTCGTGGCAGGAGAACGCATTGGCTCCAAATATTATTATACAAGAACCTACGACGGCAATCAGTAAGCTGCGCCTGTCGAGCCGAGACTGCCGCGGCTCATTCCAAACATCATGAGTCTCTGCGACTTGCTTGTTCTGCACCGGGAGCTGAACATTCCATGACGACCCAGGAATCGGATTACTTAGCCTGCTTGTCTTGTCAACCCTGGTTTCAAGATGAAGCGGTCGGATCGACTTCGGATCTCCGTGTCGGCCTCAAGCGAGTGTTCGACATCGTCTGCTCTGTGTTCATCATGGTCTTCGCTGCACCGCTCGTCCTGCTGGCAATGCTATTCGTTCGACTCTCGTCAAGGGGGCCGGTCATCTACTCTCAGATCAGGCTCGGCCAGAACGGTCGCATGTTCATGATCTACAAGATTCGGACGATGAAGCATGACTGCGAACACTCTTCTGGTCCTCAGTGGGCGACACGCCGCGACCCTCGAGTCATTCGAGGTGGCCACTTCCTCAGGGCCACGCACATTGATGAACTTCCTCAACTGGTCAATGTCCTGCTTGGGCAGATGAGCTTGGTCGGCCCCCGGCCAGAACGGCCGCAGATCTCAAAGCAACTGAGAAATGTCATCCCGCTCTATGATGAACGGCTCCGTGTTCTTCCCGGACTCACGGGATTGGCCCAGGTTCAGCTCCCTCCCGATGAGGATGTCGGGGGAGTGAACCGGAAGCTGGCTTGCGACCTTTATTACATCCTGAATCAGAACCTTTGGCTCGATCTGCGGATCCTGCTCAGCACAGCCCTGGGCGTGCTCATGATCCCGTTTGTCGTATCCCGTGTGATCCTCCAAATCCCCAGTGGCCGTCCGATCCAGTCGGCCTTTGAGGAACTGCGTTCTCGAACCCGAGCAGGCTTGCCACCGGCGACCCGCAAGGCGGACAAGGTCGGAGATGCCGAGCGGCAGCCGGGCCTATCTCTCGGTAACGTCGTTGACACCGGTTTGACATCTCCCGCCCCGGCCAACTGACCCGGCGACAAAGCTTGCTTCCTGCGGTCGATTGAAGGTGAGTGCTGTGCCTTGGGGTTTGCCGGTTCCAAGAGTTGCTCCAAACACCCCCTGTGAGTCCCTAGCATGAATTTGCAGGCAGTGGGGATTGGTAAGGCGACGGTTCCTCGCCCAAATCACTGATTAGGCTCTACGCGCCATTTCCCGCCCCCGTGTTCACTGCATCCCATCTCCGCGACTGAATTGATGCCGTCCTGCATCTCCACGCCGACAAGGCGGACCATGGCCGGTTGGACGCATTACATTAATCAGCATCTCAGCAGTGAGCGGTGTCTTGTACTTTCTGGAAGAAATCCAAGCACTCTCGGAAAAGGAACGATCGACCAGACAAGGATCGATGCGGGTTTCAGATTCAAGTAGCATTGCATCTCAACATATTCTGCAGCTTCGAATTTTCAGGGTTCTGCAAGTACTCAGGGACTGGACAATGCAACGCGAGATTGCTTTTGACTGCCGCTTCTTCCTCGGCGACCGCCCTTGTTCTTGGCACAAACAGGAGAAAGTGGTATGTACATGTGACCACTATTATCCAAATCGGGAACGCATCCTCATCATCAAGCTCGACGCCATGGGCGACGTTTTGCGCACGACCACTCTTCTTCCCGCCTTGGCGGAGGTTCATCCAGACGCGACCTTCACCTGGATCACACGGCCAGAATCGCTCCCTCTGCTCGCCAACAATCCCTACCTTACCGATATCGTTCCCCTCGGGTCTGAGGCCCTGTTACTTTTGTTAACGCGGTCGTTCGACCGTGTGATCAACCTTGACGCAGGGAAGGTCAGCGCCGAGCTTGCCACCCTGGCAAAAGCCTCGCGCAAGGATGGATTCGTGCTAAGCCGTAAGGGTAATGTCACCCCCACCAACGAAGCGGCTCGCGCCTGGTTAGAAATGGGGCTCTTTGATGACCTCAAGAAGAAAAACACTCGCACGTACCAGGACTGCATGGCAGGAATCCTCGGTCTGACGACGGCGCGGAGCCAGTACGTCTTAAAGCTAACCGAGATCGAGTGGAACCAGGCAGGAGCACACCTGGAGCGTCTCGGGGTCGATCGTGGGATACCGATCGTGGGGCTCAACACGGGTGCCGGGGAGCGGTGGCCCCTGAAACAGTGGCGGCTCGACGGTTATGCCGACTTGATTCATCGGCTCTACGAGGAATTGGGTGTCCAAGTGCTGCTCCTGGGCGGGCCAGCCGAACGCGGCCGGCACGAGTACCTGATAAGGAAGGTTCTCGTCCCGGTTTTCGACTCCGGAAACGACAACTCTCTTCGCCATTTCGCGGCCCTCGTCGGCCATTGCAATGCACTGGTCTCTGGTGACACGTTGGCCATGCACGTTGCACTGGCGCTGAAGCGTCGCGTCGTGGTCCTGTTCGGCCCCACAAGCGCCGCTGAGATCGAGCTTTATGGACTCGGAGAAAAGATCGTTCCTCAAATGGAATGTCTGGCCTGTTATAAAGCGGGGTGCAACTTTGTACCCAACTGCATGGACCTCATCAGTGTGGAAATGGTCGCTCGGGCCGTTGAACGCCAGCTCCGCGAAGCGATCTTGGTACCGGGGATGGACACGGGGGTTCCTGAGGAGGTGCTGTGCATTAGCCTGAATACTCATCAGCCAAACGGTGCCTCCCTGCCCGTCATTTGATGCCAGCGGTCGCAGGCATAGCTCAAACGAATTACATCTAGTCGTTGAAGTCGGGTCTCTGTAAAGAGGAAAGCACGGTTCGGCTCATCCTCACGGGTTTCATTCTTAGAACAGGATCATGCGCATACTCTTTCTTGCCCAGCGTGTTCCTTATCCCCCCGACCGGGGCGACAAAATCACCACATACCATGAACTGCGCCACTTGGCCGCGAAACACGAGGTTGCTGTCGCATGTCTGGCCGATGGCGAGGAAGATATGGCAAACGTCTCCGCGCTCAAATCGGTCGCGACGTCGGTCGATGCTGTCCCCCTCCGCCTTGCCCAGGCCCGGTTTCGCGCCCTGGCCGCACTGGGCACAGGAATTCCCTTCACAGTGGCTTATTTCAACGAACACCGCTTACACCAACAGGTGGCAGCGCGAGTGCTGGGAGAGCATTTTGATGCGATACTGGTTTACAGTTCCGGAATGGCTCAGTTCGTCGAGCCTTACCCCGACGTGCCCCGCATCATGCAGTTTGCCGACCTCGATTCGCTTAAGTGGGGGCAGTATGCCGACGATTCTCGTTTTCCCCGGTCGTGGGTTTTCCGCCGAGAGTTCCACCGCTTGTTCGAGTACGAGAGTAATTTGGCGAGGACATTCAGCCATTCGCTGGTTTGCACGCCCCGCGAGCTCAAGGACCTGGTACGGCTGGTCCCAGGCGCAGCGGCCAGTTGCGTTAGCAACGGGGTCGATCTTGAGGCTTTCCGTCCCCGATCCCTCGGGAAGTTGCCTGCCGAGCTTGTCTTTACGGGCGTGATGGATTACTACCCCAACGTCGAGGGCGTCATCTGGTTCTGCCGGGAAGTGTTTCCGTTGATCCGTCGCGAAGTGTCGGGGACGACGCTGACCATCTGCGGATCCCGGCCGAACGTTCCGGTCAAGTCGCTCGCAAGAATTCCCGGTGTGATTGTCACCGGACGAGTACCCGACGTGCGCCCGTACCTGGCGCAAGCAAGGGTCGCGGTGGTGCCGTTACGGATCGCGAGAGGTATCCAGAACAAACTGCTGGAAGCGATGGCGATGGGCTTGCCGGTCGTCGCCTGCTCGGCGGCGGCCGGAGGAGTTGAGGCAAAACACGGAAGGGACTTTTTCGTGGCAGACGATCCGGTGGACTTCGCTGCCGCGACCGTTCGACTATTAAGCGACTCCGAACGGCAGCGACGGATGGGAGAGGCCGCCCGAAGCTGTATGGAAGCCAATTACCGCTGGGGACACCAGCTCCAACGGCTCGATCGGGTCCTGGAGGAGGTGACCGGAAGTGACTCGCCGAGGGTGGCCCTCCTCGCGTCTAGCCTCGATTTCCACGGTGGGGGTTCCGACTAACACAAATTCTGAGAAGCCGGGGCCGCAATTTGTCTAGAATAGTCCGAGAAACGCGGAGTTCAAGCAGCCTGAAACGGTCCGAGCGCGGACAGGAAGTCTTGGCAGCGCCTTGAGTTGGGTATCCATGGACTGAAAAGCTGGGGCCGCAACTTGTCTAGAATAGTCCGAGAAACGCGGAGTTCAAGCAGGCTGAAACGGTCCGAGCGCGGACAGGAAGTCTTGGCAGCGCCTAGAGGGGAACCGAAGCCCGCCACGATGCGTGGCCAAGCCGGAGATTAGCACGGCGGTCCGTCTTGGTTCAAGAGAGGAGTCGAGCCGGGCCGGATTGCGTGAGTTATTGAGGCCGTGGGGAGACGAGCGAGATCGCAGTCTTTCCCACCGCGGAGCGGTTTAGTTCAAGACCAACTTTTCATCGGCGCTGGACGGGCGTGCGGTAGTAAAAAGTAGACTTTGAGCTCTTTTCTCGCCACGACGCCTGCGGTCGCAGAGGACGTCCGGTCAGGAGACCACTGCCCGAGCGAGCTTCCCCATGCACTCCAGGGTCTCATTATGCATTTTCGTACACTTCTATCTGCCACCGCCAGTTCACGGGGCGTCGGGGAGCCGGGCACCGGCGCAGCGGTTGTACAAGTTCAACTTTTCATCGGCACTGGACGGGCGTGCGGTAGCAAAAAGTAGACTTTGAGCTCTTTTCTCGCCGCGACGCCTGCGGTCGCAGAGGCCGGGCGGGTCAGGAGACCACTACCCGAACCAGCTTGTCCAAGATCAACTTTTCGCCGGTACTGGACGGGCGTGCGGTAGAGAAAAGTAGAGAAAACCGGAGTTCAGGGAACCACCAACGCCCATAGATGCAATTGGACTACGAACCAGGCGATCCCGATGGCCCGCAAGGGGAGAGGAAGCATTGAACTAGAGATGGACTTCCTCAACCTGATGCCCGGATCGTATTACATCGGAATCGGGGTCGCGAGTTACAACGAAGGGCACGACGATCTTGACAACATTGCCAGGCTCGACGTGGAGCCGTCCGATTACTACGGAACCGGCCGCGGGGTCGAGGCGCGATTTGGAATGATTTTCCTGCCATTCCGCTGGATCGCGACCGGGAACGGCAACTCCCTGTTTGGGGCTTCATGCGACAACGGTTCTGGCGGTTGCGATAGCGAAGGCAATGGTGTCGCTCTGCCAGTGGGTTCGATCTCTTCGCACAACCGATAGAACAAATTACGATTTCATCCATGTTATTACCCAAGCCTCCCAGCCTTGAAGAGATCCAAGCGCATATCCCGAACATCGGGCCGGTGCACGAGGCGACCGACCGTCCTTTCTGGTCGGTGATGATCCCAACCTACAATTCCGGTGAGTACCTGCGACGGACCTTGGAAAGCGTCTTGTGCCAGGCTCTTGGTCCCGATGAAATGCAGATCGAGGTAGTGGATGGCTGCTCCACGAGGGACGACCCGGAGCCAGTCGTGGAGGAATTAGGCAAAGGTCGAGTTACGTTCTTTCGCCTTCCCTCCAATCGGGGACCGGCCCATACGTTTAACAAATGTATTGAGCGATCGCGAGGTCACTGGGTCCACATTCTCCACGGCGATGATACCGTGAATGAGGACTTCTACAAGTCGTATCGAAGAGCGTGCGAATCAGTCCACGACGCGGCAATTGTTCATTCGCGACACTACGAAATCGACGATCAGGATAGAATCACCCGAACCAGTCGTACGGCAAACACAGCTCGGCAATCGTTTGTGGTCACGGATTTTTCAAATGAACAGGCGCTCGTGAACCAATGTTGCTTCCCAACCGTTGTGGTAAAACGAGATGTCTATGAACGGGTTGGCGGGTTCTGTGAGTTCTTTCAGCATTATAACGACATGGACATGTGGTTTCGTGCATCGCTGGCGGGCTCCGCAATCTTCGTCAATCGCGTCGCCGCGAATTACCGATTACACCCTGGTCAGGATTCGGCCAGGTGCCACAGAGACGCGATTAACATCCGTGAGTTGGCATTACTAACTCCGTTGAATCTGGAGCGACTAGCTCAGCTCAAGTATGACGTTTCGACACTTAGAACAATCTGGCGAAAAAAGCTCGCCAGGTGGGCGTCCTACTATGCGTATCAACTCGACGACGCAGGCGAGTTTCGCGGCCGGGTTCGTCACGCGTTGTGGTCGTTCCGCTTGGACCCGACCCCCCACCGAGGGATCTTTGTCGCGAAGTCCGTTGCGAAGCAATATATCCAGCGATTCCTCGAGTATCGACCACGTGGCGTTGGGAACTGCGAACCACATCGATGAGGCGTTGTTGACATTTGTTATGTCGAGGAGGCAGTAAGGCAGTTTCGAGTTCGTCATGAAAATTAGCGCACGGCCGCCCACCATAGGTACCTAGATCCACACGGAAAGAAAATGCGCTTCAGAGTTCCTGGAGAGCGGAGAAATGACACCTAGACGAGTCAGAATTCTTGCAGGCAAGCTCAATCGCGGCACAGGTGCCCGTGTCTATAACCGAGAACTGGCCCTACGTCTCGCAGCCCGAGGTCACGAGGTGTCCGTAGTGTGTGTCGAAGCAATCAAGGAGGTGACGGAGTGCGCCAAAGTATGGGAGATCCGACTTCCGCGCTATGAACCTAGGCCACTTGTATGGCGATTTGAACATTGGAGGCTGCATGGCCATTGTGCCAGGGAGCTTCGGCGACTCGAGCTGTGTCCAACTGATGTAGTCATTGCCGCACATGACTACTTCATGAAAAGTCACTATTCAATGTTTCCTCAGACGCCGTGGGTGTACTTACCGCACGCGATGATAGCTACCCACGACATCGAGAGTGAGGGAACTCCACGGTCGATGTACTTGGCCACGACATGTTTGTATGCGCATCTTCAACGGTGGGCGCTGAATCGAGCTAATCGAACTCTAAGATTCACGCAGGAGGGCTGCCTTGCGCTTTTGCGGCATTATGGGAAATGGGTTCACCCACGGTTCTTCGTGAATCCTATGGGAATTGATTGCCCGCAAGGGTTGGAAAGTGGCCGGTCGGATAATGTCATTCACCTGCTATGGGTTGGTCAACTTATACCTCGCAAAAGAATTGAATTGGCAATCCAGGCTCTCGAGACGCTTAGGGAACATGATTGGAGATTCGATATCGTGGGCGAGGGCGAGTCGCGCGCATCGCTTGAACAACTGGTACGCCAGAAAGGACTAACCGATCACATATACTTCACCGGTTTCCAGCCTCGTCCTGAACTCTGGTATCGTCAGGCAGATTTGTTTCTATTCCCATCAAAATCTGAGAATAGCCCTGTGGCCATGTTGGAAGCGATGAGTTACGGCGTCCCCTGCCTAGCCATGCGTGCCGATGGAATGCGCATTCACAATGCCAATGCTGAGATCATCACTGATGGCGTTGACGGTTTTTTGGCAAAGGATGATAACGACTTTAGGGTTCAGTTACATCGGCTCTGCCGACAAGGAACCAATTTGCGCTTTGTTGGGAAGGCTGCACGCATTAGAGTTGCCAGTTGCCATACTTGGGACAGCCATCTGGATCGTTATGAGCTTCTTTTCGATCAGCTTCTGAAACGACCGAGTCGCAATGCAGAAGTCGTTGCTGGGAGCATCGATGGAGTATAGCGGCGAATCGCAAGGGCCTTAATATCTATGCGGGTTCTCTACACGCACACCTCCGCGCTGATTGGGGGAGGCAATCGGGTTCTGTTGCGACTGTTCAAGGGGATGGACCGTTCCTT
>Ga0209517_10005529_pt1 | contig 16062 bp, 20 predicted proteins | sample PeaSoiMetSII2010_FD_187695 | JGI IMG/M metagenome (GOLD analysis project Ga0209517, IMG submission 187695) | Peat soil microbial communities from Weissenstadt, Germany - SII-2010 (SPAdes) (version 2) | ecosystem: Environmental > Terrestrial > Soil > Wetlands > Peat | place: Germany... | reverse complement strand
ATGGACAGGACCAGCGCATTGTGGCCCACGAGTTCGACGTGAGCTTTGCCTTCGTCGCGGAAACGCGTGGCCATATTGCCGAGTGGATCGGCGAGGAAGCCTATTACGAATGGTTCCGAAGCATGGTTCGTCGTCCGCCGATACCCGGCGCCGACGTTTAAGGTAATTCGAGTAGACTTTGCGTCGAGAGAGGCTCGAACTGGTTTCAAAAATTGGCTTTGGGTAGGGCACGGCTTCAGCCGTGCCGCCAAGACCCACCAAAAATGCGGGCTTTAGCCCCTGAGGGCTGACTTTCTGAACCCTAGAAAGGATTTTCGAAACCAGTTCCCGTCCTTTGGGGGTTGCTGAGGAGAGAATTACAATGAAACCGCGCATCCAGGCGATTGCATTCGACGCTTACGGTACGTTGTTCGACGTGCACTCGGTGATTGCTCTGTGCAACCGCAAGTTTCCCGGCCAAGGCGCTGAACTGAGCAGGCTCTGGCGCGCCAAGCAACTGGAGTATACCTGGCTGCGCAGCCTCATGGGGCGGTACGAAGACTTTTGGATGGTGACGGAGTCGGCGCTGGTATTTGCCTGCCGCAGTCTGAACCTCGCTTGCCCTGCCGAGACCCGCAGAGACTTGATGGAATCTTATCTGCACCTCGATACCTTTCCCGAGGTAAAGTCGGCGTTGGGTAAGCTATCGCAACATAAGTTGGCTATCTTATCGAATGGCTCGCCGCGAATGCTCGCTGCCGCAGTGGAGAACTCCGGACTGAAAGGCGTATTCGCCGACGTGATCAGCGTTGACGAAGTGAAGATCTACAAGTCGAGCCCGCGCGTGTACGCCCTAGCATCGCAGCATCTAGCCGTACCCGACAATGCGATCGCGTTTGTATCGTCGAATTTCTGGGACATTGCGGGCGCCAAGTGCTTCGGCCTCTGGACGTGCTGGGTGAACCGGGGCAAGCTTCCCGAAGACGAACTGGGAGTCAGGCCGGACGTCACCGTGGACGCGCTGGATGGGCTCATCACCGTTCTGGGATAAGCGCCTTAACAGCCTGTGGTGCAAGTGCGTTTCGTATCAGGGCACGCCTTCAGGCGTGCCGTAAGTGCTGCGTTAGGAATGCGCCTTCAGGCGCTGGGGCGGCGATTGCAGTTTCACCATAGACTGTTAAGACCTTCCGCATCGACCAGGTCGAGATGAATACGCCGCGAGACCGGGAAGTAATCGAGCGCCGCTTTGGGCCGCTGGGCAGCGGCGGGCAGAGCCTTGCGATCCGGGGAGTGAAGTATTCCCTCGCGCAGTTGCTCTCACAAATTGGCGCCGAGTTCGACGATAGCAAGCCCATCGATGCGCTCGCCTTGGCGGGAGGACATTACGTGCTCCGCTACATTGATGGGCAGGACCAGCGCGTCGTTGCGGCTGAGTTCGACGACGACTTTCGTATACTCAGCGAAATGCGGGCCAGTCTCTCGGAATGGGAAGGCGACGGCTCGAACCTGGCCTACTACAGCGGACACTGAAATGACGGCGAACACAATAGAACTGGTTTCCCAAAGTTGCCCTCAGGGGCTAAAGCCCGCAATGTTAGCGGGTCTTGACGGCACGGCTGAAGCCGTGCCCTTCCCAAACCGATTTTTGAAACAATGCGACTTGTGCAGGAGCCAGCTATGAAAGATACGTTGCAGCCCGGCCTCACCTTTGAGTTCAAGTTTCGGGTGCCCGAAAACAAGACCGTCCCCTACCTCTACCCGGAAGCTCCGGAATTCCAGTTGATGCCCAAGGTACTGGCCACCGGCTACATGGTTGGGCTGTTGGAATGGGCCTGCCTGCGGGCCATCATTCCGCATCTCGATTGGCCGAACGAGCAGACCGTCGGCACGCACATCAACTTCACTCATTCCGCCGCGACGCCACCGGGAATGACGGTGACCGTCCGAGTAAAGCTGGAGAAGGTCGATGGCCGCAAGCTCAGCTTCTCGGTCGTGGCCGACGACGGCATCGACAAGATCTCCGAAGGCACGCACGAGCGCTTCGTCATCGACGCCGCCAAATTCAACAGCAAGCTAGCCGAAAAGGTCGCGCGCGCCGCCGGATGATCCAGCCTTCCGATGGCAAACCGCACAGTGGGTGCCCCATCCTTGCGCGTGTTTTGCGCAGGGGTGGGAGGCGGACTGGTCGTACAGTGGGCTTCGCCTTTCACGCCGCGCGTGCCCGAAACGAAATCTTCCCCCAGCCCTCATTCACGCGCGCCAGCCCAGGTTCGTCCAAAAGATAGAAGCGATAACTGCTCCAACGCCAATCCTCAGGCGCCGCCGCCAGCCCTCGCTTCACCGGATTGCGGTGCATATAGCGCAGTTTCTCCACCCGCTTCTTCTCCGTCCAAACATTGAAGTCGTAGAAGCGGGTCTGCCAGAAAGGCGCGCGCGCCGGACTCTCTCCAAACAGCTTGATCTGGCGCGGATCGCACCGTTTCGTTTTCGGCAACAAGGCGCGAGCCGTGCGCTGCTTCAACACTTGCATCACCGTCGAAGGAGTTCCGACTTCAGGCTCGCTCAGAAGTAAGTGGATATGCTCCGGCATTACGACGTACCCCACCACCACAAACCGGTAGCGCCTGCGCGCTTGTTCTAATACGGAGAGCAAGCGGTCGCGGCTCCTTGCGGAACGCAGAAAGGGCATGCTGCGATACCAAGAACACGTGATAAAGTGCAAGTGATCGGCGCCGTAGTATCGATGCAGGCCGCGAGGCATAACAAGCATTATGCTATCAGCAGCGTCGCCGCCCACCCTTGCGAAAAACGCAAGGATGGGGCACCCACGGTTGTATTATTGGAGAGAGAATCAAACCCGAAGGTGGGCTACCCGCCTTCGTTTTAGGAAAGGAAGAACAGAGGGTGGTGAAGGGTGGGCCGCCCGCCCTTCGATGTATTCAGGTTTCATAGTCTATTTATTTTCCCGAACTATCGAGAGTTGCTTTGTAGTCGATTGGATAGCGCTGCGGCTTATCGACTACCCCAGTCTCATATGTGCCGGTAATTTTTATCCACGCTGGATTTCTCTGAGGTAAGGACCATGGATTATTCGGCCACTGAAACTGGCCATCTTTTCCAACTGTCACGGGTTTTTGGGTGAGGCTTCCAAGAATGATAGTTAATGATTGACCCGCTAGAAGCTTTGGACAATACACTCGCACTTTGGGCATTACGCTATCGTTTGGTGAGGGTGACAACAAAATCGTTTCAGATGTCCCACCTGTGTGAATTGGAACTGCCATGATGGGCGCTCCGGAAGGGCTCAGCATTTGCACATTAGGTACATCAGACAACTGAATTATCTGACGCAATGCAAGGTCCATTCCTACTGTAATGTCAATTGACTCAATAGGCATTGACGGCGTGATGGAAAAGGTCGCTCCTTTCGGACCGTCTGCCGGATTGAGCGAAGACGTAATCTTTGGTGGGGATGGAACGACGCTTACGCACAGCGCCCGGACCGCTCCACTCTGGTCTGCCTGGAAGGACCATGTTTCGCCATTCCAAAGGCGGAGGTACAGGGCGTTTGAAGGTCCGTCTTTCTCCCTGCTCCAGGCGCAGCACGAGGCGACCTCGACACCTTGTTTGACGTGATTGTGGTAAGTCGTCCCGTCCTTGAAAGTGTTGTAGGTTGGGCCGTGGTAGGTGTATCCACGGTTGACGGATTCGTCGTAGAGCGTTTCGAGCTCCTTCATATCCGGCAGGCGCCAGCGGAGACCGCCGAGGTTTAGGTTCTGGCAGAAGCCGTCGGCGTCGTACCAGTTGACGTTCTGGCCGTTGTCTCTTTTTGCCCACGTTAAACCGGTTGCGGGGTCGGTCCAAGATGAGGTCGGAGGTTCTGGAGGAATATCCTCGCACGAGCTGTCAGCCGCAATTGGTATGTACCCCTTCAGAGCCTTCCGCAGCGCATTGACGTTTTGCTTGCGCCTCACTTGTAAGTCTTCATCGGGGGTACTTACCATTCCGGGTAGATGATGAATAAATTCGTCGTGATTGCGGAAGTAGTTGTGCATCGCAGCCGTTGGATCGAAAGAATCACCCCAAAGAGAGGCAATGTCGTTCTCCATCTTTAGGAGCACCCCTGCGGCTTTATTTAGGTGATTCTTAGTTTCGGGATGCTGTCCGAACGCCGGAATGTTATCTTCGACAACAATCCGTGTTGCTGCAACCGCCCACAGCATCTCAGGCCAACTCTCCTGAGTAGCAGCGCAGGAAAACGCAGCTCGCTCGACTAAGCCTTCCAACGCGGAGGACCGCTCACCATCAGACCAGTTAGGGTTCCTCTCACCTCCTGATATTTTTTCAAGGACGTTGTCTATATAGTAGTCGCCCGTTTTTTGCAATGGTGTGATCCTCGTTGAGGGCCGAGAATTCTGACCTTTGGCTGGCGAATCCTTTGAGGCGGGTTTCGATTGATCTTTGGACTTCGAAGTCGTCGGGGTGGGAATGTAATCCGGATCCACAAATTTAAAAATGCGCTCAGAGAACTCCGACCATAAAAGGAGCTTCTCAGAGTCCGTCAGGGTTTTGCTAGCGCGAATCATGGAGCAATACGTTGCTGCCATCATCCCTACGACGACAATTCTGTCGGCATGAGGGTACTTGTCGAATAGGTTCTTTGCCACCACATCTGTCTTGACTCCGACTTGGCCGGCCTTCAGCTTCCCCAAGGAGCCGACGTCGGCCTGAGCTTCCAATCGAACATCATGGTTCACTTGCGTAATCTTGTCTGGCATTGGCGGGCAATCCAGTTGCTGTGCCGTGGACACGCTGACTGTGAATATAAGACCGCCGAGTAAGGCCCATACCCTCAACAGGCGAGATCGGCTCATAGAAATGCTTCCTGGTGATAAGAATTGAGACATATTCTACTTCCAATTCTCCTAAACGGGAAACTGGTTTTATGGTCCCAATGACGAAGATGACTCTGGGGATTGGGGAAAGACGGGGGCAGACGGGGCGGGTGGCCCAGCCTTCCGACGGCAAACCGCACAGTGGGTGCCCCATCCTGCGCGGGTTTTCGCGAAGGTGGGCGGCGACGCTGCTGATACGATATTGTTCGTCATGGAGCAGCCCGGACCGGGGTCGAGTAGTCCGGCGCGTGACCCGTCCAAGGTTCGCTTGGGCTTGGTCTTTGACTTTTCTCACGCAAACCATCCGTGATCGAAATACATTGACTTATAACCCGTCGCGAGCGACAATAACTGTCTGGTTGGGGCAGTTACGAGGTCCGTCCGGTAAGACGGCCTTAGAAGCTGCCCCAAAAACATTTTCAGCGCTCTTTGACAACTTAAGTTGACGCGTTTAGCGGGCGTGAGCGAAGCGGGAGCCCGCTGCCGAAATCCTGAGCGAAGCGAACGGATCTCATAAGTCCTTATTCCGGAATATTTTGCATATAAGTCCTTCAAAACTCAAAGATTTGAAAGGAATTTCCCGCCAAATCTATGATTCTAAAGGGGACGGGATATTAAAATTTCCGTGGCGCCGGATAGACAAGCCGCACTCAAAGTGAGGACAGTCGAGCTAAGTCCTTATTTCGGAATACTTTACAATTAAGTCCTTATTCTTGAATACTTTACGTGAAAATGGTGGGGGGGGGAGGGGGGTACAGCAAGTAATCGGAATCTTCTCTCACTGTTCCTCGCGCACGTTCGGCAGCCAGCGCAGCATGTGATGCTGAAGTTTGGTCACCACCCAGTTGAGCAGACGGGCGGCCCATTCAAGCCCGATTTTGGCTTGAGTGGGGTAGTTCCGAACTGGACGGAGAAATTCGGGAACAGACCGCACGTTCCCAGTAACTAGCTCGAATCACACCCCAAAGAGAAGCGCAGAGCAGCACACACTTCATTCATTCGCGCGGAACTAAGCTGGGCCACACGTTTCCCCAAGCGCTGTTGCGACACCGTAACTGCATTGTGCAGGTTCACCGCGCACGGGGACTTCATGCCGTCCTCCTCATTCAGAACGACCTCCGATGGTACGCCGCGAATCGTGGAAGTGACAGGCGCAACCGTGACTGTGGATAAATACGCGATGGCGCTGTTGCGGGTGAGCACGAGGGCCGGTCGTTTCTTGTCGGGCGCGGCAAACTGGTAGAGCCGAACTTCGCCTCGGGCTATTCTTCCGGCCACGTGGCCTCCGATTCCCAACCCCGCGCTTCCGCGTCGGCTTGCGGATGTCGCGAGTAGCCCTGGCGGTCGCGTTCTTCACTGGCTCGCAATTCTAACCGGCGGAGATGTTCCCGCAGGGCGTCGCGCACCAGAGCGGACCGGTTTCGCTTAGTGCGCTTCGCGGCTTGGTCGGCGGCGTGTAACAGCTTTTTATCCAGCACGATTTGAACGATTTGCATATGTGGAATATATTCCACAGTATACTCCACATAGAAGAACATTACCACTCCTCCCGCACAGGGGTTGCTGGTTTTGGATCGGCTCCAACATCCCCACTCTAAATTTCGCAAAGAACGCGAAATTTAGAATGGGGCACCCGGCATTTGCGGGGGTTGCAGGTTACGCTGAGCGCAGCTAAATTAGGTGCGAGAGTTGGAGGTGTACATGAAAAAGCCCGTCCCGGTGGAACCTGCCTCTGCATTAATCGACGAGAAGATCATGGAACTTGGGGACTGGCGCGGGAAGACGCTCGCGAAGGTGCGCCAAATCATACACGAGGCAGACCGTGAGATCGTCGAAGAGTTGAAGTGGGTCAAGCCGACATCGCCGGGGACTCCCGTCTTCTCCCACGGCGGCATCGTCTGCACGGGAGAGGCGTACAAGAACGTCGTCAAGATGACATTTGCCAAGGGAGCTGCGTTGAAGGACCCTTCAGGTCTATTCAACTCCAGCCTCGAGGGGAATGTCAGGCGCGCCATCGATATCCACGAAGGCGAGAAGGTCGATGAGGCGGCCTTGAAGGATCTCATCCGCGCTGCAGTGGCGCTCAATCTCAAGGGCAAGAGCAAGCCGAAGCCCCGGCGAGCGAGCAGCAAGCGGGCCGACTAGCTTCGTCGCAGGGCCCGGCCATATCTCCTCCCATAGGGGAAGAGCTTCGGCACCTGGGCGGGTGGCCCAGCCTTCCGATGGCAAACCGCACAGTGGGTGCCCCATCCTTCGCGGCTTTTCGCGACGGGTGGGCGGCATAGATACTTGCCATAAGAGCTGGGGTTCTCTCACCCCTCCTCGCGCACGTTCGGCAGCCAGCGCAGCATGTGATGCTGCAGTTTGGTCACGACCCAGTTCAGCAGGATCCCGATCATGCCTGCAATCATGATGGCTCCGTAGGTTTCCGGGATGCGATAGCTGGACTGGTAAAGATAGATGCCGCGCCCCAGCCCGCGTTCCCCCAGGCCGATGAACATTTCTACCGCCACCACGAGCACCAGGGAGTACGAAACCGCGGTCCGTATGCCATCGAAGATGCTGGGCAGGGCCTCGTAGAAGAGCACGTCGGAAACCGTCTGCCAGGAGTTCAGGTTTAACAACCGAGCTTGGTAGAGGCGGCTCTGATTGGCCAGGGCTGCGCCCGAAACCGCATTGACCAGGATCACCAGCAGGCTGGGATAGGCCGCCAGCGCCACGATCGACGTCTCTCCGACTCCGGCCACGATCAGGAACAACGGGAACAACGCGGAAGCGGGAACGGAGCGCAGTGCGTGCAATGGCCCTTCGACAACCTTGTAGGCACGCTGGCGATAACCCAGAAACAAGCCCACCGGAATGCCGAACACGCAGGCAATCACCAAAGCCGCCAGCACACGGCCCAAGGTCCAGGCGATATCCGCAAACAGTCTCTCGCGGAGCATGACAGGCACAGCGCGAGCCACGTTCCAGGGCGCGGGCAGAATGATGGGATCCACCAGACGCAGCGCGGTGACGACTGCCCAAACTCCAATCAGGCCGCCGACGAACAACCATGCGCGCCAATTTCGCCTAAACCAATCCATCGCTAAACCAATCCGTCCTTAGGAGCTGCGGAAAACTCACGTCGCGAACCGCAGCGGCCCTCAGCGGCTGAAGCCGCCATTGATCTTGCGATACTTACGGCACGACTGAAGTCGTGCCCTTCCCAAAACTGGCCCGAACCGTAGTTTTTCAGCAAGGTGCTAGACCAACCCATCGCGGATACCGTTAATCAGCGCCTGCTGCATGGCGCCGTAGTCGGGCGTGTTCTCCTCGCGGGGAAAACCCAGGTGGAAGTCGAGATCGGACATCACCTGCACCGGCCGTCTGGCGATAATGACGCACCGCATACCCAGGGCCAGCGCATCCGAGACATTATGGGTAATGAGGACCAGCGTCATCCGGTCTTTGAGCGCCAGCTCGTGCAACGCGGATGTGATCTCCGCTTTCACCTTGCCGTCGAGAGCCGAGAAGGGTTCATCCAGAATCACCAGTTTCGGTTTCCAGGAGAGGCAGCGGGAGAGTGCCAGCCGCTGTAACTCGCCTCCGGAAAGCTGCGCTGGATAAACATCGGAAAGCGCGCTCAGCCGGAACAAGGTCATCAGGTAACAGATGCGCTCGCGGCGCTCGCGGCCTTCCCACCCCAGTTTCTCCAACGGATAGCGCACGTTCTCCAGGACAGTCTGCCAGGGGAAGACACCGTTCATCGGATGTTGGTCTACGTACACCAGGTCCGACGGCCGGGTAAAGTCCTGGGAACGCCGGACGATTCCTTTTTGTGGGATGACGATGCCGGCCATGATGCGGCCCAGCGTAGTCTTACCGGCGCCGCTGGCACCCATGATCGTTACGATCGAACCTTGTTCGATGCGTAACGAGAAGTCCTTGTACAACGCCCCATTGATGCCGTTCAAGCGGGCGGCATAGGAAAAGTCGATGTCCTCCAGTTCAAGTGCGCTACGATTGGAAAGCGCCGGACCGGTCATCGGTTAGGAACCACCGGGGTAGGATCCACCAATCTGTGGGCGTCGATTCGTCCCGGGATCTCGCCAGTTTGGTAGAGCAGATCAATGAACTGCTGGAGGTTGGCGATATCAACCTGGTTCGACAGGGTGACGTCGGCGACATTCACCCGGGAGGCGATTTCCGGTGATAGCTTGATGTACTTGGTCAGCAGTGTGCGCGACTCGGCCGGATGTGCAGCCATGTAGTCCACTCCCTGCTGCAGAGCGTGCACGGCGCGCGCCGCCAGTTCCGGATGGTTGCGCTCGAACTCCCGTGAAATTACTGAGGCGCCAATGGGGCATGGGTTCAGCAGGTCGGCGTACACCGATCCGAAGAGCTGACGATAGCCGCCGTGGACGAGGGCGGTAGTGGTCACGGGCTCATAGGCGAAAAGCGCGTCCACCGCGCCGGACTCGAGGCTGGAGATCTGGGCCTGCGGTGGCAATTGCACCATGGAAATCGTGGCCGGATCCACTCCGTGCTTTTTAAAAAACGCGCTCAGCATGTGACTGGGCGCGGTGCCGGGAAACACTCCGATCTTCTTCCCCCGCAATCCCTCGATGGCACGGAGCGGAGAAGCCTCCTTCACGATGATCTTGTCCAGCGCGTTGGAATCGTTCATGCGACTGTGCGAGAAGATGCGCACGCGACCGGGGCTTTGGATTTCCAGATGAATGATCGGCACCAGCGACGTTGCCGGCAGAATATCGGCTTGGCCGGCGACCATGGCGTTGACCAGATCGTTACTGCTGCCAAGCGCAATCGCCTTCAACCGCAGATTTTCTTTGTCGAAGAGTCCCTGTTCCTGCGCAACGAATACGGGCACGCTCGGGATGATCTGCAAATAAGCAACCCGCACCTCCCCGGCATCCTTATGGGCTGATTTCCAAAACCCGATCAGTGCCAGGAAGAGAATGACTGCGGCGCCGATTGCCCAAAGCCTGGATCGCATAGATTCACCATCCGGCGCCGAAACAAAACGCCAACCGCGAAACGTGTTACTTGCCCACCCAGCACGCCGGCCGCTTCTGCAAGAAAGCCGAGATGCCTTCCTGTGCGTCCGCCGCCATGGAGTTCATGGTCATGATCTCCTTGGCATAGGCATACGCCTTGGGCTGGTCGAGGTCGATCTGCGTGTAGTAGGCCTGCTTGCCGATCGCCAACGTGACTGGGCTGGCTTGGGCGATGCGCAGGGCAAGGGCGCGTGTCTCCTCGCGCAAGGACGTCGCTGGCACCACCTTGTTTAACAGTCCCCAGTCCGCCGCCGTTGCCGCCGGGATCATATCGCCCGTCAGCAGCATCTCCAGCGCACGCTTGCGGCCGATGGCGCGGCTCAGAGCCACCATGGGCGTGGTGCAGAACAATCCGATTCGCACCCCGGGTGTGGCAAACGATGCCTCTTCGGCAGCAATTGCCAGGTCACAAGTTGCTACCAGCTGGCATCCGGCTGCAGTGGCTACTCCTTGGACTTCTGCAATGACAGGTTGCGGGATGGATTGGATCTTGGTCATTAGCTCGCAGCAAACGTCGAAGATTCGCCGATACTCGTTGATGTCCTTTCCCACCATTTCACTCAGATCATGCCCGGAAGAGAAGACTCTGCCCTCGGCGGCTAGAATGACGGCTCGCAGCTGGCTATCCTTGCCGATGCGCTCCAAACAATCCAGCAACTCGAGCATGAGCTCGAGCGACAGGGCGTTGCGGCGATTGGGCCGATTCAGAGTGACCACCGCCAGATGTTGTTCTGTTTCAAAGCAGATGTTCTCGTAGCTCGTCGAACAAGCGGCCTGATGCATAGGCACCTTCCCGTGGACAGCGGTGAAAGCCGTCCCAGTTGTTCCATTATCCACATTCTAGCCTCGCGGCAGACCACAAATTGACGAAAAGAGTGGCGCCTGGAAGCAAACACTGTGAGTCCCAAATCGAAAAAGCTGAAGACCACCGCTCCTGCTTTCATTGTTGCGCATGCTCTTGACTCGTAATACGCTGGGCTCGATTGGCAGTGGAGCCCATCATCGTCAAGGAGTAGAGCCATGCCAGGCAAGTCCAGGCCATCCAGAAACCAGATGGCGACGACCTCCAGATGCGCGACGGCCGCAGACGCCCAGATTATTCTCCAGCTGTATGATCTGCGACGGGATGCAGAGATGCGAAAGGCTCGGCACTTTATCTCAGCCGAGTTTTGGCCGGAAAGTGCCGAAGATACACTGCGAATCGCAAGGGCGTATCCCAGCCCGGAAAATACATGGTTGCGCCAGGTTACGAGCTACTGGGAAATGGCTGCGTCATTCGTGCTGCGCGGCGCATTGCATGAGGGTCTTTTCTTCGATGCCAGCGGCGAGATGTATTGCGTCTATGCAAAATTCAGGCCTTTACTAACAGAAATTCGCCAAAAGCTCCCGTACTTCTTGCTCACCGTAGAGAAAGTTGTCATGAACACGCCCGAGGGTCGGAAGCGGTTGGAGCGGCTTGAAAAACGCCTTGCCCGGCGCAAACAGAAGCTGGCGGAGCGCTCCGCGGCCGTTGCCGGAGCATCGGCTGGCTTCAGCTAGACCGGCGCGCTCCCTACAGAAAAGAGGACATCCGGAGAGATGGCTTGCTGCTCAACGACAACCACGCAGTGCCTTTCCGGATGTCCTCTAGCCCTTCTCGCTAGACGCGGAAACGTGCGCCGACCGAAAGGACCGGGCACGTCGCCTCGCAGGACACCTTATACGCGACGCCTGCGCCCAGGTGTTTGGTCAAGGCGGCTGGCCGTTTTACCCCAAGTACGATCATGTCGGTCCTCCTGGCAGCAATTTTCACGATCGTCTCTGCTGGGGGACCAAATTGCACCATGTACTCGGGCTCATGCCAAAGCTCTGTTCCGTAGGGAACCAGAGCGCGGAGCTGCCTCTCGGTGGAAGCTGCCACTTTGCTCGGGTCAACCACGGGCATAGTTCCGGGTTCTGGCTCCGGCAGAGCGACACTAGGTTCTGGCACCACATGCAGCAGGGTCAGACGAGCCCGATTCTCCTCGGCCAAGGATATGGCGTAAGGCAGACCGTGCATCGACTCTGGCCCGAAGTCGGTGGCATACAGAATGTGCCGCAGGTTGCCATCGGCAGGCCAGCGAGTAGCATGCGGACCTACAGTGAGCACTGGGCACTCGGCAGTGCGGAAGACCTCCTCCGCTACCGAGCCGAGCAGCAGTTTCCCTAGTCCCTTGCGGCCGCAGGTGCCAATCACGATGAGGTCAATCTCATACTTCCAGACCAACTTCGAGAGCACTTCCGCAACTTCGCCCTCCTCGATCAGTTCCTTGTGTCGAATGCCCTGGAACGATTCGGAGCCCACCAAGGCAGCCAGCCGTTGTTCGGCCAACAACCTGGTTTGCTCCGGATCGGGCTGCACCGCTTCGACAAACGGCAGGTGCGGCAGCACGTTCACCGCGTACACCTGAGCATCGTAGCTGTGAGCCAGGTTGAGGGCATAGGACAGAGCTAATTGCGCGGATGGAGTGAAGTCCGTGGCGAACAGGATGTTTTGCAGTTTAACGCGGGTTGGAGCACTTACGGTTGGCATGACAACCTCCTTCTGAAGCCGGAAGCACAGTGCCGGCAAAAATTCTGTCAGACGCCGCAGTCTCCGGCTTCGATGTTGCCTGCAGGCATCCGGAGTATGCGATACTCCTTTCTGCCTGAGGTCGGGAGAAACATCACGTGACACCCTGGTAGCCGAGGGTCACTCTGCCAGTTCCTCTTCCAATTCTTGAGTAACCGCGGAATTGAATTCCGCCACTGGCGTGTGGGGCGTGACATACTCCGTCTGGCACGCTGTGCAGCGCACGCCCGTGTCGAAAATTTCCCAGGTTTGATTACCGCAGCTGCAGGTATATAGGTCAGCCATAAAATACCTCCTCCAAGAATGTGACGCCCTTCACCACCATCAGAGCCGACCGACGAGACATGACCGGTCTGCTACGCTGCCTCCGGGAGCACGGGATGCGCCTCCATTCTGCTGACGGCGGATGACGGGACGGGTGGGTACCTCGAGCCCCATACCTCTCCCTTTGAGGTGGAACTCACGACTAGGCTGATTTTGGGGGGCCACAGAACATCGCGGCCAATGCAGGAGTGTCTTTTCGCCGCTGCAGTGTTCACGCGGGACAGTGTCTTCTCACCGCTCGCTCAGTATGAATTATACTCATTTCCAGTTCCGATGCGGTGATACAGGTCACTGCGCCGTGTGAGAATCCGAGTTCACGGCGAGTCCGCTCTAAAATGTCTCTGTCTTTTCAGCCAGTTCCCCCACGGGCAACGTTCCTCTCGACAGGTGGCGCGAGGTGTCCGACCTCCTGACGAACCCGGGGAGGCTGGCCCTTCTTTTCGCCCCAATTGCACAAAGGCCGACCAACCATCGCTTGGGCGATCATCGTGACCTCCGTCACTGCGGAGGGAAGGTACCGGGGTCTATCAATGTGGGTGGACGATGGCCGAACCGGGAAGCCCCATAGTGATTGCATCTGAGGTGAAACCGGGAATGTTCCTGCGCTTGCCATGATAAGGCGGCGAGGACGCGATCACGCGTGTTACGCCCGCGACTTTCGCAGTCACCACGCTCATGTGGGCCGAGGCCACCAGCGGATATTTTCCGCCCGGAATGTAGCAGCCAACCGAGTCAACCGGCATGTTCTTGTGCCCGAGAATGACTCCCGGAAGGGTCTCGACTTCGACGTGCTGCAACGCCGAACGCTGCGCCTGGGCGAAGTTGCGCACCTGGGCTCGAGCAAACCTGATGTCAATCGAGGTTCTGAGGGGAAAGCTGGGACAGACAGCCCTCGATCTCCTGCTCCGAAAGCCGGAACGCAGGTGGGTTCCATTTGTCGAACTTCTCCGAAATGTCGAGTAGAGCGGTCTCGCCGCGACTTTCTATGTCTTCAATAATGCCGGTGGCGATGTCGCGGACCTTCTTCGCCTCGGCGGTAGTCTGCTCTTGCGTGCGGCCGCTTTTCGATGGCGTGGCATTAAGACCTCCTCTTGAACGAAATTGCGGGCGACAGCGCGGCCCAGGAAAAACAGGAGGTAAGCGTGCCTAGCCAACTGCCGAGACAGGTTCGGTGAGTTCGACGTCGGCGGTCGAACACTGATGTTGTTCAGCGGCATAACCCGCCTTGTAGTCTGCTTTGACCGCGTCCGATGCGGTCGGCAGAACCGGAAAATCCCACCAGCCGACAACTTCCGCTGCGGCCACGGAAGCATCTCGCGTGATGGGTACCTCGACCAGAGCCGGTGCGTTGGCGTCGAGAGCTCGCTTGATGGTGGATCCGATTTCGTCCGCCGCCTGCACCTTGGCTGCGACGCCGAAGCCGAACGATTTTGCCAGCGCTGCGAAGTCCACCGAGTAGGGCCGGCCGTCGCCGCTGTGATGGTTGAACTCGGAGCCGATCTGTCGGCCCATGAGGTTGTTCTGCCCGTCGCGGATCGAGATATAGCCCGAGTTGTTGAGTACCAGGAATACGACCGGAATGTTGTACATCACGCAGACGGCGAGTTCCTGTACGCACATCATGAAGTCGCCGTCGCCGATGATGCACACGACCGGCGCATCCGGCTTGGCAAGCTTAGCGCCGATGGCGGCAGGAAGAGCGAAGCCCATCGACGAAAATGAACCTGAAGTGATGTGGGTTCGCGGCTCGTATACCGGGAAGGCTTGCTTGGTTGTGCTCTGCGGATGACCCGATCCGACGGTCACGATCCCGTGGCGGGGAAGCACCTGGCGCAGCTCCCGCAGCGTGCGCAGCATGGTGGTTGGAATGCCATGATAGGAGCGACGAGACACCAGCTTCTTTTCCCACTCCTGCTTCAGTCCTTCGACATCGCCCAGATAGGAAGTCCTGGCTGCGCGTGCTTTGCGGGCCTGCTCGTCCGAGATTCCAGCCAGGATGTCGGCAAGGGCCAGCTTGCAGTCGGCCACGATGCCGACCTCAGCCGGATAGTTTTTCCCGATCTCGCGCGGATCGATGTCAACCTGAATCAGTTTGGCATCCGGAATCGAGAATGTGACACCCTTGCGGTAAGACGATGCTGACCAATCTGTGAAGCGACAGCCGAGGGAAAGGAGAACATCGGCGTTTGCTGCCGTGTGATTGCCGGGCAGCGATCCTGGCCAGCCCGCGGTGCCAGCGCACATCGGATTGTCCTCTGCGATTGCTCCCTTGCCGTTCCAGGTGAAGACCACCGGGATGCCGAGTTTCTCGACCAGAGAAGTTAGCTCGGGCGTGGCATTGGCGGTGATGGCTCCGCCGCCCACGACGATGCACGGTCGTTTGGCAGTAAGCAAAAGCTTGATGGCCGCTTCGATGGCCTGGGCGTCCGCCCGCGGCCTGCCAACCGGCAAGCGCCGGCCGAGTTCTGCAACGTCAATGTCCGTCGTCTCCACCTGGACGTCAAGCGGCAGCTCCATATGCACCGGGCCCGGACGGCCCGTCAACATTGCATTCCACGCGCGATGCATCACGAAGGGAACCTGATCGGCGCGGATCACATCGAAGGTGCGCTTGGTAACTGCCGCCGCGATGTGCGGAAAATCGGGCGAGGCGACCCGGTCGAGCTCCTGCATGACGCCGTGTCCGCGCATGTGCGTGGCGGCGCTACCGGTGATAAGCAGAAGGGCCGTCGAATCGCAGTGCGCGGTCGCTAATCCAATGACTGTGTTGGTGGCGCCCGGGCCGATCGACGTGCAAGCCGCGATGGGTTGTCCGGTGACCCGGTAGTGCGCATCGGCGATGTGGACAGCATTCTGTTCGTGCATCACCTGGATGAAGGGTAGCTTGGAGACCGGATCGTTGAAGGCGTCGATCATGCTCCAATTGCCGTGCCCCGGGAGGCCGGTAACATAAGGAACTCCGTATGCCTTGAGAGCCTTTCCGATCAGCTGTCCCACGGTGAGTCGCATAGCCAACCTCCTGGTTCCATCTTTTCTGCGCGGTTATTCTACTCTTGGACCAAGCGGGATGCGAACCAACCGGGCAGGACCCTTAGTGGGTTAGTCGGGTCGGAGGAGGCGCGCTTGCGCGCTAGCCTCCGTCCGCCGCTCAAACTGCACGTGCGGTTTTCCCGCATGCAGCTTTCACGAAGACACATGACTTGAGAGGTAAGGA
>Ga0209517_10005528_pt1 | contig 16063 bp, 13 predicted proteins | sample PeaSoiMetSII2010_FD_187695 | JGI IMG/M metagenome (GOLD analysis project Ga0209517, IMG submission 187695) | Peat soil microbial communities from Weissenstadt, Germany - SII-2010 (SPAdes) (version 2) | ecosystem: Environmental > Terrestrial > Soil > Wetlands > Peat | place: Germany... | reverse complement strand
CCAGAATGATGTAGATGTAGGCCGGGCCGCTGGCCGAGAGCGCTGTCACGGCGTCCATGTGTTTTTCGTCAACCACAACCGTTCTTCCCACCACATCAAACATGTGGCAGGCCAGGGCGACATGTTTGGCGCTGGCGTGCTTGCCCTGGCAGAGCCCGGTCATTCCGCTGCCCAGCAGACAAGGGGTGTTGGGCATGGCGCGGATCACGGGAACATTGGGTGGCAGATCTCTTTCGATCGTCGCCGTCGGCACCGACGCCGCCACCGACACGATCATTTGCCGAGGGGTAATGTGAGGGCTGATCTCGCGCACCACCTCTTCGACCACCTGCGGCTTCACCGCAATCACAATAATGTCTGCGCCCTTCACCGCCGCGGCGTTATCGGTGCCGACCTTCACCTTCAGTTTCGCCGCCAGCGCCCTGGCGCGCTCCGGGTGCGCCACCGTAGCGCAAGTGGACTTCGCCGAGAGCAGGCCTTTGCCGAGCAGAGCCTGCAGCAGGATGCCGCCCATTTTCCCGGCGCCCAGAAAAGCTACTTTCTTCCCCGACAGATCATTGGCCATAACTTTCCTTCGAGTTACGTCAGTCAACATCTTCACCGCGGAGACACAGAGGCACGGAGAAAAGCTCCTTCTTTTTTCTCGGTGTCTCCGTGCCTCCGTGGTGAATCATCTCTACTTCGCAGCCACCCCTCGGCTGCGTTCCATCCAATTCCAGGCTGTCGCCACCACGTCGTGCAGGCCGCGCGTGGCCTTCCACTGGAGCAGGGCCTGCGCCCTGGCCGGGTTGGCTACTAACATCGGAGGATCTCCCGCGCGCCGCGGCCCGATCTTGCGCGGCACCGGCCTGCCCGTCACTCGTTCCACTTCTAGGATCACTTCCTGCACGGAGTATCCCTGGCCCGTCCCTACGTTCACCGCGAAACTGTCCCTGCCCGCCGCGAGGTGATCGAGTGCCTTCACGTGCACGTCCGCCAGATCGTTCACATGAACGTAGTCTCGGATGCAGGTTCCGTCCGGCGTCGGATAGTCCGATCCGAATACCTGCAGTTCCGGCGCCCGCCCGGCCGCCGCGCCGAGCGCGAGGGGAATCAGATGGGTCTCGGGATCGTGCAGTTCGCCAATTTCGCCGCTCTCATCGGCGCCCGCTGCGTTGAAGTAACGCAGACTGGCAAAGCGGAAACCGTACGCCCGGTCATACGATTCCAGCGCCTGCTCGAAGAACAGCTTCGAGACTCCATATGGATTCACCGGCTGGCGCGGAGTGTTCTCCTCCATCGGAACTTTCGCCGGCTCGCCATAGACCGCGCAGGTGGAAGAGAAAATGATCTTCTTCACTCCGGCTGCAAGCGCCGCGTTCAGCAGCGAAAGGCCCCCCTCAACGTTGTTATGAAAATACTTCTTCGGATTCAGGACCGATTCGCCGACATAAGCGTGGGCGGCGAAATGCATCACGGCGTCTGACCGCGGCAATACTCGCCCGAGCGCAGCCGCATCCAGCACATCGCCTTTCACCAGTTCAAATCCCGTTGCCAGGAATTCGTAGCCGGTGCTGAGATTGTCAAAAATAATGACTTCATGCCCGGCGCGCCGCAGTGCTCGTGCCGCATGACTGCCGATGTATCCTGCCCCACCGATGACCAGAACAACCACGTCATTCCCTTTCCTGCCGTGCCTCACAGCCGCGACCTGAGGCTGGCGCACGACCTGCGCGTGGAAACCGTTTCCCTCGTCCTTACGACAGCCGGCTTTGAATCAAGACTGAATTATAAGGGTTGCTGCCGTGGGAACCACCGGATTCAGCCCGCTGAGTGCAGCTTTACCGTCTCGGCGACAGGCGAGGATCACACCCAAATCAAGCGTACCTTGCATGCCGCAGTGCCGGCGTCAGCGCCTTCTCCGTGCCAACCCTGCTAAGATAGCGCATTGTTCCGCGCGGAGGCCTCCGTGGAAATCGAACTCACGCCCGAACCGGCGCCAACCTCCCAGCCCACACCCGTACCCGCAGAACTTGTGCCTGTAGCGTTGTCGCCCGTGCCCAGCCCGCCCACCCATCCCGACCGCAGCACCGGTTTGCTGATCTTTGGCGTGGTACAGATCATCCTCGGATTGATGACCGCCATGATGGTGCCGTTGATTGCTCTGGGAGCGTTCGTGTCGCGTCTGGCTCCGGGCGGTGCCATGCGTCCCGGCCAATACGTGTCCGCCAGCGCTACCTACCTTCTTCTTGCCGGCGCACTGGTCTGGCTGGGCATCGGATCCATGCGGACCAAGCGCTGGGCGCGCTCGCTCACGCTGGTCATCTCCTGGTACTGGATGATTCTGGGCGTGCTCATAACCGTTCTGCTGACCGGGGTGCTGCCGGTGACCATGCGAACGGCACTGCAGATGCAGCAGAATACTCCGGGAGCGTCATCGGCCGCCCTCCCCACCGGCGTGATGGCCGTCATTCTTACGTTCATCATCGTTTTCTGCGCCATCTTTTTTATTGGCGTACCTATCGCTTTTGTCGTCTTTTACAGCCGCGCGGACGTCGCCGCAACGTGTCACGATCGCGATCCGGTCGAGCCCTGGACCGACCGTGCCCCTCTGCCCGTTCTCGGCGCCAGCCTCGTATTCTTCGTTGGCGCGCTGTATCTGTTGGTTACCGGTCTGTCGACTCCCGTTTTCCCCTTTTTTGGCCGCTACGTCACCGGGATTGCCGGATTCGCCTGCTTTCTCATTCTCGCCGCGCTGGACACTTACCTTGCCTTCGCCATTTTCCGGCTCAAGGCCGTGGGCTGGTGGCTCGCGGTCCTGACCGTGCCCATCCGCCTTTTCTCGATGGCGCTCACCTTCGCCAAGGCCGACATGATGCAGGCCTATTCGAAAATGGGGATGTCCGATGCCCAATTGCAGATGCTGCAGTCGAGCCCGTTCGTTCGCAGCCACGTCATCCTATGGTGGAGTCTGGTGTCGCTGGTCATATTCCTCGGCTATCTGATCTGGTTAAAGCGTTACTTTAAGACTCCGTCAGTGCCGTCTCCGGTGGAAAGCCTTTCGGCACTAGCGGGATAGCCACTGGCTCCGGGCAAGGCCGCAATTTTGAATTCTGGGGGTTTTCATGACTGAACATCTCGCCGACAAAACTTGTGTGCCGTGCCGTGGAGGGGTTCCGCCTGTGAAAGGTGCGGAACTGGAAAAGCTGCACCGTATTGTCCCGCGATGGACGGTGACGAACGAACACCACATTCACCGCGAGTTTCTCTTCCCTGACTTCAAGCAGGCGCTCGATTTCGTCAATCGCGTGGGCGCGCTGGCCGAGGAACAAGGGCACCATCCCGACATCCTGCTGGCCTGGGGCAAAGCGGAGATTTCACTGTGGACCCACAAGATTGACGGCCTTACTGAGAGCGACTTCATCATGGCGGCAAAAATCGACCGCATCTTCGGTAAGTAGCTTTCGTTGCCGACAACCTTGCCGGCGTCTTGGGCGGCAGGCGAAATAACTCGGGCAGGTGACATAATTCGTCACCTGACCTCCGGGAACCATGACTGGAAACCCATATCTCACTTTCAAAATCAGCTACTTAGCAGTAGTGTTTTGTTGGTAACCGAACTGCAATCTGAGAGGCGATCCGATTGCCTCCACCAGGCAAGGTAAGCGGTTATGGCGTACTCGAAAAAAAGGCAGTATCCGCGATTCAAAGCTTCCATTCCCGTTGAGTTGCGTCAGCCGGGAGTGAACGTACCCTTGAGGGCGCAGACCGGCGATATTTGCGTGGGCGGATGCTATGTGGAAATGACCTCGACACAGCAAGTGTCGAAGGAAGTCGAGGTGATTCTCTGGGTCGGCCAGGAAAAGGTCGTGGCCCAAGGCGTGGTGGTAAGCAACCATCCTGCCTTTGGAAATGGAATTAAGTTCACCAACGTCTCCAACGAAGACCGAGCGCGGCTGCAGAAGCTGGTGGATTCGCTGGATCCATTCCACCGCGCTCCGCAAAACAAGCCCTAGGAGCACCACTCACGGTTGCGGCCGCAGCCTCCAGCGCATCCCGTCGATCCCGTCCCTCTATGGTTTCAGCTTGATCTTCAAATCGGCGGCGATCTGCTTGCCGTGGAAGCGGCCGTTTTCGATGAAGATTTCGTTCGTCCGTGACCCGGCCACAATCACGCCCGCGACGTAAATTCCCTTGACGTTGCTTTCCAGCGACACCGGGTCGCACACCGGCCGCCATTGCTGGTCCGACAATTCGAGGCCCATGCTGCGCAGAAAATCATAGTCGGGGTGGTAGCCGATCAGGGCCAGCACGAAATCGTTCTTGATGCGCACCGGACCGCTGGGCGTGTTGATGACCACATGATCCACGCCGATTTCCTGCACCCAGCTGTTGAAGTGGGCCTCGATTTCCTCATTCTTGATGCGGTTCTCGAGATCGGGCTTGATCCAGTACTTGACGTGGTGGTGCAGCTGCGCTTCGCGGTGCACCAGGGTAACGCGCGCTCCGTGCCGCCACAGATCGAGCGCGGCAATGGCCGCTGAATTCTTGCCGCCGATCACCAGCACATCCGTGTCGTAATACGGATGCGGTTCACCGTAGTAGTGCGAAACCTTGGGCAGTTCCTCCCCCGGCACTCCCAGGTTGTTGGCCAGATCGTAATAGCCGGTCGAGACGATGACTTTCTTAGCACGGTAGTCGTGCGGGCGTCCGGCACGGTCGGTCGCCGTAATTGTGAAGTCTCCATCTTCGCCGAGCACGGTCTTGACCCACTCGTACTGCCGGACATCGAGTTCGTAATGTTCCGCCACCTTGCGGTAGTACTCGAGCGCCTCCTCGCGCGTCGGCTTCTGCTGGGCCGTGGTGAAGGGGATGTCGCCGATTTCCAGCAGCTCGGGCGTGGTGAAGAACACCATGTTCGCGGGATAGTGGAACAGCGAATTGACCAGGCATCCCTTGTCGAGAACGATGACCTTCAGCCCGATCTTCTGCGCTTCGATGGCACAGGCCAGGCCGGTCGGCCCGGCGCCGATGATGAGCACGTCGGTACGCATCTCCGCGCGTTTTTGCGCCTTGGTCTTAGGAAGGGAGTCGATTTCTTCGTCGGCGAGGAACTCAGGCATGGGGGCAGAGTCAGGCGAGGCGCCAAGGTCGCGGCGGCTCGCAAACCGATGATTCTAGCACGCTGGAAATTAGCGCGCGCTTCTAGAATCGGGTCTGGTCGCAGGCCGCCTGAGAGTCATCCAGGAGCTATAATCTCTGGTTGCACTCATCTCTCCGCTCGCTCAGGAGCTCCTCATGGCTACCCTCACCGAACCCGCCGTTCGCACCCGCATTGAATCCGACAGCATGGGTAAGATTGAAGTCCCTGCGAACGTCTACTGGGGCGCGCAGACCGAGCGCTCGCTGCTGCATTTCAATATCGGCCGCGACACCATGCCGCCCGAACTGATCCGCGCCTTCGGCACGCTCAAGAAAGCCTGCGCGCTGGTGAATCAGGACCTGGGCAAGTTGCCGGCCGATAAAGCAAAGCTGATCGTACAGGCCGCCGACGAAGTCATTGCCGGCAAGCTCAACGACCAGTTCCCGCTGCGCATCTGGCAGACCGGCAGCGGCACCCAGACGAACATGAACGTGAACGAGGTCATTTCGAACCGGGCCATTGAGATCGCCGGCGGCGAGATGGGATCGAAGAAGCCGATCCATCCCAACGATCATGTCAACATGTCACAGTCGTCGAATGACACCTTCCCGGCGGCCATGCACATCGCGGCGGCAGAGCGCGTAAAGAACGCACTGATTCCGGCAATTCGAACCGTGCGCGATGCGATCGCGGCGAAGGCAAAGGAATTTGACAGCATCGTCAAGATCGGCCGCACGCACTTGCAGGACGCCGTTCCCCTAACCATCGGCCAGGAATTCGGCGGCTGGGCCAGCCTGCTCGAACGCGACATTAAGCGGTTGGAGCAAGCGCTCGAAGGATTATATGAGCTTGCCATCGGAGGCACCGCCGTGGGCACGGGGCTCAACACCCATCCGGAATTTGCCGAGCGGGCGGCCAAGAAGATCGCCGAACTGACTGGACTTCCCTTCCGCTCGCATCCCAACAAGTTTGCGGCGCTTTCCGCCCACGATGAGATCGTGTTCGCGCAGGGCGCGATGGAAACGCTGGCGGCATCGTTCATGAAGATCTCAAACGATATTCGCTGGCTGGCCTCCGGCCCGCGCTGCGGCCTTGGAGAATTGGTGATTCCTGAGAACGAGCCCGGCTCTTCGATCATGCCGGGCAAGGTAAACCCCACCCAGTGCGAGGCCATGACTATGGTCTGCGTGCAGGTGCACGGCGCGACGGCGGCGGTTGGCTTCGCTGGATCGCAGGGCAATTTCGAGCTGAACGTGTTCAAGCCGGTGATGATCTACAACTTCCTGCATTCGGTCACGCTCATCACCGACGCTTGCCACGGCTATGTCGATTACATGGTCAAGGGTATTGAGGTGGATCGCGCCAAGGTGGATTCGTATGTCAAGAATTCGCTCATGCTGGTCACGGCGCTGACTCCGAAGGTTGGCTACGACAAGGCAGCGCAGATCGCGCATACCGCGCACGTCGAACATTCGAGCCTGCGCGAAGCGGCGGTGAAGCTGGGACATCTCACGGGCGAGGAGTTCGATCAACTGGTCAAGCCTGAGAAGATGACAAGGCCGTAGCCGCCGCCCGCAGCGACTTGCACTCTGTATATCCAACGTATATACTCTGTATTCGGGAGGTAGATACGTGGCCAGCGCTCAAGTTGTGAAATGGGGCAACAGCCTCGCGGTGCGAATTCCGAAGAGCATCGCGGCAAGGGCCCGCATGAAGGAAGGCGACGCTCTTGAGATCAAGGCCGCCAAGGGCCGCATTGAGCTACGAAGTGCCGAAAGAATCCCAACGTTGGAAGAACTGGTCGCTCAGATCACACCGGAGAACCGCCACCCAGAAACTGACTGGGGCCCTGACGTGGGGCGGGAGAAGATCGAGTGGTGAGGCGTTATGTCCCGGAGGTTGGCGACATTGTATGGCTCGACTTCGATCCACAAGCGGGGCGCGAGCAAGCGAAACGCCGCCCGGCGTTGGTGTTGACCGATCAAACTTACAATCGTGCCAGCGGCCTAGTTGTGGTTTGCCCCCTTACCAGCAAGCGGAAGCCATATCCCTTCGCCCTTCCGGTCACCGTGGACAAGGTTGAAGGAGCGGTTCTCGTGGACCACCTCAAGAGCATGGATTGGCAGGCCCGCAAGATAACTTTTCACTCCAAAGCAGACCCGGTGCTGTTGGCAAAGGTACGTGCCTACGTCGCGGTTCTACTGCGCATCCTGTGAGGTTTGCAAACTACTTCTTCAGCAGGCTGGTATGGCTGGCGACGCACTGCCATTTGCCGCCGTCGAGCACCCAGGTGTCGGTGAAGCGGCCCATGTGGTCGTAAGGCTTGCCCTGATAGCTGCCTTGGGTGTGATAAATGCCGGTGACCACGGCCGTATCACCGAAGAAGTTCATCTTGACGTCCTGGATGTTCGCCAGCGTGGGTTTGTAGACAGGGTTTCGGATGTCCGCCAGAAATTTCTGCTTGTCACTGACGTCGCCGTCCCACTCGGTATCGATGAAGCGGCTCGAAACCAGGGCGTCGAGGGCAGAGGAATCGCGGTTTACCTGGGCTTCGTTCCACATGCGCTCCAGAATCAGGAGCTTGGCTTCGCGGGGATCGGCCTGCTGTGCCGCCACGGCAACCGAACTTAGAGCCAGCAGAAAACAACAGCAGATCGTGCGTATCATAGTCGTGCAAGTTCGCCGCTTACGGCAGGGCAGACGATGGAGAAACCTTAACAACTTACCATCGGCTTCTGCTACGGAAATACCCCAAAGAGAGGTTACGAACGTCACGGAACGGCCCTCAGACGTCGGACCTCAGACAGCAGCCTGGACTGATTTGGGGCCCTGAAGTCTGAGGTCCGAGGTCTGAAGTCCGATGTCCGCCTTTAGAATGCCCAGCGCAGCAGGGTCGCGCCCACGGTGAAGCCGGCCCCGACTGAGGCCAGCAGCACCAGGCTCCCTTTCTTCAGCTTGCCTTCTTCAATGGCAGTAGCCATGGCCAGCGGGACGGTCGCAGCCGTGGTGTTGCCGTAGCGTTCAATGTTGACGATCACAGCTTCGGGCCGCAGGCCCAGGCGATCGGCGGTGGCGCTGATGATGCGCTGGTTGGCCTGGTGCGGAATGAATGCGTCAATGTCAGAGCCTTTGAGCCGGTTGCGTTCGAGAAGCTTCTGGCAAAGTTCGGTTTGCTTGCGCACCGCGAATTTGAAGACCTGCTGGCCGTCCTGGCGGACGTAATGCATCTTCCTTTCGATCGTATCTTTCGACGCTGGATGCAGGCTGCCCCCACCCGGCATGTAGAGGAATTCACCGCCGGACCCGTCCACTTCGTGGATGTAGTCAATCAGCCCGACCGAATCGTCTTCCGCCGGTTCCAGGATCGCCGCGCCCGCACCGTCGCCGAAAATCACGCAGGTGGCGCGGTCGGTGTAATCAATGATGGACGACATCACGTCGGCGCCGATCACCAGTATCCGCTTGTGCGCTCCCGTGGCAATGAATTGCGCGCCGACCTGCAGCGAATAGAGGAAGGCAGAGCACGCCCCGGAAAGATCGAATCCCCACGCTCCTTTCGCCCCTAGTTTCTGCTGCACCATGCAAGCCGTCGCAGGAAAAGGCATGTCGGGAGTGACTGTGCCCACAATTATGGCTTCGATGTCGCTGGGCGCCAGGCCGCGCTGCGCCAGGGCCCTTTTCGAGGCCTCCACCGCGAGATCGCTGGTGGCTACGCCTTTGTCTACGATGTGACGTTCGCGGATGCCCACACGCGCCATGATCCACTCGTTATTGGTGTCGACCATGCGCTCGAGGTCGGCGTTGGTAAGCAGGCGCGGCGGCACGTAGGTGCCGAGCGCGCTGATCTTAGCGCGGATGGTTGTGGTCAACGGGAACTCCTGAACGGAAACGTCAATTGTGAAGGATTACAGGAAGAATGTCTAACGGCGGACGTCGGACCTCAGACCTCGGGCGTCGAACCTCGGACATCGGACCACAGACGTCAGGCGTCAGACCTTGGACGCCAGACCTTCGAGCTTTCGGGCGACCGGATGTTTGCGGTCCGAGGTCTGAAGTCTGACGCCCGAGGTCCGGGGTCTGAGGTCCGACGTCCGCTCTAGAGCGCCCAGCGCAGCAAGGTTGCCCCGGACGTGAACCCGGCACCAACTGCCGCGAGCAATACCAGGTCCCCCTTCTTCAATTTGCCCTCTTCGATCGCCGTCCGCATGGCGATCGGAATCGTGCCCGCCGTGGTGTTGCCATAGCGATCGATGTTGATGATGACTTTCTCCATCGGCATGCCCAGGCGATCTGCAGTCGCGGTGATGATTCGCAGGTTGGCCTGGTGCGCGATAAAGCAATCCACATCCTTACCCGTCAGCTTGTTTTTCTCCAGGATGCGCTCCGTCATCTCCGCCATCTTCTTCACGGCATACTTGAAGACATTCCTCCCATCCTGATGGATATAGTGCATTTTCTGCTCAACTGTCTCGTGCGAAGCGGGGTTCAAACTGCCCCCTCCCGGCATGTAGAGATATTGCCCGCCCATGCCCTCGATCTGGGCGACATGGTCAATCACGCCGTCTTCCCCGTCTTCCGCCGGTTCGAGCAGAACCGCGCCCGCCCCGTCGCCAAAAATGATGCACACCGCCCGGTCGGTAAAGTCGGTCATGGATGAGTTCACATCCGACCCGATTACCAGCACCTTCTTGTACTGTCCCGACTCGACAAATTTCACACCCGTGTTCAGGGCAAACAGAAACCCCGAACATCCAGCGGAAACATCAAAACCCCAGGTGTTCACGATGCCTAATTTGTGCTGAACCAGGCACGCGGTCGAGGGATACATCATGTCGGGCGTGACCGTGCCCACCACGATGAGATCCACCTGCTGCAGATCGAAGGGATGCGACGCCAGCAGGTTCTTGACCGCCTCGACCGCCAGGTCGCTGGCTGCCACTCCCTTGTCCACAAGATGGCGCTCGCGGATGCCCACGCGTTCCATAATCCATTCGTTGGTGGTGTCGACCATCTTTTCCAAGTCAGCGTTGGTAAGAACGCGCGGCGGCACGTAAGTGCCGAGGGCGGTGATTTTGGCGCGGATTGATTTCGTCAAATGAGGGCTCCTGAATATGAAGCGAATACGAAACCCAGTATTTTGAAGGATTGGAAGCAGAATGTCTAACCCGATTCAGCGTTGGTGCAGTTAACTAGCCAGGACTGACCGACATTCCTGAAAAAATAAGCCAGGCACCGGGGGCTCGCTGCACTCGCAAGAGCCCGTTACCGTTGCTTCCTTCCGGACCTGGCGGGGTTGGCGGGAATACGTCGCGCGAGACCGATGCCTGACTGCTCATTTTAGCATCCGGCAATCTTTCCTTCCTGGTAGCGCCGGCGTCCCCGCCGGCTGTCGTGAGGGCGTCCTGCCCTCACAATTCCGGTTATCCGACCAAAGGCCATGTGACTTTCGGTGCAAGAATCGGCCCCTCAAGTCTTCCCTTCTTGCCGCCCTTATCGAACAATAGAGGGCGAACCATAGAAGTCTTGCGGGGAAGGCTTCGAACTCCTCCGCGAGCCAAGGCAATGGCCACGCAACCGGCAAAACTCGCTCTGACCCCGCTCCATACGGCCATCGACTTTTACTTTGACGTAGCGCTGTATCTGCTTGTGCTGACTGGCTTTGTCACCCTAGCCAGCACCGGTGGGCTCGACACTCCTTCGGTGGGCCTGGTGGGCGCGGCCTTGGCTGTGCGCGGGTATCTGTTGGTAACGCGACGTTCAGTAATGATTTCGGAGCGCTGGACCACGCCCCTGACCATCGCCTATTTCGTCTTCTTCGCGGCCGACTACTTCACCATTTCCCACAGCTTTCTGCCCGCCACCCTGCATCTGGCGCTGTTCGGCACAGTGGTGCGTATGTTCTCGTTGCGGCGCGATCGCGATTACATCACCATGGCGATTCTTGCCTTTCTCATGGTGCTGGCGGCGGCGGTTCTGACCGTGGACAGTGTGTTCCTGCTCTCCTTCACCGCCTTCATGCTGATGGCGGTAGCAACGTTCGTGCTGATGGAAATGCGCCGCTCCGGGCATGCCGCCAGCATCCACGCGCGGCATTCCAGCGATCCGCGGGAGCATTGGCAGCTGGCGTTCTGGCTGGCACGCATGGCCCCGGTCCTGATGCTGATGATCCTGGTCGGCGGCGCCATGCTGTTTTTCCTCATGCCGCGCAAGCAGATTGGCTATCTGGGAGGCTACGCCTTCGGCACCGATTTTTCCGCCGGCTTCAGCGATCACGTGCAACTGGGGCAGATCGGGGAAATTCAGCAGTCCAACGCGGTGGTGATGCATATCCAGATCGACGGTGACAATCTGGGCCGCTACGATCTGCACTGGCGCGGTGTGGCGCTTTCCGATTTCGACGGGCACACATGGTCGAAGCCGCGGGAGCAGTTCCTGCTACAGCGCTGGGCCGACCAGAGTTTTGCCGTTCCACGGCTTGAGAATGCCGCCCTGAAGTCTCTGGTGACGCCGAACCGGGCGCGCGAGCAGATGATCCATTACCGCGTGTTGATGGAACCGATCGGCACCAATGTTTTCTTTCTGGCCCCCTGGGGCCGCAGCATCAGCGGATACTATCGGATTTTGGCCGGCGACTTGGAAGGCGGGGTTTATGACCTCGACATCCAGCATGCCGTCAGCCGTTACGAGGCGTACTCCGACATCGCTGCGCCCTCACCCTCAGAATTGCGAACGGCAGGGCGGAACTATCCGCCGCAGGTCACGGAGATTTACCTCCGGCTGCCCGCGCTCGATCCCCGCGTTCCACGGCTCGCCGCACAAATCGCTCGCCCGGAACGGAACGATTTCGACAAGGCTTCGGCCATCGAGAATTACCTTCGAACCCATTTCGATTACACCTTGGAACTGCCACGCACCGCGCCCCAAGATCCCGTTGCGAACTTTCTGTTTGAGCGCAAACGGGGACACTGCGAGTACTTTGCTTCTTCCATGGCGGTCATGCTGCGCACGCTGGGCATTCCTTCGCGCGTGGTCAATGGATTCCGCAGTGACGAGTTCAACGACCTGACCGGAAACTACGTGATTCGCGCCAAGGACGCCCATGCCTGGGTTGAAGCCTACTTTCCCGGCTACGGCTGGCGCACCTTCGATCCCACCCCTGGCGGCAGCGCCGGCACGCCTCAGGGCTGGAGCAGGGTCGGTCTCTATCTGGATGCCATGGCCTCATTCTGGCGCGATTGGATCGTCAGCTACGATACTTCGCACCAGTACGTCCTCGGCCAAACCGCCGTCAACGGAACTCGCAATCTCTGGGAGGTTACCCGGAACTGGGCGCGCAGCCACTACGAAGCGATGCTCGCGTGGGCCCGGCGCAGTCAGCAGCGGGTGGAGCATGCACCCGGCCGGTGGACTGTGATCGGGATCGGGGTCGCGCTGTGCTTTCTGATGGTTGCCAATCTGGGGCGGATCACGCGCCTGCTGCGCGAGGTGCGGTTGCGGCTGCATCCGGAGCACTCGCCGCAACAAGCTGCTGCCATGTGGTACCAACGCATGACCCGCGTGGTAGCCCGAAAAGGAGTGCGGAGATCGGCGGCGCAGACGCCACAGGAATTCGTCAGGAAAATTGACGACGCCCGCCTGCGCGCGCCGGTGGCCCACTTCACCGAGGTCTACGAAGTAGCGCGATTCGGCAACTCGCCTGCGGACGTGCAACGGCTGCCGGAACTGTACGAAGCGGTTGAGTCGGCAACGCGAGAGTAGCTTCCGCTGAGTGCGAACGGTTATCCCGAGCGCAGCGAAGAATCCGGAAGGGCGCCCATAAGCGCCGGCTTAAGCAGAATTCCTTCTGGTTTGCCGACTACACACCCCGAATCATGGTAGTGGGTCAGATACGAACCCACTGCCCGAATCATTGCCATCCGGCGTGCAACGTGCTGCACAGGCTATAATTGCGCCCACGCATGGCTCTGACCTCTGGCACGAAGCTTGGCCCTTACGAAATCGAATCGCCGCTTGGCGCCGGTGGCATGGGCGAAGTGTATCGCGCTCGCGACACGCGGCTGGAACGCACGGTTGCGATCAAAGTATTGAACGCTCAACTGGTGGCTAGCTCTGAACTGCGCGCCCGTTTCGAACGCGAAGCCAAGATCATCTCCCAGCTTCAGCATCCCAATATCTGCGTGCTCCACGATGTGGGCAACGAAGGCCCGATCGACTACCTGGTCATGGAGTTCCTGCAAGGGGAATCTCTAGCCGAGCGATTGAGGAAGGGGCCTCTCGCCTCTGAAGAAGTGTTGAGAATCGCCATCGAGATTGCCGATGCTCTCGAAAAAGCACACCGCGCTGGAGTCGTGCATCGCGACCTGAAGCCCGGCAACGTGATGCTCACAAAGTCCGGGGCGAAGCTTCTCGATTTCGGCTTGGCCAAGCCATTCGGCGCGACGGTCGCCTCCGGGACAGGAAGCGGCAGGTTACCTTCTGTTTTTGCCGCGGCCCTGACGCAGACCATGCCTTCCCCTTCGCCCGCCACACCGCTTTCCACGGCAGGAGCGGTGATTGGGACCGTGCAGTATATGTTGCCCGAGCAGATCCAGGGCATCGAGGCCGACGCCCGCTCTGACATCTTTTCCTTCGGCGTGATGCTGTTCGAAATGGTGACGGGCAAGCGCACCTTCGAAGGGAAAACTCAGGCCAGCATCGTGGGGCAGATTCTCGCGGTGGACCCGCCCTCCGTCAGCATTCTGCGCCCCGAGACTCCGCGGGGCCTGGACCGCGTCATCAGCCTCTGTCTCGATAAAGATCCCGACGAGCGCATCCAGACTGCGCATGACCTGAAGCTCCAGCTACAAGCGATTGCCGAGGCGCCCTTGACTGCAACCCAGGCTCCCACGGTTGCGCCCACCCGCCGGGCGTGGCTGCCGTGGGCGGCGGCCGGAGTGCTTGCCCTTGCCACGATCGCGTTCGCGCTCGCTTACTTACAATCCCTGCGCGCACCGCGGGTCTCGGTTCACTCCTACATCCTCCCTCCGGAGAAAGCCACTTTCCTGCTGACCGGAAACACCGCCGGACCGCCGGTGCTCTCCCCGGACGGATTGCGACTCGCCTTCGTAGCCAAGAACGCAGACGGTAAGCAAATGCTTTGGATCCGGCCGCTGAACTCCGCAATCGCACAACCCATGTCGGGAACCGAGAGCGCAACCTATCCGTTCTGGTCCGCCGACAGCCGCTACGTAGGGTTCTTCGCTGCGGCCAAGCTGAACAAGGTTGACGCCAGCGGCGGTCCTCCGCAGGCCCTTTGCGATGCTCCCAGCGGACGCGGAGGAACCTGGAACAATACTGGCATCATTGTGTTCGCGCCGGATACCAACGCGGGCCTGGCGCGCGTCGATGCCGCTGGGGGCACGCGCGTCGCCCTGTCCACGCTGGACGCCAAGGAGACTTCCCATCGCTGGCCCGATTTTCTTCCCGACGGCAATCACTTTCTCTACTTCGCCCACGGCGCGACGAGCGCTGACAGCGGCATCTATCTGGCTGCGCTCGATTCCAAAGAGCGCAAGCTGTTGCTGCGCAACGATTCCAACGCCCTCTACGCAGCCCCCGGATATCTTTTGTTCGTGCGCGACAACACTCTGATGGCGCAACGTCTCAACCTGCGCAGTCTGGCGTTGGAGGGCGAAGCCAAGCCCGTGGCCGACCATGTCGCCGTCAATACGGACACATGGCGAAGCATCCTGACGGCTTCGGCGAACGGGGAGCTTCTTTACCAGCACGGCGCGGCTGGCGGCGGCTCTCAACTGGTCTGGTACGACGCATCCGGCAAGCCGGGTGAGCCGGTGCTGCCGGAAACCGCGGATTACTACGGGCCCATGCTTTCCCCCGACGCCGGCAAGTTGGCCTTTGCCCTCGAAACCAACGGCATTGCCGACATTTGGGTGGTTGACCTGGCACGCCACACCAAGACCAGAATCACCTTTGGCCCAATGTACAGCAGCAATCCCCTCTGGTGGCCCGACGGAAAATCCATCGTCTTCAGTTACGGGCCGAGCGGCGGCGCTACCGACTCTCTCTACCGTCAAAACGCCGACGGCACAGGCAGCAAGGAGAAGCTGCTGGAAACCCCCGGTATAACCGAATTCGCATCCTCCGTCTCCCCCGATGGCCGATACATCTCCTACATGCGGCGCGATCCCAAGTCGAATACTGGCTTTGATATCTGGGCGCTGCCCATGTTCCCGGACAAGTCCGGCGACCAAAAACCGTTTCCGGTGGTAGCCACGAATTTCGCGGACGTCACACCCGCTTTCTCGCCCGACGGCAAATGGCTGGCCTATGCCAACAATGAGACTGGCCGCATGGAGGTTTACATCCAGCCTTTCCCCAGCGGCGCCGGCCGCTGGCAGGTATCGACCGCCGGAGGAACGAGACCAAATTGGCGGAAGGACGGCAAGGAACTTTTCTTCTTTTCGACTGACCAGCAGATGATGGCTGTGGACGTTAGCCAGAAGGGCGCCAGCCTGCAACTGGGCACACCCCACGCGCTGTTCAAAGCCACCACCGTGAGCGTTGCCTCGGGACCTTACACCGTATCCGCCGACGGCAAGAAATTCGTAATGAACACGGTACTGCCGCAATCCGTTACCGAACCCCTGACCCTGATTACGAACTGGCCCGCGGACCTGAAACAATGAGCCTCGCTGCGGGACCCAGACTCGGCGCGTGATAGCGGTGCATCCTCAGGTGGGGCGGGAGCGGCGAAGTGTACCCGTGTCGCGCGAGTGAGCCCACGTAAAATCGACCGAGCGCCGCGCATTCGTTGGCAAGCACACTGAACGTTGCCGAGTCACGTTAGGACTCTATCGGAACCGCTCCCCTTCAAAATCGCTCGGCGAGACACATCCGTTTCGGGGAGCGGTTCGGATAGAGCCGTAAGAAGGAAGCCGGTGG